>Ga0209686_1000613_pt1 | contig 18155 bp, 11 predicted proteins | sample GraSoiAngelo_126_FD_185883 | JGI IMG/M metagenome (GOLD analysis project Ga0209686, IMG submission 185883) | Grasslands soil microbial communities from the Angelo Coastal Reserve, California, USA - 14_0927_09_20cm (SPAdes) (version 2) | ecosystem: Environmental > Terrestrial > Soil > Grasslands ...
CCCCGCGGCGCGGTTCGGCGAGTACTCGGCGCTGGCGGCGGCGGCACTGGCCGATCTCGCGCAGCAGATCACCGTCACGGGACGCGTGAAGGGTATTCCGGCCATTCCGACTGACGCCACCGCGCGTGAGCTTTACGACGCAGCATTCGACGCCTACAAAGCCAAACGTTACGACGCCGCCGCCGCGATCTGGAAGCGGAACACTGAAATCGCTCCGAAGATGGGTGACGCGTGGATTTCGCTCGGCCTTGCGTACGACAAGCTCCACCGCTACGACAAGGCCGCCGCGGCAATCCGCAATCAGATCGATCTTGATCCGTACAACAAGCGAGCGTACGGCGATTTGGGGCACGTTCTCAAGCGCGCCGGGAAGCGGAGCGAGGCGGCAGCGGCATACGCGAAGCACGTCGACCTCAATCCTATTGACGGCAATGCACTGAAGGAGCTTGGAGAGCTGTACAACGACCTCAATCGATATACCGACGCTGTTGCGTCACTGGAGAAAGCCTCCAGGCTCGCGAAGGCTGATGCGTGGATCTTCGCTGAGCTCGGGTCCGCCTACCTGCACGTGAAAGAGCCGGAGAAGGCTCGAAGCGCATTCGCACGGGTGCTCGAAATGTCATCCACGATCGCGCTCCGGACGAAGGTCGCGTGGCAGTTGGCCGAGGCAGGTGTCGATCTGGAGCGTGCTGCCGATCTTGCGTCAGCTGCCGAGAAGGAGATCGTGGAGCAGACGCGGCGGCTCGAAATCGCATCGCTGAAGGACCGTCACCTCGACCTGATGGAGCGACTCGCGTGGATCTGGGACGCAATCGGCTGGGTGCATTTCCAGAAGGGGCGCCTCGCCGACGCCGAGCATTACGTGCATGCCGCCTGGATGCTTGGCGGCGAAGCGGACGTGGCCTTCCACCTCGGCCAGATTTATGAAAAAGGGAATCGATTGGCCGATGCACTCAGTTTCTATCTGACGGCCCAGGCGATATCCCCCGATCCGACCGCCGACATGATCGCGCATGTGAAGCACCTGTCCGGGGGTGGCGATCTGACGCGGATGCTCGAGAGTGCCAGGCAGCTCGCGCTGAGTGAGCGAGTGATTCCGGTGAAAAAAAAGGCGCCCGCCGGCACGGCGGAATTCCTCGCGATCGTCGGCAGCGATCATCTTGCGCGTGACGTCCGCTTTTCCAGCGGCTCGGATGCTTTGCGGTCCTTCGAAGGCGAGCTGCGCCAGGCTGGATATCCCTGCGACTTCCCTGAGGCGTTCGACGGCCGGCTCGCCCTCGGCATTCGCATCATGTGCGACGCGAAGCAACAGTGCCACGCCGGTGTCCTCTATCCTCGGCAGGTGGAAGCCGACAAATAATCGCTAGCGATCCCAGTCCGGCCAGAACATCTTGTACTTGCGGCGGACCTGTCGCGTGAAGCTGACCGCAAGGCCGCGCGAGGCGGCGCGATTCTCGACGTCGCGAAGCGCATCGTGCACGCCCTCGGCGGATTCCTGGAAATAGCCGCTCCAGGACTTGCACCGTGCCACGTCATGCAACGTGAAGGTCTGGCCGTCGGCGAGACCGAACCATTCACGGGTCATTGACGGCGTCGCCTCAGCGTCGACGAAGCACGACGAGCGGAAGCCCTGCCACCGCTTCTCCACTTCGTCCGCGCGCAACGCCAGCGTCGCAATGTCCTTCTCGTATGTGGCCAGCTGCTGCTCACGCTGGATCTCGCCTTCCGACTTCAACGCGAAATCTGCGCCGAGCATGCGGCGGACGTATTGCACCGAGACGGCAAAACCGAGCGACTGCAGCGCGTCTCCGGCGAGCTTCAGCGTGTTGACACCGATGACGCGCCCTTCGCGATCGATCAGCGGGCCGCCGCTGTTGCCCGGATTGATGGCGGCGTCCGTCTGGATCACCGAAATGCCCCGATAGTCGCGCGTGCCGCTGACGATCCCGCGCGTGACGGTGTTGCGCAATCCAAGCGGCGATCCTATCGCGATGACTTCCGCGCCGAGGTGCACGTCCGACGAGAGCGCGAGCGGCAGATAGACCTGCGCCGGGTTCACGACCTCGAGCTTCAGGATCGCGAGATCGTAGTCCCACGACGAGTTGATCACCTGCGCGTGAATCGTGCCGCCGGTGCTTTTCCGCACCATCACGGCGGTGTTGCCTTCGACGACATGCTTGTTCGTGAGCACCGTGTCGGCGGATACGAAGAAGCCACTGCCCAATCCGTCACCGGTCTCGACGGTCACGACCGCCGGCATCGTCCGCGTCACGAGCTCTTCGATCGAGGGCAGTGGAGCGTCGTTTCCTGTCTCGAACTTCGCGGGCGGGGGTGGCGACTCGTTGTCGATAACGCGTGGAGGCGTGCGCGCGACGGAAGCTCTTGCTGGCGTCAGCGCCGGCGGAACGTTCGCGGCAGGCGCAGCGCTGTTCTCGTGAGACCGTCCGGTCCACCACCAGGCGGACACACCCGCCGTTGCAAGGATCGCGACCGCGACCGATGCGACGATGAGGATTGGTGACGCGACAGCCGCCGGGGAGGACGGCGAAGGAGCTGTCGTGATGGCCTCCGGCGCGGCACCGGCGGCCTGCTGGTACCCACACCGGCACGACGACACACGCCTCGGCACGCCACGCCCGCACCGCGGGCAGGTCCACACGTATTGAGCGTTCATATTCAGGTCGGGGGAGTGCGGCTATTATGCCACAGAGTGTCGGTGCATGAAGGGTGCCCGGTGCAAGGATGCTAAAGTGCTGAGTGCTGGGTGCTTCTTGGTGCCAGCTGCTAGGGCCCGGGAGCCAGCGCGGCCGGGCGTATCACGCGGCCGCTGCACCGAGTACGCAGCTCGTAGCACCTTGCACCGGGCACCGACTGCGAAGATCCCAATGGCCGCGCGCTGCGATGTCCTGCTCGCTGACGCCCTCGTCCTCACCATGGACGAGCGGTTCACTATCCATGAATCCGGCGGCATTGCCGTTGCCGGCGACAGCATCGTCGCCGTCGGACCCTCGGCGTCGACGTTCGAGGCGGCCGAGCGGATTGACTGCGCGGGGAAGTTGGTCATGCCCGGCCTCATCAACGCGCACACGCACGTGGCGATGTCGCTGCTGCGCGGGCTTGCCGACGACCTGCGGCTCGATGTGTGGCTCATGGGCTACATGATGCCGGTCGAGCGCGAGTTCGTGACGCCGGAGTTCGTGCGCCTTGGAACGGCGCTTGGATGCGCCGAGATGATCCGTTCCGGCATCACGTGCTTTGCGGACATGTATTACTTCGAGGAAGCCGTTGCGGAGGCGACGGCCGCCGCCGGACTGCGCGCGCTCTGCGGACAGACGGTGCTGCGTTTCCCCGCGCCCGATGCGAGCAGCTACGAGGACGGCCTGGCGCGCGCGCGCGATTTCATCGGCCGCTGGCGCGATCACCCGTTGATCGTCCCCGCCCCCGCGCCGCACGCGCCGTATACCTGCACACCGGAGATCCTGCGCGACTGCGCCGAGCTCGCGGCGGAATTCAATGTGCCGCTGCACACGCACCTCGCGGAGACGCTGCTCGAAGTCGAAGAGTCGCGGCGCGTGAATGGCATGCCGGTGGTGCCCTATGTCAAAAAGCAGGGACTGTTCGGCGCCAAGGTGCTGGCCGCGCACTGTGTGCACGTGGACGAAGGAGAGATACGCGCGCTGAAGAATTTCGGCGCAGGCGTCGCGCACAACCCGACGAGCAACCTGAAGCTCGGCGCCGGCGTCGCGCCCGTTGCCAAAATGCTGGAACTCGGCGTCGACGTCGGCATCGGGACCGACGGGCCCGCTTCGAACAACGACCTCGACATGTTCGAGGAAACACGGCTGGCGGCGCTGCTCGCGAAGGGCATCGGCGGCGATCCAACCGCGGTGCCGGCGCGCGAGGCGCTCGCGATGGCGACGCGCCTGGGCGCGCGCGCGCTGCACCTCAGTCATCTCACTGGCTCGCTCGAACCTGGAAAGCGCGCCGACCTGCTCGTCCTCGACGTCTCACCGCTCCACAACCTCCCCGCCTTCCACCGCGATCCCGCGGGCGTCTACGCGCAAATCGTGTACGCCTCGAAGGCAACCGACGTGATCCACGTAATGTGCAACGGCCGCTGGCTGATGCGCGACCGCGCGCTGCTGACGCTGGACGAAGCGGCGCTTCGCGATGCCGCGCGCGAACAGGCGACGCGGATCGACGCGTTCCTCGGGAGCCGCGAAGTCAGCGTGCTGCAGAAGCTGGTCGCCGTCGGCGGCGCAATCGAGCAGGAGAGCTTCGAGGTGCAGGTGAAGGCGCGCGTCCCTGGCGCGGGACAGGTGCTGAACGTGATCGCCTCGGACGATCTCACCGTCATCCGCGGCAGCCGCTACCACCAGTTCGATACCTACTGGTCGTTCGACGATCCCGAGCAGGGGCGACTGCGCTATCGAGAGGATGAGTTCCTCGACGAGAACGGGCGCGTCACGGGCGCGCGCGCACGCCTCACGCTCACTGGGCGCACGCACGAGGAGCGGTTCGGCCACGTGGTGCTGTTCCGCTCGCGATATCTGGCGCCCGCTGCGCACTCGGCGCGCTTCTATCGCGAGTACTTCCGACCGGCGGCCGAGCACCTCGTGGACAAGGAGCGGCGACGCTGGCTGGTCGCCTACCACGGCGTCGAGTTCTACGTGCACCTCGATCGCCTGATCGCGCCGCCCGCCAACGGCTACTTCGTCGAGGTCAAGTCGCGGACGTGGTCGCGCCGCGATGCGCGCGACAAGGCCGGCGTGATCGCGGAGCTCCTCGCGCTGTTCGGCGCGCACCCCGATGACACGATCACTGACGGTTACGCTGATTTCGCGCGACCCGCCGCCCGCGGCAATGACGCGCGGGCTACTGGCGAGGCCTCGCCGAACCCGCGTCGCGGCGAAGGCGGATAGCGTCTTCCAGCATCCGCGTCAGTTCCGCGTCGTTGCGTGAGTTCTCCGTCACCGCGGCTGCCGTGCGTCCGTCGTTGTCGCGAATCGCGGGGTTCGCGCCACGCGCGAGCAGGATCCGCACCGCGTCTTTCCTCCCGTACTTCGCGGCGTACATCAGTGCGGTCTGGCCGCCGACGTTCTGTGCATCGATATCGGCGCCGGCATCCAGCAGCCGCTCCATGATCGCGGTGCTCTCCGCGTCAAACGCAATGGCCGTCATCAGCGGCGTGCCGCCGGATCGGTTCGCCGTGTTGACGTCGGCGCCTGCCCGCAGCAACTCCTCGACGACTTCCAGATGTCGTTCCTCGACCTCGAGACTGAGCGTGGAATTACCGACGGAGTCGGAACCGTTGACGTCGAAGACGGTGTGCTGGATTTTCACGCGCGAGAAGTTCAGCGGCGTATGCTGCGCCCAGTCTTGCGTGAACGCAGGCTGCTGGTACGCGAGATTGCAGATCTCGGACTGCGCCACGAAATCCATCTCGAGGATCGTTCGTCCGTCCTCCTGCGCCTTCGGAATGTCGAAGCGCCGCAGACCGTCCCACGACAGCTGCCATGGCGAGATCGAGTCGGACGCCACAATGGGAACCGGCGACTTCTCGGGGAGTACGGCGAACACCACGCGCGACAGCGACGGCCGCGACGTCTCGTAAATCACGCAGCCCGACATCACGTAGCCCAGGATCTCCCGATCGATGACCACGCGCTGGCCGTCCCTGGCCCAATAGAGTCGCGGCGACGGCTTCCCCGCTTCCACGTCGTCAACGTACCAGTCGCGCGCGATTTTCTTGACGTGCGGCCCCCCGCCGCATGATGAGATGCACGCGAGACAGAGGAGTACTGTGACCGACCGGGTTGCCATGCGCATCAGAGTCCGCCGCTCCCGCTCGACCGCGGAATCCGCTTCTCGTATGGCGGACGCGCGGGCGCCGGCGGCATCTTCGCGACACGGTCCATCACTTCCGCGATCGCGCGATCCAGCTGCGGGTCGCTGCCTTTCGCGAGCGCGGCGGGATCCTCGTTGACCGTGATATCCGGTTCCACGCCGTGACCTTCAGCAAACCACTCGCCCGTCGGACCATACATCCGGAAGCTCGGCACCGTGACCGCCCCGCCGTCGACGAGACCAGGCGCGCCGCTGATGCCGATGAGACCGCCCCACGTGCGCGTGCCGATCAACGGGCCAAGACCCGCCTGGCGGAAATACGTCGGGAACGCGTCGCCGCCGGATCCACTCCAGCCGTTGATCAACATCACCTGCGGACCGCGATGGGCGACGGGAGGCCACTGCTGGTCCGTGCCGTCGCGTGACGCCCAGTACGCGAGGATGGGCCGATTCAACAGCTCGATGAAGCGGTCGGGAATCTGGCCGCCGTTGTTCCACCGCTCGTCGACCACGAGGCCGTCCTTCTTCCACTGCGCCATGAACTGGCGCACGAGATCGTTCTGCGCATCCACTCCGGTGCTCTGCACGTAGATGTAGCCGACCTTGCCCTGGGACGCCTTGTCAACGATCTGCCGCCGCTCCTCGATCCACGCGGCAAACCGAAGCTCTGTCTCGTTCTCCAGGCACTTGACGATCACCTGCCGTGCCCCGCTCAACGACGGCGTGCTGTTCACGCTCAGCACCACCGTCTTGCTGCCGAGCCCTTCGAACGAGGCCCACGGGTCCGCCCTCGTGTCGAGCGGCACGCCATTGACGGCCAGGACGTACTCTCCTTCTTTCACCGCCACACCGGGATCTTCGAGCGGTGAGCGCACCGGCGCATCCCATGGGCCGCCGCGCACGATTCGCTTGATGCGATACGCTCCGTTGGTCAGCTCCCAGTCCACGCCGAGCATCCCGACGGATCGCTTCGGCGCCTGCTCCATGTCGCCGCCGCCGTGGTAGGTATGCGACGCGTTGAGCTCGCCGATGAATTCACCGAGCACGAAATCGACATCCCAACGCGTGACCGCATCTTCGAGCAGCTTGCCGTAACGCTGGCGCAGGCCCGGCCAGTCGACGCCGTGCATCCCCGGGTCGTAGAAGAAATCGCGCTCGAAGCGGAAGGCGTCGGCGAACATCTGGCGCCATTCGGCGCGCGGATCGACCGGCGCTTCCATGTCGGCCGTGGCCATCGGCTTCTCGAATTTCTGTGCGGGCTTGATCTCCACGATCGCGTACTTGTCCTTGCTCGTGACCAGCATCTTCTTGCCGTCCGCGGTGGCCTCGAATCCATCCGCGTCTTCGAGCACCGTCTTCTCTTCCCGCTCGGCCAGATCGAAGAATACGATCGGGCTCTTCTCGTCGCCCGAGCCGGCCCGCGGCGCACGCCGATAGAGAAGCTTGCCTTTGATCGCCGCCAGATCGGCATAGTTGCCCGCCTTGGGCGGCAGCACGACGGCGCGAGCTTCAAAGCCGTCGAGATCGATATCGACGTTCGGTGGAGGCGCCGGCTTCTCGTCCGCCTTGTCTCCTGTCTTCTCCTCTTCCTTCTTCTCTTCCTTCTTTCGTTCGGCCGTCTTGCTGGTGTCGAGCGCGGCGCTCTCGGAATCGTTGCGCGTTTGGATCGGCGACTTGACATCTTTCCGCAGCGGCACGGCGACTAGCCTCGTCGGATTGGGATACGTCCAGCTGTTGTCGAAGCTGCCGTAAACAGGGTCGAATGCGCGGTCCGATGCGTAGTACAGGTACTTCCCTTCCGGCTCGAACGTCGGCTGCGCGTCGTGCAGATATCCGGTCGTCACCTGGCGTCGCGTGGAGTTCCGCGTATCGGCACTCCGCGTATCGAAAAGGAATATCGCGCTGTTTGCCGTGCCAGTCGGGCGTGCGTACGCGATCCAGCGCGAGTCGGGCGACCAGCGAATGACGAACGTCTCGAGGCCGCCGTGGGCAATCCATTCAGGGCTCTGATCGATTTCGCGGAGGTCCTTGGCGTCGAGGTCGTAGATGCGGATGCGCATTGCCTGATCGATGAATGCGAGCTTCCTGCTGTCGGGAGACCACTGCGGCGCATAGCGGAAGCCGGGTCCGAGCGACGTGACCTTGCGCTCGGGTCCATTTCCGTCCGCAGAGCGCAGCGTGAGCTCGTACTCGCCGCTGCGGTCGCTCCAGTACGCGAGTGTCTTGCCATCGGGCGACCACCGCGGATACCTTTCGGCCACGCCCGACGAGCGCGTCACGTTGACGACCGCGCCGAACTCCGCCGGCACGCTGAACACGTCGCCGCGCGCCTCGAAGGCGGTGCGTTTGCCGCTGGGCGAGACCGACGCGCTGCCGATCAGCGCGGCAACCGCCGCGGTGCGCGGCCGGAGCGTGGCTTCGTCCGTCACGACGCGCACGGGTACTTCGGACGCTTTCTCCGACGCGAGGTCGAGCATGTAGAGACGGCCGCCCGCCTGGAAGACGATGCCGTCGGGGCCGAGCGAGGGAAACGTGATGTCGAAGTCGCCGAAATCCGTGACCTGCCGGGTGCCTCCGCTGACCACGTCGTACGCCCAGATGTTGTTGCGCTCGTTCGCGCCGCGATCCGACATGAAGTAGATCGTGTTGCCGTGCCACATCGGCTGCGCGTCGTTGGCCGGATTCGAGGTGATGTTCTTCGTCGCGAAGGTTTTCAGATCGAACAGCATCAAGTCGGGCGCCCAGCCGCCGCGATACCGCTTCCAGTTACGGAAGTCCTGCGCCATCGGCATGTAGACGAACTGCCGGCCGTCGGGAGAATACATGCCGAATTCGCCGTAAGGCACCGGCAGCCGCTCCGGCAGCCCGCCGTCCAGGCCGACCGTGAAGAACTGGTTGTAGCGCTGGCGTCCGCTCTCGCGGCTCGACGCGAAGAGCACGCGCGTGCCATCGGGCGTCCAGCCGACCACGCGATCGGCCATCGGATGATGCGTCAGGCGCTTGGGCTCTCCGCCGGACACAGGCACCACGAAGACATCGACGTTGCCGTCGTACGATGCGCTGTAGGCGACCTTCGTGCCGTCGGGCGAGAAACGCGGGAACGACTCCTCGCCCGGCGACGAGGTGAGGCGGACCGCCGTGCCTCCCGTCTTCGGCGCCAGCCAGATGTCCCCGGCATGGACGAATGCGATCTGGTCACGGGAGACCGCGGGATGCCGAAACATGCGCGCGTCGATTTGCGCGAAGACGGGATGCGAACACAGCGCGATGAGCGCGAGGCACACGAGCGCGCGACCGATGGACGTCATGTTCATGAAGAATGGCTCCAGGACAGCGAGAGCGGGGAGTCAGATCTCGATTTGTCGAAAAAAATGGAATATCGGGATCTGACCCCGGAACCCCCAGACCCAGGCCCCTATTGTACGCAGTATCTGTCAGGGAATCAGCGCGCGCGCATCGCGTACCGTGATCACCTGGTTATACAGCGACGTGCCAGGCTGCTGGCGCCGCCCTCCTTCGGCGAGCGATCCTGTGTCCACCGCGCCGAAGCCGATCGCTTCTATCAACCCGATCACCGTTCGCTTCGCAGAGTCGTCGTCGCCCGCGACGAAAATCGCATGACGCTCGTCGACGGGACGTTCGGGCCGTGCGCGTTCGGCGAGGTGCTTGAACCAGATCGTGTTGAAGGCCTTGACGAGCCGCGCCCCCGGCAGGCGTTTGCGCGTTACTTCCGATGACGTCGTTGCGCCAAGATCGCTGACGCTGCCGTCCTCCGCGTACGGGTTCATCGCGTCGATGACGATCTTCCCGGCGACGGCGTCCGCCGGCGGCAGCGCTTCGGGCGCGCGCCACGGTACCGCCAGCAGGACTATCTCGGCCCAACGCGCGGCGTCGGCAACCGTCATCGCCTGCGCGCGTGGACCGAGCTCCGCCACGACCGCCGAGAGCGACGCGGGACCTCGTGAGTTACTGAGCGCAACGTCGTGCCCTGCGTTGACGAACAACCTCGCCGCAGTCGCGCCGATCATCCCGGAACCGATGATGCCGATCTTCATTCCCGCGATGCTGCCATTATTGAACGACGACCGAACCCGCCATTCCTGGATGGAAATTGCAATGATACTGGTAGGTGCCCGCCGTCTGGAACGTGAAGCGAAACGAGGCGCCGATCGCGATCGTCCCGGAGTCAAACGCGCCCGTGTTGCTCGTCGCCGTGTGGGCGGTTGTGTCGTTGTTCGTCCAGGTTACCGTCGAGCCCACGGTGACGGTCATCGGGTTGGGCGCATTACACAATTGGAAAACTCAGCTCCGGCAACACAACTCAATGGACGTCGAGGAAGCGCACGTCGTGCGTCGGCACGTCGGATACCGCGAATGCGAGAAAACGTCTGCCCTCGTCAATGAGACTCTCGCGATCGCGCCTGGCCAGACGCGCAAACGGATGAATGGTGAACGTGGCAGTGCTGTGTTGGCGATGCGTCTTCCAGCGTGCACCGACGAAGCCGTCGATCAGCACCGTTCCCGTCGTCAGGCCGCTGCTCCCGAACCACGTCGCCCGCCTGTCTCCTCACCGCTGACCCGCAAGTCGCCAGAAGTGTGTTTCGTCGAGCAGCGTGATCCGGTGTCCCTTCTCGCGCAGCCGCTTGATTTCCATCAGCTTCAGGCCGGCATCGCGGCCGGCCGCCTGCTGCACGTTCGGGCGGCCGCGCACGACGACGGTGGTCAGCGCCGAAGGGCCGCCGTGCACGATTGCGCCCGCGCGTTTCGCGGCGCGCGCGGCATCGCGGCGCGGCTTGCCGAGGATTCCGGTGAACGCAAGGTGCACGCCTTTCAGCGTCCGCAGCACGCCCGTCCTGAGCTCCGCGGGAGGATTGCGCAGCGCGTCGATCATCTCGTCGGCGCTCTCGTACCGCTTCCGGCGCTCGCCGATACATCGATGCACGATCTCCTTCAGATGATCGCTGCAGCGAAGCTGGCGGACGTCGTGGGTGCGAATGCGCGACTTCGCGTCGCCTCTGACGAGCATCCCGAGCAATTGCCCGACTTGATACACGTCATCGCGGGCCTGCCACTTCGGCACGCTGCGATCGAGCAGATCGCTCGGCGCGGTCATCGCGTTCATGGTGTGCGCGGTGATCCCGCGTCGATCGCTCTGCTGGCGGACGATGCCGAAGTCCCCGAGCTTGAGGCGCGGCCCCTCGCAGACGAAGACGTTGAGCGGCGTGAGATCGCGGTGGAGCATCTGGCCGCGATGCAGCTTCCGCAGCACCTCGAGGATCCCGGCAATCTCCCGACGCACGGTCGTTTCCGACCATCCCTTCCCGGCGCCGTGAAGGAACGCGCTCAGGTCGCCGTGCTGGGCGTATTCGAGCGCGAGGTAATACAGGACTTGCCCGTCGGCGCGCATCAGCGGAAAGATGTCGAACACACGGATCGCGCGCGGATGACCGTCGAGGAGCTGGCCGAAGTAGGCCTCTCGCAGCCATCCGTCGATGCGCGCGCTGACCTTGATGCAGACCGTCTCGGGGACCGCGCCGGATCGCCCGAGCCGGCGCGCGAGATAGACCTGGCCGAAGCCTCCTTCGCCGAGCAGCCGCTCGATTCGATATCGCAGTCGCGTTTCCGGACTCTCGACTACCTGTCCCGGCACCAGCAGGTGCGGTAGACGGGCGATCGGAATGTGGATGGATCGCGTGGTGCGCGTCGGAGCGGTCCAGGGATTCCGCGGCATGTCGGTAGGCCAATTATCTTGAATCATGGATGACCTGTCGACGCTGGCGCCCTCCCGGTAGGCCGGGTCTTTGGCTGGCTGCTGAAGAAGAAGACCGCCTGCGGCATTTGGTGATTTCTGGATTGGGTAGTCTGGTGATTGTGCTTCGCACGCGCTCCTGCGCGTGCGTCTCTGAAGATCCGGCATCGATCGACAGATTCAACGCTGTCTCATTTACCATTACGCCATGATGAAACACCTTGCGTTGTGCGCAGCCATGTCGATCGGCGCGTCGGCATCAGCCCACGCGGCGGAGTTGAAACTCGGCCTCGTCGGGACCGACACGTCGCACGTGCTGGACTTCGCCGCCGCGTTCAACGATCTCTCTTCACCCGATCACGTGGCGGGCGCGCGAATCGTCGCCGCATTCAAAGGTGGCAGCCCCGACCTGGCGTCGAGCCGCGACCGGATCGATCGTTTCACCAAAACCCTGCAGGAGAAGTACGGCATCGAGATCGTGCCCACCATCGCGGAGCTATGTCGGCGCGTGGACGGCGTGCTGCTGACGAGCGTCGACGGCCGCGTGCACCTTGCGCAGGTCCGCGAGATCGTGGCGGGACGCAAGCCGATGTTCATCGACAAACCGCTCGCGTCGACGTTGGCGGACGCCCGTGAAATCGCGCGCGTCACGAAGGATGCCGGTGTTCCCTGGTTCAGCACCTCGACGCTCCGATATGGCGTGGCGGCGCTCAAGACGCCCGATCTCAACGGCGTGGACGTGTGGGGACCGGGACCGCTCGAGGAACATCACCAGATCGATCTGTCGTGGTATGCGATTCATGAGGCCGAGATGTTGTACACCCTGCTTGGCACGGGATGCGGAGAAGTGACGCGCGTCGCGTCAGCCGACGCAGACGTGGTCACGTGCCGATGGAAGGACGGTCGGATTGGATCGATGCGCGCGCTGCGGCCGTACTCGGATTACGGCGCCGTCGTATTCCGCAAGAATCCGAAGGCGCAGGCGTCACAGGTGACCGTCCCGGCAGCGGACCACGCGCCGCTGGCGCGAGACGTGGTGAAGTTCTTTACCACCGGCGTCCTGCCAGTGCCTAATGAGGAAACGCTGGAGCTCTTGGCGTTCCTCGATGCGGCCCAGCGAAGCAAAGACGCCGGCGGACAGCCGATGCGGCTGCGCTGACGCTGGCGGAGTGTTGAAGAGCCGACGTCAATGCTGAATGCCACATGCAAAGAATAGATTGGATTCGGCATTCGACATGTCCACGTGCCGCCGCGTTTCAACACGGACCGGGCCTCCACCAGTCGATGGTCTGGCGACGCCCACGCGGCCATGTCAACACCGCGCCGTTGGAGGACAATGGGAGCGGTCTATCAGGTTGCTGTACAACGCAGTCTGAATGCCACATGTCCAATGCCGAATGGTGAATATCATCAGTTTCGGCATTCGGCATTCAGCATTGACGTCGGCTCTCAAACCAAGCTGCCATGTCGCCCGATGCGTTGATCGGCCACACCCTCGCGCACTACCGCGTCGTCGAACGCCTGGGATCCGGCGGCATGGGCGACGTCTATCGCGCGGAGGATCTCCGGTTGCGACGGATCGTCGCGCTGAAGACGCTGCGCGCGAATGGCGACGGCGACGCCGGCACACTGCGTTTGCTGGCCGAGGCTCGGGCCGCCTCGGCGCTCAACCATCCGCATATCGCGGTGGTCTACGAAATCGGTCATGGCGAGCACGACGGCCGCCCTCTCGACTACATCGCCATGGAATTCGTCGAGGGCACCACGCTTCAGGCGATCATGCAGGGGAGCACGTTGGATCTCGATGCGATCCTCGACATCTTCGAGCAGATCGCCGACGCGCTCGAGGAGGCTGAGCATCGGGGCATCGTCCACCGCGATCTGAAGCCGGCAAACGTCATGGTGACACCGGCGGGCCGCGTGAAGGTCCTCGACTTCGGAGTCGCGCACCGGCGGGTCGCCGTCGTGCCCTCACCCGACGACCCGACACGAACCGATGTGCGCGAGCTCGTGTCGGGCTTCGTCGGTACGGTGCCGTACGCGGCGCCGGAACAGATGACCGGACGCGACGCAGACGTGCGGGCGGACGTCTTCTCGCTCGGCGTGATGCTGTACGAGGCCGTCACCGGCCGCCGCCCGTTCAGCGGAGACAACGCCGCGCAGGTGCTCGAATCGGTGCTCACCGGCGACGTCGCACCGTTTCCCGATTCATCGCGGGATCCGCGACTGCCGGTTCTCGAACGTCTCGTCCGGCGGATGCTCGCGCGCAACCGCGAGGATCGGCTTGGCACCGCGGTCGGCCTGCGTCAAATGCTCGCATCCATTCGGGTAGGTGAAGGACTGCGCGCTGCGACGGGCGCCGATGCCGGCAACACGGTCGTGGTGGGCGGCTTCGTCAACATCTCCGGAAGTGCCGACGATGACTGGGTGGGCGCCGGGATTGCGGAGACGCTGACGGCGGACGCGGGACAACTGGAAGGCGTCGCCGTGATTCCGCGCGAGCGCATGTTGGAGATCCTGAAGAGGCTTCGTCTGCAGACAGGGGATCGAGACGACCGGTTGTTCCTCCGCGCCGCGCGTGACCTCGAGGCGCGCTGGCTCGTGAGCGGCGGCTTTCAGCGGGCGGGTGACGCGCTTCGCGTGACGGCATCGTTGACCGATGTGGCGACGGGACAGATGGCGCGGTCGACGAAGGTCGATGGCACGCTCACCGCAATTTTTGAAGTGCAGGATCGACTGGTGCGCGAGCTCGCCGGCTCGCTGCGCGCGGCGGTTTCGCCCGCAAGCGCGCTGCCCGAGACGGAGGTCATCAGCGCGTACGAGGCCTTCTCGCGCGGACTGCTCAATCGACAAGGCGAGACGTTCGAAATGCTCGATCGCGCGGTGACGCTGTTCGAGCGCGCGGTGGCGCTGGATCCATCGTACGCGCGCGCGCATATCGAGCTGGGTGTGGCGTATTCGACGAAGGGGGACTACCTCTCGATGCCGGAACTCCACGTCCGTGCGCTGCACACCCTTCGCCGCGCGGCCGAACTGCAGCCGCGGTCCGCGCGAGCGTGGCGTGAGCTCGGCGCGGAGCTGATGATTCTCGGCCACGACAGCGAAGGAATGCCGGCGCTGCGCAAGGCGCTCGCGCTCGATCCCGAGGACGCCACGATCTACGGCGCGATGGGACGCGCGTTCTTCATCAGTTACGCGCGATTTCGCGAGGCGGCGGATTGGTTGGACCGTGCGCTCGAGAAAAATCCGAATGCGGGGTGGTATTCGCTGCAGCTCGCGCACTGCGCCGCTCTCATGCGCGCGTTCGCGCGCGGCGAGCGGGCCGCCGCGCGCGGCATCGCATTGCAGGAAGCGTTTCTGTCGGGCCGCGAGGGACTCTTCATTGCGGGGGGCTACATGCGGGCCGGACACCTGGCCGCGCTGCAGGGGCGGCACGCCGAAGCGGTGGAGTATTTCCAGCGCGAGCTGGACTTCCTTGTCCGCACCGAGCATCCGCTGAGGCAGCGAATCCTCGTCGAGCTGAACGCGCGGCTCGGCACCGCGTATCTGCGGCTCGGCGACGACGCGAGAGCGCAGGCGGTCCTCGACGTCGCGCTCGAAAGCTTCGAGCGCCGCGTGCGGCTCGGCGCAGATGATCCGTTCACCCGCTACTACGCCGCCGCCGTTCACGCGGTGCGCGGAGAGACTGAGCCGGCGCTCGCGCTGCTGGAGCGGGCGCTCACGCAGCAGCCGGCGTTTACCGCGGCGCGCGCGGCGATCGAACCGGAATTCGAGCGGCTGCGCGGCGACGCGCGGTTTCAGCAGGCGCTGGACCGGCTGGCGGCAAACCGCGGTTGATGAGCGTTCGGGCGCGAGCGAGCTCGGGACGTCCCGGAACGGCCGCCTCGACGCAGATGGTCAGCAGCTGCTCTGCGTAGCGGAGTGCGCTTCTGCCTTCAAGTGAGCTTCGCAGTACCGATCTTCCCGCTGAAGCCGGAAGCGACGACCTCGGCGCACAGTTGCAATCCGCGTCGATTCGCTCCACTCTACCGCCGATGTCACGCTCACTGTCACGGCGAGATTTTCTCCAGGTCACCGTCGGCGCGGGAGCCTTCGCGTCGACGACTGCCACGCCTGCGGCCCGACGCCGCGAGGCTCGTGGCCCGCGTACGTCCGGCGTCCAGCCCGAGGAAGCCGCCGGCTGGTTCGACACGCCGATGCGCTGGGTGCAGCTGACGCTCGTCGAAAACGATCCCGGACGCTTCGACGCGCAATTCTGGCTCGACTACTTCCGCCGGCTGCATGCGGATGCCGCGACCCTCAGCGCGGGCGGCATCGTCGCGTACTATCCGACCGAGGTGCCGCTTCATCATCGCAGCGCGTGGCTCGGCGCGAGCGATCCGTTCGGCACGCTCGTTGCCGGCTGCCGCGCCATGGACATGCGCGTTCTCGCGCGGACGGACCCGCACGCCGCGCGCGATGAGGTGCGCGCCGCGCATCCCGATTGGATCTCGGTCGCGCCTGACGGCGAACCACGGCGTCACTGGGCGAATCCGGAGCTCTGGGTCACGTGCGCGCTCGGGCCTTACAACTTCGACTTCATGGACCAGGTCCACCGCGAGATCGTGTCGCGCTACAAGGTGGACGGTATTTTCGCCAATCGGTGGGCACCGCAGGGAGGCGACTGTTTCTGTATTCATTGCCAACGTAACTTCAAGGACGCGACCGGTCACGACCTGCCTCGCACGACGGATCGCCGCGACCCGGTGCGTCGCGAATACATTGCATGGCGCAAGGCGCGCCTCACCGATCTGTGGAAGCGTTGGGACGGAACCGTACGCTCCGCGAATCCGCCGGCGCGGTTCATTCCAAATGGCCCTCCGGACATGAAGACCGCGGGCGACATGGCGCCGATTCAGTTCGCCGACAACCAGGCGCGGCGCGGCGTGGCGCCGCCGTGGGGCAACGGCCGCCGCGCCAAGGAGTACCGGTCCGTCATGGGACGACGACCGGTCGGCGGGATTTTCAGCGTGGGCCTGGAGGAGCCGTATCGGTGGAAGGACTCGGTGCAAAGCGAGCCGGAGATGCGGCTCTGGGTGGCAGAAGGCACCGCGAACGGCGCGCGGCCGTGGGTGACGAAGTTCTCGGGCGTTCTCTACGATCGACGCTGGCTCCCGGCCGTCGAACGCATTTATGACTGGCATTACCGCCACGAGAAGTACCTGCGTAACGAGGAGCCGCTCGCGCGCATCGCGCTGCTCTACTCGGAGCAGACGCTTTCATTGTCCAACCTGTGGATTTCGCCTTCAGGCGGACGAGACATCTCTCAGCGACTGGCCGCCGATCGCACTGAGGACCACGTGCTCGGCATGTATCACGCACTCATCGAAGCGCGCGTGCCGTTCGAGCTCGTCCACGAAGGGTTCCTCACGGCGGACCGCCTCGATCGATTCAAGCTCCTCATCCTTGCGGACGCCGCGGCGCTCTCTGACGCGCAATGCGCCGCGATCCGCTCGTACGTGCAGCGCGGCGGCAGCATCCTCGCGACGTTCGCCTCGTCGCTGTTCGACGAGACCGGCCGAAGACGCGATGATTTCGGACTCGCCGACGTGTTCGGCGTGTCGTTCGCGGGACGCGTCGACGGGCCGATGCAGAATTCGTATCTGAGTCTGGATGCCGATCCGGCCACCGGCAGACGTCATCCGATTCTCGACGACCTCGACGGCACTCCGCGCATCATCAACGGCGTGTTCCGGATCGACGTGCGTCCCACGGCATCGTTTCCCTCGCCGCTCACACTGATCCCGACCTATCCCGATCTGCCGATGGAGGACGTCTATCCGCGCGTGCCGCACACCGACACGAGAGAGCTGTACCTCCGGGACCTCGGACGGTCACGCAGCGTCTACGTTCCCTGGGACATTACTCGGACGTTCTGGGAAGTGATGGCCGTCGATCATCTTCGCCTGTTGCGCAACGCCGTGTCGTGGGCAACCAACGAGCCGCGGCCGGTCGAGATCGAGGGTCGGGGCTTGATCGACGTGACGATCTGGCGGCAGCGCGGCTCGATCACGGTGCACCTCGTCAACCTCACGAACCCGATGATTCGCCTGCCCCCCGGCACACACGCGAAGAAGGTGCAGTTGTTGACAGCGGGAACGCCTGTACGCACCGAGATATCAGGCGACGCGTTAATCGTGTCGATCCCGTCGGTCGAGATCCACGAGGTGATCGCGATCGATCTATGAGTAACGCCAGATGTCACTTGATCCCGGCTGGTTGTTCCTGTCGCTCGTGACCGGCGGCGTGGGCTTCGTGCTGTTCGTGTATGGGAAGAAGCAGGAGCGCTGGCCGCAGCTGGTCACGGGCCTGGCGCTGATGATCTATCCCTACTTCGTCAGCAGCGTCGCCGCGCTCGTCGGCGTCGGCGTTCTGCTCTGCGTGGTGTTGTGGCTAGCGGTACGAAGCGGATGGTAAATGTACGAAGGTCGACGAAGGAAACGGATTCTACACACGAAGCAACGGACTCAACGAACACGAACGAAGCGCACATTTGGTTCTTGTTGAATAGTGGCTCCGT
>Ga0209686_1000615_pt1 | contig 18068 bp, 16 predicted proteins | sample GraSoiAngelo_126_FD_185883 | JGI IMG/M metagenome (GOLD analysis project Ga0209686, IMG submission 185883) | Grasslands soil microbial communities from the Angelo Coastal Reserve, California, USA - 14_0927_09_20cm (SPAdes) (version 2) | ecosystem: Environmental > Terrestrial > Soil > Grasslands ...
CCGCGCGTCCACCAGGTCGCTCTCGAGGTAACGCACGCCCTGCTTCAGCCAGCTCTTGTAGGGATGGCGGGATTTCAGGATCTGATCGATGTCCGCCGAGGCGAGGAGCGTTCCGCTCTTCAGGTCGAGCGCGATCATGTCGCCGGGGCCGAGCTTGCCCTTCCTGACGACGTCTTCGGGCGCGTAGTCCCACACGCCGGTCTCGGAGGCGATGGTGAGACAGCGGTTGGCCGTGATGCAGAAGCGCGCCGGCCGCAGCCCGTTGCGATCGAGCGTGCAGAGCGCGTAGCGCCCATCCGTCAGCACGACGCCGGCCGGACCGTCCCAGGGCTCCATGTGCGCCGAGTAGTACTCGTAGAAGGCGCGCAGGTCGGGATCCAGCGCGTCGAGCCCGTGCCAGGCCGGCGGGATGAGGAGCCGCATGGCCTGCAGCGGATCGAGGCCTCCCATCAGCAGCACCTCGAGCATGTTGTCGAGGCTCTGGGAGTCCGAGCCGCCGAGCGACACCAGCGGCAGCACCTCCTGCAGCCCCGGGAGAAGGGGCGATGAGAGCAGCGGCCCGCGGGCCCTCGCCCAGTTGCGGTTGCCCTGGATGGTGTTGATCTCGCCGTTGTGGGCGAGGTAGCGGTAGGGGTGCGCGAGGCGCCACTGCGGCAGCGTGTTGGTGGAGAAGCGCTGGTGGAACACGGCCACCGAGCTCTCGAGACGCGGATCGGCGAGGTCCGGGTAGAACTGCGCCAGGTGCTGCGGCATCACCATGCCCTTGAAGACGATGGTGTTGGCCGAGAGGCTCGGCACATGGAACGCGGGATCGCCGCTCGTGGCCTTCTCGGCCAGGCGGCGCGCCATGAAGAGCCGCCGGTTGAAAGCCGCCTCGTCGAGGCCCGCCTCAAGGCAGTTGACGAAGAGTTGCTCGATGAGGGGCAGCGATTTCAGCGCCTCGGCGCCACAGGCCCCAGGGTCCACCGGCACGGCGCGCCAGCCGGCCACCTCGAGTCCCTGCCGCGCCAGCTCGCGAGCGAGCGCGAGCCGCGCCTGCTCCGCCTGCAGCGCTTGGCGCGAGTGAAACACGAGACCGGAGGCGAAGCGCTCGGCGAGCTCGATGCCGGCCTCGGCGGCCACCGCCCGGAGGAACCCCTCCGGCCTCTTCAGCAGCAGCCCGCAGCCGTCGCCGGTCTTGCCGTCGGCAGCGATCGCGCCGCGGTGAGTGAGACGGATCAGGGAGCTGATCGCGGTGCGAACCAGCCAGTGGCTCGGCGCATCGTCCAGGCTCGCGATCAGGCCGAAGCCGCAACTGTCGCGCTCGTAGTCCTCTTTATAGAGTCCGGCGGAAGGGGCATGCATGGATGACGGCCTCGCGATTCCCTCAAGCGCCGCGCAGACCTGAGCCGCGGCGGCAGGCCCGCGACCTCGTAGTCACACCGGCAATTCGTTCGCTGAAGGAGATCCGCCGCATGCCCGACCAGGCGCGCCGGCGAATGAGCAGTCGCAACCCCACGGCAAGAGATCGGGCCGCAGTGCCGTCGATCGACTGTTACACCATCACTATGCGTTCGATAATACCGGCCTCCGGGGCTGTTGCAAGCGCCTCTGCGCCGCGGACCGAACTGAAAGCGACCGATGACCGAGCTCGAGACCCCGCGGCTTAAGCTGCGGCAATGGCGCGCGGCGGATCTCGAGCCCTTCGCCTCGCTCAACGCCGATCCGGTAGTCATAGAGTTCCTGTCCCGATGCCTGACCCGTGCCGAGAGCGATGAGTTTGCCGAACGCGTGCGCAGCGAGCTCGCCCAACGCGGCTGGGGGCTGTGGGCGGTCGAAGTGCGGGAGCACGGCGAGTTCATCGGTTTCGTGGGCCTGTCGGAGCCCTCCTTCGAGGCCCACTTCACGCCCTGCACCGAGATCGGATGGCGCCTGGCGCGCTCGAGCTGGGGCCGCGGTTACGCCACCGAGGCCGCCCGAGCGTGCCTCGATTTCGCCTTCCGGAGCCTCGGGCTCTCCGAGGTCGTCGCATTCACCGTGCCCGCGAACGCGCGCTCGCGGGCCGTGATGGAGCGGCTCGGCATGCGCCACGACGCGGCTGGGGACTTCGACCATCCCAGACTGCCGGCGGGGCACCCGCTCCAGCGGCACGTGCTCTACCGCCTGAGGCGCGAGGACTGGCAGCCCGGCTCGACCGTCCTGGCGCAGCCGTAGCGGGACCGCTGCGCCTCGCGCCCTCAGGGCGGCTCGCGCACCGCGAGCGCGATGTCCACGAGGTGCGTGCGCCGCACCACCTTGAGAGTGAGCGTGGTGCCGGGCGGCACGCGGCTCAAGCGCCGGTGGAGCGCATCGATGCCGTCCACCGGCTCATCGTTCACGGCGACGATCAGATCGCCGGGGCGCAGATCCGACTCCGCGGCCGGCCCCTGCGCCTCGCGTGACAGCACTTCGACCGCGCGCGCGACTGTCAGCCCCAGTGCCCGTACGAGTCGCAGATCGAGCGGCCGGTCGCGAGCGGCGACGCCGAGCCAGGCGCGACGAACGCGCCCCTGGGTGAGGATTTCCGTCAGTACCCATTGCGCGGTGGAGGCGGGAATGGCGAAGCCGATGCCCTGCGCCATCGCGATGATGGCGGTGTTGATGCCGGCCACGCTTCCGGCCGCATCGGTGAGCGGGCCGCCAGAATTTCCGGGGTTGAGAGCGGCACTGTGTTGCACCACCCCCTCGATCAGCCGGCCGTGGCGGCTGCGCAGCGAGCGGCCGAGCGCGCTCACGACCCCGGCGGATACCGTGGACTCGAACCCGAACGGATTGCCGACGGCGACCACCAGCTGTCCGGCGCGCAGCCGCTCGTCGCTGGCGAGGCGCGCGTAGGGGAGCGAGCCGGCCTGAGCGCGCAGCACGGCGAGGTCGGTGGCGGGATCCCGCCCGGTGACCACGGCGGGGACGCTGCGCCCGTCGACGAAGGCGACCCGCGCCTCCTGCACGCGCTGCACGACGTGCTCGTTGGTGAGGAGATACCCGTCGGGCGTCACGACCACACCGGACCCCGCGCCCCCGCGCGCCTGCTCGGCTTCCGCGGCGCTTCCCACGTAGACGCTCACCACCGCGGGCCCCACCCGCTCGACGGCGCCCACGACGGCGGCGGAGTACGCATCGAGGGGATCGGACCGGGGTGAGAGCTCGGAGGTCGCGCTGTCGGCCATCGCGCAGGCATGGGGACCGGCCGGCTGATTCTCAAGGGAAGCCGTCCTCCGGACGCACGAGAGGCACCGCAACCCCGGCGCAGCCGGGGCGCCAGAGTTCAGGCCTGCGGTAGAGATTCCTGCCAGAATCACGCGCGGCCCATGATCTCGCTCGCTCAAACCGCCATCCTCCTCGCCGCCGCGGTCGTCGCGGTGTCTCTGTTCCGATTCGCGAGGCTCAGCTCAATCCTCGGTTACCTCGTCGCGGGGCTCGTGATCGGCCCCTGGGGACTCAACCTGATCGGCGACGTCGGGGGGATCCTGCAGGTGTCCGAGTTCGGCATCGTGTTGCTGCTCTTCATCATCGGACTCGAGCTGCAGCCGACGAGACTGTGGGTCATGCGGCGCATCGTGTTCGGGTACGGGCCCGCTCAGGTGGCGCTGTGCTCGCTGCTGCTCGGCGCGGGCGCCTGGGCGCTCGGGGTGCCGCCGATCGCCTCCGCGGTCATCGGCTTCGGCCTGTCGCTCTCCTCGACGCCTCTGGTGCTGCAGGTGCTGGCCGAGCGCGGGCAGCTCAAGACACAGTACGGGCGCGGGGCGTTCGGGATCCTTCTCTTCCAGGATCTTGCGGTGCTGCCCGCACTGGCGCTTCTGCCGATGCTGGCTCCCTCGTCGGCGACCCATGCGGCCTCCGGCAGCTGGTGGATTACGCTCCTCAAGCTCCTCGCCGTGATCGTCGCGGTCATCGGCGGCGGGCGGCTGCTGCTGCGCCCCGCGCTGCGGGTGGTCGCGCGGGCGCAGGTGTCGGAGGTGTTCACCGCCGCGGCGCTGCTTACCGTCATCGCCACGGCGCTGCTCGCGAACCTCGCCGGATTGTCGATGGCGCTCGGGGCGTTCCTCGCCGGCGTGCTGCTCGCTGACAGCGAGTTTCGTCACGAGCTCGAAGCCGACCTCGAGCCGTTCAAGGGTCTGCTCCTCGGCCTGTTCTTCATCGCCGTCGGCATGTCGGCCAACCTGGGGCTGCTCGAGTCCGAGCCGCTGACGCTGCTCGCCCTCACCGCCGCCTTTCTCGCCGTCAAGATCGTCGCGGTGACCGCGCTCGCGAGGCTCGCTGGGCTACGCGGCGACTCGGCCCGGCGGCTCGGGTTCGCACTCCCGGCGGGAGGAGAGTTCGCATTCGTGCTGTTCACGCTCGCCGCGCGCGACGGGGTCTTCGGGCGCGCCACCTCGGACCTCCTCATACTCGCCGTGACGCTCTCGATGATATTGGGTCCCCTGCTGCTGATTGCGCACGAGGCGATCCAGAACCGCTGGCTCGCTCCTCCGCCGCAGCCCTACGACGCCATCGAGGAGCACGACAACCTGGTCATCATCGCCGGCTTCGGGCGCGTCGGGCAGATCGTGGCACGCATCCTGCGCGTGAAGGGGATCCCCTTCACCGCCCTCGACAACAGCCAGACGCACGTCGATTTCGTGCGCCGCTTCGGCAACAAGGTCTACTACGGCGATGCCTCGCGGCTCGAGCTGCTGCGCGCCGCGGGGGCCGATCGCGCCCGGATCCTGGTGCTCGCGATCGACGACGCGGATGCCTCGACGCGCACCGCCGCACTGGCGCGCGAGTACTTTCCGCGCCTCAAGATCTACGCCCGCGCGCGCAACCGCCAGCACGCCTTCGCGCTGATGGACGTGGGGGTGACCGAGATCGTCCGCGATACCTACGCCTCGAGCCTCGAGATCGCGGCGTGGGTGCTGGAAGGGCTCGGCGAGGCCCCGGCCACGGCGCGCGAAGCCGTGCGCAAGTTCCGCCAGCACGATGAGGCCACGCTCGCCGCGCAGTATCAGGTCAAGGAGGACGAGACCAAGTTCCTCGCGACCACGCGCGAATCCGCGGCGCAGCTCGAGAAGCTCTTCGAGTCCGACCGCAGCAGGTCAGGATAGAGCCATGGACGAGGCGCGCAGCGTCCGCGAGTTCTGGTTTGGGCGACTCCCGCTCTGCGCCGAGGACCTCGACGAGCGCATGGCCTTCTGGTTCGGCGAGGACAACCTCGGGCTCACCGCTCAGCGCGACGAGGAGATCCGCGCGCGCTTCGGCGAGCTCTTCGAGCGTGCCGCAGCCGGAGAGCTCGAGAGCTGGGCCGACGGTCCGCGGCGGCGCCTGAGTCTGATCATCGTCCTCGACCAGTTTCCGCGCAACATGTTCCGGGACAGCGCACGCGCCTTCGATTTCGACGAGCAGGCGCTCGCGCTCGCGCTCTCGGGCATGCAGTCGGGGGCAGATGCCGCGCTCGATGCGGTGGAGCGGATCTTCTTCTACATGCCGCTGCAGCACGCCGAGAGTCTCGAGGTGCAGGAGGAATCGGTGGCCGCCTGCCGGCGGCTGCTGAGCGAGGCGCCGCAGGAGCTGCAGGAATCCTTCGCCGAGGTGCTCGACTACGCCGAGCGACACCGCTCGATCATCGAGCGCTTCGGACGCTTTCCGCACCGCAACCGCCTTCTCGGGCGCGCCAGCACGCCGGCCGAGGAGGCGTGGCTCTCCGAGGGCGCGCGCTTCACCCCTGGTCCGCGCGCGGATCGAAATTGAGCTTGCGCCGCATCTCCTCGTACAGCGCCTTCGCTTCCGGCGAAGTCCCGGGCGGCAGCACGACCTTCAACTGCACGAACTGGTCCCCGGCGGGCTTGCCCGGCAGGCCACGCCCGCGCAGGCGCAGTTTCTGACCCGACTGCGATCCGGGCGGGATCTGCACCTCCACCGGCCCGCCCAGCGTCGGCACGGTGACCGAGGCGCCGAGCGCAGCCTCCCAGGGGGCGACGGGCAGCGTGAGCGTCACGTCGCGGCCGTCGAGCTGGAACAACCGATGCGGCCTGATGTGCGTCTCGAGGTAGAGATCCCCCGCGCTGCCGCGCCCGCTCGCCGGCTCGCCCTGACCGGCGAGACGGATCAGCTGCCCCGCGGTGACGCCTGGAGGAATCGTTACGCGGACGGTGTGGTTGCGCAGCTCGAGCGTGCCGTCGGGCTTGAGCTCGGGACGCTTGAGCTCGAGCATCCGGGTCGTGCCCCGGAAGGCTTCCTCGAGATCGATTTCGATGCGCGCGTGATGATCGCGCCCCGGCCGGCGGCCCTCCGCGGCAAACGGCGAGCCGCCGCCGAAGAGCGAAGAGAAGAACTCGCTGAAGTCCTGCTCGCCCAGGCCGCCGTCCTCGCCCGCGCCAAAGCCCCGCGGGCCCGCGCCGCGCCCTCGCGAGCGACCCGGGCGCGCCCTGCCGTCGCCCGAGAACTCGAAGCCGCTGCCCCAGTCCGGAGGTGGACGAAACTGCTCGCCGGCTTTCCACTGGCCGCCGAGCTGGTCGTACGCGGCGCGCTTCTCGGGATCCTTGAGCACTTCGTAGGCCTCCTGCATTTCCTTGAAGCGCGCCTCGGCGTTCGGCTCCTTGCTCACGTCGGGGTGGTACTTGTGAGCGAGCCGGCGATAGGCCTTCCTGATCTGGTCGGCGCTCGCGGTGCGCTCGACTCCGAGGACCTTGTAGTAGTCACGGAATTCCATGGGGAGGGGAATTCTAGCCGCGGTGCTTCGTGCGCTGTGGCGGCTGCGGGCCCCGGCCCCTCGCGCGGCTACGCACTGGAGGCCACCTGGCCACGCGCGGCCAAAAAAAGCGCCGCGAGGCGGGGGAAGTCGCATCGCGGCGCGCAGCGCGAACACGGGGAATTTGTTCGCAGCTTGAGCGTGACGGAGCAAGGCCCGTGCCAGCCCAGCAATCCAAGCGAAAACAATGAGTTAATGAGCCCTGCGGGCAGGGCACAACGCCGGGGCGGTGACGCGAAGTGTCACTTTGGACCGAAGCCGAGCCAAGTCGGTCAGTGCGGCAGCACGGGCACGCAAGGCTGCGCCTGCTCCTTCAGCGAATCACAGAGGGCACGCGCCTGAGCCTCGCCGGCAGCGGGAGCCTGCAACCGGTAGAGCTGTCCCGCGGCGCTGTCGGCCGGGACGATGCGCGGAGAGAGTCCACCCAGCTGCGCGCCGAAGCGCCCCTTAAGTCGCCGCCACTCGCGGTCGGCGCTCGCCTGGCTGCCGAACGCGCCGAGCTGCACCCCGTACGCGCTCTCGCTCGCCGCCGCCGTGGCGTTGCGCTCGCGCGCGGGGCGCTGCGCTGCCGCGAGCCCGCGCGAGAGCTGCGGCGTGAGCTTTACGGGCGCCGTGCGGATGAGCTGGGGAGCGGCAGTTTGAGCGCCGCTTCGGCCCACCGGGGGCGGCGTCGCCTGGGTCGCGAGCTGCAGCGCGCGCACGCCCGAGGATCCCGGGAGCGCAACCGGCCCCGTCGAGGCGGCCGTAGCCGGCCCGATGCGCGGGGCCGATCCGAGCGAAAAGGCCTCGATGCGGATGCGCGCTTCCTCGGACCATTTGCCGCCCGGGTGCCGGGCGAGGAACTGCCGGTACGCATCGACGGAGGCCACGCGCCCCGCGTCCGCCCAGTCGCGCTCCTCCTCGAGCTGCGCGAGGCGCTCGCGGGCCCGCGCGGCGAGCTCGCTGTCGGGATGCTGCTCGACGAATCGCCCGTAGGCCTCGCTCGTGTCGGCGGCTTCGGCCGAGCGCCAGTCCTGCTGCTCCCGGCTGCAGCTTGCCATTAAGGCCGCGAGCACGACGATCAGGGCGACTCTTCCCGTGCGGAATGTGATCATGATCGGCATCCTTGGGCGTCGGACGGGCCGTATTATGACCCTGCCGCGCCAAGGGAGCACCGAATGATCCAGACGTTGAAGCGCAGACTCATCGATCAGATCGGCGACTCGCCGACCTTCGTCTCGGAGGGCTCGCGTCTCACCGGGGACCTGGAGACGTCCGGTCCGCTGGTGATGTGCGGGACCGTTCGCGGCGACGGGCGCGTCGCCGGCGCGCTCCGCATGTCCGCGACGGCGGAGTGGCAGGGGGAGATTCACGCGCAGGCTGCCGTGATCGCGGGGAAGATCTCGGGAAAGCTCGTCGTCGAGGACAAGCTCGAGGTCGGTGCCACCGCCGTGCTCCACGCCGACATCGTCGCGCGCAGGATCGCGGTCGCCAAGGGCGCGATCATCGACGGCGCGGTGACCGTGACCAGCGGGGAGCCGGTGGTTGAGTTCGAGGAGAAGCGCGCCGCGCGCTGAGGCGCTCGCCGCCGAGCTCGGCGAGGATGCGCCGCTCGAGCCAGTTGGGGGCCGTGAGTCGCTCGAAGAATCCGCAGTGACCCCCGTGGCGCGTCACGGTGATCGACAGCGCCGGGGATCGCGCCAGGCGCCCGAGCCCGTCGGCGGGAATGATCGGATCGTCGAGGGATGTCAGGAGGCTCGAGGGCACTTCGAGCCTCGCGAGCCGCCCGCCGGTGATCGCGTAGCCGTTGAGATAGTCCTCGAGGGTGGGAAACTCGCTGTAGCAGCGCACCATCTCCGCCGTCATGCGGCGCAGGCCGCGCAGCCGCTCCAGGGCGCGGAAATCGTAGCTCCCGGGCCAGGCCGCCTGCTTCCTGCGCAGGCTCCGCCGCCACTTGCGCACGAAGTACAGCTCATAGAGCGGCGGACCCCGCTCGAGCGCCGTCAGCGTCTGAGCGGGATCGAGCACCGGTGAGACGGCGATCACCCGCTCGAGATCGAGCGCCGCCTCGCGCGCCTGCGCCGCGACGCGCAGCATGAAGTTTCCGCCGAGGGAGAAGCCCACCAGCTGCAGCGGGCGGCCCGCAAAGTGCTGCTGCAGGGCGCGCACCGCGCCGACGACCTCCGGCAGGCGGCAGGAGTGAAAGAGCTCGCGATTCAGGTGATGCGTGTCGCCGTGGTCGCGCAGGTTCAGTCGCACCACCTCGAAGCGCTGCTCGAACAGCAGCTGCGCGAGGGAGAGCAGGTAGAGCGAGTCGGCGCTGCCTTCCCAGCCGTGCAGCAGCACGACCGGCCGGCCGGGGCCCTCCGCCGGACCCGACACGAAGCATTGCAGCCGCACGCCGGCCCCGCAGTCGAGGAGCACTTCGCGCTGCGCTGCGAGCAGCGGCGCGGCGCGCTCGAGGACCCGCCCGCGCCGCCAGGCGGTGCTCGCGAGCATCGACTGCACGTGGCGGTTGCGTAACCAGCGCGGCGGCCCGAAGACGTCCTCGGCGGAGTGCACTGGGGGTGGATCGCGGGTGCGCTCAGTGCACGCGGATTTCGATGCGGTTGTTGACGCTCCCGGTGCGATTCCATTCGCCCGCGGTGAGCTCGCTCGTCACTTGCGGATAGGGCGCGAGGACGCTCGCCGGTTCACCGGCAGCCACCTGCACCTGCAGCGCGCCGCGGGTGGAGATGCGGATGTCGTCGATCAGGTTGGCGAGCGCGAGCGGCGTGCGCTGTGCGCTCGTGAGCGCCTCGTCCGGAGGATTGCCGACGAGGTCGCACTTCGAGAAGGGCGTCTCCTCCGGCGCCAGCGAGTATCCGTCGACGGCGCTGCCGAGGAGACAGAAGCGTCCCGCAAAGCTCCTGATGTCCACGAGCCCCGCCACCTTCTGCCGCGCGAGCCGGTAGAGGAGCTTGCCGATCGCCTCGAGTCGCGCGCCACCGAGCGGGTCGGCGCCGAAGGGCACCGACACCAGCATCGGCCGGCCGTCGCTCGGCACACCTGCCCTCGGCGCGGGGCCGGAGGACGAAACCGCACCTCCGGCCGTCGCCGCCGCGGGTGCGCCCGCACCCGCTCCGGCCGGCGCAAACGCCGGCGCGAGCGACGCACTCTGACTCCGCAGCTGTGTCAGCTCGATGGTCAGGCCTTCGAGGAGTCTAACTGTGCGCCACGCGAGTGCGCTGCTCACGAGCGCAATGGTGAGCGCCGCGCACGCGACGAGCCACGCCCACGCGGAGGACGCGGGCCGTGGCGGCGGCGGAACCGCTTCGGGCGGCGGCAGGGACTTGAGCAGGGCGCGCATCTCGGCGAGCAGAGCGCGCATGTCGGCGCTGATCCGATCCGTCTGGGTGTCGACCGCCGCTACCAGCGCCCGGCGCAGCTCCGCGAAATGCTCGCGCAGCGCGCTGTCGGTGAGCGGCCGGGACGGCACCGGCGCGGGGCTCTCCTCCGCCGCTGCCTCGGCCGGCGCGTCGACCGGCGTGAAGCTCGGCTGCTCAACGGTGCGCCGCTCGGAGACCAGGTGCAGCTGGCTCAGCACCTTGGAGACGTCGGTCGGCCGGATCTGTTTCGGCAGCACGCCTACCGCGCCGAGCGCGCGCGCCTGACCGAGGAACAGCTCTCCTTCCTGTGAGGTGTACATCATGACCGGAATGGTGGCGGTGCGCGGGTCGTTCTTGATGGCCCGCACCGCCTGCAATCCGTCCATGCCCGGCATCAGGTGATCCATGAAGATAACGTCCGGGTGGTTGTGGCTCAGGTACTCGATCGCCGCCTCGGCGCTCTCCGCGTTGTCGACGTCGATGTCGTACTTCTCGAGTGCGCGGGCAAGAAACAGGCGCGCGGACTTCGAATCATCCACGATCAGCGCCCGTTTTGCGCCCATGTCCTCTCCCCGCGCCGCTGCCGCCGGGGGAAGTGTAGCTCAGAACCCCGGCCCTTCAATCGCTCGCACGGGCCAAGCGCAGCACGCGCGGCGCGCCGCGCAGCTGCCCGTAGAGCTCGGCAAGGCGTCGTGCCATCGCCGACGACGACCACTGGCGCGCGTAGGCGAGTCCGCGCTTCCCGAGCTCCTGTCGCAAGTTCAGGTCGCCGATCACGCGCACCACGGCGGCGGCGAATGCGTCCTCCTCCTCGGGCACGACCAGCGCGCCCGATCCGGGCACGAGGATCGAGCGCGTGCCGAGGTGCGCGGTCGAGACCACCGGGGTGCCCTGCGCCATCGCCTCGAGCAGCACCAGTCCCTGCGTCTCGGTGCGCGATGCGAAGACGAACACGTCCGCCGCGGCGTAGCAGTCGAGGAGCGCCGAGTCGCGCTCCAGGTAACCGGCGAAGTGCACGTGCTCGGCGAGTCCGAGATGGCCCGCCTGCTGCCGCAGGGCCTCGCGCGCCGGACCTTCGCCCGCGATCACGAGCAGCGCTCCCGGCACCGAGCGGATCACCTCGCGGAACATCCGCAGCAGGAAGCCGATGTTCTTCTCGTGCGCGACCCGACCGATGTAGGTGACGAGCGCCCGCCCGGCGTCGATGCCGGCGCGGGCGCGGAAGGCGCGGCCGTCGCCCGGGCGGAAGCGATCCGCCGCGAGTCCCGTCGGCACCACGTGGATCGGAGTCGTGACCCCATAGCCGGTCAGCACCGCGCGCATCGGCTCGGAAGGGGCGATCAGCGCGTGCACCGCCGCGCACTGCGAGCGGGTGAAACTGCGCGCCAGGAATCTCGCGAGCGGTGCCGGCACCAGCGGCAGGTAGTGATGCAGATACTCCTCGAAGAAGGTGTGATAGGTCGCGATGGCGGGGATGTCGGCGCGCCGCGCCAGGCGCACGCCGGCGTAGTGGGCGATGAAGGGCGTGTGGATGTGCACCAGATCGAACCGGCCGCCGGGCAGCGCATCGAGGGCGCGCGTGAGCGCGCGCCAGCCCATCCGGCGGTCTTCCGGATCGCGCGGTACCTTCGTGGCGGGCACGCGCAGCACGCCCGGCTCCTCGCTCGGGGCGTCGGGCGCAGCGTAGCTCGGCGCCACGAGACAGGTGTCGACGCCGAGGCTCGCCAGGTCCTGCCGGAAGGTGCGGATGGAAGTCGAGACGCCGTTGACGCGCGGGAAATAGACGTCGGAGACGAACAGAACGCGCACGCGCTAAGGCCACCCGCGAGATGGCGCCTGCCGTAACTGGCAGGCACTCATCGATCGGCAAGACGGCGCCATTTCGCGGGGCCCGGCCGTGCGCCTTCTCACGGACTGCGCCGTCAGGAAACCCGCACGGTTTCGAAGTTTACCCGAGCGCCGATCCGAGCTCTGCGAGCGCGGCGCCGATCGCCGCCCCGGCGACGACGTCGGTCGGGTAGTGCAGGCCGAGAACCACACGCGAGCCGGCGATCAGCGCCGCGAGCGGCAGCAGCACCCAGGCGAGCTCCGGAAAGTGCGCGCTCGCCTGCCACGCGAACGAGACGGCGTGCAGCGTATGACCGGACGGGAAGCTGTAGCGATCGAGCGGGGCCGCCGCCGGATCGATCGCGGTGTGCGTGATGAACGGGCGCTCGCGCACGAAAAGGTGTTTCAGGAGCGAGTAGAGGGCGACACCGAGTGCTCCGGTGAGCGCCATGACGATGGCCGGTCGCACGCCCGCGGCGCCGTAGAGCACCGGCAGCGCGAAGATCAGGACGTACCAGACGATGCCGTCGCCGAGTCGGCTCGCGATGCGAAAGATACGCCGCGGAATCGCGAAGGACGCGCCGCGGTTCAGCCTGCGGCACAGGCCGTATTCGGCCGCGTCGATCCGCGCCATGAACGTGTTGAATCCTGTCGCCTTCATCCGGCTGCCTCACTGCCTCCGGTCCTGACCCCATTTCCGGCCCTCATAGCCTCGGGCCGGCTTACGTCAGCTCCATGACGAAATTGTGAAAATTTTGTTTCCACAATGGGTTAGACATTACTTTGTGCGTTTCACCTCACGTTATGGATGGGCGGCACGTCCTTGGATTATGTCCTATCGGCCAGTGCTCTTCCCACCGGGGGCCGCCGCCTTGGCCGGTGCGCACCATGCGAGCGTCGCCGCCGCCAGCTGCACCGCAGCTCGCGGCTCATGCGCGAAGAAGAGCGAGGGCTCGGCGAGCTCGAGCTCGAGCAGACACGGCTTCCCTGCGGCGTCGCGGATCAGGTCGACGCGCGCGTAAAGGAGCTCCCCGTAGGGCAGCGCCGCGAGGGTGCGGTCCGCCACGGCACGCTCGTCGGCCCCGGGCTCGCGCCGGGTGATCGTCTCGGGCGCGAACAGCCCGTCGGTCGCCGGCGCCCCGAGCGGCAGCAGCGACCCCTTGCGGATGGCGTGACTGAAGCGGCCGTTGACGTAGATGAGCGCAGTCTCCCCGTGCTGATCGACGCCCTCGAAGTAGGGCTGCAGGAGGACCGCGCGATGTGCGTCGAGGAGCTCACGCACGTGGGCGAGCGTCTCCGCGCTGGCGCCCCGCGCGTGACGGCGCGTGTCGCGCGAGCCGGCGCCGACCGCCGGCTTCACCACCAGCTCGGCGCAGACCTCGCGCTCGAGGAACTCGCCGAGCGTCTCCCGGGCATCGGCACCGGGCTCGACAAAGGTGGTCGCGACCACCGGCACGCCGAGGCGCTCGAGGTCGCGCAGGTAGTGCTTGTCGGCGCTCCAGCGCAGCACCGGCGCGGGATTGAGGAGCGTGGTGATCGCGTCGACGCGCTCGATCCAGTCGAGGAACTCCGGCAGCCGCTCGGTATAGTCCCAGGCGGAGCGCAGCAGCGCCGCATCGAAGCGCGCCCAATCGGCCTCGGGGTCGTCCCAGTCGGCGATCTCGGCGTGCGCGCCGGCGGCCGCGAACGCCGCGAGCAGCGGCGGCATATCCTCGTCGAGGCCGCGCGCGGCGCGCGCGCTCACCAGGGCGACGGCGGTCTTCACTCCCTGATTCCCGCACCGCGGTTCATGAGCGCAACCGCGATCGCGAACAGCGCGGCCGCCGCGGCCAGCATCAGCGCGAAGGCGAGGCCGACACTGACGTCGGAGACGCCGAGGAAGCCGAACCGGAATGCGTTCACCATGTGCAGGATGGGATTGACGTACGACACCTGCTGCGCCCACTGCGGCAGCAGCGTCACCGAGTAGAACACGCCGCCGAAATAGGTGAGCGGCGTCAGCACGAAGGTCGGGATCCAGTTGACCTGGTCGAAGTTCTTGGCGAAGAGCGCATTGAGGAACCCGCCGAGCGCGAAGATGAGCGAGGTCAGGAGTCCCGCCGCGACGATGACCGGCAGGTGCTGCACCGAGAGGTGAGTGAAGAGGAGCGACACCACGGTCACCGCGGCGCCGACCAGCAGTCCCCGCACCACCCCGCCGGCGGCATAACCGGCGACGATCACCCAGTTGGGGAGCGGGGAGACCAGCATCTCCTCCACGTGCTTGCCGAACTTGGCCCCGAAGAACGATGCGACCACGTTGCCGTAGGAGTTGGTGATCACCGACATCATGATCAGTCCGGGGGCGATGTACTGCTTGTAGTCGAAGCCGCCCATGGCGCCGACGCGCCGCCCGATGAGGCTGCCGAAGATCACGAAATAGAGCGTCGCGGTCACCACCGAGGGCACGATGGTCTGGCCCCAGATGCGGATGATGCGCCCGTACTCGCGGATGACGATGGTCTGGAAGCCGATCCAGCGCACCACGTTGAGATTGACGGGTGGCGCAGCCGCCCCGGCCACGGCGCTCATCGGCGCGCACCGGCCGGCAGGCGGGCCGCGGCCGCCGCGGACGCCTCCGGCCCGGTGCCCGCGGGCGCGGTAGCCGGCTGCGCCGGCGCCGCTTCGGCGTGCGCGCCCTCGCCCGCCGTCCCGCGCCCCTCGACCAGTTGCATGAAGATCTCCTCCAGGCGGTTCACCTTGTTGCGCATGCTGAGCACTTCGATGCCGAGCGCCGTGAGCCGCGCGAAGATGTCGTTGAGGTTCTCCTCGGCGGAAACCTCGACCTCGAGGGTGTGATCGTCGACCAGGGTCGTGACGTAACCGTCGAGCCGCGGGGCGACGCTGAGCGAGTCGCGCAGGTTCAGCACGAAGGTCGCGACGTGCAGCCGGCGCAGCAGACTGCTCATGCGGTCACGCTCGACGATGCGGCCGCCGCTGATGATGGCGATGTTGCGGCACAGGGTCTCGGCTTCCTCGAGGTAGTGGGTGGTGAGAATGATGGTGGTGCCGCGGGCGTTGATCTCCCTGAGGAACTCCCACATCGAACGGCGGATCTCGATATCCACTCCCGCGGTGGGCTCGTCGAGGATCAGGAGGCGCGGCTCGTGCATGAGCGCGCGCGCGATCATCAGGCGGCGCTTCATGCCTCCGGAGAGCGCACGCGAGATGCCGCGGCGCTTGTCCCACAGCTGCAGCTGCTTCAGGTACTTCTCCGCGCGCTCCCGCGCGACCGCGCGCGGGATGCCGTAGAAGCCCGCCTGGTTGACCACGATGGTGTACGGGCTCTCGAACATGTTGAAGTTGAGTTCCTGCGGCACGATGCCGATGCAGGCCTTGGCGGCCTCGGGCTCGCGGTCGATGTCGTAGCCGAAGACGCGCGCTTCCCCGCCGGTCTTGTTGACCAGCGAGGTGATGATGCCGATGAGGGTCGTCTTCCCGGCCCCGTTGGGACCGAGCAGCGCGAAGAAGTCGCCGCGCTCGACCTCGAGGTCGACGCCGCTCAGCGCCTGCACGCCGTTGCGGTAGGTCTTGGTCAGTCCCCGTACCGAAAGTGCATTCATCCGGCAAGGATCGGGGCTCGCGTGCGGGAGCGCAAGGGACCCGCTCGCACCGCCGCTCCTGCCCTCGTTCAGCCGGTGTTCTGGAGCAGGCCGCCCGCGCGTCGGGCCGGCCGGCGGCCTGCGCCTGTTGCACTCCAGCGCGTAGCAGCCGGCGCCGCCGATCAAGTTGGCGCAGACCAGCATGAACAGCGAATAGATCGCGACCGGTGCGGCGATCGCGCCCGCGAGCGCCGCGGTCGCGTAGGCGGCGATCAGCAGCAGATTGGTACGCACCGCCGCCGAGAACGTGAGTCCCAGCATGAATAGAAGTAGAACGCCGCGAGCAGCAGCCGCGCGGCAACTGCAGGCCGAACCGTCAGATGTCGGGCCGAGCGAGGCGCGGGCCGACCAGCAGCCAGTGGTCGATCACGCTGAAGCCGAGCACGGTGGACAGCGCGACCACCAGGGCCTCGGGCGGCCAACGTCGTCCAAGTCCCTCCCCCCCGGAAGATCTCCCGCCGCTAGGCCGGCGGGTCGTGCTCGCGCTCCGCTTCTCCCTCGACGGATTCCTCCACGCGGTCCCGCCACACCTCGTACGGATCCCAGCCCAGCCGTGTGCGTGCGAGTCCACTCCGATCGCTCGCAGCGCCGGGGAAATCCTCGTTGGCCGCGCGCGCTACCCGGTGGATGACCGGAAATCCCTCGACTCCTTTTCTCTTCATCCTTAGGCTCCTGCCTTGCTCCGCCGTCCATTCCCTCATCGCCCTGCCCGGCGCGACGCCGGGAGTGCGAAGTTTAAGTCGCCCCCAACGCGAATGACAAAGTGTCTGAATTCGCGCGACAGCCCGAAGCCATTATGTCAGGTCGAGCGGAAGTTCGGCGCTCGAGCGCGCGCCGCCCCTCAGTCGGCGAAGTAACGCGCCAGATACTCCTCGAAGGTTCCCCGGTCGCTCGCCTCGATGGCCTGCTGCGCAGCGAGGGACTCCTCGGCTTCCTGGGCGAACTCGCGCAGCCGCTCGTCCGTTGGGCGGATACAGGTCGAGGAAGTACGACTTGTGGGTCGCCGACATACGCAGCGCGAGATCGAAGAACGACTCGCCCGCGGTGAGATCCGCCATGAGCCGCGCGGAAGGGGTGAGCGTCACGTCCTCGACCTTCGCCACCTGGTCGGCGAGCGCCTGGGAATAGGGTCGCGCGGCCTCGCCGCGATCGAGGATCTCGCAGATGCCGACCATCGAGTCGAGGAGCTCCCGCGCCCACCGGCGCATCGGAATCGTCTGTCCGTCGCGCCACAGGGCGAGCCCGGGCTCCCGGCCGCGCCGCGCCACGGTGAGGTGATTCTCGTCGAGCGTGCGCTGCTCGGAGTCGCCGATCGGCGCACTCTCCTTCATGAGGCAGAGCGCGAGGAACGCCTCGAGGAAGCGCAGCTTGTTCTGGTTGACGCCCACCGGGTCGAAGGCGCTGACGTCGAGCGCGCGCACTTCCACGTACTCCACCCCGGCGCGGCGCAGCGCCTTGGTGGGGCGCTCGCCGGAGCGAGCCACACGCTTCGGCCGGATGAAGCTGTAGTACTCGTTCTCGATCTGCAGGATGTGGGCGTTGAGCTGCCGGTATTCGCCGTTCACTTTCACGCCGAGCGCCTCGTAGGGCGGATGCGGCGTGCTGATCGCCCGCTGCAGGTCGCGCACGTACTCCTCGAGGCTGTTCACCGAGACCAGGAGCCCCGCCTGGTTGCGGTTGCGATAACCGACATCGCTCATGCGCAGGCTCGTGGCGTAGGGCTCGTAGGCGGTGCCGGGGCCGAAGTCCTGGAGCTGCACCTCCCGCCCGCGGAGGAACGACTTGCAGACCACCGGCGACACGCCGAACAGGTACAGCACCAGCCAGCCGTGGCGGCGGTAGTTGCGCAGCAGGTCGAAGTAGCAGGAGGAGATGAACTGCGCATCGTGCGCGCGCGAGCCGCGCACCGCGGCCCACGCCTCCCACAGCGGCCGCGGGAAGGAGTAGTTGAAGTGCACGCCCGAGATCGCCTGCATCATGCGCCCGTAGCGAAGCCCCAACCCGTTCCGATAGATGGTCTTCATGCGCCCGATGTGCGAGCGGCCGTACTCGGCGAGTGGAATGTCCTCGTCGCGATCGATCGCGCACGGCATGCTGGTGGCCCACAGCAGCTCATCGCCCAGGTGGCGGTAGACGAACTGGTGCAGATCGAGCAGGTACTGCAGCAGCTCCCAGCTGTGAGTGAAAGCCGGCGTGACGAGCTCGATCAGCGCTTCGGAATAGTCCGTGGTGATGTGCTCGTCGGTGAGCGCGGATCCGAGCGCGCGCGGGTGCGGCGTGCCCGCCAGGCGCCCCTGCGGCGTCACGCGCAGCGATTCCTTCTCGACGCCCTTGCGCCCGCCCTGCAGCAGCTGCGGCTGGCCGGCGTTGATGAAGGCCGAAAGGCGTCGCTCGAAGACGCGGTCGATGGCGGCAGGGCTCATGGGTGTGAGTGTCGGGCTCGGCGCTACCAGGGCATGCGGCCGGTGAGCACCTCGACGAGGAGCGACAGGTCCCCGCGCAGGCTGT
>Ga0209686_1000625_pt1 | contig 17881 bp, 20 predicted proteins | sample GraSoiAngelo_126_FD_185883 | JGI IMG/M metagenome (GOLD analysis project Ga0209686, IMG submission 185883) | Grasslands soil microbial communities from the Angelo Coastal Reserve, California, USA - 14_0927_09_20cm (SPAdes) (version 2) | ecosystem: Environmental > Terrestrial > Soil > Grasslands ...
ATCGCAGTCGCTCGGCGGCTTCTCGCGACTTCTGCCCGAAATCGCGGGCCGCTTTAATTTGTCCACGGCAAGCAGCGACGGCACTCCTGGTACCCGAAACGGTCATCTCGCCACCCGGAAGTTGTTTGGCCGCCTCCAGATGTTTTTCCATCTCAGCGGCGTCATTCTGCACCCAGGCGATTGCAGCTAATTGCAGATGGTTCCCCAAGGGATTCAGCTTCCGCTCCAGCGCCTGATTCAGGATTGCTTTAGCTTCGTCCAGCCGATTAAGACCCATATAAGCCATAACCACTGGCGCTATCGGGGTCGAGTTGCACCGATTGGCGAGCATTATCTAGAGCATTTTCAAACTGCCCGAGTTGGTTGTAGATAGCGGAAATGTTGTTATACGGAATCGAATCGCGCGGATAAGTCTGCTTATACAACTCCAGCGCGGTGATCCCCTTTTCCAGTTGTCCGGAGTCCCCATAGTAGTGCGACATGATATAGAGCTTCTCGTGCTCACTGGTTCGGTCGCGCAGCTCAAAAGCTTTTTGCCGGTTTTGCTCAGAAGCTTGGTTCTGGCCCAGGTTGCCATAGACCGCGCCTAGCCGGGCATAGGCCATAGCGAAATTAGGATCCAACTCGGTGGCACGTTGATACAGCGGAAGGGCAGCCAGTTCGTCGCCTGCGTTATGCTTGGCGTCTGCCAAACTCAGAGCTTTCAGCGCCTCAAGAGATGAGGTAGTCGCCTCCGACAACGGCTTGTCGAATTTCTGCACGGACGCGAGTGACTCGCCAAGTTTCTTCCGTAGACTTGATCCTGCTTCGTGGAGCGAATTCAGCACTTCTTCTTTTCTGGATGCTTGAACCTCCTCACGAGCGAGTGATTCGCCGTTCGAGGCGTTCACCGCTTCCAGAGTGATGACATATTGGCTTCCCAGATTGCCGATCGAGCCATTGAGCATCGCCCTGATGCCATCGCGCAGGCAAATCTCGCGGCCCACATCACTGGTAATGCGATCTTCAGGGCTGCGTCCCATAAATTGCAGCGTCTGCCGAACTCGCTGCTCCGGAAAGACATTGACATAAGGGGACTGCTCCAGGTCCACAGCCAAAGCTTTTTTTAGCGTCCCGTCGAAAACCGGGTCGGCGGTAGTGTTAACGAAGTCGGCAAGCAGGATCGAATCTTTCTCTGACATCACCGCCTTGCTGCGCCGCACGAAAAAAGTCATCGCCAGACCAACGGCCGCGATAACGGCAAGAGCCATAACCGCATAATTCCAAAGTCTCCGGGATCCTTCGTAGCCTGCGGGCCGCAAGCGGCGTGAATCGCTGTCGATGGCCGTCACCATCCCAGACTCGGTATCGCGCTTCAGCCGTTTCAAATCAGCGCGCACTTCCGCTGCGCCCTGGTAGCGCAGCTCGCGATCTTTCTCCAGCAATTTGTTGATGATGACTTCCAACTGCGGCGGCACATCAGGATTGAGCCGCACCACCGGCACCGGAGGCCGGTTCAGAATCGCCTCGAACATAATCGGCGCTGTTTCCCCACGAAACGGCAACGCACCGGTCGCCATCTCATAAAGCACGGAGCCAAAGGAAAACAGATCGGTGCGCGCATCCAGCTCTTTGCCGCGCGCTTGTTCTGGGGACATGTAAGCCACCGTGCCGACGGTCGATCCGGGGCTAGTCAGCAGATTTTCTTCGAGTGTCGCCGCCGTGCTCAACGTAGGACCGCCCAACACTGCTTCCGCTTTCAAGGTCTGCTTGGCAAGGCCGAAGTCTAAAATCTTTGCCTGATTTCTGGCGGTCACAAAGATATTGGCTGGCTTAATGTCGCGATGGATGATGCCCTTGGCATGCGCGGCCTCCAGCGCGTCGGCTATTTGGATCGCCAGGTCAAGCAATACGTCGATTTCCAGTGGCTGCTTTCCGATACGCTGTTTCAGCGTCCGGCCTTCCAGCAGCTCCATGGCAATGAAGTACCGGCCATCGGCCTTGCCAATTTCATAAATTGTGCAAATATTCGAGTGATTCAGCGCCGAAGCCGCGCGCGCCTCGCGCTGAAAACGTTCCAGAGCGGAGGCATCTTTTTCCAGTTCACCAGGCAGAAACTTCAGTGCAACATGCCGCTTGAGGTCGAGGTCCTCCGCCGCATAGACCACACCCATGCCACCGCCGCCTAACTGCTGCAGCATGCGGTAGTGGGAGATCGTCTCACGAATCATCAACCGACCACTCCAAGGAACTTTCGATGGTAGGCGGTGGGCGCACGGCAAGTCAACGAAGGGGTGGCGCTGTCTATTCTGGCAGATCACTTCGGATTCGTTATTTAGCGGACGAGATTCTGACGACCAGGAACAGCGAGGGGCCAAATGCTAAATGCCAAGTGCCAACTGCTTACCGCATCCACACCAGCACCGCGATGGTTAGCACGGTAACCAGGAGCGTTCCAATCAAATACTGGTGCGAGTGCAACCAGCTTTCTTCCGGCGCAGTGAACTGGGAAAGAAATGGCGCAGCGGTTGGGTCTTGTACCGTCCCCGAAGATTCGCAATCCAGGCACAGCTTGCGCCCTCCAGAAACCGGGAAGCCGCATGCTTCGCAAGTCCCGATATTCCCCCGTTCGCCGGTGAGAACAACTTGAGGCTCGTCCGTTTCCTGGGAGATATTGGTTTCGATTGTTCCTGATTTCGGCCCGGGCTTATCTTCATTGCTGAGTTTTGCTGACGCCTTCTCCTCAATCGGAGAATTTGCGCCTGCCTCGGCACCGTTAGCTGTCTGCTTCTTTTCCACGGCTTGTTCGCCGATCTTCTCGGCCCGCCGCGCAGCCTCAGCATGTTCCAGAGCTGTTTGGATCATCTCCGCCAATCGTTCCAAGGCAATTATGTCCCGCTCGCCGAACGCGTAGGCACGGCCGGAAAAAAGCTCAAAGACGCCATTCACTTCCGGCTCGCGAATAAGCGGCAGGACCACGACCGAGGCAATTCCCAAAGCCCGGCAGCTTTCGCGGTTTACTCGCGAATCGAGCTCCGCATTGTCGCAACGCAGAATCTGCCGCGTGCGCACGCTCTCGCCAGAAAGGCCGGAATTAACCTGCAAATGCGCTCCCAGCGCGGGCGCCGACGGTCCTGCGCTGGCGCGGCAAATCATTTCTTCATCTTCGCGGAGCGCGATCGCCGCGCCCGAAGCGCCAGTAATGTATTGCGCCCGTTCTGCCAGCAACTGCAGCGCGGCATTCAAATCTCGCTGCGCCATCTCACTGAGTGATTTGCCGCCGTCCTCGGCTGGAAACCGGAGTCGTTCATGAGTTCGCGGAGGCGCGACAGGCGAGCCGCTGCGCACGCTCTCCGGCCGGACAGTTTTCAGCCCCGCCTGGGAAGAATCTCGGTCCAGGGTGGAAGATTCCATGAAAATTGTATGAGGGCTACTCTGCCCGGAGTTTCGCTCCCCTGCAACCAAGTGTCAAGCAGAATCCCTCAGCGAAGGTTCTACGCCAAAGGTCACGCCTTGATTTCAGTCGCCAGTTTGCAATTGCCGATTCGGAAGGTCTTCAACTTGGCAATCGCCGCTCGAAAATCGGAAATCACAAACTCACCGCCGCCGCTGTGGCAAGCGGAGCCCTACAATGTTGCAGACGCGTACGATTTATAGCCTTCTCCTTCCGCAGGAAGAATCGTATCGTTTCGCCAAGGACACACTGATGATCCGCGAGGAGACGTTGCCCGATATAGGGGAACCGAGGCATGTCTGACAAGCGCGGTGGCGAACAAGTTCAAAGACGCCATTGCCGGCTTCAACCGCTTCCACAGTAAGAAGTGGCTTTTGCAGCGGCAGTTCCAGATCGAGAAGCCTTACAAAATCGTGAGCTCAGGTGTCATTGCGGCTCTCCCGGACTATCCACCAAGCTCGGCTGCATACGTTGAGATGTCACCCGTAGGCTTCAACCACGAAAAAACTCAGGCCATCATTTATATTGGCAGTTCTTGCGGTGGTCTCTGCGGCAGTTGGCGTTTCCATCTGCTTGAAAAACTTCACGGCAACTGGAAAGAAGCACCCGTCACTACCTGCATATTGGCATCATAAGTGTTGCAAAATCGCCATAGCTTCTGCATGGCGGACAACTCCGCGATGCCGGCGCACAAAGAATCCTGAGACAAGTATGAGTCCTGTTATTCTGCTGCGAGCACATGCCCGAGATTCCTTCTGCTGCGTTCTCTGACGCTCGTATCATCGCCGCATACATCATTTTTCTCGCCAGTTACCTGGTTTTCGCTCTCGGCAAATTCCCAGGATTCAAAATTGATCGCCCTGGCGCCGCCATCATTGGTGCGGTTGCTATGGTCGCAGCTCGCGTTGTCTCGCCGGCACAGGCCCTGCACTTCATTGATTTTTCAACTATCGTTCTGCTGTTTTCGATGATGCTGATTGTGGGCAATCTGCACCTGGTCGGCTTCTTCGAATGGATTGCTGAAGTCGTACTGCGCCGCTTAAGGCCCGCGCGGTTATTGCCTGCAGTAATCTTCACATCCGGCATCTTCTCAGCGTTTTTCGTGAATGACATCGTGTGCCTGGTCATGGTGCCGTTCGTCTTGAACATCACGCGACGCATGAAACTCCCGCCGCTGCCTTATCTGCTCGCGGTCGCAACCGCATCAAACATCGGCAGCGTCGCGACGATCGCCGGCAACCCTCAGAACATGCTGATCGGGTCGTTCTCCGGGATTAAGTATCGCGACTTCCTTTGGCACCTGGGTCCCGTCGCGCTGATTGGGTTGTTCCTCGACTGGGCCGTACTCCATTCGGTGTATGGTGCCGCAGAGGCAAAATCTGCTGATATAGAAAAACCTATTCCGCTGCCGCCTCTCGACCTCTCGCGGCTTTCGAAACCCGTAATCGTTGTAGCTGCCGTTGTTACGGGATTCTTCATGGGAGCGCCTCCCGCAATGATGGCGGCACTGGGCGCTGCCGTGCTCTTGATCACGCGCACGCTCGATCCCCATAAACTTTATGAAGAAGTGGACTGGGGGTTACTTGTATTCTTCGTTGGGTTATTTCTGATCGTTGGCGGGGCGGAAAATGCTGGAATTGTTCGTAATCTGCTCGATGTAGCTGAACACTGGAACCTGCAACACGTGGCAGTGTTCACGATTGCCGTAGGAGTCCTCAGCAATATCGTCAGCAACGTCCCAGCTGTAATGCTGCTCAAGTCGCTGGTTCCGGGATTTTCCAATCCACACACAGCCTGGCTGGTGCTGGCGATGGCTTCTACGCTTGCCGGCAATCTCACGATCACAGGCAGCGTAGCCAATATCATTGTGGTCGAAAGCGCGCGGCCCGACGTGCACGTGAGTTTCTGGGATTATTTCCGTGCCGGCGCCCCAATCACCGCGGCTACACTGCTGGTGGGATGGGCGTGGTTGGCCTGGATAAGGTGATACGTTGCACGAGCAACTGAGCTAGGCAATTCCCCAACCTTCGAGAACCCCATGGATGCCCACCGTTCGCGATTGTCGAATGGCGGGTATCTCTTATTCATTTTCCAGCAAAACGCCCCGAATGCGCGCGCTCTGCGCAGCCGTTTGAATGGAAGCGGTTTAAGAGTTCACGATACTCAAACGGACCTCAGAACAAGTTCTCCAAATCGCGAGCACCGTGAAGAACTCTGAGGACGAATATCTCAGCCCCGCGGAATTGATAGAAAACCAGATGCTTTGGAAATCCCGGGACCAGAACTCGCCGCACGTCGCTGAGTTCTGCATGACTGAAGGTGCAAATTGAGCCAGCCTGAGGATTGTCGAGAACGCACAACAGGGTTGACGTTACGGCCTTCTCCCATCGCTTCGCCAACGTTGGGCCTGACTGCTCCTCGTACCAATCGGCTTGCTCGACGATGTCGGCAGCCGCCGCCTCGCTCAGAGCAAGCCTAAGTTTTTTCACTTCCGGCGAGCCCGCGCACGTAACGCTGGCACTAAGCCTTTTTTGCGGATGTCGGCAACTGGCAGCTCGATTCTAGCTCCTCTCGCAGCCGCTATCAGGTCCTGTTCCAAGTTTCCCAGCCGCCGTTCCTTGTCCTGACGAATCAGCTCGCGAACATATTCGCTCGGGGTACCCCAGTCCCCAGAAGCCACCTGCCCTTCTACGTATGCCTTCAGCGCCTCAGGGAGTGAAATATTTAATGAAGTCATTGGCATGGCTTCATATTATGACAGTTTATGAAGGACAAAACAAATCAGCTACGCCACTCCTGCTCCCCGGCACACACCGCAGCGCCCGTGACCAGCAGGGGCACCGCGATACTTCCACGACCCTTTTGCGGAAGCGCGGAACTAGGCTCGCACGATATCGCCAACGCGGATGGTACCCTCGCTCAAGATCTGAGCTCGCAATCCGCCGCGATGGAGCAAGCCTTTGATTGCCGGCTGTCCCGTAAGCTGCTGCAGGTGATCGCAGGGCTCACAAAGGCGAATGCCGCGAATCTTGACCTCGCCAATAAAGAATTCCTTTCCGACCAGGTGATTTAAGGGCACATCGCGAGTTACCAGATTCCGCCGCGCATCGCGAGGAGCAAGCTCGATAGCGTAATCTCGGCGGAGCGCCTCGATGGCTTCAGCCTCGATCAAAGTCAGCTCGTAAGATGGCTCCGGCTTGAAGAAAGTGCCCTGCCCCAGCGCGTAGCGGTCGCCCTCAAGACCAACGCCGGGTAGGGCGCGAGCTTCGGCAATTTCGCGCATAGGTTCTTTTGCGCCGTCAGCGATGTTGATGGATTCGATCGTGCCTTGCCACATTTGCTCAACCCAAGCCTCTAATGTTGTCATTCCGAACGCCTTCAGGCGGTGAGAAATCTGCTGTACCCATATAGAAAGCAGATTTCTCGCTTCGCTCGAAATGACAATTTGTTAAGAGCTGCTGGGAAGACGGGCGAGGACGCCCGTCCTCCATCAACGCTTCCGCGATTCGTCCCCGACAATTTTGATGCATTCATCGAGCACCTCAAGGGCGACATCAGCTTCGTCCTTGGTGACCACGAGCGGCGGCGCCAGGCGAATAGTGCTCGGTCCGCAGCCCAGGAACAGAACGCCGCGCTCGAATGCGAGCTCGACAATGCGGTCACGCTCCGGGCCGGCGTATTCCTTGGTCTGCTTGTCTTTGACGATCTCCACGCCGATCATCAGCCCGCGGCCGCGAACGTCACCAACCAGGCTGTGCTTCTTTGGCCAGTCGGCGATCCGCTTCATGATGTGATTGCCAACGTCTGCCGAGTTCTTCAGCAGGCCTTCGTTCTCGATTACATCGAGCGTCGCCAGCGCTGCTGCAATACATACGGGATTGCCGCCAAATGTTGAGGCGTGCGAGCCAGGCACCCAGTCCATGATGTCTGCGCGCGTCATCGTGATGCCAAGAGGCATCCCCGAAGCAATACCCTTTGCCACGCAGACAATATCGGGCTGCACTCCAGCGTGCTCGATAGCCCACCACTTGCCTGTCCGCCCCATGCCAGATTGAACTTCATCAGCGACCAGCAGGATTCCATGCCGGTCGCAAATGCGGCGCAGCTCCTGCATGAAAATTGTCGGAGCGATGACATATCCGCCTTCGCCCTGCACCGGCTCCACGAAAATCGCGGCGACTTCTTCCGGCGCAAGGATCGTCTTGAAGAGCTTGTCTTCAATGAAGCGGGCGCAAGCAAGCGCGTCCTGCTCGCCTTTACGGAAGATGTCCGGAAAAGGAATGTGCGTGACTCCGGGCACCAGTGGCGCGAAACGCCGCTTCTGCTGCGGCTTTGAAGCAGTGAGCGACACCGCACCCATCGTCCGTCCGTGGAAGGCGCCGAGGAATGCGATCACGTTCTGCCGCTTAGTGTGGTAGCGCGCCAGCTTGAACGCGGCTTCGACCGCCTCCGTTCCGGAGTTACCGTAATAAATTTTGTGCGGGCCAGGCATGGGCGCGATCTTCGACAGCCGCTCCGCCAGCGTGATCATGTTCTCGTAATAAAAATCTGTTCCCGACATGTGGATCAGCTCGCCCGCCTGCTTCTGAATGGCTGCGACCACATCGGGATGGCAATGGCCGGTGGAGACCACTGCTATGCCGGCGGAGAAGTCAAAAAACTCGTTTCCGTCTATATCAGTGACTACAATTCCGCGCCCGCTTTTTGCGACCAGGGGATACGAGCGCGTGTACGACGGCGAAATGTATTTTTCGTCCCCGGCTAGAATGCGCTTGGCATTCGGGCCAGGCAGCGCGGTCTTAATCTTGGGTCCTGCTAGAGCCTTGCTGGTCATGGGATCCTCCGAATTCGGTCGTTGGTCTTTGGACGTTTGTCGCTGGCCAAGGCACGAGGGAACACGGCCTGAGCCGAACACAGAAAGGAGGATCAAAAATTAGTCGCTACCGAAAAGATTGGGCCGCAGACGAGACGGCAGCACCGCCCGATACCGCCGCGGGCACACCAGGGACCTTAGCCAGCATGCGGGCAAATGCGAATTGGACTTCTGAAGGCGCATGAGCAAAATCTCATTTTATTATATCCTGCACTAGCAAGTGCCCGTAACCCCCCTGTATCGATCGGAACACTCCCTTCAGCGGAAATCCGGTACAGTTGCGAAAATCCGGTAGTGGTGCAGTTTCCTTGTCATCCTGAGCAAGCGTTCTTTGCGCAGCGAAGGATCTGGGCGAGCCGCGCGAAGCGCCGCGTTTCTTGCGGCGCAATAATCGCGCGTTTGGCTCGCTTCCTCACCAAACTGCACCACTACCGAAAATCCCGCATCCTGCCTCGTCTCTAGCGGGTCTGATAACTTAATCCTGTGGCTCACAATGCTCCAAGCCGCCTCACTATCATTCTCTGCTTCGCACTCGTGTACTTATTCTGGGGCTCCACCTATCTCGGCATCGACATCGCCGTTGAGCACATCCCGCCCGCGCTGATGTGCGGCACGCGCTTCACTATCGCAGGCGTGTTCATGCTGGCGTACTGCGGCTTACGCGGAAAGAGGATTCTCTACGCTCCACGACAGCTCTGGCAAATGGCCGCAGTTGGCGTGCTGTTGCTCATGGGAGGCAATCTCACGCTCGCCTATGCCGAAACCCGAGTCGCATCAGGATTGGCCGCTCTGATTATTGCCGTCACACCTTTATGGTTTCTTGTGCTCGATTCGCTGCTACTCGGCGATCACCACGTTGCGTCGCGCGGAAAAGCCGGGCTTGGACTGGGGGTCGTTGGCTTGGCAGTTTTGCTTTGGCCTGATCTTATGGCGACCGGTTCGTTCGGACGGTCAGAGCTATGGGCTTCGCTGAGTCTGATTCTCGCCTCTTTCAGTTGGGCGCTGGGTTCGGTGCTGGCGAAAAAGTGGAAATCGCCCGAAGTCGACCCTTTCTCCGCCATAGCCTGGCAGATGATTGCCGCCGGAATCGCCAATCTCCTATTCGCGGTAGCTCTGCGTGATCACTCCCACGCTGTCTGGACTGCACGCGGAATAGGCGCAATAGTCTATCTGATCGTCTGTGGCTCCTGGATCGGCTACACCGCCTACATCTGGCTTCTCGGCCATGTGCCTACTTCGAAGGTCTCGACGTACGCGTATGTAAATCCAGTGGTCGCCGTCTTCCTGGGATGGCTGATCCTGCACGAGCCCATCACGCCATATATTCTTGCAGGCAGCGCGATCGTCGTCGCGTCCGTGGCACTGGTAACCAGCGCCGAAGTAAAAACGAGAACCTCAACCGAGCAGATGCAGGCCATCGAAACCGCATGAGATTGAACTAACTTCCATTGCGCTCGACTTCAATGTCGTAATTGTTCGAATCCGCATGCGGCTTGGAGCCGCAAGATTTCGCCCCGCATAGCCCCAAGCCGTTCTGCAGCGTCTCCGCCCTTGTCATTCCGAGCGCCTTCAGGCCCGAGGAATCTGCTTTTCACCGCGAATCGCCTCGCGCACCCCAAAGGCGTTCTACAGGACAGAAACCAGACTGTCCGAAGGCGGCCTAACGCTTCATCTTCTCCGCATCTGCGATTGACCCGCCCGAAGTGGAGGACTAGACTCCGCGCTGAGGTGTTTCCATGCGTTGTTTGCTTAAGGTTCTAATTCCTGTGGAGACTGGCAATGCCGCGATCAGCGATGGCAGCTTGCCGAAAACCATTGAATCAATCCTTGCCGACCTGAACCCTGAGGCAGCCTATTTCGCCGAAGAAAATGGCAAGAGAACTGGTTTCATCTTCTTTGACCTGAAAGATACTTCCCAGATTCCTGCCGTGGCGGAGCCGTGGTTTCTGGCCTTCAATGCGCATATCGAGTTGCATCCCGCAATGAACCTCGAAGACCTGAAGAAAGCCGGACCGGGCATCGAAAAAGCAGTCAAGAATTATCGCCGCGTCGCGCAGGCAAAAGCGGCATAACTGATTTCACGCCCCAATACCCCGCGCGCAATAATCAAAGATCGCCTCGAAAGAGGGCTTTCTTGTTTGGCTTGAGTCCACTCTCCAAGGGCGACATCAATCCGTGATCGTGTGTCGCGGACACTCCTATCCGCGGTTTTTGCTCTTCCCCAGGACGACAGAACTGGCTTCTTGGCCTCCCTCAATAGTTTTGCCATTCCGGCCCTGAGCGGGAGGACGCGAGGAATCTGCTTCTTGCGTCGAATCGCCCCGCCTGCTCTGAGCGAACCCTGAGTCGAAGATGAAGGGGGAGTCGAATTATCGTCGGCGTTAACAAAGTGGAGAACTATGAAATCGCCATATATGGATCACTGGCCGATTTCGCGCAGCAGTTCGGCTTTCCCGATGCTGCCGGCTTGCTCCATCTAACTCTGGAAGAAGAGAAGGCTGCCGATGCCAAAGCTGACTCAACTCGCCGAAACTGCTATAAACCCCAGGGCTGAGCAGGAACGCCGTGCCGCCTGAGTCGTCATCAAAAGCCCCACTTCTCCCATATGAGAAGTGGGGCGGATTTTCTAATTTGAAGATTGAAATAGACTTGCCAGGTCCCGCCGGCTTTGCAACTGCATTGCTCCGAGCCGATCAGGCTACTTCGAGCACGAATCGCTTACCATTTTGACGTCCGTGACCTTCAGATGTCCGTGCTCAGTGTTTTCTTTCTTCATGCCGGCATCGTGGGCCATGTCCTTGGTGTCTTCTTTCATGTTATGCGCCTTTGCGTGCGAGACCACTCCTGTCACTGTAACCTTATGCCCGACATGCTCAGCCAGCGACACGTTGCTGCTGCGCACTTCCCACGTGCTGCCGTCATCCGCAGTCAGATTAAACTCCTTCGCGCTGTCGCCCTGCGCCAAACATCCAGTAATGCTTTTCGTGTCCGATTTCCCTTTCGCCTCGGACGAATCATCCGACATAGCCCATACCGACGCCGTACACGCCAGCACCAGGCACAAAAGCAGATTTCTCATGTTTGTTCCTCCGTAGATTTCCTTCTCGACCGGGAATTCGATGTCTCCTTGGCCAGAACAGGTTGCAGCGGACTAGCGGCGCCCAATCTAAGCGCTTGAATAGTGGGCACTTGCTGGATGGCGCATCAAGACCCAAAACACACCGGTTCGCCCTCAACGAAACAGGTCTGAAAGCCCAAACCAGAACAGCGAACCAGATTTCGCGTTCCGAACTAAGTAGAACGATTCGTAAAACGAATTGTCCGGCGGAGTCGAGGAATCTGCTTTTTGTCTAACGCTGCCGACGGCCGGCCGTGCTCACGCCAACTTACTGACCGAGGTTGAACTACACGTAACCCGGGCGGACGACGAGTACGGATAGAGTTCCACCGTTTCCACGATTTGCGCCCGCGCGGGATTCAACCGGATGTACTCCGCATGCCGCAAATAATCTCCTTCATCGCGAACGTGATGGTTCGAGAAACTCTCCTGCCATACCGGCCCATGCTTCTTGCCGAGCCGATACGAGAATCCACCCTTGATCACTTGCAGCGCACGCTCAAGCGAAATATCCTTCGCGGGCGTGAGCAACAGATGCAGATGGTCGGGCATGATGACGAATTCATGCAACACGAATTTGCCCTGCTCTGCATGGTGCTTGAGCACATCGACCATGAGCTGCGAGGCATGCTGGCGGAAGATCGGGGTTCGTTTCCATGTGACCGTAGTGACGAAGAACGTCCTCTCTAAATTCATTCCAGAACCCTACCGGCCAGCGCACACGAAGTCAGTGATCTTGGAACAAAAATCAATGGCGCGTTCCAGAATGGACAGATTTTGCTCGAAGGCAGCCGCGTCTACGTGGAAGATCGGCTCTTTAGAGCCGCGTCAGCATGTGCCTTTGATTGCGGGCTTCAGCCCCGGTTAGTGATCTTGTAACAAAAATCAATGGCGCGTTCCAGAACGGGACAGATTTTGCCCGAAGGCAGCCGCGTCTACGTGGAAGAACAGCTCTTTAGAGCGGACGTGGAAGAGCGGCTCTTTAGAGCCGTGTCAGCATCTGCCTTTGATTGCGGGCTTCAGCCCCGGCCAACCCTAAAGGGCATCCATCCCCCGCTGTCGCGGCCATGAATGCCGCTCTTCCACGCTTACGCAAGCGCTTGTGCTCCGGGCGCGAAGAAACATCCGACAGGAAGAAACACAGATGGGGATCAGATTCGTGGTACCCACCCTTGTGTCCGAATGTGAACGCGCGGCTCTGTGTGGAAGAGCAGCTCTTTAAGAGCGGACGTGGAAGAGCGGCTCTTTAGAGCCGTGTCAGCATGTGCCTTTAATTGCGGGCTTCAGCCCCGGCCAGCCCTAAAGGGCATCCATCACCCCGCTGTCGCGGCCATGAATGGCCGCTCTTCCACGCTCATGCAAGCTCTTGTGCTCCGGGCGCGAAGAAGCATCCAGACTGAAGGAAGCCCAGGTGCGGCACAGGTTCGTGGTAACCACCCTTGTGTCTCCAACACCTGGAGAAACAAAGAAATGGGGCAGCCTCAGTCTGTGCCAGCTCCGGAAAAGATGGGCCAGCCCGCCGAAGGATGTGAGCACTGGATCGCCCAGGTCGCAGGGCAATGATTATGCAGAGTGGCGTTCGAGAAGTGAACGCCTTTCTCGCGTGGGGAACCGCCGCCCTCGGTTGTCCAGCCCCGAAGGAGCGGCAGATTTGGGAGCCGGGGCGTGGTAGCCCAGGCCTTCAGCCCTGGGTCTCCCTGGGTAGCTGGAAAAAACAGATCAAGCGCAAGGCCGAAAGCCGAACGGCAGGCGCTATCCCAGCGCCGCTCAGTCCAACAACGGTCGTGCCGATCCACCTAAAAGAGAAGTGTTCATATTCGCGATGTTGTGGTGGCCTTCGGGTCCTCCCCAGGCGAACATCAGAGATATCATCGGGAAGCCGCCTGCTCGAAGCGTCAGCCCACCGGCGAAGCTATGCTTCAAATGGCTGAAACCAATGTCGCCGCGCATCAGTGCAACCCTTCCTTGATCCGCCATGAGTTTCAGACCAAAGGGACCCCAGATCGAGTGTTCAAAGCTCTCCTGTAAAAGCAGAACATTGGGTGCTCGAAACCGGTAATCCTGATAGCTGCCGAGCGCTAACCCGCCGTTGATGTCCGACCCGCCCAGTGTCGGCTGAAAATAGAAAGGCACAGCACTCGTTGCCGAAGTGATCGACTCGGACAGCAGCAGCCGCACGCCGATCGAGCCGTTCAAATTCCGCGTACGCGGAATCTCCTGGCACTTTTCTCCGGATGGCGCGCAGGAATCGGGACCAAGTGTCTCTCGGCTCGCCGCTCCAGACTGCGACCTTCCATAAAGGGAGTATGTATGGTCCAGATCCACGGTCCAGCGTAGAAAAGAGTTGTGCGAACTGGAGGGCGCGAAGAACTGCTGAAATTTCCCCATGTAATTCAGCTGCAGATTTCCGATCGCCGGCTTGATGCGCAGGCCTTCGCCCAACTGAGCGAATCCCGGCTGGCTGCTTAGGCCCGGTGCCGTCGCATCCGTATACAGAGCCTCAATCGAGGGCACAGACTGCCCGTGCTTCCCTCTTATATCCACAAAACGTCCGTTGATTTCTCCTAGCAGCGCGAGATTCAACCACCGAATGGCTGCCCATTCGAACACGGGTTTGATGGCGCTGGCCCCAACAATCCTTTCGCTCATCCCGAAAAGCGATTTCCCCGCAAGCGGACTGTCGTTGCCCAAGCCAAAGAAGTTCAGCTTGTTCAGCGAAATTGACTGCGCGTAGAAATCGAAGACTGCGTATGGATGAGTGAATTTTTCCGGCCCCTTGGGCTTATCTTCTTCTTTTGCTTCTCCCGATTCTTTCGGTGTCTCTCCCGGCCGCGGGATTGTGACTTTAATCGGCGCTTTGGCAGGATGAGGCGTATGGACCATCTTCATGTACGCACCCGCGCGCCACGCCCCACTGAAGGCGCCAACCCCATCAAAGTCCCAACTCATCCGCCAATTCCTGGTGTTCTTGGACCAAACGAATGCGCCGCCCAGCCCGAATCCGTTCTGGGGAGGCATACTGCCCGCGGCTATGTGCAGTGGATGGTCGGTAAACAGCGTGTACGCGCATCCGGGCACCGCCTTAAAGCTAGCCTGGCAGGCATCCGACGCACGCTCGCCCTCGCGCCGCAACTCTGCGTGTAGAGCGCTCTCCTGAGCCAACGCGAGCGTGGACGCACCCAACAGCACCAACGCCGCACCCCACCGCATACCTGCCTCCTAGGAAAACCACTCGGGTCTAAGCTTTCCGTTTGTTCTTTGTCCCTCTTACTCTCTTTTGCTTCCTGGCGGGCTTCTCACCCATAGCTTCCATAGACCCCACGCCTCGACCGAGCCTCGGTTCAGGACTTCCTGTGGGCATGGTTTTTGTTCTATCCGGGTGCTTGCGAGCAGGTATCTGGTTTTGGCCGTCCCACCGTGGGATTCGGAAACTTCTGAACCTCGGCTCACGTGGGACCGGAAAGCTTGCCTCGTACCCAGGAGCATCCGGGAACACGCTCGGATCCACCTCCCATCTCTCGCGAGGTTTGTCGTAGTAACTAATCGGGAAAATGGTGACATGATCCCTATGGAATGTGGCGTAATAGGCTGTGTTGGGCCACTTGCGTGTTTGGTACGTGGCGCCCGCTGCGCAGTAAAGATTCCGTCCCGACAGCATGTCAACTCCGGCGTACCCCGCTTCGTGGAGGTGGCCGCTCAGGACAACGTCGACATGATCAACCAGACTTGCTCTAATATTCTCGCGCTCAATGACGCTGAGATAGTGAAGGGGGTGGTGCATCACGGCTATCTTGAGGTCAGCGCCGAGGAGATTAAGTTCTTCAATCCCGGTATCGAGACAACGCCTTCCGACACATAACCTTTCGAAATCTGAATCATTCTGACAGAACAGAGCCGTGTTGATCGGTAATACGCCGAGTCTCTGGTTCCGAACCCGAACCAGTTCCACTGGACCACAGCTTGATTTTTCTGGCATTGTGCGGATTCCACCAAAGTAATCGTGATACCAGCGCAGGAAAGAACCTTGCTTGTGGGTCAAATGCAGCTTCTGAGTGTCAGGATGGAAGTAGTCGTCTGCCTCACTTCGAGACCCTAGTTCTCTCTTGAGTTGGAGCCCAACGCTCCGATCCACGTCGTGATTCCCAGGGACGGCGTAAAGCCGGTTGCGACCGAGCCCACTAGCTTCGAGGATCTGGTCGAAAAATTCACTCGCGATTGCGTACTCGGCGGAGCTACCGGAATATGCAATGTCCCCCGTTGCAAATATTAGGTCCGGAGTACGGCCATCTCGTTCCCGAAAGCGTCTTACGGACTTGACGAGTGCACGAAATACGACATCGCGATCATAGGAATCGCCACTTTGAACGTGTAGATCTGAAATGTGGAGCCAAGTTACCGGCATGAGTAGCCACCCAACTCAATGCACAAGCCGCCGCGTCAAAAATATCGTTCGCATTCTGGGAGAAAATACGGCGAAGAACCTCCCTTTCCAGTACGGTTAGGTTTTACGTTGACGCTTAGCCGCCTTGGTCTTGGCCGCGGTAGCGTGCCGGATCGGCTTGTCGGCAGCGGCGGCAATTTCGATTCCGCGCTTCCGCCGGATCGAGGGAATTGCTCGTTGCGCTGCCGCATCTGCATGTGCTTGATGAATCGCTTCGGTCACGGCGCGAATGTACCTTGCCGCTTCTCCTTCGGTCCTGATTGCATTGGCGTAAATCTCGGTTCGGTACCGAAGAGGAAGATTTCTCTCGGCGTTGCGCAAGTGCTGAATCTGTACTTGCAGAAGTGCGTTGACTGGCCTGTCCGGATTCATCGCGCTCTGTCTTGGCTTCGGTACAGGAATAACATTCATTTCAATTGCTCCTTCTCAATCGATTTCAATCCTGAACTCCAAACTCGGGGCAATCGTTCCGCATGGTCAAGAGCGACAGCAGATTGCGGTTAGGATCCACCGCTCCCGAATTCGGTTCGATAAAAACGTCAGCATTGATCTCCCGCGGAGACCGCGGCGAATAATCTCCCAGGAAAAACTTGGTGATAGTAGCCGGAATTGAAGCGTGGTCGAAGACGCGGTCCACCACCGTCCCCTTGGGGATCCACGGCGAAATCAGAATTGCGGGTACCCGTACTCCCAGCCGATCGAACTTGAACTCCATCCCCGTACCTGTGTTGTTGGCCAAGGCCGTAAATTTATCAGGAGTGCACGGCGGCGGCACGACGTGGTCGTAAATACCTCCATGCTCGTCATAAACGACCAGCAGCGCCGTACTAGCCCACATTTTCGGGTTTCGCTTGATCCGCATGTACACCTCGGCGATCAAAAGCTCCCCCGCCTGGACGTCATGGTCGGGATGCTGATCGCTGGCCACTTCCTCGCCGCTATCGGTTTCGTGGTCGTTATAATTCGGCTCGACAAACGAATATTCCGGCAGCAATCCCTTGTCGCAGTCGCTCAAGAATTGTTTGTACGTGCCGAATAGTTCCGGCTGGTTTTGCAGTAGGTTCACGACCTCCATCGTCGAGCTGGTCGTATCGTAGTAGTAGACCTTGGCCGTGTGCTTGGGAGTCGCGTTGATAAGCCGCGTGTAGATGCTCTTGAACGGTTCGATGATGTCGAACGGGTTCATATCCACTCTGCCGAACGACGTCCCATAGTGCGCAAACGCGCGGTTGCAGATCGTGGGCCCCGGAATCGATGCGAACCACCGGTTAAAAAGCGCAAACTCCAAGGCCAGCGTGCTAAGCACCGGCAAGTCACTCTGTTTGAAGTAGTACATGATCTTCTGTGAATGCTCTACGTCGCGACGCTGACTGAAGTAGCTCTTCACGAATCCATGCATGTTCGGCGCGCGAGTCGGGCTCGCGTCACCACCAAAGATTTGCAGGTCAACTGCTGGAAAGTGGTGGTCGGGATCGGGATTGAGCTGGCCCTGAAACTCCGCCAGTGGCTGCGGCTTGACGCTCGCGCCTGTAGTATCTGGATTGCTCAGCTGGTCGGTAACACCGTCGATCCGGGAATCTATTGCCTTCAGCGACCCCAGCATGTGATCAAACGACCGATTCTCCATCATCAGCACCACGATGTGCTTAAGTTGATCCAGTCCAGTTGACATAAACCAAGCCTCCCGCTTAACCAAATCTTGCATCTCAGTCAGGCACCGTTTGCCTTAAAAACAAAAAAGGGACACGGCGTTCGCCGTGCCCTCCCTTCACAGCTTGCGTCTACGTACCACTTGTTTTTACCTTAGCGGCTAAAAGCCGCTAAGATTTCGTTTCCGTTTCGGCATGGCTTGAAACCATACCCTTCCCAAATCCATGTGGCGCGGGCGCCCCCGCCCGCGTATCACCCGAATCCAGGCATCGACCCTGTGGCTCAAATGGCCCGCAGCACCGCTCTTTCGGCTGCTTGAGGCAGTTTTATCGGAACGAAATACTCTTCTGGATGCAAATAGTCTTC
>Ga0209686_1000626_pt1 | contig 17866 bp, 9 predicted proteins | sample GraSoiAngelo_126_FD_185883 | JGI IMG/M metagenome (GOLD analysis project Ga0209686, IMG submission 185883) | Grasslands soil microbial communities from the Angelo Coastal Reserve, California, USA - 14_0927_09_20cm (SPAdes) (version 2) | ecosystem: Environmental > Terrestrial > Soil > Grasslands ...
CGTGGAGCCGTCCGTGCGCGTCCCATTGTTGTTGCGATTCTGGCCGTTGACGTTGGTCGACAGTGAGCGCGTCGGTGTGTCCGTCTCGGCATTCTGAAACACGGCTGGCGTCGCGCCGGGCACCAGGTTGATCAGCGCCTGGTAATTGCGGAACTGGTTCAGCGGAAGCGATGTGATCTCCGTTGACTTCAGCTCGGTATGAACGTCGGCCTTGTCCGTCTGGAGCAACTCCGCCGCAGACTGGACCGTAACCGTCTCGGCGAGAGTGCCGACGTCGAGCCTGACGTCAACGCGGCTGATCTCATTGACGCTGACCGGCACCTCGGTCTTGAGGAACTCGCGAAAGCCGCTCAGTGAGACTTTGACGTTGTACGTCCCAGCCTGGACGTTGGTGAAGCTGTAGATCCCTGTCTCGTTCGAGACGGCCTCTCGCGAGAGGTTCGTATCCTTGTGTGTGATCGTGACGGTTGCGCCGGGCACAGCCGCGCCACTCGCGTCGGTCACCGTTCCCGTAATGCCGCCGTAGAGCACCTGGCCGCTGGCCGGAGATGCTGTACTCGCGATGAACCCGACGAACACGCCGATGCGCGCGATCGCGGACGCTGCTCGAATGTGGCGGTTCTTCACTACCCACCTCCTCGATGTCTGGTCCGTCAGGGCATGGACAAATAATTCGATTGACCCAGGCTGAACCGTCGGCCGAGACGGATCAACACGCCAATGCACGTAATTCCGGGTGACTATTGTTGTCTCGGTGGGGTTGTCAAGCGGCGAGGTCAACTGCGGCGAGGTCCCAGACACTCCGCCAATAGGCGCCAATCCAACCTCAGTACACGACGATCTCGCCGACCTGATACCATCCATCCGTCTGCCTGCCTGCAATTGCCAGCTGAATGGCGGGGCGTCGCGTCGCCGGGTCGAGCAGCCCCACGCGTACGGGGTACCGGCCCGGCGCGAGCTCCCGAGGCACGGCTATCGTATTTTCGCACACTGCATCTCCCGGCAGCCAGCGCCGGATATCAGTGTCGAGCGCGATGACTGTGTCGCCGATCGCCAGCGCGAGGGAGTAGCTGCGATAGATGGGCGCGACACCGCCGTTGAACCACCACATGTTCACCGCGGCCATCGATCCGCGTGTCACTTGCGACGGGTACTCGAGCTTCTTGAGCACGAAGCGATAGCCAATCTGCTTCTGGAACGCGTCGAATGCGGTCTTCCAGTCCGCGGGAATCCGACTGGACTTGATGTTGATCGTGGACGCGTGCCAGCGGAGGGCCTGGTCGAGGATCGGCTTCAACGGGAAGTTCCACTGGCGCCATTGCTCGGGGACCCAACAGGTTTCGAGCGCAACCGGTCTGGTCTGCCAGACGTCCTGAAGCCCGCCTCGCGCTAGCTGCTGCGGATAGAAGTCTTTCATGTGCGCAAAGCTGCGGCCCGGTGCGCCCATGTCACCCCAGCAGTCGAGCCGCCAGCCGCCGCCCAACTTCACACCGTATTGCAGCGCCGGCAGCGCATCGAAATTCATCAACAGCAAAGTGCGCGGGAACGCCTTGAAGTAAAGCTCGATCAACTGCTGCTGAACGGGCCACTCGGGCAAGTACGGACCCCAGCCCTCTCCCCAGTAGCCCACCGTGGAAACGTCCACATGATTGAGGTCGGGGTGACCGTCGTAGTGCCTTCCCGCTTCGAGGATGAGCGCGCTCCAATACCGGAAATAGAGCGGATCGTTCGCATCCGGCGACCAAATCGCGCCGTCCTTGTCCGTGGGGGCGTTGGCTCGCTTCGCGCCCGACCTGAGGTACCAGTCGGGCATCGGATGCTTGTCGTCATACGGCATGATCCGGATGGCCAGCCTCTGGCCGTAACGGCGTGCCTCGGCCAGCGCATCGTCGATGATCGACCAGCGATATACTCCACGCCGGGGCTCGAGCTGCGACCAGAACCAGCGCAGATAGGCGACGCTCGACGCGGGAAAATCGACGTGCGCTGCCGCAGACGCATCGACGCCGGTGGCCTCAGGACCCACTTCGGACCAGCGGACGCCCTCGTTCAGCGGCTGTCCTTGGAATCGCTGGAACGTCTCAATCCCCATGCCCGGATTCACGAGGACGTCGTCTATCTCGGTGGGACGAACGATCGTCGTCTGGGCCGACAACACGGGAGGGGCCATCAGAAGGCCCCCGAATATCGAAGCAACGATCGCGGGCGCACGTCCACGTGCCTGATGCTGCACGACTCTCTCCTCTCCAGTCACAAGGCCATCCATTGTCGTCCACTCTGTGCTCAGGAAATCCCGCCAGGGCCGCGGCGGGTGATCGCGGACGATCGATAGGCAGTTCTTGACCGGCGGCTTCCGGCGAGCAGTCACGAGACTCTGTTCGTCGCAACGTCATCGCTATCCAAGCTTGACCGAGCGGCAAGGCGCGAATACCGCGAATACCCTCTAGCCCGTCAAGCCCGTCGGCGAGAAAGCGCCGCCGCCAGCGATTGATGTAATCGCGATAGACCTTGAGCGTGCGGACCGACGGTCCATCGAGCCGCAAGAGACGTCCTCGCTCGAGCACCCGATCAATGATGGCGTGGGCGAGATCCTCGTCGTGCAGCACGCGACCCCACCCTGTCAGGGACGTGTTCGTCGTGAAGATCATCGACGCAGGCGCCGATGGCGCTCGTTGACGACGTGGAAGAGCATCTTGGCGGCGTCGAAAGGAAGGCGGAAGGTCCACGGCTCTTCCTCACGAAGCCAAGTGCTCCGATCGCCATCGCGTCGCGGCTGCGGCGGCCCCGAGGCCCAGCGCCAGGCCCGCGATAACAGCAGTCGTCGCACGTGGATGTAAGGCGGCACGCGTATAAACGCTGCTTTCGCGCGTATGACCTTTCCAGTTTTGCCCTCGCTCGCCTCCGTCTGTGGCCACCGGCTTGTACAGGTTGTCCGAGCGGCCGTTGATCGGCTTGCCGGTCCGCTGCGACTCAAACGTCCATCGCTCCATGTACAGGTCCGCGAGACGCGAAGCGAAGCGCGCGGCGCTTAGCGTGACTCCGGATCCGCCCGCGATGAGCTCTCTGAGTGGGTGCTGCGCGGCATGCAGAATCACGTCCGACACGACTTCTGGCGCATAGACCGGCGGTACGGGCCGTGGCTCCACGCCGAGATAGGTGCGAGCTTTCTCGAAGAAGGGTGTATCAATGCTCGCTGGCTTCACCAGCGTAACGGACACAGGCACACCCTCTTCCTCGAGTTCCATCCGGAGTGCATCCGTGAACGCCTTGAGTGCGTGCTTGGCGGCACAGTACCCACCCAGCAGCGGGATCGCTCGATCGGACAACACGCTACCGACATTGACCAGAGCGCCGCCGGCGTGACGAAGGTTGCGCACGGCCGTTCGCGACCCGTATACCTGACCCCAGTAAGTGACGTCCATCTGGCGCCGCATGTCCTCGATCGTCAGTTCGGTGATGCGACCGTACATCGACACCGCTGCGTTGTTGACCCATGTATCGATGCGCCCGAACTCCCGGATCGCGACGGCCGCGATCGCTTCTACCTGCGACGCATCCGCGACATCGGCGACGGCGAACACGGCCCGGCCGCCACGACGACGTATGGTTTCGGTCGCGTCATGCAGGTCCCTCTCATTGCGGGCTGCGAGCACGACTCTGGCGCCGCGCTGAGCCGCGTGTTTGGCTGTGACGAGTCCGATGCCGCTGGAGGCACCTGTGATCACGATTACCTGCTCGTCGAGAGGCTTCAGTGTGAGCCTCATATCTGTTCTCCTATGTTCGCGTATTCGACGCGTCGAACGGCAGCCGCACCTAGTGCCGCACGCCGTCCAGAAGAGCGCTCAGGCGACCTGAGACGCCAGCCGTCAATGACTCGAGCGGTGGTTGCTTTATCACCCGGAACGTCCCGCGCTTATGCAGGAGCTCGACGTGCGACGATCCTGAGCCGTCGCGCCAGAACCGCAGCGTAGCCTTGGCGCCCGCGAGACGCAAATCATGTACGAAGAGCTCCGACAGCCACGTGGGGAGCACCGGATCGACGACCAGTGTTTCGAGTGGTGCGACGGGCTGAAAGCCGAGAATGGTGTGGATCAGCAGAGGGAACGCGCCGGCGTTCCACAGCTGTGGCGTGTTGGCGCGGGGGTAGGCGCCCGGAACGCCTGTCGTCGCGCGCGGGTATCCGCCGATGCACTCAGGAATCCGATATTCCGGGTACAGATCCGCCAGATCGAATATCGCCTGCGCGATCTCGAGTGCGCGAGTGTTGAAGCCAAAACGGCGAAGTCCGAAGGCGATGGTCGCCTGTTCAACCGCCCACACCGTTCCCAAGTGATAACTCAGCGGGTTGTACGCGCGGTGGTTGGACGAGAGTGTGCGGATCCCCCACCCGCTGAACATGTCCGGCGCAAACATTCGACCGACCACCTGTGGAAGATGGTTGTCATTGATAATTCCGCACGCGATACAGTGCCCCACATTTGAGGTCACCGCCCTGACCTGGCGCTTGTCCGGATCGAGCGCCAGGACAATCGAGCCCTGCTCGTCGTCCCACCAGTCACGATTGAATCGGTCTTTGAGATCTGACGCGCTCCGCCACAGCGCTCGCGCGTCGCCGTACTCTCCCATCGCCACGCTCATGACCGACATCAGCTGCTGCGCGGCGAACCAATACCCCTGCAGCTCGCACGTGGCGATCGGCGACGGTACAGGCGTCCCATCGTCATACAGGATGGCATCTCCGCTATCCTTCCACCCCTGATTCTTGGTGCCTTTCGTCGAACGCGTCTGGTATTCGAGATATCCGTCCTGGTCCTTATCGCCGTCGGTCCGCGCCCAGTCGAGGATACGGCGCGCCACATCCCAGTGTCGCTGAAGGGAGGTCTTGTCTCCTGTCCAGGAGTACAGGTGCGCGAGCGAGATCACGAACATCAACGGGCTCGCGAAGTCGGCGTAGTACGCGGCGTAAGGATTCACGTCGAGGCGGGCCAGTGGCCCGCGGCGTACCTGATATGGGATCCGTCCCGGCTCTTCGTCCCGCCAGTCGTGCACTCGATCACTCTGCATTCGACCAAGCCGTGTCAAGCTCGCGTCGAGCGATTCACCGCGATCCAGATACGCGGCTTGCCACCCTGCGGTGAGCGTGTCGCGCCCAAACAGCGCGGGATAGAGCGGCATCCCGGCCTGGAGCGCCAACCATTCGTCGCGCGCACCCTCGAGCAACGGAAACGAAGCGAAGTCCCGGATGTTGGCGTTGAGGATCCGTTCGGCGTGGCGGTTCGGCGGAACGGTGACACGCGTCAGGCGGTCCTGCCACGCGCGAAGGTGCTGCTCGCGACTATCGACGTCATTGAGCATCGCCTGGTCGTGCGCGTGAGGGTTGACCTGCAGTGTCAAGTCGATCGTTTCCTGCGGCTCGAGGCGGATCGTCGTCCTCATCGTGGACTCGGTCGGCGTCCATGGCATCGGACCATTTGGGGTGACGACAGATCGATACGGCAGCTGTGGGTGTTGGTAGGTGAAATGCAGCTGCTGTCCGCGAATTTCTCGACGCACCTCACCTTCCTGCTCGCGCTTGCTTTCGTGCGCCTCCTGAATGTCCGCGAAGTCGGCGTCGAGGTTCCATGTAATCTGCGTCTCGATCCGACGCGTGGAATGATTGCTGATCGTGAGGGCGACCGTGAAGCCGGCGACACCGACCATATACGCTGCGCGCAGCGACAAGGCGCGATGCGGGATGCCGTGAGCGTCGGTCGAGACTTCGTCGCCAGACTGTCCGCTGCCACCGCCTCCGAACTCAGTTAACTCTGGATAGATGTACGTGAACGCGAGCACGTGCGGCTCGAGAGGGGATGCTTCACACGGCCACGGTGAGCGGCCGTTGACCTCGAGCCGTAACGTCCTGAGAAACCGTGCTTCGCGAAAGTAGTACCCGGACAACGGCTCGTCCTCTCCGCAGTCCCCGCGTGTGTTGACCAGCAGCAACGACGGGCCCTTCCACGCGTAGAGCTGTCGGGGGCGAATGAGTGCAAGAGGCACGTGTGTGCTCGTGCCGCGTTCCGAAGGCGGCCCTTACCTCTGTGGAGCCGGACGGCCCGACCAACAGCTCGGCGCGTCGAGATGCGCTCCGTCGTCCACGCCGACGCCGGGTCGATCGATGCCTAGCGGCAGGACGATTAACATCGGGTGGATCGGATGCCCAAGGAGTTTGGCTCGACTTTCCATAGCGCTCCCTTGGTTTGCCATAAGACGCGACCGGCCCTCTGGCACACGCGAGTTGCTTGCTCCGGCAGATCTTCCCGTTGGCTCAGCGTCGCCCTCGACTACGCTGGCAGCTCCGCTCTCCGTTGCCGGTTACTCGGCAGATCGGTCGCCATACGCGCCAACGCCACGGCGCCGAGCGCTAAGCCGAAGTCGCGTAAGGCTATGTCCCGATAGTCGGGCTTCGCCCAAAGGTTGGCGATGATTCCGAGGAGCCACGCGCCGACGAGATAGCCTCCCCATTTGGGTTTGGCAGCGACCAGCAGGCCGGCAGCGATCTCAATCAGGCCAACACCCTGCATGAAGGTGTGCCGATCCGTGGGCAACCTAGCCGCGACGTCATCCGAAAGGTACCGGTCCCAGTTTCCGAGCTTGTCGGTGAATTTATCGATGCCCGCAACGATCGGCGCAGCGATGAATGCTGCGTACAACAACTTGTACGCATCGCGCTCGCCCCGGGGTCGACTATCGATTTCCTGCACGTCTGACCTCCTCGTTCAAATAGACGTACGCTTGCAGCCACGTCGAAAGCGTTCAGATCTGAGGGTCCGATTCACATCACAGCGACTTCAGATACTCAATAAGGTCCCGTTTCTGTTCGGCCGTCAGCTTTAGCTTGAAGTGAGCGTCGTAATGGTTCACGACGGCCTCGAGCGTCGGGAACCGGCCGTCGTGGTAGAACCCGCCTTTCATGCGCGCAAACAGGCCCCGCAGCGGCGTCGTGCGATAGCGTTTGTCCGGAGATCGATTCGCCTGGAAGTCGTCGATCCCGATCTCGTCCGGCTTGTGCATCGGCCATCCCGGTTCCGTGAACAGGGGTGGCACATGGCACTGCGCACAACGAGCCTGATTGGTGAAAACGGCTTCTCCGGCTTTTGCGGCCTGAGCGTCGAAACTGCCAGCGGGCGGCGATGGCGCCGGAATCGCCAGCTGATAGAAGTGGAGTGCCGCCAGCTTTGACGTCACGAGATCGGGGTTGCTGCGCATGTTGCCAAAGCCCGCTTTGGCGCCGACAGGAAAGCGATCTTTGTCGTCGAGTCTGGGATCGAAGAACACGCCTTTTCCGTGCAGTTGCGTGTTCGCCACGTAAGCGTTCCAATGCGTTACGCTGCCCCAACCGGAGTACGTATGCAGGTTCACACCGGCGAGCCCAAAGGCTGCGGGAAGGAGTGTCGCCGCTGACTTGCCGTCGGGCCGCATCGCTTTGCCGTCCTGCACGAGTTCCGCGTCGTACTTGCCAGGACCCCAGCTTCTCAGCACCGTTCGAATGGTTTCCGCGTCTTTACCGAGGAGCTTCGTGTACGGCGAGAGATCCGGCGCCAATGCGATAACCGCGCCGACGTCCAAATCGCGGTTCGGCCACCCATCCAGACGGTGCCCGATACCGGGCGCGAATGAATCATCCACCGTCGAGTGGCAGATCGAACACTGAACACCGACGGACTTCGCTGAGCCGTCGGGATTCAGAAATCCTGTGATGCCGACGACGGCGTTGGCCTTCAAGAGCGCCACCGTCGAAGCGGGATCATCCATATCCACCTTGCCGGCCTTGATTTGGGTCACTAAATCGGACGGCAATGCGTCAGCATCGACTTTCAAGCCGAGATTCAGCGCCATCTTCGGGCTGAGGCCGGGTCCGACGCCTCCGAGCTTTTGTCCCGCGATTGCCTGGTGCAGTTTGAGTTGATCGCCCCAGAAGGCCTCATCGCCGAACGTGTCATAGCGAAAGATGCCGCGGCCCTCCTCGATCATTCGCTGTGCATTCTGGCTGATGCTCGAATCGAATGGACCGTTCGCAGCCGGTTGAGCCTGCAGCGAGGCAGATCCTTGATGGAAAGTTACCGTCGCGACAGTGCCGAACACAATCGCTGCCGCCGCGAGCAGGACTCGGACTAGGCGGGCCATCGGACCTCCTTCGCCGTGGGACCACAGGCAATACTGACCCCGATTCGGCGCAAACCCATCTCCTGCAGCCGCCTGTGCTGCAAGCGGTCTGCTGAGTTATGGAGATAGACAAACCGCAACTTGCGTATCTAGTAAGACGCACGCCGGGCGAGCGAGTTGCAAATACCTTCGGTGGTGAGCCAGGAGTCCTCAGCATGGCGGATTCGTTGAGCAAGGAGCCGCGTTCTGGTCGGAGCTTCCGCGTACAGCGACGGTCCATCGTAACCACGTGTGAGGATTCACATCCGGTGTAGCGATCCCAAGACAGCGCCCGTAATCCTGCCTGACAGAAGAGTGCGCGTTCACGCCGAAAACACATGGCCGAAATGCTCAGAAACCAGCTCCTGGATACCAGCCGCGGGCGCATCGTGATCCTGCTCCAGACCGGCGGATTGACGGCTGATGATATCGCGTTCCAGTTAAGGCTGACTCGGAGTGCCGTTCGGATCCAAATCACCGCAATGGAACGCGACGGCGTCGTGCGTCGCGTTGGAAAACGACCAGGGACGACGAGGCCTTCGCAGGTATTCGCGTTGACGCCTGAAGTGGAGCAGCTATTGTCGAAGGCATACATTCCGCTGCTGGGGCAGCTCGTTCGCGTCTTCGCCGAGGCCCTGCCAGCCGATCAGGTGGATGAGTTGTTGCGACGCTCCGGTAAGGGACTCGCGGACGAGTTGCTGCGAGGGAAACGAGCTTCAGGCAGCCTTCGTTCGCGAGTGGCGATGGCTAGCGAAATGATGAATGAGCAACTGGGGGTACGTGATCCGCGGCGTTGGGTGTCCCCTTGCAGCACTGACCGGCAAGAACCCCGGCGTGTGTGTGGCGATGGAAAGTCTGGTCACCGAGGTCGTCGGAGTGCGCGCTCACGAATGTTGTGATCGGACGGATCGCCCGAGATGCTGCTTTGAGATTCAGGACCGCGCACATACAGAGGGATCGGTGGGGAGACGAATTTCGCGTCACGTCCGGTGACGATCCAGACTCCCGCTACCAAATGGTCACGACTGAACAGCGTGGCCGCGATCTTCGAATATGAGGTGGACGCCCAAGGCGGCACTCGGGCACAAATCTGGGAGTGGAAATAGACAAACGGCCGCAGTGATCGTGGTAGAGCATCCGCGACGGAAAGTGAATTAGCGCTAGCGCTAGACGCCGAACCGACACTGCATTATCAGAATTCGGCGCGGACCATGAGCTGAATGCGCCGCGGCGTGCCGGTCCCGACGGCCCCAGGGTTCAACACCCTCGTGATCCGGCCAAAGCTGGACGTCGCCGAGATGTTGGCGGCGGGATTGGCGTAGATCGGCCGATTGAACAGATTGAACGCCTCCGCTCGGAACTTCAGGTTCGTTTTGCCTCCAATGGGCGTCGTCTTCTCGAGCGCGGCGTCGGCCTCCCAGTAGCCGGGACCGCGGGCGACGTTGCGTCCCAGGTTGCCCCACGTGCCCTTCGCGGGCACGGCAAAGGCCGCAGGATTCAGCCAGTTGTCGATGGTCTGATTCGTCGGGTAGATCGGAACGCCCGGAACCAGATCGGGCCGCTGATTCCTGTTGTTGCCGTCCAGCATGTCCGACGCTTTTCGGGTCACAGTGATGTTGATCGGAAGACCCGTTCGGGCCGTGACGATTCCGCTCAGTTGCCACCCGCCGATCAGAGTGCCCGCCACGCCTGTTGCGTTCAAGTGGCTGCGGCCCGGGCCAAATGGAAGCTGGTACACCCAATTCGTCGTGAAGTTGTGACGCACGTCGAAGGTCGCATCGCTCCGGTCGCAGACGCGGCACGAGGCGTTCTGGACCTGCACCGTCTCTCCCGTTCCGCCGGTACCGTCGGTGATGGCGTGGGACCAGATGTACTGCGCCTGCCAGGACCACCCGGTCATGAACGAACGATGCAAGGATGCCAGCAGCGCATGGTAGTTGCTGTTGTTGTCGTTGTATTTGATCTGGAACTGGCCGAATTGCGGCAGCGGCCGCTTGCCCGTGAGTGGATCCTTGAGGTTGACCTGACGGCCGCCAAACAGATCGTGCCCTTCACTGCCGATGTAGCCCACCTGGGCGATGAAGCTGGCCGGCATCTGCCGCTGGATCAAAAGATCCCAGTTCTCGTAGTAGCCGTCCTGGCGATGCCGATCGATTCCCTTCGGGCTGGCGCCTTGATCCTGCAGCAGGCCCAGGAAAGGCGTCAGAGGATACGAGAGATTCGGCACATCCGCCGACGAGAGCGCAAAGCGCGCGGCCGTGCTCTCGTGAGGATCGCTGAAGTCATCGTTCTGATTCGCGCTGTAGTACATGCCGAAGCCGGTGCGGATCGTCGTCCGTCCATCGGCTCCACCCGGCAGCCAGGCGACGCTCAGTCGCGGCGCAAAGTTATTCCGATCCGGTGAGTACATTGGTGTACCCGGTGGACAGAAGCCGCCGCAGGCGAAGTCCACCACCGCGGTGTGTCCGCTCGCTTCCGTCATCACCGTGTAGTACTCATAGCGGACGCCGAGATTCATCGTGAGGTTGGGACGGACCTTGAACTCATCCTGACCGTAACCCATCCAGAATGTCCGGCGCAGCCGGCCCAGCCCCAGCACATCGTCCACGCTGACCGAATCGATGCGATTGTTGACGAAATCGTCCGGGCTGTTGAAGGCGATCGTCGAGACGGCAATCCCGACGCTCGTGTTGTCGAGATGAATGCGCCTGACCTCGGCGCCCACTTTGAACGTGTGGCGCCCCTGGATGATGCTCAGATTATCGCTGCCCGAAAACGTCGTGCCGATCTCCAGATCGAGCTGGTCCGGATCGAGGTCGCTGAATCCCGGCACGCTCGACACGGCGACCGGTGAAGTGCCGAGCACGGGATGGTGGAATGTCGAACGATTGATGCCGAACTTCGTTTCGTTGACGGCCTGGACCGAAAAGATGTGCATCAACTGGACGGCAAGATTCGACGGTCGGATCTTCTCCGTGTCGCGCGCGCCGACCGGATCGAACGGTTTGTCGATCGAGACGTCGTCGATGTTGTAGCGGACGAACATCGAGGTGCGATCGCTGAGGCTGTGGTCGAAGCGTCCGGTCACGCTGTCTTCGCGAACCGAGTTGATGCCCGGCGCCTTGTACAGATCCGTGATGTCATCGACAGGCGTCTGGCCCTGCGGCCAGGAGTCGACGATCGATTTGAGCGCGGGAGAGACCGCCACAGCCGCGCCTCGGAAGGACGCGTTCGGCACGAACCCGACGATGGTTTCCGTCTGGGTTTGCCTGATCGCTTCGTAATTGACGAAAAAGAACGTGCGATTGCGCGCGATGGGCCCGCCGAGGCTGACGCCGAACTGGTTCATGCGGAACGGGAGGATCTCCGGGGGGTCGAATGGCGAGCGCGAATCGAACATGCTGTCCCGGAAGAAATCGAAGCCCGCTCCGTGAAACGTGTTGGTTCCGCTCTTGGATACGGCATTCACCTGCGCGCCGCCGGACGAACCGCTCTCCGCGGTATAGACCGCCGATTCGACGCGGAACTCGGCAATCGATTCCAGCGAAATGTTCAAGCGCGCGTCGGCCTTCTGACTCTGTTCCTGAACGCCGGTCGCGTCGATTCCGTCGAAGGTGAAGTTGTTGTCGTCGCGTCCTCGACCGAAGAATCGGATGTCCTGCTGGCCGCCGCGGCCGGAGTTGATCGCTCCCGGAGCCAGGATCTCCAGCGTGGCCCAGTTCCGACCGTTGACCGGGATCTCATCGAGCTGCTGATGTTCGAGCACAGCGCCTACTCGGGCGTTGGTGGTTTCCAGCGGCGCCACGGTCGCGTCCACTTGAACTTCTTCTGAGACAGCGCCCACCTGGAGTTCCGCGTCGACCGTCCGCGTCTGGCCCACGACCAGCTGAATCCCTTTCACCTCGAAGGTGCGAAATCCGGTCCGCGAAATCGTCAGGTCGTAGGTTCCGATTGGTATGCCGGTGATGCTGTAGGTGCCGGTCGCCCCAGTCGTAACGACTCGTTTCAGACCGCTGTCGTGCGACACGAGCTCCACGTGTGCGTCCGCAAGCATGGCCCGACTCGAATCCGTCACAGTGCCATTGAGGTTGGCGCGATCGACCTGGCCGTAGGCGACGCCGGCGGCGCACAGGATGAGAACAACTGCGAGCGCAAGTTCGTTCCGTGTCACCATGGGAGATCCTCCTCAACACTCGGCCTGATGCCGACGATCCGAAGGGAGATCCTGTCCTGATCAGGAAGCGCGCCGTCAGCGGGAAACGATCGAGAGGAGCGCCGGAATCGCACTGCAACCTCCTTGCGGACTGCAGGTCGAACAGCTTCGATTCCAGCGACGCGCCTGGAATGCTGGCGGTGAGGGCACCCGAGTTGTACGGCGATTCACAACCCATGTCAAGCCAACTCGGAGTGACTGGGCGGCCCGGGCTCTCTCGGGGCGTTCCGTCCTCAGCGCGCTTTTCGCTTCCGATTGAATCTGTTCGAGATCTGCCCGTCTCGGTAGTTTCCGGGCTCCGGCGATTCCCCAGCCGCTCCTGCAAGGCCTTCCGCAGGCGTGACACTCGCACCTCGTGTGCAGGGCGATCCCACCCTATCGCACGCGCCGCGCGGAAATACTCGACGATACGTTGGAGCGCCCCGGGATCTCCCGGACCGTACGCCTGAGCGAGATCCCGCGCGAGCGCCTCGTATCCTTCCAGTCGTCGCGACGGGAGGGCGCCGGAGCGCTCGTAGTCCTCGAGCAGCCGAACGATGGCGTAGTGTCCGCGCTTTTCCGCCCACGATTTCGGCGTCGCCCAGGGCGGGTCGTCGGGCACGGAGGGGCCTCGCGATCCACCCGGCATCGGCGGAGTTCTCCACCGGAGGGCTTGGATAGGCGCCGCGCTCGAGAAGGAGCCGGGCGATCTCGTAGTGGCCGTGGTAGACGGCCGAGTAGAGCGCGTGACCGTGCGGCACGATGCCCTCTTCGGGCAGATTCGGATTGGCGCCGTGCTCGAGGAGCAGCTTCACGATCTCGAGGTGCCCGCCGACAGCCGCATTCTTGAGCGGCGCGCCGCAGCCAGCGTAGTAGGAGTTGTAGTCATCTACGCGATCGGCGAGCGATGGATCCTCGTCCAGGAGCGCGCGCACGCGCGCGAGGTCCCCCTGGAAGGCGGCCATGCCGTTATCGACGTACGCGCCGCGCGCGACCTGGTGCTTGTAGACCTCGTCCGGCGTCGTGACCAGGTCCTCCGGTACATCACGCCAGCCGCGGTAACGCTCGAGCGGCGGGCTCGCGTCTTTCGCGACACAGCGTGAGCGATCAAGCATCATCGACATACGGGGCCACGCTATCAAGTGGGACGACGGTCTTCCGTTCCGTGTGGCGACGACGTCACACATTTGCCGCCGGGAAGAACGTTCGGTCACACGTGCCTCTCTCGCTCGGCATTAGGTCGGGCGTAAAACCGCTCAGCAAGCCCGATGCTAGACCGCTCAATCAAGGCAAATCGGATCTCAGCCGGCAGGTCGGGCCCGCGAGGACGTGCGTGGCAGCCAGCCTGACATGATGCTTGAGCGCCCATGCAATCGGCACGCGAGTTGTAAGGGCGACGTGACCGTGCGAGAACCCCGACGTCATCCGTCTGTCGCAGCCACTCGGGTCACGCGGCGATATCTAGACGCGGTCCATTTCATCAGGACGGCAGGCACAGCAACCGGCCGACGGAGGCGAAGATGAAGATGACGATGAGAACCACGAAGAAAAGGCAGTTGCATCCAGGGACTCTGGCGTTGAGCTTGACGGCAGCCGCTCTGCTCGGAACGGCCTCGCCTGCAGGCGCCCAAACAACGACCACGACAGAAACCACGAGGACTCAGTTTGGTCCGCTGGCCATGCCCGGGTGTACCGAGACGGTGGACGTGACCTTCGATGAGACCCACCAAGCGCAGACACAATCCGGCCCCAATTTCGTGAGGATCAGCGACACGTTTCATGATCAAGGCAGCGGGATCGGAGAGGCGTCACGCGCCCAGTATCAGTTTTCCAGTATGAGCCAGAACAATTTCCGTTCCAGTTCCCCGAATTTCTCCGTTCGGATCCTCGCCCGAGAACACCTTATTCGCCAGGGTGCGTCGGTTCCGGGAGACGATCTTTACATCGTGCAAAAGATACTTATGAACGTCACCAACGGGCATGCAGTGTTCAATGTCCAGAACGTCCAGAGCGCCTGCAAGTAGGTGACAGAACGCTTTTCCTTATCAGGAGACAATCATGAGTATCGCGACAACTCGAGACACAGGCTGCGGGCCAAAAGTCCTGCGGATAACAACACTTGTCGTTCTTATCGCCACGCTTTCGGTCGCTCATCATGCACAGGCGCAGCTCGTTGCGCCCATTACGCTGAATTATGCGGCCAGCGTCCCGATCGCGAAGGTGGTCCCCAACAGCTGCACTGGCGGATACGTCCTGGTGAAGGGCACCATGAAACTGAGCATCACAACGGTTCAGGGGGGCCAGGTCCCATTCACGGTCGCGGTGGCATATACGAGCAGTGGAACCGGCCAGGACGCGTTGGCCGACGGCACGCTCGTCGTTGATGGCTCGCAGAAGGCGAATTACGCCTACTCGTCGCAGATGCTGACCGACGCGAGTTTTCCGTCGACGCCGCAGGATTTCATGCAGGATCCGGCGGTCCGCGATTTCCTCGTGCGCTCGACCGGCGATGGATCCGATCAGTTGCTCCTCGACACCGCGATCGACCTCACGTTCACAAACGGTGTTCCGAGCGCAGCGGTGCTTCAAGGGCTCAGCGTTGCGTGCAGTGCCGTGCCCTAACCCAGGCGAGGATTGTCGGGGGCGCGATGCCCCCGACTCCGTTCCCGGACTTCGCAACGCGGCAGGTTCCGTCTACTTTAAGAATAGGATCGTGCTCGGGCTCGTCGAAGACTGGACGGCCAGCGCGTCGTCCGGTGCGCTGACACCCACGCCGTCCTTCTGGTTATCGTAGATGATCTTGCCGGTCACCTTGTTCCAGATTTTCACCCGCACCTTATCGAGCGTGGTCGTGTTGTCGACGATCGATACCAGGAAATAGCACGGGTCGGTGACGCCGCTCGCCGAACCCTCGCCTTTCAGCCACGACTTGTTTCCCGAGATCACCAGCCACTTCATGCTGAGGCTGGAGAACGCAAACCCACCGGCAGAGTAGCTGAACCTGAACGTGTTGGTGATGGCGCCCAGTGTTCCGTCGATACCGTATTTTGCCGTGAACTGCGATATGCCCGCCGTGCCTGCCAGCGACGGATTGGCCGTGTATGACCCGGCAGGAGAGTTGATGGAACCCGAACCAGTCTCATATCCGGCCAGCAGATCGATGACGGCCACGTACTGGAAGGCGGACGTCGCGGACGCAGTCGCTGCATCCTTCACCGTCAGCGTGACGGTGTAAAGCTTCGCCGCGGTATAGCTGTGGCTGCCAGTGACGACCTTTGTCGCATCATTCACAGCACCAGTCGACGTCGTCCCATCGCCCCAGTCCCAGGTGGCCGTGTGCGTGTCTCCAGCGTCCGCATCGGTGAACGTGGCGTTACCCGTAATTGACGTGTTGACCTTCACGGGATCGACCGAGGTGTTCCAGCTGATGGCCCCGACGGTCGGAGCGCGATTCCCCGCGTTGATCGTAATCGTCACGGTCGCGATGTTGGAGTCGACTTTGCCATCGTTCGCTTTGAACGTGAAGCTGTCGGCGCCGGTGTAACCCGTCGCCGGCGTATAGGTCAGGTTCGGCGCCGTTCCCGTAACAGTTCCATGGGTCGGGGCTGCGACGACGGTGAATGTCAGCGGATCGTTGTCGGGATCGCTCGCCGTCAGCACGATCGACTTGGCGGTGTTCGTCGCCGCACCCACCGACTGCGCGTTCGCGACCGGTGGCTTATTCGTCGGCACCGGCGCCGTGACCGTCACCACGAACGGATCGCTCGCCGTGCCGCTGTTGCCATCCGCAACCGTGACGGTAACGGTCGCCGTTCCGGTCTGACCGGCCACCGGCGTCACGGTGACGGTGCGGTTCGCGCCGCTCCCACCGAACACGATGTTCGCGGCAGGCACGAGCGTCAGGTTCGACGACACTGCGGTCAGTGTCAGGCTGGCGGCCGCCGTCTCGACGTCCCCCACCGTTACGGCCAGCGGCCCGACAGCCGTGCCGCTCGTCGTCGCCTGATCGGCGATGGCGGAAATCGTCGGCAGATCGTTCACCGAGGTGACGGTGATCGTGACGGTGGCGATATTGGAATCGAGGGCGCCGTCGTTCGCCTTATACGTGAAGCTGTCAGGGCCGTTGTAGTTCGCCGCCGGCGTGTAGGTGAACGATCCGTTTGCGTTCAACGTCAGCGTCCCGTGCGTCGGGCCCGTGCCGAGCACGGCCGTCAGCGGATTGCCGTCGGCATCGGTGTCGTTACCGAGCACGCCGTTCGCAGCGATGGTCAGCGCTGTGTCTTCGTTCGTGCTGTAGGCATCGTTATTCGCGACCGGCGCTCTGTTCGCCGGCGCCGTGACCGTCACCACGAACGGATCGCTCGCCGTGCCGCTGTTGCCGTCGGCAACCGTGACGGTAATCGTTACCGTTCCGGTCTGACCGGCCGCCGGCGTCACGGTGACGGTGCGGCTGGCGCCGCTCCCACCGAACACGATGTTCGCGGCAGGCACGAGCGTCAGGTTCGACGAGGCCGCCGTCACGGTCAGGGCGGTTGCCGCCGTCTCGACGTCGCCGATCGTGAAGGCGAGCGCCGCCGCCACGGTGTCCTGGTTCACTGTCTGATTGACGATGTCAGTGATGGTCGGCAGATCGTTGACCGCGTTCACCGTGATCGTCACCGTCGCGCTATTCGACAGCGCGCCGGCGGCATCCTTCGCCTGATACTTGAACGAGTCGGTCCCGTTAAAGTTCAGGTTGGGCGTATAGGCAAACGAACCGTCGGCATTCACGGTCAGCGTGCCGCTGGTCGGGCCGCTCGCGGCCACGAGCAACGCCGTGCGCGTGTCACCCGCGTCGGGGTCGCTGTCGTTCCCGAGCACGCCCGGCGCGGCGATCGTCAGCTTCGTGTCCTCGTTCACACTGTACGTATCATTGGCCGCCACCGGCGCGTGGTTCACCGCCGTCACAGTCAACACGAAGCTGTCGCTGGCGGTCCCGCCATCAGCGTCCTTCACCGTCACGGTAATCGTCGCCGTGCCCGACTGATTGGCCGCCGGCGTGACTGTCACCGTGCGGCTCGCGCCCGTGCCGCCCAGGACAATGTTGGCCGCGGGCACCAGCGTCAGGTTCAGGGCGGTTGCCGCCGTCTCGACGTCGCCGATCGTGAAGGCGAGCGCCGCCGTCGCGGTGTCCTGGTTCACCGTCTGATTGACGATGTCAGTGATGGTCGGCAGGTCGTTGATCGCGTTCACCGTGATCGTCACCGTCGCGACGTTCGACAACGCGCCCGCCGCATCCTTCGCCTGATACTTGAACGAGTCGGTGCCGTTGAAGTTCAGGTTCGGCGTGTAGGTGAACGAGCCGTCGGCATTCACGGTCAGCGTGCCGTTGGCCGGCCCGCTCGCCGCGACCAAGACCGCGGTGCGCGTGTCGCCGACATCGACGTCGGTATCGTTGCCGAGCACGCCCGGTGCCGCGATCGTCAGCGCCGAATCTTCGTTCGTCGTGTAGGC
>Ga0209686_1000630_pt1 | contig 17826 bp, 11 predicted proteins | sample GraSoiAngelo_126_FD_185883 | JGI IMG/M metagenome (GOLD analysis project Ga0209686, IMG submission 185883) | Grasslands soil microbial communities from the Angelo Coastal Reserve, California, USA - 14_0927_09_20cm (SPAdes) (version 2) | ecosystem: Environmental > Terrestrial > Soil > Grasslands ...
GGCAGCACGGCTTCAGATCGCGTGGTCCGCGGGCAGATCCTGCCCGCTCCATGCTTTGCGGGCCGTCCAGTCTGCGGGCGGGGCGGACCAGAACTCGTCCGTCGGGGGCAACCCCAGCGGGAGCAGTGCGGCGGAACACAGGTAGAGGCTACCCGTCGAGATGTAGCCCTCGCCGATATGCGGTTGGTGCCCACAGAATCCGACCGTGAGCCAACCGTCCGCGTCGAACGTTCCCGGCGCCTCGATCATGCGACGCATCACGGCCGTCAGGGCGCTGCGGACCTGCGCCGGACTCACACCTTCGGGCAGCTCGTGCCGCAGCGCCATCTGGGCGAGGAGCTGGAACGCGCCGAACCGATAGGCGAGGGAGCGACCGATGGGCGGGAAGGTGCCCTCGGGCGAGATCAGGCGCTCCTGAATGGCGGCGTAGCGACGGGCCCGCGCCAGGATCGGCGCACGCTGCGCCTGCCACTCGGGCGTCGTAGACCCCACCAGACGCATCACGTCCAGCAACATCGGTTGGATGACGAAGCTGTTGTAGTAGTCCCAGTGAAAAGGCTGGCCGTCTCCGTACACCCCGTCTCCCTTGTACCACAGCTCATGCTGCCGCAGGGCGAAATCCACGCGGGTGCGATTCCAGTCCTCACCCATCATGCTCAGTGCCACCTCGATCATCGCGCTGAACATCAACCAATTGCTGAGCGGCGGCTCGATGGCGCGCGTCGCCTTGAGAGCGGCGACTACGTCTCGCCTGGTGCCGGTGTCGAGCGGCTCCCACAGCGTCCCGGGCGCGCGCACGATCGCGTGCGCGAGGAACGCCGCGTCGACCAGCGGCTGCCGGCCGCGCGCGAAGTTGAGGAAGTCGGGCGACGCGGGGTCGGTCGCGGCGTGCAGGCCGCGCCGCGCCAGCTCCGTGTGCCGCCGCCGGCGCTCGGCCTCGGGCGATCCGTCGTCCGCCAGCTCCAGCCACGGCGCGATCCCGGTGAGCAACCGGCCCACGGCCTCGAGGTGCGTGTAATCGCGGCGCTCCGGGCGGCCGGCCGGCGCGATCTCCACCGGCATCCGCTGGCGCAAACGCCCCTCCGCGAGGTTCGTCAGCACGGGCTCGGTGAGCCGCGTCAGTACGTCGAGCCAGTACTCGCGATCGGCGGAGCCCGGCGTCAGAGGGCTTGCTGACCCCGGGCGCAAGCCAGGGGCCCAGCGCCGGGATCCCGCCGCCGCGAACGCACCCAGGCCGGCGAGAAATTCCCGGCGCCTTGTCATGTCCTCATCGCGCGAGTGAGGCAAGCAGGCATGAGGATCCAGACCCTGCGCATTGCGTCAGCCCTCCATTCAGCTCGCTAGCGTGCGTCCGTTTCCTTCGCCGCCACGCGGACGACCGCGGTCCGAAGCTGGTAGATACCTTCCCGGCTGTCCGCCCACACGAGGTGAAAGCGACCGTCCGCCGCGGCAGCCAAGCCGTGATAGTCTCCTCCCGCGACAAAGCGCCTCCCGGCTTCTCCGTTTGCCGGTGTGTCTGGGCAATTCTCGGCCGTGGACACCTTCACGTCCGGCCGGAAGGTGCGACCACCATCGAGGGAAGCGGCAAAGAAGACTTCCTGGCACCTGAAGGTACCGCGGTACTCGCGGTGGTCGTTGCGCGCATCGTACCACGAGATTCCCACGACCTCGTCGCGATTGACGGCGATAGCGGCGGTTTGAACCGGGCCGGAGCTCCGGTTCACCACCACCGGGTCCGACCAGGTCTCGCCGCGATCGGCTGAGGAGTAGAGGTACACATGCCGGTTGGACCTGTCCCAACACACCCAGTACAGCCGGTCGCGCAACGGGCCGGGAGACGCATCGACCGCCAGCTCACCCCAGCCGCCCGCGCAATCGGCCACGTAGCGCGGAGGCGAGAATGTCGATCCCCCGTCCGTGGAGATGATCGACCATAGCAGGTCGAGGCGTTCCTTGTCCGCGGTACGTCGAGTGAAGTTGGCGAACGGGACGATGAGGGAGCCATCGGCAAGAGTGACGGGGTTATCGGGAAACGTCGGCAAGTACGATGGAATGATTCGTGTCGGCTCCGTAAACGTCGCGCCTCCGTCGGATGAGCGCGCAATGAACACCGCATCGCGAACCTTTCCGGCATCGTCGTTGGTGCTCTGATGAGACGCGACGTAGACACTCCCGCCGAATCGACCACCTGTTTGATCGACTGCCAGGGTGCCGTGATCGTGACCACGTCCGAAGCTCACCGCGCTGTCACTCCACGTCCTCCCCCCGTCCAGAGACCGATAGGCGAGCAGCTCTCGACCGAGCGCGAGGAACACGGCGCGACCGTTCGGGAGGATTGTGACCCAGGGGTCGCCGCATTTCTTGGTCGGAAAGTCGTGCCGCAGCCAACTCTGGCCCGCGTCAAACGAGGCGAGCGCCGCGCAGGTCACATCCTGGGCGAAATCGGGGCGACGGGGATCGCCCAGTTTCGCGACGAGGGAGACGCCAACGAGCAGATGATTGGAGTCGCGAGGGTCCGCCGCGAGATAGGGTTCGACCGTCGCGAGTTTCGCCGCGTCAATCTTTACTTCCCGATCGGCGCCCACTTGAATGACGCTGTCGGCCCGCGCGGCTCCCGCACGCGGTCGTTCCTGAGCCCCGCCTGACGTCGGACGAAGCAACGCAAGCAGCACGACGAAGTGACGGCCGCGTGTCACGTGCCACGCATGAACGCGCAACCGGCGTTCTGAGCTCGAATGAGCGCGAAGATTCCCGAAGGGACGAGAATCGCGCCCGGGACCAGACCGGCGCGCACCCGGCTCCGCGTTTCCTCGACGTCACGCTCGAGTTTCTGCGCGAGTCGGGCGGCCCAGTTCATCGCGGCGATGTTGCAGACGAGCAGGGTCACGCCCCGGCCGAGCAGCGCTTCGAGTGTGGACCGGTCGTGCGCGCGGGGGGACTCTGCCGGCGCCGACCAGAACAGATTGCGGCGGGCGGGCGCGTGCGTCGTCGGATCGTTCACGTGTGTCTCCGCGCCGATCTCGTAGCGGGCCCACAGGCTGTCCCCGAACGCGAGCGGCGCGCCGAGCTGGCGCGCCACGATAACGGCGCGGGTTTCGACGTCGCGAGTCCCGTACACATCCCGGAATTGGTCCAGAAACATCGCGGCGAGGTCCAGCGCGAATCCGTCCGCCACGTCATTGGCGTCGAACACCGCGCGATACGACGCGTTTTTCAGCCGGTCGACCCACGACATATCCCACGACGACGTCGGCAGCGGCGGTCGGCGCGGCTGGGGGGACGGCGCCTCCCCCGGGACCGGAGCGAACGCGCTACTGCCGGCGAGCCCGGTGACGGCTGCGCCGAGCCGTCCCAGGAAATCGCGACGCGGTGACACATGCATAGAGCCTCCAGAAGACTCTGGCTATCGCGCGAGTGGGTCGGGCCGCAGCTGGAAGTGCAGCACCTTACTCGTCGTGCCCTTGCCGCCCTCCATGTGGAACGGCGCGCGCGTGCTCACCGTCGCCCACAGCCCCCGCCCCTTCCAGCCGCCGCTCGGATCGTCGATCCGGCCGTCCATCCATTTCGTGTAGAACCCCATGGGATAGGGGACGCGCAGCACGATCCACTTCCCGTCCTTCAACACGAGCAGCCCTTCGGCCCCGTTGCCGGTGTCGATCGGCAGGTTCGTGCCCAAGCCGAGCGTCCCGAACTGATCGACCCAGGTGTAGTAGCTCGCCTCGGCGCTCCCGGGCGTCGTCACCCCCTGGAGCTGCGGCAACGGCTCCGCATAGAAGGTCCAGCCTTCGGGACAATGCTGGCCCGTCGCGGTCGGGCCATTGAGGGGACCTTTGCACTTCCTGCGGTCGAAGCTCGCGAGGTGGCCGCTCGCGAGGGCCGTCCAGTAGACGCCGTTCCGATCCACGTCTCCACCGCGCGGTGAGAACCCCTCGATCGGCTCGCCCGACCGGCCGAGCGGCAGCTCGTACAGTTCCGCGAGCGCCGTCTCCGGCGGATGCGCGCCCGGGTCGAGCCGTACGACGGCGCCCGGGAAGCCCAATGACGTCCCCCAGATCGAGCCGTCGGGAGCTGGCGCCACTGCGTACAATCCGGCGGAGATCCGTTTGTCCTTGGCGGGATCGACCGGCTGGTCGGGCTCGACATACGCGTCCCGCTTGCCGTTGCCGTTGGTGTCGAGGATCAGGGCGGTCCATCCCTGCGATTTCTCCTCGTCGCCCGTCTCGTCGAACAGCTTCGTATTCAGCCAGCCCACGACGGGGCCGCCGCCCGAGGTCCACAGCGTGCGGTTCGCGTCTTCCGCGAACATCAGGTGATGAGTGCTGAAGCAGGTGCCGATGTGCGTGAGCTTGCCGGTCTTGGGATCGTAGACCGCGAGGTGACGGCCGGCGCGGGCGAGCGGAAACAGCTTCGCCGACGGATGGCTCGACCCCGCCTTGCAGACGGCGGGATTCTCGGGAGGGCGCACCGTCGCGGTGAGCCACACGCGACCGCGCTCATCGAGCATCGGGTTGTGCACGTTGGCCTTGCTGGTCCAGATGACTTCGCCGCCCCAGTAGGCCGATGGCTGCAGCAGCTGCGACCCGGCGGCCGGCACCGTACTGGGGTCGCGCACGGTGAGTGGGGCCCGGCTGACAGTGTTGTGCGCGGGATCGAGCACGGGCAGGTAGTCGGCGCTCAACTCGAGCGATCCGTAGAGCGCGCCGTGGGCGTTGATCGTCGGAGCGCGCCGATCGGTGGAGACTTCGTCGTGGAGATACGCCTTGGGGTCCGCCCAGTCCCACTCGGTGATCACCACGTTGCGCTCCACCCCCTGCGGCCGGGGCGGCGGCGGCGGCACCTCGCCGCCCGCGATCCGATCGGTCCAGTCCGCGAACATGGCGAGGGCGCGTTGCGCGCCCAGCTGACTCAGCGTGCCCATCATCTGGGCGCCGGCCTGTCCCGATTGCAGCCGCCGCTCCCACGCGGCCACCGAAGATGGGAACGTGCCGAGCGACTTGGGAATCTCCCGAGTGCCCTTGCTGCCCAGCTGATGACAAGCCCAGCACCCGCCCGACTTCATGATCCTGAGCCACTCGGCCTGGCTCTTCACGGCGGGAGCGCTGTGTGTCTCATCGGCTCCGGTGGACGTGGCGGCCGCGAACTCGCGCTTGTCCGGGACCCGGATCAGCGAGAACCAGTAGCCGGCCGGATAGTATTCCGCGGCCGCACGTGGGTTAGGTGCCGCCACCGCGGTGAGGTTCAAGACCTTGCCGGGCGCGGCTTGCACGTGCGGCGAATCGACGAGCCCATAGCCACGCACCCAGACTGCATACGTCGCTTTGGGGAGGTCTGGTATCAGGTAGCGTCCCTGATCATCGGTCACGACGATGCGGACGAACTTCGTCGGCAGGTCGTGGGTCTCGGCGATGACCCAGACGCCCGATTCCGGTCCGTTCGGGCCGGTGACCACACCGGAGATGTCGTTGGCGCCGATGGGAACCACTTGCGCCGCGAGCGGGCGGCCGGCGAGGCACACGGCGAGGAGACATGTGGTCGTCACACGCATGAGAGAAATCGCTCCTTAATCAGCGGTACGAGGGTATCAAGCGGTGTATCCCACACGCCCTCGTTGAAGATCTCCACCTCGATCGGGCCGGCGTAGCCGGTGCGCTCGACGGCCTCGCGGATGCGCCGCAGCTCGATCACGCCGTCCCCCATCATCCCGCGATTCATCAGGATGTCGTGCACCGGGACGAGCCAATCCGAGACGTGAAACCCGACCACCCGGCCGGCCACCCGTGCCAGCTCGTCGTACAGCTCGGGGTCCCACCAGATGTGATACACGTCGGCCACGACGCCCACGGTCGCCGGGTCGAACCGCTCGGCTAGTCGGCGCGCCTCCCCGAGCGTCGTGATGCAGGAGCGCTCGGCCGCGAATCCCGGATGCATCGGCTCGATCCCCAGGCGCACACCGCGCTCCCGCGCGTACGGGACCAGCGCCGCAATGCCGTCGGCCACCATGCGCCGGGCGGCCGCGATATCCTTGTCGGGCGCCGCCCCGCATACCAGCACCAGCACTTCCGCCCCCAGCGCCGCCGCCTCGTCCACGGCGCGGCGATTCTCCTCGATCCGCGCCGCCCGCTCGTCGCCACCGGCCGCCGGAAACATCCCGCCGCGGCACACGCTCGACACACGGACGCCCGCGTCGCGCAGCAGACAAGCCGCCGTCTTCACCCCCACCTCGGCGAGCTTGTGGCGCCACACGGCGACGTACGGCACGCCGTGGCGGGCGCAGGCGTCGACGACGTCCTTGAGACTCGCGCGCTCGGCGGTGATCTGGTTGAAGCTGAGGCGCCCCAGGCTGTCCATGGGTCAGTCAACGCCGGCGAGCGCCAGCACCCGCCGCATCCGATCCGCCGCGCAGTCCGGATCCGCCAGGAGCCCGGCCCGGTCCGCGAGCCGGAACAGCTCGGCGAGGTGCGGCACGGAGCGCCAGCTCTCCGCGCCGCCGATCATCCGGAAGTGTGCCTGGTAGCCGTTCAGGTACGCGAGGAACACGATGCCGGTCTTGTACGCATGCGTCGGGGCCTGGAAGATATGACGCGCCAAGGGCACGGTGGGCTCGAGCGCCGCGCGATACGCCGGTACGTCCTCGCGGTCGAGCGCCTGCAGCGCCACCGAGGCCGCGGGCGCGATCGCGTCGAAGATGCCGAGCAGCGCGTCGCTGTATCCTTGTGCGTCGCCCAGAATCAGCCGCTCGTAATTGAAATCGTCCCCGGTATACATGCGCACGCCGTCCGGAAGCCTGCGGCGCAGCGCGATCTCGCGCTCAGCGTCGAGCAGCGAGATCTTGATCCCGTCGATCTTCGTATGGTGCTCCGTGATGAGCCGGACACATGCGCCCATGGCCTCGTCGATATCGCGCGTGCCCCAGTAGCCGGCGAGCTGCGGATCGAACATGTCGCCGAGCCAGTGCAAGATGACGGGGCGACTCACCTGCCGCAGCACGGTCCCGTAGACGCGGGCGTAGTCGTCGGGTCCGCGCGCGGCGCGCGCCAGCGCCCGGCTCGACATGAGAATCGCCCTTCCCCCTCGTCCCTCCACATAACCGACCTGCTCTTCGTAGGCGCGCTCCACGTCGGCCAGTGTGACCCCGTCGGCCGGCGCGAGCTGGTCAGTGCCGGCGCCGCACGCGATCGTGCCGCCCGTCGCGCCCGCTTCGGCGAGCGACCGGCGGATCAGCTCGCGCGCCGCGGGCCAATCGAGGCCCATGCCGCGCTGGGCCGTGTCCATCGCTTCGGCGACGCCCAGACCGAGAGACCACAGGTGGCGGCGATACGCGAGCGTGGCCTCCCAGTCGACCGGCGCGGCCGACAGAGGATCGCGGTCGGCGCGCGGATCGCACACGACATGGGCCGCCGCGTAGGCCACCCGGCTCCGGATCGGTCCCGTCGGTGCGCTCCACACCACCGGCTCGTGCATCGCGTAGGGCGCGATGCTGCCGTCGGAGAGTGGTAGACGGATGACCTTGCCCCCCGGCGCGCGGCTCCGGCCGCCAGTCCTCACCCCCTGACCCCCTCTCCCTTCGGGAGAGGGGGGACTAAGGGCCGGGACGTCGATCCAGCGCCGGTCGCGCCACGACTGCAGCGCCAGCTCCGCGAGCTGCACCCCCTTCGCCCCCTCGCAGAAGTCGTGGGGAAACGGCGCGCCCGTCGCGACGTGCAGCAGGAACCGCTCCCACTGCACTTTGAACGCGTTGTCGAAGGGCCCGTCGTCGGGCACGTCCTGCCACGACGCGCGGTAGTCGACCGGGTCGGGCACGTCGGGGTTCCACACCGCGCGTGGCGTGTCGGCGCGGCGCTGGATCTTGCAGCGGCGCAAGGTCGCGACCGCGCTCGCGAGCGTGCCGTCGACTTGGATCTGCAGCAGGTCGTCGCGATACACCCGCACCGCCCACGACGAGTTGAACTGCGCGAGGATTTGCCCCACAGGGCCTTCGAGCGCGAACATGGCGTACGCGGCGTCGTCGGCCGTCGCGGCGTAACGGCGGCCCTGCTCGTCCACCCGCTCGGGGATGAGACGGGCTCCGGTGCACTGCACCGAAGTCACCGCCCCGAATGTGTGGTCGAGCAGGTAGCGCCAGTGGGCGAACATGTCGAGGATAAGTCCGCCGCCGTCTTCGTGGCGATAGTTCCACGAGGGTCGCTGTGCGGGGGCGCCCTCGTCGTCGCCCTCGAACACCCAGTACCCGAATTCCCCACGCACGCTCAGGATGCGACCGAACAAGCCGTCGTCCACCAGCCGCTTGAGCTTGCGGATGCCGGGGAGGAAGAGCTTGTCCTGGACGACACCGTGCTTCACGCCGCGCCGGCTGGCCGCGCTCGCGAGCTCGAGTGCCTCGGCGGTGGTGGCCGCAACCGGCTTCTCGCAGTAGACGTGCTTCCCCGCCGCGATCGCGCGACGCACGTGGCCGACGCGCAGGCTCGTCACGGTGGCGTCGAAGTAGATCTCGTCCGCGGGGTTCGCGAGGCAGGCGTCCAAGTCGGTCGAAACGCGGGTCAGGCCATGAGCGGCCGCGATCTCCCGGAGCTTCGCCTCGCTCCTGCCCACGAGTATTGGGTCCGGGACGAGCCGGTCGCCGTCGGGGAGCGGCACCCCGCCCTGCTCGCGGATGGCGAGGATGGATCGCACCAGGTGCTGGTTCAGCCCCATACGCCCGGTGACACCGTTCATGATCACGCCGACGCGTTTCACCTCACCCCCTTGTCCCCCTCTCCGCAATGCGGAGAGGGGGGACGGCAGAGCGTTCCCCCTCTCCCGATAGGGAGAGGGGGACAGGGGGTGAGGCCCGCGGCAAGAACGAAATCGCAACGGCGCCCGCCAGCGCGAACGCGATCACCGCCACGAAGCCGGTGGCGTAGCTCCCGGACACGTCGTGCATCCGGCCCACGAGCACGGGCGCGACCGCTTCGGCCACGCCGTCGGCCGTCAGGACGACGCCCATGGCGCGCCCCAGCACGCGCACGCCGAACAGCTCGGCCGCCATGAGGGGAATGACCATGTATTCCCCACCCAGTCCGATGCCGAAGATCACGGCGAACAGGTAGATCGCCCCCGGCTTGCCGACCAGGAACAGCAGCGGGATTCCCGACGCGACCAGCCCATAGATCAGCAGCATGACGTACTTCTTCGGGTACCGATCCGCCAGCCATCCCATCCCCAGCCGGCCCACGAGGCTCGAGGCGAGCACCAGCGAGGCGATCCGCGCGGCCGCAGCCTGCGTGAAGCCGTGATCGAGACTCAGGAAGAGCTTCAAGTGCTGGTTGGTGCCGCCCACCGCGGCGATCGAGCACATGCTGCCCGCGAGAAGGAGATAGAACGCGGGCGCGCGAAAGACCGTACCGACGGAAGGTTGGGGGAGGTTGGGGGAGGTCCGGGAGGTTGGGGAGGTTTGCTCCGGCGACTCCCTGACGACGAGCGCGAGCGGCAGGGCGACGAGGATGATCAGCGCGCCGAGTAGCTGCAACGCTCCCTGCCATCCCACCACCCGTTCCAGCCACACCGCCAGGAACGGTACCAGCGCGCCCCCGATGCCGATCCCGAGATAGGCGAACCCCATGGCACGCCCGCGCGCCACCGTGAACCAGCGGGACAGGAGCACCTGGTTCGGGAGCGGGCCGCCGCACACGTTGCCCAGCGCGTTGAAGAGATAGAAGAAGTAAAAGCCCGCCAGCGTGTGGATCGCGCCGAGCCCCACCAGCGCGATGCCCGCCATCAGGATCCCCGCCACCATCAGGCGCCGCGGGCCGAACCGATCCACCATCCAGCCGGCGAAGAAGCCGAACAGCGGCCCCACGATCAGCTTGGAGACCGCATTGCCCGACGTGACCTGGGCGCGCGACCAGCCGAACTCGCGCACCATGTAGTCGTAAAAGAACGGCAAGCCGTAGAGCGCGATGCCGACGATCGCGAACAGCGCCAAGAACGACGTCGCCACCACCTGCGCCTGCGCGGCGCGCGCGGACCCGCTCACAGGTTGCGGCGCTTGAGCTCGCCCACCGCGTAGTCCACCGCCCGCGCGGTGAGGGCCATGTAGGTCAGCGACGGATTCACGCAGGACGAGCTCGCCATGCACGCGCCGTCGGTGACGAACAGGTTGGGCACGTCGTGCGCCTGGTTGTAGGCGTTGAGCACCGACGTCCTGGCGTCGCGGCCCATGCGCGCGGTCCCCATCTCGTGCACGCTGAACCCCGGCGGACCGTCGTGGTCGTACGTCTCGACGTCTTTGCACCCGGCCGCTTCGAGCATCTCGGCCGATTGGGTCTTCACGTCTTCACGGATGGCGCGCTCGTTCTCGCTCCAGGCGCAGTGCACGCGCAACAAGGGGATCCCCCACTGGTCCGTGCGCGCCGGGTCGAGATCGACGTAGTTCTCGTGCCGCGGGAGACACTCGCCGTATCCCTGCAGCGTCATCTGCCACGGCCCGGGCTCCCGCAGCTGCCGTTTCAGCTCCGCCCCTAATCCCGCGAGCGTGGCGCCGCGCATCCAGCCGTCGCGTCCCGCTCCGCCCTGGATCCCATATCCCCGGAGGAAACCGACCTTCGCCTCCCCACGCCCTCCCACATTGCGGAAGCGCGGGATGTACGTCCCGGTCGGCCGCCGGCCGTAGACGTACTTGTCCGCGAGGCCAGGCACCGTACCGCTGGCGCCCGCCTTGGAGATGTGGTCCATCAGGTTATGGCCCACTTCCCCGCTCGAATTGGCGAGTCCTGTGGCGAAGCGGGGCGTAGTGGAGCTCAGGAGAATCTGCGCGGTACCGAGGGTCGAGGCGCAGAGAAAGATCAGGCGTCCGGCGTACTCGCGCGTCTGTTTCGTGTTGCGGTCGATCACGCGCACGCCCACCGCCCGGTCCTTGCGCTCGTCGTAGATCACGCTGTGCACGATCGCGTCGGTGAGGACGGTCAGGTTTCCCGTCTTCTGCGCCGCCGGCAGCGTCGCGCTCAGGCTCGAGAAGTAGCCGCCGTAGCTGCAGCCGCGGGCGCACTGGTTGCGCGCCTGGCAGCGCCCGCGCCCGTTGTGCGGCTCGGTCAGGTTCGCGACCCGGGTGATGGTCATGTGACGCCCGAGGAACACGCGCTCGATCCCGCGCTTCACGACCTGTTCGGCGCAGTTCAATTGCCAGGGCGGGAGGAACTCGCCGTCGGGCAGGTGCGCGAGGCCCAGCCGCTCGCCGCTCACGCCCACGAACCGCTCGGCGTGCGCGTACCAGGGGGCCAGATCTTTGTATCGGATCGGCCAGTCGACGCCGTGGCCGTCTTTCCGATTCGCCTCGAAGTCGAGGTCGCTCCAGCGCCAGCACAGCCGGCCCCAGATCAAGCTGCGGCCGCCGAGCTGGTAGCCCCGGATCCAGCGGAACGGCTGATCGTCGGCCGTGATGTACGGATGCTCCCGATCGTTGACGAAAAAGTGCCGGGTCGTCTCCCCGAACGCGTAGTTCTTGCTCTGGACGGGGTAGTCGCGCTCGTACAGCTCCTGCTCGCCGCGGCCGCGGTGCGGCAGCTGCCAGGGCTGCAGCCACTCCGTGACGTAGTCCTTCCCGTGCTCCACGTGCCGGCCGCGCTCCAGCACCAGCGTCTTGAGCCCCCGCTCGCATAGCTCCTTGGCGGCCCAGCCGCCCGTGATACCGGAGCCGACGACGATGGCGTCGTAGGGATCGTCGCGGGTCACACTGCCCACGTCCGCCCGACTTGCGCGAGCGGGACGCACCCGTCGTAGCGGCCCGGGACCGGGGCATGGTGCAGCTCGCGCGTGGCGCCGATCTCGGACGTGTAATAGCCGACGAGCGTCAGCTCCTTGAGCGTGCGGAAGAACGGCGCTGCCGTGTGGTCCAAGCGATCGAGCAGGGCGCGCTGCTGGTCCGGCGTGCTCGTCTGAAAGGCCCGGCCGAGTTCCGCCAGGGCGGCCACGAAACGCTCCCGCTGCTCCGCTGAGTACGACTCCGCCAGCAGCGCGTCGATGAAGCGATGGACGCCCACGGCGCGGGCCCCCGGGGTGTCCGTCTCGGGAAGAATCTGCTCGGCGATCGTGGCCACGAGCTCGGCCTGGTCCGCAGTGAGGGCGCGGGGACGCCATCTCCCGTCCGGCACGCCACGCGCCTCGCAGCCCGCGAGCACGCCCGCGGCGAGCGGAGCGGACAACACGCCGCCCAGCACGAGCGCGGCGCGGCGCAGCGCTTCACGCCGGTCGATGTCGCCGGGCGAGGTCATGAGCCGGCGCGCGGGGATCCGGGGACGGAGTCCGGTTCGGGATACAAGAGCTGCGCGCGGTGCGAGCGGACGGCGTCTTCCGGGATCTGCCGCAGCAGCGCGCCATAGCGCGCGTCGCCGTACGCCAGGCGGGCCTGCTCGAGCGGCAGCACCAGGAAGTCCGGCTCGGTCGGCGTGATCTGGCGGCCGGGCCACTTGCGCCGCGCATCGGCGTACGGTGCCAGATAGTCGAGCGCCTTCCGGATGCTGCCCCCCCGCGGCGAGCGGTAGGACCAGAGGTCCACACCAACGTGTCGTGCCAGCTCCGCCAACCGGCACAGGCCCTCGAGGTTCATCGCGCTGTACGCGAGGGAGCGGGTGCGGGCCAGCTCGTAGGGCTGGCGGCCGTCGGCCGTGACCTGCGCGCCGATGCGGCGCGTCCTGGCGGCCGCGAGCGTGGAGCGCGCCAGCGCGGTGTCGCCGGTGAAGAGCGCCAGGGCCGCGACCTGCGCGTCGTACCACGTGCCATGGTTGTTGTGCGCGTTGCGCTCCTGTTTGCCGATGGGGCTCGAGCGCAGCCACCCGAGGTACGTGGAGAACCACTGTGCCATGCCGCGGTCGTCCGCGGCCGTCCAGCCGGGGGAGCGCTCCAGCATGCCGATCGCGTCGACCACGCCGACGAACCCGCGCGTTTCGATGATCCCAGCGGCCCGGCCCTGGGTAATGCCCGGAATGCCCTGTCCGTACCGCAGGTGCGGATTCATCCGCGTGGCGGGATCGAGGAACCACGTGCGCAACAGCAGGGTGGCGCGCCGCGCGTACGTCTCGTCGTCGGTAAAGTAATACGCGAGGGCGAGGGTGGTGACGGCGCCGGTGACGGCGGCGAGTCGGGGAGCGTCGTAGTCGTTGCGTATTTCCGGATTGCGCTCACCGTCGCGCCGCACGTAGGGAAGGCCGCCCGGCTTGGCGGGGTTGGGCCACCAGTACGGACCCATGCTCACATAGTCGTGCTTGTCGCCGCTCGGCGGGATGCGGCGCTTGTCCATCACCGACGCCGCGGGGACCTGCAGTGCGGCTCCGGCCTCTCGCACGAGCCGGTCGTACGCCGGTTGGAGCCGCTGGTCGCCGCTCTCGATGCGCCGTTTGGCGCGGGTCAGCCCCTCCGCGTCGAGCGCATAGACTCGCGGCGGCGCCGCGGTCGATGATGCCTGCGCGGAGGGTGACCGAGTGGCGAGCCCCCGCAGCCGCCACGCGCCGTCCGGGACGCGACGCAGCTCGCAGCCGCCGAGCACACCCACGGCCACCGCGGCCAGCACGACGCCCCCGAGCAGGCGCGAGGCGCGCTGCGGCGCCGCCCGTCGGCCCGTCGGGTCGGGTGAGGGATGTGTGAGCATGGGGCTGCGCGGGGCGTTGCATCGCAAGACGTGCGCCCGCCCTCACTGCGGGCAGCGGTGTCGGTCGGACCCCGCACCTGCCCGGCCCCGCGTCGCGGCGGCGCGACACCCGTAGGATGCGAGCATCGCGGGACGCGATCCGTACACGCGTCACCGCGCACCGCGTGACCGACCTCACGAGGGGCACGCCGCTTGCGGTCGCACACTCGAACCGGAACGCCGTCGACCGGGAGGACCGATGCGGAAGCGCCGTCGCACCGCCGTTTCTCCAAGCCTTTCCTTTTACCTGCTGCTTTGCGCGCTGCTGCCGCTCGGAGTCGGGCGGGCCCAGCAGGCGGGCCAGCAGGTAGGGCCTGTCGCGCCTGAGACCGGCGTCATCGCCGGTGTCGTGACCGCACAGGAGACCGGCCTCGCGCTCCCGGAGGTCCGCGTCACCGTCGCGGGCACGGGCCTGGGCGCCACAGCCGACCACGACGGTCGGTTTGCGATCGCCCAAGTCCCCCCAGGGACACACCGGCTGCAGGCCCGGCTGATCGGGTACGAGGTCGGCGAGGTCGCGGGCGTGGTCGTGGCGCCAGGTCAGACCGCGACCGCGAACCTCCACCTGCAGCCGCTGCCGGTCGCCCTGCAGGAAGTCGTCGTCGTCGGCTACGGCACGCAGGTCCGCAGGGATATCACGGGCTCCATCTCCTCCGTCGCGGCCGCAGACCTGAAAAGCACGCCCACCGTGAATACCGTCGGCGCGATCCAGGGACGCGTGGCGGGCGTGGACATCGTGACCACTGGCCAGAAGCCGGGCGACGGCGTCCGCGTCCGGGTGCGCGGCGCGCGTTCCGTCACGGCCGGCAACGATCCGCTGTACGTGGTGGACGGGATTCCCGCGGCAGGCGTCACCGATCTGAACCCGAACGACATCGCGTCGATCGAGGTCTTGAAGGATGCCTCGGCCACGGCGATCTACGGCTCGCGTGGCGCGAACGGCGTCGTGCTGGTCACCACAAAACAGGGCAGCGCGGGACCGACCACCTTCACGTACGACAGCTATGTCGGCGTGCAGCGGGAACGATCCCGCATCCAGATGATGAACGGCCAGCAGTACGCGCAGCTCAAGCGCGACGCGAACCGCACGACCGGGAACTACCATTGCGACGCCGGCGTCGCGGCCTGCGATTCCGGCGATGCCCAGATCTTCTTGCCGGTCGAGCTGGCGTCGATCCAGGCCGGGCGCTCGACGAATTGGCAGGATCTGGTGCTGCGCCAAGGCCAGCAGGTCAACAACGAGATCCGCATCGCGGGCGGTGACGAGCGGACGCGCTTCGCGTTGAGCGGGGGGCAGCTCACTCAGCAGGGCATCCTGCAGGGTCAAGATTTCACGCGGCGGTCTGTGCGGTTCAACTTCAACCACGAGCTGAACGACCGCCTCAAGGTGGGAACCTCGGCGTCGCTGGTCCGGACCGACCAGAACCTGGGCAGAGGCGACGGCATCTACAGCGAGGCGCTCCTCAACAACCCTCTCGCCGTGCCGTATGACAGCGCGGGGAACCTCCTGTTCAAGCCGACCCCGGACGGGCAGCGCGTGAACCCGCTCTCGGACGTGCAGAACTGGGTGGACAATCGGGCAAACACGCTGGTGTCCGGGACCTTATTCGCCGACTACCGCCTGACGGACGCACTCTCCTGGCGAGTGAACTTCGGCGGCAACGTGAGCTCGAACCGGCGTGGCGTGTTCCAGGGAGCCCAGACCCAGGTCAATCAGGGCAGCGGCGCGGATGCGGGGCTGTGGGAGAACCGCACGACCGCCTACACGTTGGACAACATCCTGACGTTTCGCCGCAACGTGGGCAGCGACCACCGCGTTGACCTCACCCTGCTGTACAGCATCCAGCAGCAGCGGACCGAGGATGACACGATGCACGCGGCCGGCCTTCCCTACGAGCGGCAGCAGTTCTACGACATCGGGTCCGCCACCCACATCGACGGCCTGTATAGCGACCTGACCGCATGGGCGTTGCAATCGTACATGGCCCGGCTGAACTACGCGTTCAAGGACAAGTATCTCCTCACGTTGACGACCCGGGTGGACGGGTCGTCGCGGCTCGCCCGCGGGCACAAGTACGCCATGTTCCCATCGGTGGCATTGGCGTGGCGCCTGAGCGAGGAAGGCTTCATCCGGCGCACCAACCTCTTCTCCGATCTGAAGCTCCGGGCCAGCTACGGGCACACCGGCAACACGGCAATCGACCCGTATCAGACACTGGGGTCCATGACCCGCGTGATGTATTCGTACAACAACAACGCGGCACCCGGATACCGACCCGGCTCGTTGCCGAACCCGGACCTCAAGTGGGAGAACACCGGCCAACTGGACCTCGGGCTGGAGTTCACCGCGCTGCGCGGCCGCTTGTCGGGTTCCGTGGACTACTATCGGGCGGACACGAAGGACCTGATCATGCGGCGGCAGATCCCCCCCACCAACGGGTATACCAGCATCCTCCAGAACATCGGGTCGACGCGCAACACCGGCCTCGAGGTGGCCCTGTCGGTCGTGCCGATCGAGGACTGGCACGGGCTCCGCTGGAGCCAGGACCTCAACTGGTCCACCAACCACAACCGGATCGTCAGTCTCTATGGTGGCGTGAACGACGTCCTGAACAAGTGGTTCATCGGGCAGCCCATCGACGTGTACTACGACAACAAGTTCGTGGGAATCTGGCAGGCGCAAGACTCCCTCTTGGCCAAGCAATACAAAGCGAAGCCCGGACAGATCCGCGTGGCCGACGTGAACGGCGACGGGAAGATCGACGGCAACGACCGCGTCATCCTCGGGACGCCGTTCCCCGCCTGGACCGGGAGCATGACGAGCCGGTTCGACTGGAAGCGATTCGACCTCTCCCTCATGACGGTCGCCCGGGTGGATTTTATGGCGAACGACCAATTCCTCGTGGGCGAGAGCACGATGCAGGGTCGCTACAACAACCTCGTCACGGACTACTGGACGCCGACCCACCCCTCGAATGTCGAGTCTCGCCCCACCTTTAATCAGGAGAATCCGCCGTTCGGCGACACGCGGCGCTACGAGGACGGGTCGTTCATCCGCGTCCGCAGCATCACGCTGGGCTACACGCTGCCAGGCGTCCATGGGGGGCCGTGGCACGCCCGGTCGCTGCGGTTTTACGTGACGGCGCTCGATCCGTTCCTGTTCACGCGCTTCCGTGGACTGGACCCGGAGTCACGGACGGGCACGGGCGACCGGACGAGCGCGGGCTACGCGGAGGCCGCCGCCACGCCGAGCTACTGGACGCTCTTGACTGGCGTCACGCTGAGTTTCTAGAGGCCGGGAGACCCGCATGTCGAGACGCATGATGGCACTGCTGGGCGCGGGGTTGCTGAGCCTCGCCGCCTGCGTGGACTTGAACGAAGACCTGATCAGCGGCCTGGCCAATCAGCCGTACCCGACGCCCGACGTGTTCCAGGCGCTGGTCAACGCCACCTACGAGCCGCTGCGAAGCTTCTACGCGCAGGAGCGCGGCTTCACGCTCACCGAGTTCGGGACGGACATCTACACCGAGGGCGCCGACGGGAGCTACAAGTACATCAACGAGTATACGGCGCAGCTGAACCCCGATGTCGACTTCATCCGCGACACCTGGGCCGATTTCTATCGCGCGATCAACACGGCCAATACGGCGATCGCCCAGGCGCCGACGGTGCCGATGGACTCGAGCCTCAAGGCGCAGCGCGTGGCCGAAGCGCGCTTTCTCAGAGCGCTCTACTACTTCGACCTGGTACAGATGTACGGGCCCGTTACCCTCAAGCTCGAGCCGACAACCACCCCGTCCACGCAGTTCACGCGCGCGCCGGTGGACAGTGTGTATGAAGCCATCATCAATGACCTGAAATACGCCGAAGCGACGCTACCGTACGTGGCCAAGGAGTACGGGCGCGCCACCAAGGGCGCCGCACAGCACCTGTTGGCCAAGGTGTACCTGACCTGGCAGCGCGACCCGGACTCAGCCGCCGACGAAGCCGCCAAACAGCAGGCGGGCGACTTCGCCAACGCAGCCGACTACGCACAGCGGGTGATCAAGTCGGGCCAGTATGCGCTGCTGCCGCGGTTCGCCGACGTGTTCGACTTCAACAACGAGAAGAACGCGGAAGTCATCTGGTCGGTGCAGTTCACCAACGATCCGCTGACCACCGGAAACGGC
>Ga0209686_1000637_pt1 | contig 17697 bp, 12 predicted proteins | sample GraSoiAngelo_126_FD_185883 | JGI IMG/M metagenome (GOLD analysis project Ga0209686, IMG submission 185883) | Grasslands soil microbial communities from the Angelo Coastal Reserve, California, USA - 14_0927_09_20cm (SPAdes) (version 2) | ecosystem: Environmental > Terrestrial > Soil > Grasslands ...
CAGCCGCAGCCGCCGCCCGGCGCTCCGAAGGCGAGCCAGCATGGGTCGGTGTCTCAGCACGTCGGCAACACCGTGATCACGATCGAGTACAACCGGCCCGTCGCCCGCGGGCGTGACCTGTTCGGAGCGCTGGTGCCGTGGGGCCGCGTGTGGACGCCCGGCGCGGACTATGCGACGACTATTGAGGTATCCACACCGGTGCAGATCGAGCGGCAAGCCCTCCCGGCCGGCACCTACTCGCTCTGGACGGAGCCACAGCAGGATCGCTGGACGGTGATCTTCAACCGTGTGCAGCCGGTGTTTCATACGCGATATCCGGCGGGCGAGGACGTTTTGCGCGTGACGGCGACGCCGCGTGAAGGCATGCACATGGAAACGCTCGCCTTCTACTTTCCAAAGGTCGATGGCAAGCACGCGGAGCTGGTCCTTCACTGGGGAAAGACAATCGTTCCGCTGGAGATCGAGGTGCCGTGATCCGGACTCGCGTGTGGGGCCCCTTCTGCACGATCGTCTTGGTGTGCGCGCTGTCGTCGGCCGCGCCGGCGCAGAATGCCGCGCGCGAGCAGTCCGCGTTTGCCGGGCAGATTGCCGCGCTCTCGGAAGCGGGCGGCTACTTCGATACCGACAATCTCATCTCGAACGAGTCGTCGTACCTGCAGGTGATCCCGGAGCTGCAGCGGCGAGGCGTGCACGGCGGCGCCTATATCGGCGTCGGTCCCGATCAGAACTTCACCTACATCGCGGAAGTCCGTCCCGCGATCGCGTTCATCATCGACATCCGCCGCGACAACATGCTGCTGCACCTGTTCTTCAAGGCGCTGTTCCAGTTGTCGCGCACCCGTCAGGACTACCTCTCGATGCTGTTCGGCCGTCGAGTGCCCGCGGTTGCCGGAAGATGGGCGCGCGAGGCCGACATCGAGGATCTCGTGAAGGAGACGGATGCGCGCTCCGTCGATTCGGCCGATATGGCCGCCGTCCGCGTGCGCGTGTCGCTGGCGCTCAAGAAGATGGGCGTGCCGCTTTCAGACGAGGACATCGCGACGATTAGCCGGTTCCACGCGCGCTTCGTCGAGGCCGGCCTGTCGCTCCGTTTCCAGAGCGCCGGCCGTCCGCCGCAGAGTCACTATCCGACGTACCGGCAGTTGCTGCTCGACACGGATCCGTCGGGACGACACACCAACTTCCTGGCATCAGAAGAATCCTTCCAGTTCCTGAAGTCCCTGCAGGCGCAGGATCGCATCATTCCAGTCGTCGGCGACTTGAGCGGACCGTCTGCGCTGGCGGCCATCGGACGCGTAATCGGCTTGCGGCGCGAGCTGCTCTCCGCCTTCTACGTGTCTAACGTCGAGTTCTACCTGTTTCGTGAGGGGAGCTTCCCCAGGTTCGTGGCCAACCTGGGCCGCGTGCCGCGCCAGAAGAACAGCGTGCTGATTCGATCGATTTTCGACTACGGCTTCTCGCGCGCCCGCCCGAGCGACGGCAGCGCGTCGCGCCTCCACGCGATCGATGATCTCCTCGCCAACTTCTCCGCGGGCCGAATCCAGCACTATGGGGACCTGATCTCGCCGTAGATGTCCGAGGTCCGAGGTCCGAGGTCCGAGGTCCGGGGTCAGGGGTTCGCCGTTCGATATAGCCCGAGGGTCGAGCGCGAGACTCGGGCCTCGGATCTCGGACCTCGGACCTCGACGGTCCTATCCTTCCCATCCATTGATGATGGTTTCGCGCAGATCGAAGCCGAACGCGCGTTCGCTGACGACGACAATGGGTGGGCCCTGGAGCCGCTTGTAGACGGAGCGGCGCATTCGGCGGTGCGCGTCATAGACGATCGTGCGGAATGTTTCCCGCGTGTATTTGTCGTAGACCGTGAGCCCCTGGTCGTCCGGCCCGAAACGTGTCGGATCGAGCGCGTGCTGCTCGAATAACCGGATCAGATCCGCGGGGCTGGTCCGGTGTTCCGCGAATTCGCCCACGATCGGCGAAACGACGGCGTAATCGAACGGATCGCACTGTCCTGCCGCGAGCTCGGCGGATGGTTTGATGTGGAACGTGTCCTCCGGGATCATCTCCCGCCCGTGCATGCTGTTCACGTAGCGGGCCACGCTGTATACATCCATTTTCGACAGGTCGCCGATGAGCGAGATCCCGCCGCACATGTCGCCGTACAGCGTGGCGTATCCGAGCGCGATCTCCGTCTCGTTGCCGCACGAGATGAGCAGCGCCCCCGTGTCGTTCGATTCAGCCATCATCAGCAGTCCGCGGATGCGGGCGTGCAGGTTCTCGCGCGTGAGATTCTGCGCGATCGGGTGGGCGCATCCCTCGAACACGCTGCGCACCTTCTCGTCGATCTCCTGGATCGGGACGGTGCCGTAGCGCACGCCGAAGGCGCCGGCCAGCCGTGCCGCGATCCCTCTCGTCGTCTCGCTGTTGTAGCGTGACGGCAGGTTGTAGGCGAGCACGCGATCCGCGCCCAGCGCGTCCACCGTGAGTGCCAGCGCGAGTGCGGAATCGATACCGCCGGAAACAGGGACGATCGCGCGCGTGAAGCCGGTCTTGCGCATGTAGTCCCGCAGCGTCATGACGAGCGCGTCGTGCAGCTCGCGGACCCGATCGTCGCGCGGCAGCTCGACCTCCGGCAGCGGCCCGCCGGCCGCCTCGAGGTCGACGACGAGAAGGTCCTCGTCGAACTGCCGCCCGACCGCGACCAGCCGTCCGGCGGCGTCGTAAACGAGGCTCTCGCCGTCGAATGGGATGATGTTCTTCCCGGTGTCCGCGGCGCCGACGGTGTTCACGTACACAATCGGGCGATGGAACTGAGCGATGTGCCCGCGGATCAGCCGCTCGCGCGTGTGGCGCTTGCCCGGATGGAACGGCGACGCGTTCAGGTTGAGGAGCACGCTCGCCCCCTTCGCCACCAGCTCCGGCAGCGGCTTGATCTCGTAGAACTCGTCCCACATGTCTTCACAAATCGAGACGCCGATGCGCGCACACGTGGACCCGACGGCGACATCGATCGGATCGCGCCGTTCCCCCGGCGTGAAGAACCGCTTGTCGTCGAAATAGCGGTAGTTGGGGAGCAGCGACTTGCGCGCCCGCTGCAGCACGTTTCCGTCGCGCACGACCGCGGCCGCGTTGTACTTGCGGATCGTGCCGTTGTCATTTCTGGCGGCGGGATCGAAGTCGATGAAGCCGACCACGGCGGTAATGCCGCGCGCGGCCTGTGCGATCTCCTGCATCGCGCGCTCGTTGGCGTCGAGAAACCCGGCATCCTCGACCAGATCGCCGATGCAGTAGCCGGGGAGCGCCATTTCCGGCACCACGACGAGATCGGCGCGTTCTCTCCTCGCTGCCGTGAGCGCATCGAGGATGCGCTCCGTGTTATGACGGATGTCGCCGCTGGTCGGATTGATTTGGGCTAACGCGATTCGCATCGGTTGACGGTTGACGGTTGACGGATCACACCATCGTAGCGCACGCGTAGTCTGCGGCAGATTCGTGGCACGTGTGAAAAGACCAAGGCCGCGCTGCAATTGGCCTGTTCTGGTCCTACACTGGAAACCTGCTATCCGTGTTTTGTGAAATCGGGGTCTTGTGAAATCGGGTTCGTAGCGCAGCCCTTCAGGGCTGCTCGTGGCGCGAGCAGGGCTGAAGCCCTGCGCTACGGCTTGCCTGACGAGAGAGGACGCGCAAGCGATGAAAAGGGAAGATCGGAGAGACGTCACGCGACGCGACATGCTGGGGGTCTTCACGGCCGCCGTTGGCGCGGCGTTCATGGGTTGCGGATCAAGTCCAACGAGCCCCAGCACGAGCAGCGGCACCAGCACATCGACCGGTGGCACGACGTCCGGCGCGTGTGCCGCGACGCCGTCGGAGACCGCGGGCCCGTATCCCGATCGCACCGGCATGATCAACGGCGCGACCTACTATCGACAGGACGTCACCGAGGGGAAGCTCGGCCTGCCGCTGACGCTGGCGTTGACGGTCGTCAACGTGAACAACGCGTGCAGCCCGATCGCGAATGCGACGGTGGAGATCTGGCACTGCGATGCGGCGGGGAACTACTCGGAGTACGGCAACTCGACCGGGCAGACGTTTCTCCGCGGCCTGCAGCGATCGGATGCGGACGGCAAGGTCACCTTCAACACCGTCTACCCGGGTTGGTACGCCGGCCGCGCCACCCACATCCACCTCGAGGTGTTCGTGAACGGGGCCAGCGTGAAGACCACGCAGATGGCCTTCCCCGACGACATCACGACCGGCGTGTATGCGACGGATGTCTACGCATCGCGCGGCAACAACCCGACGCGCACCAGCGCCGACGGCATCTTCGCGGACGGCACCACGAACGAGCTGGCCACGATGAGCGGCAGCACGTCGAGCGGCTACACGGCCATGCTGCAATTGGGTGTGGCTGTCTAAACAATCGAAGAGTCGAAGGACGAATCGAGGGGTCGAAGGAGCTCACAATAGAATTTTTCGAAGGATCTCACAACCCTTACGCTGCTCATTCGACAACAAATGTCGTTCCTTCGATTCTTCGAAAGCCCTTCGACCCCTTCGATTGATAACACTCCCTATCGCTGCGGCGCCGACGTGGTCGTCTTGCGGTTCGCGAGCTCCTGTTTCAGGATCTCGACGGCCTTTTCGATCTGCGCGTCGCGTCCCTTGATGAAATCGGCCGGCGTGTTGTCGACATGCACGTCGGGCGGCACGCCGAAGTTCTCCATGTTCTCGCCGGTCGCGGTCCACACGCCGGAGCCGGGCGTGCGAATCGTCGATCCGTCGAGCAGCGTGTAGGAGCCCGTCCCAATCACCGCGCCCATCGTGGGCACGCCGACGACCTTGCCGAGGCCGAGCGCCTTGAAGCCGGCGGGGAACATCTCCGCATCCGACGCGGAGCGCTCGTTCTGCATCACGACCATCGGCCCGTAGAAGTTCTGCGGCCGCGGTTGCTGGAATCCGGTATCACGATTGATGGTGTATTGGTACTCCCGCCCGGCAAGAATGCCGAGCAGCTCCTGGTCGATCCCGCCGCCGCCGTTGAAACGCTGATCGATGACCAGCGCCTTCTTCGTTCGGTTGGCCGCCAGATCGAGCTGGAACTGCCGCAGCGACGGCGCGTCCATCGCGCGGATGTGCAGGTAGCCGATCTCGCCGTTACCGAGCTTCCCGACCATCTCGCGTCGATCGTCGACCCACCGCGCGTACTGCAGATCCGTCCATGCGGTGGCGGCGGCGGGGGAGATTGTCACCTCCCAGGCGCCTTCCTTCGCCGGTTTGTCATTCAGGCGGAAATGGAACTTCGCGCCTGAGGCAAGCGTGAAGTACTGCCAGTAGTTGTCGCCCGCCTGCAGAGTGTGGCCGTCCACGCTGACGATGTAGTTTCCTTCCTGGATTTTCAGGTAGTCATGATCGGCGGGCCCATCCTTGTACAGGTGACCTACCTTGTAGAACCCTGACGAGTCCGCGACGAGATCGAATCCTGGATAGCGTGTCTGCAGCGTGCTCGTGCTCGTCGCTGGTCCGCCGCTCACGCCGGTATGCGACGCGTTGAGTTGACCGATCATCATCATCATGACGGCATGGAGTTCCTCCTCGTCGACGAGGTAGTCGAGAAGCGGCTCATACATCGCCTTGGCCGCGTTCCAGTCGGCGCCATGCATCTTCGCATCGTAGAAGCGGTTCTTCATGATGCGCCAGCCCTCGTTGAAGACCTGCGAGCGCAGCGCCTTGTGATCCACTTCGAGCGTAGCGGTGTAGGTGACCTGACGCGGTGTCGCGTTCGCGTTGGCTTCCGCGCCCTCGGTCGAAGAGCTCGCGCCGGCGCCGCCGCCGCGTCCGCCACGGCCGCCGCGCCCCGCCGTCTGCCCCTGGCCGCGCTGCTCGTTCGTGTTCAGGTTGATCGCCGCGGCGTACAGCCCGGGACCCGATCGGAAGAACAGCGTCCGGCCATCGCGCGCGAACACGAGACTGCCGCCTTGACCGAACGGCCCTCCAGCGGCGTTCCCACGTCCGCGCCCTTCGGCTTCGGTGTTCTGCGCCGCCGGCGGCACGCGCGTGAGCTGTCCACTCTCCACGTCGATGATGTAAATGCCCGCAGATGGATCGGCCGGCGCCCCCGCACCACGTCCGCCTCCCGCCGCGCCGCTCGCGGCGTTGAAGGCCACGGAGTGCCCTTCGGGCGCTGCGGCGAGATTGGTGATCGCGGTGCCGGGCACGGTCAGCCGCCGCGCGCGGCGCGCCATGCCGTTCCAGTCGATCTTCACCTCGACGGGCGGCTGAGGGCCGCTGGCGCCAGCGCCGCGACCGGTCTGACGCGCAGCCGCTTCCGCGGCAAGTCCCTCGGCCTCGTTGTCGATATCACGATCCATCGGATCATGCTCCTGGTCTCTCAACGGCAGCACCCACAATCCCATCGTGGTGTTGATGCCCCCTTGTGTCGCGATGCCGTTGCTCGTGCCCTCGGAAGAGGTGAACACGATATATCGGCCGTCGGCCGTCCACACGGCGGTGCTCTCGGCATACTGCACGCGATCGTCCGAGATGTGGCGCTCCTCGCCGCCGCCGATCGGTGCGATGTAGACGTGCGACCGCTGCGTGCGATCCTGCTTCGAGAAGGCCACCCACCTGCTGTCAGGAGAGATCGACACCGATCCGATGCGAGAGAGATCACTCGACGAGAGGACCTGGATCTTCGCATCCGCCATGCTGTAGCTGTATAGCTTCTTGTCCGCGGCCGTGTATAGGAGCAGCTTGGAATCGGGCGACCAGACGAGCGCGCCCTTCTCGTTGTCGAGATCGGTGATCTTCTTCGGCGCACTCCCTTCAGGATCGCTGATCCACACTTCGTCGCGACCGGATCGATCGGACACGAACGCGATGTATTTGCCGTCCGGAGACCATTTCGGTGAGTCGTTGCGGGACGACATCTTGTCGGGCGCAACGCGCGTGATGTCGCCGCGATCCGTTGCTATCGTCAGCAGCTGCCCCTTCGTGGAGATGACGGCGCGGCGTCCGGATGGCGAGATGTCGAACCCGTCCACTTGATCGGTGACCGCATCGGCGTCGGTCTCGTTCTCCTTGTCGTCGGTCGTGATTTCCAGCTTGATCTCGCTGGTCCGCCCCGTCGCCAGGTCAAGCTTCCACAGGCCGAAGTTCTCCTCGTAGACGATGGTCTTGCCGTCGCTCGATATCGAGGGCCAGAACAGGTTGCCATCGGTGTGCTTCGTGACCTGCACGGGCTGTCCGCCCTGCACGGGGATCTTGTAGATGTTGTTGACGCTCCTGCGGACTTCCGCGCTGCCGGGCTTGACGTTCTTCTCGTCGGGCAGCACGTCCGCGACGAAATAGATCGTGTTGTCAGCACCCCACATCGGCCAGTAGCGGTTGTAGCGCTCGTCACCCAGCAGCTTCGTGTAGGTGTTGTCGGACAGGTTCGCGAGCCAGAGATCCGCGGCGTAGCTGCCGCGGTAATGCTGCCGCGACCACACGGCCGGGTGCCGATTGAACACCAGTGACGTTCCGTCGGGCGAATAACTGCCCCAGTACCCCCAGTCGACGGGCAGCGGCTGCTCCTGGCCACCGGTGATCGCGACCGAGTACAGCGTCGCGACATTCGGGAACGCGCCGTTTCCCCGCGCGGCGCGGAAGATGACGTTCTCTGAGTCGCGCGACCAGCCGACCGTCTCGTCGTTGCCCGTGTGGAAGGTGAGTCGCCGCGCGGCGCCACCCATCACCGGAATGATGAAGACGTCGTAGTTGCCGTATCGGTTCGACGAGAACGCGATCCATCGGCCGTCCGGCGAGAACCGTGGATAGACCTCGCGGGCGCGATTGTCGGTGAGCCGCCGCACATTCGAGCCGTCTTCGGACGCGACCCAGATATCGCCGAGATAACTGAACGTTACCGTGCCCGCGTGGTAGTCCGGGTGGCGCGGCAGTCGTACGGGCGCCGCGGACACGACAGCGGTGAGAATGATGTTGAAGAGTAGCGCGAGCACCGCGCGTCCCGATGATCGTCGAACCATTCCATCCTCCCGGGCGGGATACTAACACCAAGGCGGTGCGGACCGAGAACGCCGAGATGGAGAACGACGAAGGTAACGGATGGAGAACGACGAAGGTAACGGATGGAGAACGACGAAGGTAACGGATTTCACAAACGAAGCAACGAAGGCAACAGAGATGAACGAAGGTGGCTGCGGATCCCGCGACTCTCGTCGCCGTCCGCCGGGCCGCGCTTCGCGCGGCTGGAGATCGTGCGCGAGCCGAAAAACGAACGCCGTAGGCGACAGATGGCGCTCGTTTTTCGTGTCGCGCACGATCTCTCGGGTGCCGGCCACAAGCTGCCCGAGGCCGGCACCGGCGGACGGCGACTCTGATCCGCGCACTGTCGCGTGAAACGTGCGTGACAAGGGCACTCTCTTCGTTTCCCTTCGTTTGCCTTCGTTGCTTCGTTGGTGGGAACCGTTTCCTCCCGCCGTTTCCTCCCTCCGTTTCCTCCGTCCGTGCGAGAATTCCCCTGGTGCCCCTGATTCGTCCGCTGCCCCGCCGCGTGACGCGCGGCTTTTCGATCGTGACGCTCGTCGCGTGGATTGTCTCCATGGGCGTGCTCGTCAACCGCGCATATTTGCAGGCATCGTCTATTACCGCGGCGAGAAGGTTGGCTTCACCGTCAGCCAGACCGTGCCGACCGCGGACGGCTTCGAGCTGCAGGAACATGGCCGGCTCCAGATGTCGCTCCTCGGCGCGACGACGGCGGCAACGATCCAGACGAAAGCACAGGTCGATCGCGCCTTTGTCTTGCGGTCGTTCGAGTTCTCGCTGGATCCCGGGACCGGGCCCGTCGCCATCAGCGGACGCGTGGACGGTCCGCACATGAGACTCAGCATCAAGACGTCCTCAGGCACGCAAACCGAAGAGCGAGAGCTCACCGACGTGCCGGTGCTCGGCCTGAACCTGTCTCGGCGCCTCGCCAGTCAGGGGCTGAAAGCCGGTTCACGACAGGAGTGGATGATCTTCGATCCCGCGACGCTCACGAACCAGCCGGCCGTTGTGGAGGTCGGCAAGCGCGAGATCGTGAACGTCGACGCCGGGGCGCCCATCAGGCTCGGACGCCGTGAAGTGCTGCGGATGGCGAATCGGAGCATTCCCGCATTCAGGGTCGACATGACGTTCGCGGGTTTGCGGACGACGTCGTGGGTCACGGATACGGGCGAAGTGGTGCGCGAGGAAAGTCCCACGGGATTGATGTCGGTCCGCGAGTCGCCGGAGACGGCGCGTCGCATGGCGATCGGCGACCGCATCCAGGGCGATCTGCTCGAAGCGGCGGCGGTGGTCCCGCTGCGGACGGCGACGTCGCGTCGACTCGACGATCCGCGCGACGTGCGGCGGCTGGAGCTGCAGCTTGACGGGATCGATCTCGCGAGCCCCGACCTGCAGGGGGCAGGACAATCGGTCCAGGGGGATGTGCTGGAGATCGTCGACGCGCGATCGTTGCGCGCGTCCCCTGCGGATGTCGATCTGCAGCGGTATCTCGAGCCGGAACCGCTCATCGAGAGCGACGATCCCGCCATTCGCGCCGAAGCGCGCGCGGCAATCGACGGAGTAACGGGCGCACGCGCGCAGGCGGAGCGGCTGACGCGTCGCGTCAACGCGATGCTCGATAAGAAACCCACGGTGAGCCTGCCCTCTGCGCGCGACGTGCTGCGGACGAGGGTTGGTGATTGCAACGAGCACACGGCGCTGTACGTGGCGATGGCGCGCGCGGCGGGCATCCCGTCGCGCATCGCGGTCGGCCTCGTCTACACTCGCGGCGCGTTCTATTACCACGCGTGGCCGGAGGTGTTTGTCGACGAGACCCGCAGCCCTTCGACAGGCTCAGGGCGAAGCCGCGGCGTGTGGCTGCCGGTCGATCCGACGTTCAACCAGTTCCCGGCCGACGCGACGCATGTCAGACTGGCGCGCGGCGGCCTCGATCGTCAGGCGGCGATCCTTCCACTCGTCGGCAAGCTGAAGATGACGATCCGTGACGTCGATCTCGGGCCGAACGCGCGGTCGGTGCTCGTTGGCAGGCAGCCTGCGGACCTCGCGCCACTCGCGGTTCCGATTCCACGGCGGAACGCGTCGGGATGCTGCTCGTGCTGGTCCAATCCTTCGCGCCTGAGATGATCGCCACTTACGACCTCGTCAAACGATACGGTGGTTTCACGGCGGTCGACGAGGTGAGCCTCGAGGTGAAGCCCGGAGAGATTCACGGGTTCCTCGGACCGAACGGCGCCGGCAAGACCACGACGATCCGCATAATTGCCGGCCTGCTGAAGCCCACATCAGGGCGTGTCGTCGTCAACGGCCACGACCTCGCGTTGGAGCCGGAGGCGGCGAAGGCGTCGCTCGGCTTCATTCCCGATCGCCCGTTCATCTACGAGAAGCTGACCGCCGGCGAGTTCCTGCGATTTCATGGCGGCCTGTATGGTTTGGATGGTGGAGGCGTCGGAGAGCGCGTGCGCGAGATGCTCGAGCTGTTCGAGCTCGCGCGATGGGAGCACGAGCTCGTCGAGAGCTTCTCGCACGGCATGAAGCAGCGGCTCGTGATGAGCGCGGCATTCCTGCACCGGCCACGGGCGGTCCTCGTCGACGAGCCGATGGTCGGGCTCGATCCGCGCGGCGCCCGACTGATCAAGGATGTCTTTCGCCGTATGGCCGAGCGCGGCGTCGCGATCCTGATGAGCACGCACACGCTCGAAGTCGCCGAGGAGATGTGCGATCGGATCAGCATCATTCTCAAGGGGCGCATCATTGCGAGCGGAACGGTGGCGGACCTTCGCGCGCTGGCGGGCAGCCACGACGATCAGCTGACGGCGGTGTTCCTGAAGCTGACCGGCGGCAGTGCGCTCCAGGAGATCGACGAGATCGTCTGATGCCAGGCCCCGCGTTCCCTTATCTCCTCGTTCCCTCCGTTTGGTCGTCGCGCAATCGCGCGCGACGGCGCGAGCACGGCGACCTGGCGCGCGCAATCCTGTTCGGCCTCGTCGGCTGCGTCGTGTTCGTCGGCCTTTTCGCAGCTGCGTTCTGGCTGACGTGGCAGCTTGGCGACTACGCCGAATTCGGTGATTACCTGCTGCGCCTCGGCCTGTCCTGGCTGTTCATGGCGTTTCTGTCGTTTCTCGCCTTCAGCGGCGTCGTGACGGCGCTGTCGACGTTCTTTCTTTCAGACGATCTGCGCCTCCTGCTCGCGGCGCCCATTGCGTTGCGGCGTCTTTGTCATGCGCGGTTCCTGAAGACCGTCGCGCTCTCGTCGTGGATGGTCATCGTGTTCCTGGCGCCGGTTCTGCTGGGCATCGGCTTCGCGCACTGCGCCCCATGGTCGTTCTATCCGCTCGCGATACTCACCATCGCCCCATTCGTCGTCATTCCGGTTGCTGCCGGGACGGCGATCACGCTGCTGCTGGTCAACATCTTTCCGGCGCGCCGCGCGCGAGACATTCTGTTGCTGATGGGACTGCTCTTCGCCGGCAGCCTGATCGTCCTGCTCCGCATGATTCAGCCGGAGCGACTGCTGCGCGTCGAATCGCTCCCGGACATCGCCGATTTCTTCGCGACGCTGCAGTCTCCGGTGACGCCGCTGCTGCCGTCTTTCTGGGCCGCGGAAACGCTGTTTGCCAGCCTGCGGGGTCATCTCGATGTCGTGCACGCGGCCGCGCTCTGGAGCACGGCGTTCGCGCTGACCGTGCTGGTCGGACGCGCGAATGAGCGTTGGTACTTCGCCGGATTCAGCAAGTCGCAGGAGGCCCGCAAGGCACGGTTCACGCGGTTCGACGGTCTCGATCGCGCGGCGCGGCTGCTGCCGATGTCCGTCGTTCGGCGGCATCTCCTGATCAAGGACGCGAAGGTGTTCCTCCGGGACGTCAGCCAGTGGTCGCAACTGCTCCTGCTGCTGGCGCTCGTGCTCGTGTATCTGTACAACTTCCGCGTGCTCGATCTCGAGCGGATTCCCTACATGAGCGGCGTCGTGAAGAACGTCTACGCGTTCGTGAATCTCGCGATGGCCGGTCTGGTCATGGCCACGCTGTGCGCCCGGTTCGTCTTTCCCGCGGTGTCATCCGAGGGCGGGGCGTTCTGGATCATCCGCACCGCGCCGATTTCGCTGCACGATTTCCTGTGGTCGAAGTTCTGGACTGGCGTCGTGCCGGTGTGCCTGCTGTCCGAGGGCTTGACGGTGACGGCCAATCACTTTCTCGGAATCGATGCATTTCTCGAGGTCGTTGCGGCCGTCGCCATCGGATTCATGAGCATCGCGCTCGTCGGCCTCGCGGCGGGCCTCGGCGCGCGCTATCCGCGGTTCAACGCGGAGAATTCGAGCCAGGTCGCCGGATCGTACGGCGGCATCGCCTTCATGATCGTCGCGGTGCTGTTCGTCTTGTTGCTGATCGCGCTTCTCGGCTGGCCCTCTTCGGTGTACCTCCTGCATCGATCCGGCGGCGTGCCGCTGGGGGTCGGCGACGGCGCGGTGATGGGCGTATGCTTCACGTCCGCGGCCGCATTGAGTATTGTGACCTGGCAGGTGGGGATGCGGAGCGGCGTGCGGGCATTGGAGGCGATGGGAAGATGAGCGACACCACCGGATCCGGCAATGGCCGCGAATTTCTGCGACATACCGTTGCGACGCTGGCGTACCGCTCGCGAAAGATCCTGACCGACGTGCCGACGGATTTCTCGTCATTCCGCGCGTGCGACGCCGTGAAAGGGACCCACGGCAGCCGGAGCGCGGGCGAAATCCTCGCGCACGTGTGCGATCTGTTCGACTGGGGGGCTGCGCTCGCGCGCGGCGAGCACACCTGGCGCGAGACGAAGCCGCAGGCGTGGGACGCCGACGTCGGGCGATTCTTCGATGCGCTCGCGCGGTTCGACGCCTCGCTCGGCGCGGATGCGCCGCTCGGGAGCGCCGCTGAACGCCTGTTCCAGGGTCCCGTGGCCGACGCCCTCACGCACATCGGCCAGCTTGCCATGATGCGCCGCCTTGCCGGCGCGCCCATTCGCGGCGAGAACTACTTCAAGGCGGAGATCACCGCCGGGCGTGTGGGTGTGGAGCAGGCGCCGCCGCGGCGTGAGTTCTGAGCGCACGTTGTATGGGTCGCGCGGAGAAGACGATCTCACGCCAAGGCGCCGAGGCGCAAAGGCGCCGCCCCTTTCGCACGTCCGCCGTGCCGCGCTTCGCGCGGCGGAGTGTGCACTCACAGCGCCCGGCCGGAGGCCGGGCCACGGCGGACGTGCGCCGACGCGGCGCGTCGCGGTCTTCTCCGCGCGCGTCCTTGCAGGGTGACACGATCGGTGTTTATCGGTGTTCGGCGTGGATTTGCCTCTGCGCCTTCGCGCCTCCGCGTGAGTTCGTACGTGCCAAGTGGTAGGCGCGACTCTGAGTAAAATGTCGCGGATGCATCGAATCATCGCCTGCCTTGTCGACTCGTTGTTCGCTGCGATCTTCTCGGCGCTCGTCACCGCCCAGGTGCCGGACGCGAGCTTCAAGGCGCCGCCGCCGCAATTTGCGGACGCTGGCCGGCGCGCGAAGCTGAAGGCGGCGTTCCCGGAGATCGATCGCATCTTCAAGGCGTTTACCGAGCAGGCGCACGTTCCCGGCGCAAGCTGGGGCATCGTCATTGACGGCGAGCTCGCGCATGCGGGCGTCACCGGTCTTCGGGACGTCGCATCGAAGGCGCCGGTCGAGCCGGACACGGTGTTCCGCATCGCTTCGATGACCAAGAGCTTCACCGCCATCGCGATCCTGAAGCTGCGCGACGAGGGTAGGTTGTCGCTCGATGACCCCGCGGAACGCTACGTCCCTGAGCTCGCAAAGCTCACTTATCCGACCGGCGATTCGCCGCGCGTGACGATCAGGCACCTGCTCTCGCACGCGGAAGGGTTTCCGGAAGACAACCCGTGGGGCGATCGACAGCTCGCCGACAGCGACGCGCAACTGACCGAGATGCTCGGCGGCGGCATTCCGTTCTCGAACGCCCCGGGCGTCGCCTACGAGTACTCGAACTACGGCTTCGCGATTCTCGGGCGGATCGTATCGCGCGTCTCCGGCAGGCCGTATGCGGACTACGTCGCGGCGACGATCTTGCGGCCGCTGGGGATGACCTCAACTACGCTGGAGCCGGGCGACGTGCCGCGCGCGAAGCTGGCGCTCGGCTATCGATGGGAAGACGGGACGTGGAAGGAAGAGCCGATCCTTGCGCACGGCTCGTTCGGTTCTATGGGCGGCATGCTCACGACCGTGCCGGATCTCGCGAAATACGTCGGCGCATTTCTCTCGGCGTGGCCGCCGCGTGACGGTGCGGAAATCGCCCCCATCCGCCGCGCATCGCTCCGCGAAATGCAGCAGGTGTGGCGGCCTGCGCCCGGCGCGGTGACGCGCGACCCCTCGGGCCAGCTGCAGATGAGCATCGGTGGATACGCGTTCGGCCTGCGGGTGTCGCAAACCTGCGCGTTCCGGCATGTGGTCGCGCACAGCGGCGGATTACCGGGATATGGATCGCAGATGCGCTGGCTGCCGGAGTACGGCGTCGGAATTGTCGCATTCGGCAACCTGCGCTACACGGGTTGGGGGAAGCCGATCGACGACGCCATCGATGCGCTCGCGCGCACCGGAGCGCTGCAGCCGCGCGTCGTGCAACCGTCGCCCGCGCTCGTGGACGCGCGGGACGCCGTGTCGCGTGTCGTCGCGCACTGGGACGCTGCACTGGCCGCCAACATTGCCGCCGACAACTTGTTTCTCGACGACAGCGCCGAACGCCGGCGCGCCCAGCTCGATCAACTGCATGCGAAAGTGGGCGCATGCACGGCGCCATCATCGTTCGATCATGTTGAGAACGCTCTGCGCGGCGACTGGACGATCACGTGCGAGCGCGGCCGATTGCAGGTCACGATCACGCTCGCCCCGACAATCCCGCCGAAAGTCCAGTTCCTGTCAGTGACCGAAGCGCCGACGGACCGTCCGCCGCCGCAGGCGACGTCCTGTCCGCGTCAATAACCACGGATTACACGGACTACACGGATTACACGGACTACACGGATCACACGGATCACACGGATCAGATCCGTGCCCCTTCCGTGTAATCAGTGGTTCGTCTCCGATTTTCTTGCCGTCACGGAACGTGTTGGGACACAGCGCGTGCGAGCACGGCGATGCGCCGTCCGCGGACGTGTAGGTGATGCCGTCGGACGGAACGCTCGACGGCGGCGTCAAGTAATTTTTTCAGATCTGACGCATTCGGCACGTCGTCACAGCCCTTCGAGCGTGCCGGCGTCGAGGTGGATGCGGACTGCGATGCATCCCGGGAGCTCGATCCGCTGTCGCCGCACGACGCGATCCCGAAGGCCAAGGCTACGCCGAGCAGGTCACGCAGGCGCATAGAACGGTTCTTCCTCTTCTTGTGGCTTCCGCCCACCGCAGCCTCGGCGGAAACGGCGAGGCGGAACGAATGCTGGCATCGGCGGTGCAAACGACCCGCCCATGGCGACACACACGTTGAACGTCGCGCTCAGCGGCACGTTCGAGCTCGGCGGCACCACGCCGGTGAACCGGCTCGGGTTCGGCGCGATGCGCATCACCGGCAAGGGCGTCTGGGGACCGCCGCCGGATCGCCGCGAAGCGATCGCGGTTCTGCGGCGCGCCATCGACCTGAACATCAACCTGATCGACACGGCGAATTCGTACGGACCACACGTCAGCGAGCAGCTGATCGCCGAAGCGCTGTACCCATATCCCGAAGGGCTGGTCATTGCGACGAAGGGCGGCCTCGAGCGGCCAGGGCCCGACGCATGGGAGCCGAACGGTCGGCCCGAGAATCTCGCACGCGAGCTGGAAGGCAGCCTGCACCGCCTGCGCGTTGAGCGAATCGATTTGTATCAGCTGCACCGGATCGATCCGAACGTACCGGAAGACGATCAGTTCGGCTTCCTGCAGCGCGTGCAGCAGGAAGGCAAAGTGCGTCACGTCGGACTCTCGGAAGCGACCGTCGAGCAGATCGACCGCGCGCATCAATACTTCAACGTGGTGTCGGTGCAGAACCGCTACAACCTCGTCGACCGTGAGTGGGAAGGCGTGCTCGACTACTGCACCGCGGAAGGCATCGCCTTCATTCCATGGTATCCGCTGCTGGTCGGCAGGATCGGTGAGTCGAACGCCGCGCTCAGCCGCATCGCGCAGCGGCTCGGCGCGACGCCGTCACAAGTGGCGCTCGCGTGGCTGCTGAAACGCTCGCCGGTAGTGTTGCCGATCCCCGGCACGTCGCGCGTGTCGCATCTTGAAGAGAACGTCGCCGCGGCGGCGATCGAACTTTCGGAGGAGGATTTCACCGCGCTTGCGTGACCGAATGCCGAATTTCTGTGTTACGCTTCGGCACGCGCATCGCAAGCGACGTCCTGAGTGCACCCGGACGTCGAGTCCGACTGAAGCCGGACTCCACGATGGGCAATTCTCGAAGGAGACGAGATGGCCAAGAAGTCGACCGCGAAGAAGTCCGTACGGAAGCCGAACGCTGCATTCATGAAGCCGATGACGCCGAGCTCGTCGCTCGCCGAAGTCGTCGGCACCAAGCCGATTCCGCGGACCGAGGTCACCAAGAAGCTCTGGGCCTACATCAAGAAGAACGGCCTGCAGGACAAGAAGAACAAGCGGATGATCAAGGCCGACGATGCGCTGAAGCCGGTGTTTGGCGGCAAGGCCCAGGTCAACATGTTCGAGATGACCAAGCTGGTGAACAAACACCTGAAGGCCTAGGGCTGGCGAAGACGCCAGCCTCAATGCTCAATCCTCAATGCAGAACGTCTCCTTTTGGACATTGAGCATTGAACATTGAATCTTGACATGCCGGTCGTCATTTCTCAGCGACCGGCTGCGATGCCTTCCCGGGTCCGTACAACACGCGCCCGGGTCTCGCGCTCGTCATTTCTCCCTTCTCGAACGCGATCTGTCCATTGACGACGACGTGCGAGAAGCCCTCCGCGTATTGGTGAGGCTTCTCGTACGTGGCCATGTCGCGCACGTGCTCGGGATCGAAGACCGCGATATCCGCTTTCATCCCCGGCCGGAGCAGGCCGCGATCCGTCAGGCCCAGCCGCGCGGCCGGGAACCCGGACATCTTTCGAATCGCTTCTTCGAGGCCAAGGATCTTCTTGTCGCGCACATAGACCCCGAGCACGCGGGCGAACGTGCCATAACTGCGCGGATGCGGATTCTCGCGGCCCAACCTGGGCACTTCACCATCGGAGGCGATCATGGTCGCCGGGTGGCGGAGGATGCGCTCGAGGTCTTCGTCGCTCATCGCGTGGAAGATGCCCTGGCAGCCTCCCTGCTCGACGATCCACAGCGTTGTTTCCGCGGCGTTCTCGATTGTGGCCTCTGACCCGCGCTGCCGCGTGAGGTCCGCGAGGGTTCGGCCCGCCAGTGACGGATCGAATCCGCAGCTGGCGAACTGCACGTTCTTCGGATCGCCGCCGCCCCGCTCGTCGCGGATCATCGCGATGCTGTCGGCCTTCGCGCGCTCGCGTGACGCCGGATCGCTGAGACGGCCGAGCGTCGCCTCGCGGCCTCCTTCGAGCACCCATGCGGGCAGCAGCGCGGAGGCGATCGCCGTACTCGACGCCGTGTAAGGGTATTGATCGAGCGTGACGTCGACGCCGCGGGCGCGTGCCTCG
>Ga0209686_1000638_pt1 | contig 17685 bp, 13 predicted proteins | sample GraSoiAngelo_126_FD_185883 | JGI IMG/M metagenome (GOLD analysis project Ga0209686, IMG submission 185883) | Grasslands soil microbial communities from the Angelo Coastal Reserve, California, USA - 14_0927_09_20cm (SPAdes) (version 2) | ecosystem: Environmental > Terrestrial > Soil > Grasslands ...
CACCACGCGCGCCTGGGCGAGCAGCCGTAGCACGTGCTCCCGCTCCTCGGGTGTTCCACGCCTCGTGCGCTCGCGCCGCCTGCTCCAGCCGGTCGATCCAGCGCACGAAGAACTCGGCATCTTCCCGCGAGCGCACCTGCTCTCGCCCCACCCGCACGTAGATGGGGCTCGTCGAGCCGAACGGATAGAGATCGAGAATCGGCAGCGCCGCGCGGTCGCTCCACGCGCGCACCACGTACCAGCCGCTTCGCGCAACGGGGATGGAGACGGTGTCGCTGGCGATCGTGCGGTCGCCCCTGAGTCGGATCGTCGCGACCACGCTGCCGTTGCCGATGACTTCGAGGTGATCGATCGGGACGCTCGAGCGCAGCCCGACGCGAGCGGTGAGCCGCCTCCCACCCGACGGCAGCCGGATCTCATCCCCGATCTCGCGCCCACCCAGTGTGAATTCGAGCAGCGGCGCGTTCGTCACGAACGTCCGCCCCGCCTTGAGGCCCGCCAGGAAGCTCGAGCGGTCGAGCGCGGGCCCACTGCGCACGAATACGCGAACCAACCCCGGCGGCCCCCGCAGCGACGCGAAGTTCGGAAAAGCATCGGTGCCCGCCCCGGCCGGGATCCGGAAGCCGCAGTTGAGCAGTCGGTACCAGATCCCGGACGTGATGCGGTGATCCGAGTATCCCATGACTTCCAGGTAATCGACCTTGCCGAGCGCCACGTCCACCGGCAGCTCGTAGGTGAGTTGCTCCGTCGTGTCGCTCGGGTCCGGCGGCGTGTCGAACGGGTGGACGTACCCGAACAACGCCCCTTGCGCGTGCGCGAGGTCCGCCACGTCGGCGTTCATCGGGTACAGGCTCGCGGCCGCGGTGTTGGGATAGCCGACGTACTCGGGCAGCAGGTAGTGGTCGGAGAGGCCGAGCAACCCGGTGTGACCCCAGTAGCTGGTGTGATACTCCTGATCGTGCACCACCAGGAAACCCGGCGTCGAGGCGGGGTCTGGATCGGTACGGAAGTACGCGATGTCCGGGATCCGCTGCTCCTTGTTGACGATCAGGTTCTCGACCACGTGCAGGTCTTCGGCGCGACCCTGGAAGGCGAGGTGCGCCGGAGTGTTACGGTACGCGCCGCCGTAGTTCATGTGCACGTGGAGGTCGCCGCTCCACCAGCCGCGGGCCGGCAGGTTCGCGAGGCGCTCGAGCACCAGCCGCTTGGTCAGCGTACGTCCCGCCGGGACCGTCAGGTCTGCCCGCGCCACGCGGTATTCGGGGCCGTGCCACACTTCCACCTGCACCGCCCCCGCCCCCGCCCCCGTCGGGACCGTCAGCTCGGCCGTACCGGTGGTGTGGAAATAGCCGTACTCGAATCCGCGGTTGGTCCCGTCTTGGCGATCGAACGCTTCATCGGCGTGACGCCACGCGTCGTCCGGGGCATAGGCGCGGCCGTCGACTCCAGTCACCGACACGCGCGGCCCGCCGCGTCCACCACGACGAGCCGCAGCCGGCCCACGGGATCGCGGTAGCGCCGCTCGGAGGCGACGATTTGTCGCCGATGAGCGCCCGGCACGTCGATCACCCACAACGCGGTGTTCCCGCCCTCGTTCGAGATGTAGGCGATGTGCCGGGCGTCGCGCGACCAGCGTGGCGCGGTCGCGTCGAACTCCCCGTACGTCAGTGGCAAGATGTCCCCGCCTTCGCTCGTCATCAGCCACAGTTGGTGCCACTGGCGACCCACGTAGGAGCTGTACACGACGCGGCGGCCGTCGGGCGACCAGTCGGGGCGGGCCTTCCAGGTGGTCTCCTCATACCGCAGCTCCCGTATGGGGGCGCCGGGAGTCGCGGTCATGCGCCAAAATCCGCCGGTCCCGTGGATGTGCCCGCGGTTCGAGACGATGATCAACTCCCGTCCGTCCGGGGACCAGGTGGGTGAGAGATAGTGATCCCACACGCTGTAGTAGTAGCGCGGCAGCCGGCTGTCGTTGTCCTCCGTGAGGCGTGTGACCGTCCCTTCCGCCGGCGTGCCGCCCGCGATCGCGACCGTGAAGATGTGCCACCGCCGGTTGTAGGCCGACGAGACGAACGCGATGCGCGTGCCGTCGGGCGACCAGCGCGGCTCGACGTTGACGGCGCCGTTGGCCGTGACGGGCTGCACGGTCTTCGCCGCCAGATCCAACAGCTGCAGCTCGATCGCGTCGTGCGTATATCGGGCGAACACAACGAGCCGTCCATCGGGGGACCAGTCGGGCTGATAGTCGTACCCCTCGCCCGCGGTCAGCTGCTGCGCGACGCGCGAGCCGATTCGTTGCCGCCAGAGCGAGCCCTGCATTGAATAGATCAGCTCGGTTCCGTCGGGCGACCACGTGACGGCGCTCGGACCGCTCGTCACCTGGGGGACGTACATCTCGCGCCAGTAGTAGGCGTGCGGGACGCCGACCTGCTTCAGGACCGGCTCGCGTTGAGCCTGCACCATCGCGGGCGCGACGGCCGCCGACCAGGCGGCGATCAGGACTAGCGCGCGGCGGCGATCCATCGCTCGATGTTCTTCCGCAAGAGGGGCAGCGGCACCGCCCCGTCCGCCAGCACGCGGTCGTGAAACGCCCTGACGTCGAAGCGCGAACCGAGGGCGCGCGTCGCCGCCGCGCGCAGCCGCCGAATCTCGAGCCGGCCGAGCGCGTAGGACAGTCCCTGCGCCGGCCAGATCGGGTAACGATCCACGGGCACTGCCGCGCGGAGCCGCGGTACGCGCGTGTGGTCACGGATATAGGCGATCCCCTGCTCTCGCGTCCACCCAAACGCATTGATGCCGGTGTCCACGACGAGCAGCGCGGCCGAGAGGGTGATGTCGGCCAGGGCGCCGAGCCGCGCCGTGTCGGACGAGTAGAGGCCCATCTCGTCGGCCAGCTGCTCGGCATACTCGGCCCATCCCTCGCCGAAGCCCGGAGACCAGAAGTAGCGGGCGATCGCCGGGATCGCTTGCCCGCGCTCGAGGGCGATCGAGCCCTGCAGGTGGTGACCCGGAATCGTCTCGTGGAACGTGAGCGCCTCGAGATCGGCCCGTGCCTTGTGGCCGGGGTCATAGGTGCTCAGGAAGTAGATCCCGGGGCGACTGCCGTCCTCGGCCGGCGGATTCCATTCGCCCACGCTCTCGCGCTCGCGAAATGCCGGATAGGGTTCGACTACGATGTCGGCCCGGGGAAGGCGTCCGAACCAGGCGGGCATCGCGGCCTTGGCCCGGAGCACGGCGCCCCGCGCCGCATCGAGCATCGCGCGGCGCGAGCGGAACGTGAAGGCCGCGCCGGTCCGCAACCGCTCGAGCAGCGCGCCGACATCCCGCGTCCGGAACGAGCGCCGTGCGATGACGCGCATCTCCGCCTCGAGCGCCGCGACGGTGGCGATCCCGAGCCGGCGCACGGCGTCGGGTGACAGGTCGAACCCGGTGGTCGCGCGAATGCTCGCGCGGTAGCACGCGGCGCCGTCGGGGTTGGCGGAGACGCCGATCGCGCTGCGGGCCCGCGGCAGATAGTCCCGCTCGAGAAAATCGCGGTAGCCGCGCAGCGCCGGCAGGACGTCGGTCGTGAGCACGCGCTCCAGCTCGACCCGAAAGGCGGGAGTGGTGTCGCGCCGGGCGGGGTCGAGGAAGGGGGAGCGCTCGAGCGGCGTGCCGAGCAAGCTGTCGAGCTGGGTGACGCTGATGCGGACATTGCCCCGGGGCGCGCTGAACCCGAGGCGGAGGCCCGTTCGCTGATTCTCCTCTTCGCTGGCAAGGTAAGGGGGAATCGCACGCCACCGCGCCAGGGTCTGCCGCCGCGCCACCTCCGTCCCCACCGGCTGCAGTGACGTGAGCGCCGTGATGATGGCGATCGCTCCGTTTCCCGTGTGGCCCACGTTCCACAACTCATGGCGACACACGCGCGTGGCGATCGCTCCCTCAAGCGCGTCGCGCATGACGCCGTACGCCACCGCCTCCGGGCGGCCACCGAACGGCGCCGGATCGATGGCGCGGAGCTCCGCTAACCAGGCGTCTTCGCGGGCCTGCCAGGCGGCGAGCGCGAGCGGCGAGTCGTCCGGCAAGCGGTCGTCGGGACCGCCGGCCACGCCGTCGAGCGTGGCCTCGTCGGGGTGGCGCTCGAAATAGGCCGCGAGGTAGGAGTCCGCGACCTGCCGCACCCGGCCGGCGAGCGAATCGACACCAGACCCTTGCGCGAGGACGAGCGCGACCGCCGCGACGAAGTTCATCCCTTGAGATAGAGCTTCTTGGGGTCGAGGACGTCGCGGAGCAGACGCAGGTCAGCGTCGGTCGGGGGAACGACGTCCGCGAGGCGCGGCCGGCGGGCGAGCGGCCAGCCGACGCCCGCTTGGACGTCGTCCGCCGTCACGCCGGGATAGAGCGCCGCCAGCACCATCTCCCCGGTCGTCGCGTCCGCTTCGAGCACGCCCTTGTCGGTGATGACTTTCACCGGCCCGGCACCCGGCATACCCAGCTCGCGCCGACCGCGCCCGCCACGCCCCTGCCCAGGGCTCGTGACGAAGTCCACCTGCTCGGGGAAAGCCCGCGGGTTGAGCTTCGCGACGATCAGGGTGCGCCGCGCGTGGACCGCGATCTCGGCCGCGCCGCCCGACCCTGGGAGCCGCACCGCGGGGCGCTCATACGACCCGATCACGGTGGTATTGATGTTACCGTAGCGATCCACCTGCGCGCCGCCCAGAAAGCCGACCTCGATCCTACCGTTCTGCAGGAACAGCTGAAACACGTCCGCCATGCCGCATACCATGAGCGAGCCGGTGACCAGGGCCGGGTCGCCGATCGACACCGGCAGGCGCGAGGGGCTCGCCCCGACCGCACCCGATTCGTAGATCAGGACGAGGTTGGGCGCGTGCGTCGCGCGCGCCAGGTTGCAGGCGAGATTCGGCAGCCCGATGCCGACGAACACCACCTCACCATCGCGCAGCTCGCGCGCCGCAACGGCCGCCATCATCTCGTCCGGCGTATAAACGGGGTTAGAAGCCGTAATTGACCCCTTGGGACACGAGCTCTTTCGCTTTGAGTCGCGCGGCGAGGCGCGGCTGCTTTTTCATGTAGGCCGCGCGGTCGGGCACGCCGTACACGAACTCCTCGAGGTAGCGCGTGAGCTTGTCGGGATCGCGCGAGATGCCCTCCCAGGCGACGTAGAAATCGTTGTCGCGGTCGTAATAGCCCTGCGCGTAGGAGGGGTGCGCCCCCCACGGCTCGACCACCACCGCGCTCACGATCATGCCCGGAATCACGGTGCGGTTGGGATCGGAGCGGATGATCGCCTCCGGCACGAGATCTTCCACGACGACGATCACGCGCTCCGAGGCGAACGCCGCTTCTTTCTGCACGCCGACGAGGCCCCACATCTGCGTGTTGCCGGCCGCGTCGGCGCGCTGCGCGTGCACGATCGTGACGCCGGGATTGAGCGCCGGCACCGTGGCCAGCGCTTCGCCCGTATACGGACACGCAACCGTCCGGATGCGCGGGTTGGCCGTCGGGAGATCGGTGCCCATGTAGTTCCGCAGCGGCCAGAAGGGCAGCCGCGCCGCCCCCGCCGAGAACCGGGCGACCATCCCGAAGTGCGAGTATTCCTCGATCTCGAGCCCGCCACTCGCGTGCTTCCCTTCCACGGCGCGCCGGAACGCGTGCAGCGAGCCGACACCCGGATTGCCGGCCCAGGAAAAGACGAGCTTCCGGGCGCAGCCCGCGGCGATCATCTGGTCGTAGATCAAGTCCGGCGTGAGCCGGGCCAGCGTGAGGTCGCGACGCCGCTGGCGGATGATCTCGTGACCCGCGGCGAAGCAGATGAGATGGGTGAAACCTTCGATGACGACGGTGTCACCGTCGTGGACGAAGCGGGAGACAGCGTCCCGCATCGACATGACCTTGGACGACACCTAATCCGTCATTTCTCGCAGGCACTCGTCGATGATGCGCAGTGCGGTGTCCACGTCGTACTCGTCCACGACGAGTGGTGGCGCGAGTCGTAGCGCGCTCTTCCCCGCGCCCAGGAGCAGCAGGCCTTTCCGGAACGCCCGCTCCACCAGCTCGTGCGGGACCTCGGGTGCGGGCTCGCGGGTCGCCCGGTCCTTCACGAACTCGACGCCGATCATCAGACCCCGCCCGCGCACGTCCCCGATGACTGCATACTTCTCCTGCAAGCGCTTCGCACCGGCGAGCAGCCGCTCGCCCAGGCGCGGCACGTTGGGCAACAGCTCGCGCTCCACGACGTCGAGGGTGGCGAGCGCCGCCGCGCAGCACACCGGGTTCCCCCCGAACGTGCTGCCGTGGGCGCCCGGCTGCCACTTCATGATCGATTCCTTGGCGACGATCGCGCCGATCGGCATGCCGCTGCCCAGCCCCTTGGCCGCGAGCAGCACATCAGGCTCGATCCCCTCATGCTCGCACGCCCACATTTTGCCGGTCCGTCCGATGCCGCTCTGCACCTCGTCGCACACGAGCAGGATGCCGTGGCGGTCGCACAACTCCCGCAGCGCCTGCAAATAGCCGGGCGGAGGCACCACGTAGCCGCCCTCGCCCTGGATCGGCTCCACGAACACCGCCGCGACGCTCTTCGGGTCCAGCCGCTTGGCGAACAGGTCGTCCTCGATAGACGACACACACCGCATGGTGCACGCGGGCTCGGCGTGGCAGAAGTCGCAGTGGTAGCGATAGCCGTAGGGCACGTGGTACACCTCGGGGAGGAACGGCGCGAAGCCGGCGCGCTGGATCGACTTGCTGGCCGTGAGGCTCAACCCCCCGTACGTGCGGCCGTGGAACGCGCCCGTGAACGCGACGATGGCGGGGCGTCCCGTCGAGTGCCGCGCGAGCTTGATCGCGCCTTCGACGGCTTCAGTTCCCGAGTTCGAAAGGAACACACGCTTCTTGCTCTTGCCGGGCGCGAGCTGCGCCAGTCGCTCGCACAGCGCGGCGAAGCTCTCGAAGTAAAAGTCGCTGCCGCAGATGTGGAGAAACCGGCCCGCCGCCTCCTGAATAGCCTGGACCACTTTGGGATGGCCGTAGCCCGTGGACGCGACCGCGATCCCGGCCATGAAGTCCAGATAGCGGTTCCCGTCCACGTCCTCGACCATGGCGCGTTCTCCGCGCGCGATCGTGAGCGGGTACTCTTTGGGATAGGACGTGGACGACCAACGATTCTGCCGCTCGACGATCGCCTTGGCCTTCGGGCCGGGCGGCGCCACTACGATCCGGGGATAATCCCGCTTCATCGCGACTCCTCGATCACGGTCCGGCTCTGCTCCCGCAGGAACTGCGCGACATAATACGGCCCGCACCCGCCCTTCCCCGTCGATCCCGATCCCTTCCAGCCCGTGAACGGCTGCGCCCCCGGCCACGCGCCAGTGGTCGCACCCGTCCGCTTGTTCGCGTAACACACGCCCGCTTCGATCTCGTCGAAGAAGCGCTCGATCTCCTCAGGCCTCTTCGAGAAGATGCCCGCCGTGAGGCCGTACTCCGCCTTGTTGGCCTCCGCGATCGCCTGCTCGAGCCCGGCCACCTCGCCAACCGCCAGGATCGGCACGAACAGCTCCTCGACGAAGAGTGAGGACGAGAGCGGCACCCGGACGATCGTGGGTGCCACGAAGTGGCCGCGGCCGAGGCGTCCGTCCTGCAGTCGTTCCCCGCCCTCGAGGACCGTCCCCTCCTGCCGCGCCTGCGCCACGGCACGCGCGAAACGCTCGACCGCCGCCGCGTTGATTACCGGACCGAAGAACACGTCGCGCTCGGTCGGGTCTCCGAGCTTCAGCGCTTTCGTCTTCTCGATCAGTTTCTCCACCAAGGCTCTGGCGACGCGCTGATGCACGTAGACCCGCGACGTGGCGCTGCACTTCTGGTTCTGCAGCCCGAACGCGGAGCGTGTGATCCCTTCCGCCGCGGCATCCAGGTCCGCCGAGTCCATCACGATTGCGGCGTTCTTTCCCCCCATTTCGAGCAGGCACGGCTTGATCCATTGGCGGGAGAGGCTCTGGTGAATATGCATCCCCACCGCCTTCGACCCCGTGAAGACGACGCCGTCGATGCCCGGGTGCCGCCACAGCGCCTCCCCCGTGACCTCCCCTGTGCCCGGGATATAGTTGAATGCCCCCGGCGGAACGCCGGCCTCCCGGTACACCTCGTGAAGCTTGAGCCCGGTCCACGGGGCGTCTTCGGCGGGCTTGTACACGACGGCATTGCCCGTCATGAGCGCCGCGGCGGACATGCCTGTGGACAAGGCGAGCGGGAAGTTGAACGGCGCGATGCAGGCGAATACGCCGTAGGGTCGGAGGACGTCGGTGTTTCGCTCGACCGCCGTCACCTTGGCCATCTGGCGCTCGAAGCCGTTCGCGTCCTCCAGCTCCTGGCCATAGTAGTCGATCAGGTCGGCGGACTCTTCGGCGTCTCCCATGGACTCGAGCCGGCTCTTGCCGACCTCCAGGGCCATGATCGCGGCGAGCTCGAACTTGCGCTCGCGGATGAGGCTCGCCGCCCGGCGCAGGATCGCGAGCCGGTCGCGCCACGGCCGGTGCGCCCAGTCACGCTGCACCGCTTTCGCGGCGGCCACGGCGCGTCCCACTTGCTCCGGGGTCGCGGTGGCGAACCGCCCGAGCATCACGCCGGTGTCGATCGGCGAGGCGTCCACGATCGGGGGGCCACCGGAGGGCACCGCGTCGCGCCCGATGTAGAGCGGGTAGTCCCGGCCGAGCTGCGCCCGAATGCGCGCCAGGGCGTCGTCGAACTGGCGGTGAAACGCCTCCCAGTCGACGTTCGCCGAGGTGTACGTGACCTTGGACTGGTTGGGGACCGTAGCCGTCACGGCCTCACCTCACTCCTGCCTTGACCGCTTTCAGCGCGACCGCATGGGCACGCGTGAACCGGGTCACCAGCTCCTCGATTTCCTGCTCGGTGATGATGAACGGTGGCGCCACGGCGACCAGATCGCCGTTCACGCCATCCGCATGGCCGACGTTGGGCCACACGACGAGCCCAGCCCCATGGGCCGCCTCGGTGAACGCCTCGACGAACTTCGCCGCGCGTGGGAACGGGGCGCGGCTGGCCTTGTCTTCCACGAACTCGATCCCCGCGAGCAGCCCACGCCCCCGCACGTCGCCCACGTGGGGCAGCTCGGCGAGGGTAGCGAGGCGGCGTTGCAGGACTCGGCCGAGCTTGGCGCACCGCTCGACGAGGCGGTCTCGCTTGAGCAGCCGAACTGCGGCGAGTCCGGCCGCGCACGCGACAGGGTGAAACGAGAATGTCTGGCCGTGCAGCAGGCTCCCCGAGCCGTTCGCGATCACGTCGACGATCCGCTCGGGCGCGGCCACCGCCGACAGCGCGGCGTAGCCGCCCGAGATCCCCTTGCCCAGCGTCATGAGGTCTGGGGCGACGCCATACGGCTCGATCGCCCACCAGCTGCCGGTCCGGCCCGCCCCGCACAGGATCTCGTCGGCCACGAAGAGCACGTCGTGCCGATCGCAGATCTCGCGGATCGTCCGGAAGTATTCGGGGCGCGGCGTGGACGCCCCGGTGGACGAGCCGCCGACCGGCTCCGCGATGAACGCGGCGACCGTGTCGGCGCCCGCGCGCTCGATCGCGTGCTCGAGCGCCGCGCCGCTGCAGGCCGGGCAGGTCGGGTCGTCGCCGCGGCAGCCGCAGCGGTACGGGTAGGGCGCGGGAATGTGCTCGACGTCGACGAGCCACTCGCGAAAGGGAAGCTTGTACTGCTCGCGCGCTGAGGCCGAGAGGGCCAGCAGGGTGTTCCCGTGATAGGACGGGTTGAGCGCGATGATACGATGCTTGCCGGGCTTGCCGGCTTCGATCCAGTATTGCCGGGCGAGCTTCAAGGCGGCCTCGACCGCTTCCGAGCCGCTGGAGAGGAAATAGAGCTTGTCGAGCTCGCCCGGGAGCGTGGCGGCGAGCTCGCGGGCGAGCTCCTCCACCGGGCCGTGGGTGAATGCGGTGCCCGAGACGTAGCCGAACTCGCGCGCCTGGCGCGCCAGCGCCTCCGCGATCTCCGGATTCGAGTGGCCGAGATTCGCGACGTAGGCGCCGCCCACGGCGTCGAGGTAGCCCTTCCCCTGCTCGTCGTACAACCAGCAGCCCTCACCCCGCACAATGCGCGGGTAGCTGCGGCCGAGCTTGCGGTAGAAGACGTGGCTATCGGGATAGCGGTAGTCCGTCACTCCTCCCCCCTCCCCCTTCCCCGTCGTCCGGGGTCCGCGGAAAGCTATGCGGCGGCCTGTATATCGGCGAGGGAGCGCCGTAGCTTTGTCCACCTACATCGCCAGTGGGTGCGCATATGCCCAAGCTCTCGTGTCTACTTCTTACCGCCGCCCTCATCCTCCCCCGCCCGGCGTTCGCCCAGTCCGAAGTCGTCACGCCGAACGACAACCTCGTCACCGATGGGCTCCCGCCGGTGCCCGCGGCCATTGCCGCGGCGGCGCGCCCCTACAGCGAGTTCCGGACAGCCGCGTTCTGGGACTGGCATCCGACGCGGCGCGAGATGATCATCGGCACTCGGTTCGGTGATGCGCAGCAGCTGCACCGCGTGCGGTCACCGGGCGGCGACCGCACGCAGCTCACCTTCTTCCCCGATCCCGTGTCCGGCGCGTCCTATCAACCCACGGACGGCCGCTACATCGTCTTCACGAAGGATGTCGGGGGCGCGGAGTTCTTCCAGAAGTATCGGTACGACGTGGCGACCGGGGAAATCACGCTGCTCACCGACGGGAAATCGCGCAATGTGGGTGGCGCCTGGTCGCATAAGGGCGACCGCTACGCGTACATGTCCACCCGCCGCAACGGGCGGGACCTGGACCTGTGGGCCGTGGACCCGGGCAACCCCCCCAGTGATCGCTTAGTGCTCCAGCTGCAGGGCGGCGGGTACTCGCCCCTCGATTGGTCGCCCGACGACCGCACCATCCTCGTGTGGCAGGGCGTGTCCGTCAACGAGAGCTACCTGTGGCTGGTGGACGTCGCGCGGGGTGAAAAGACGCTCCTCGCGCCGCAGCCGGGAAGCGAGTCGGTGGCGTACCGCGACGCCAAGTTCAGCCGCGACGGCAAGGGAATCTATCTCTCGACGGACCAGGGCTCCGAGTTCCAACGCCTCGCGTATCTCGACCTCGCGACCAAGGGCTACCGGTTTCTGACGACGGCGATCCCGTGGGATGTCGACGAGTTCGATCTGTCGCCGGACGACCGGTGGATTGCATGCGTCACGAACGAGGACGGCGTCGGCACGCTGCACGTGCTCAACGCCGCGACCGGCACCGAGCGACGCATTCCCAGGCTCCCGGCCGGCCTGATCTCGGACGTCCGCTGGCGCAAGAGCGGCGCGGAGCTGGGCTTCACCCGCAGCTCGGCGCGCACCCCCGCCGACGCATACTCGCTGGACCTCACGAGCGGCACAGTCACCCGCTGGACGGAGAGCGAGACCGCCGGGCTTAATACCTCCGACTTCGCCGAGGCCGAGCTGGTCCACTGGCCAAGCTTCGACCGACGCGCCATCTCGGGCTTCCTCTATAAGCCGTCGACCCGCGTCGCCGGGCGCCGCCCCGTGATCGTCAACATTCACGGGGGCCCCGAAGGACAGTCCCGGCCGGGCTTCCTGGGCCGCAATAACTACTACGTGAACGAGCTCGGGATCGCGATAATCTTCCCCAACATCCGCGGCTCGACCGGCTACGGCAAGACCTTCACGAAGCTCGACAACGGCGTGCTGCGCGACGGCGCATACAAGGATATCGGCGCCCTGCTCGAGTGGATCCGCACGCGACCCGATCTCGACGCCGACCACGTGCTGGTCACCGGAGGCAGCTACGGCGGGCACATGACGCTGGTGACCGCCACCCAATACGACGGTCCGATCTGCTGCTCGGTGGATGTGGTCGGGATGTCGAACCTCGCCACGTTCCTCGAGCACACGTCCGGGTACCGCCAGGATCTGCGCCGCGTCGAATACGGTGACGAGCGCGATTCGACGCTGCGCGCCTGGATGGAGCGCACCGCGCCGCTCAACAGCGTGGACAAGGTCACGAAGCCACTCTTCATTATCCAGGGCATGAACGATCCGCGGGTGCCGCGCAGTGAAGCCGAGCAGATGGTGACGGCCCTGAAGCGGCGCAGCGTGCCGGTGTGGTACCTGATGGCCAAGGACGAGGGCCACGGCTTCCGCAAGAAAGGAAACCAGGACTTCCAATTCTACGCGACCATTCTCTTCACCGAGCGCTACCTGCTGGGACAGGGAGGATCAGCCACCCCGTGACCGTGGGTGCCTGGTGGGAGCGGCTGGCGCCGCTCCCCGGGGGCAAACGGCTGTTCAGCTGGCTGCTGTGGCGGCTGGTCCCGTACACCGGCTCGGTGCGGCCACACGTGCTGGAGCTCCGCCCCGGCTATGCCAAGGTCCGCATGGCCGACCGCCGCGCCGTGCGGAACCACCTCCGCTCCATCCACGCCGTCGCGCTCGCGAATCTCGCGGAGGTGACGAGTGGCCTCGCGGTGACGATCGGTTTGCCGGCGAGTGCACGCGGCATCCCCACGACGCTTTCCATCACCTACCTGAAGAAGGCCCGCGGCACGCTCACGGCGGAAGCCCGCTGCGCGATCCCCGACGCGAGTCGCGAGGCGGAACACGACTTCGAGTCCGTGATCTCGGACGCCGCCGGCCAGGTGGTCGCTCGCGCGACGGTCCGCTGGCGAATCGGGCCCTCCCCGGCAGCCGCGCGGTGACCGCGGGGGGGCTCGACACCGCGCTCACCCGCGACGCGCGTGTCGCCGTGCCGCTGATCGGCGGCGCCATGTTCCCGTGCTCGAACCCGGAGCTCGTCGCCGCCGTGTCCGAGGCGGGCGGCATCGGTATCGTCCAACCCCTGTCGATGGTGTACGTGCACGGACATGAGCTGCGAGAGGGACTCCGGCTCATCCGCCGGCTCACCCCGAAGCCGATCGGCATGAACGTCCTGATCGAGCAGTCCTCCCGGCTGTACCTCGAGCGCATGCAGCGCTGGGTGGACGTGGCGATCGAGGAGGGCGTGCGGTTCTTTATCACGTCGTTGGGCAAGCCCCGGTGGGTCGTCGACCGCGTTGCCCAGGTTGGCGGCCTCGTGTACCACGACGTGACCGAGCGGAAGTGGGCGCTGAAAGGGCTCGATTCGGGAGTGCGCGGCCTGATCGCGGTGAACCAGCGTGCGGGCGGGCATGCGGGACCGAACAGCGCCGAGCAGCTGGTGAACGAGCTGGGTGACCTGGGCGTGCCCCTCGTGTGCGCCGGCGGGATCGGCGACGCCGCCGGGTTCGTCGCCGCGCTCCGTATGGGCTACGCGGGCGCGCAGCTCGGCACCCGTTTCATCGCCACCACCGAATGCACGGCCCACCCCGACTACAAGCGCGCGATCGTCGACGCCGCAGAAGACGACATCGTGCTCACCGAGCGCGTCACCGGCGTGCCGCTCGCCGTGATCCGCACCCCCTACGTGGAGCGCGTGGGCACGAAGGCCGGCCCCATCGCGCGCTGGCTGTTGCGGCACCGGCGAACCAAGCACTTCATGCGCACCCTGTACGCGCTCAATTCGGCATGGCGCCTGAAGCGCGGCAACTTCGCCGGACCGTCGTCGCGGGACTACTGGCAGGCGGGGAAGAGCGTCAGCGGCATCACCAGCGTGGAGCCTGCCGGAGAGATCGTGCGACAGTTCGCCGGGGCGGCGCGCGCGGCTAGTTCCGGTTCGGCACCAGCCGCCAGGTGACGAGACCGGGGATCGAATCGAGCACCACGATGGTCTGTGCTTGTCCATCCGCCATCGCGATGGGTCCCGTTGCAATCAGCGTGTCGGTTATGCCGGCGTGGGAGATCACCACGCTCCAGGCGCCCGGCGCGCCGTCGAAAAAGCGTGTCAGGGCGCGAAAATTGAGCGGCTGCGCGCTCATCACCAGCCCGGAGCTGTCGGGCTGTGTGCGCCAGGCGTCGATCGGCGGCGCCCCCGGCGCGTAGCTGGCGATCCGCAATCGGCTGTGCCCAACCGCCGGCAACGACCCGGTGTCGGGCACGATCACGGGCTCGACCGTATGCGTCGCCCCCGCCGCTGAGTCGATCGCGAACGCGCTGTAGCCCGCACCCTCCGCCGCCGTAAAATCGACAATCAAGCTGTGACTGGTGTCCGACGGCACGAGGATCAGCTCGTGCACGCCCGGCGACAGGAAGGCGGCCCGGCTCAACTGGCCGAACGCAACCGTGCTCCCCCGCCCCCCGTCCACGAACACGGTGAGCGACGGCCCGCCGCGAATCGTGTGCAGCACGCGGAGGCGCGAAGCCTGGGGCGGCGGTGGTCCGTTCCCGTTGTCGCAAGCGGCAAGCACCACGAGACCGGCGCCGAGCGCGACAACCACGCGCGCCTTCATTGTTCTCGGTCCACGATGTACACGTTGCGCTGTACGGTCGGCATGATGACGAGGGCGAGAATGTTCACGTGCTCGGGCAGGTTGACGATGTACGCGATCGCATCGGCGACGTCGTCCGCGCTGAGCGGCTTCAACCCCTGATACACCGCCGCGGCGCGCTCCTTGTCCCCGTGGAACCGCACCTCGGAGAATTCCGTCTCGACAAGACCGGGGTCCACTGCGGAGACGCGGATCGGCGTGCCGGCCACGTCGAGGTTCATCCCTTCGGTGAGAGCGCGCACGCCGAACTTGGTCGCGTTGTACACGTTCCCCATCGGGTACGTCTGGTGGCCGGCGATCGACCCGATGTTCACCACGTGCCCGCGGCGCCGTGCGACCATGTGCGGCATGATGGCCCGGCTCACGTACAGCAGCCCCTTCAGGTTGGTGTCGATCATGCGATCCCAGTCCTCGGGATCACCTTCGTGAATCTTCGCGAGGCCGCTCGCGAGCCCCGCGTTGTTGACGAGGACGTCGGGCAGGCGACCGGCCCGCACCAGCGCCTCGGCGGCCCCGTTCACCGCGGTCCGGTCCCGCACGTCGACCGCCGCGAGCGAAAGCGACACGCGATGCGTCGCGCCGAGCTCGGCCGCCAGCCGCTCCAAACGGTCTGCCCGCCGCGCCCAGAGTATCAAGTCCGCCCCTTCGGCCGCGAACCGCCGGGCGCACGCCTCGCCGATCCCGGAGCTCGCTCCGGTGACGAGAATCAGCTTTCCCTTGATCCTGTTCATCCCACCCCCACGTCCCTACTTGACCGCCTCCACGTGACGTCTCTGCTCGACGTCTTTTTTGCCTATCTCATGTTTCCGGTGTGCCCCAGCGAGTACCTGCCCGGCTGCGGCCACACGCACAGCCCGTGCGGCTCGTGGCCCACTTTTATGCGGTGCGTCATCTGTCCCGTCTCGGTGTCGAAGACGTACACCTCTTCGTCGTAGCGACCCGATACCCAGAGCTCTTTCCCATCGGCGCTCACGTTCCCCATGTCGGGGCTGCCGCCACCGGGAACCGGCCACGTCGCCACCACGCGTCGCGTCCGCGGATCCAGCACGCTGATGGACCCGGGCCCGTGACGTCCGCCGGCCGTCGTGTTCCAGCCGCGATTCGTGATGTACATGAAGCGCCCGTCGCGGCTCGGATAAATCCCGTGCGTCCCCTTCCCGGTCGCGATGAACCCGAGGCGGCGGAACCCCTCGGGGTCCACGAGGAACACCCCGTTCGCCTTCATGTCGGCGACGTAGAACACCCGCCCGTCCGGCGACGAGCGGATGTCCTGCGGCATGCTCGCGCTGTCCAGTCCCCCCGGGTCGAGGGTGAGGTAGCCGACGACGGTGCGAGTCGCGAGATCGACCTTCACGAGCTGCCCCGAAAACTCGCAGGTCGCGACCGCGAAGCGGCCGTCCGCCGTGAATTCCATGTGGTCCACGCCCTTACACGCAAGCGGGAGCGACTGGACCAGCGCCATTGTCGTCGCGTCCCGGAAATCGAGCTCCCGGCGGCGCTCGGCGACGACGATCGCGAGCCTACCGTCCGGCGCGAAGTAGAGGTTGTAGGGATCCGCGACGGGTACCCTCGTTCCCTCTCGACCGGTCACCGGATCGATGGGCGTCAGGCTGTTCCCGCGGTTGTTCGCGACCCAGAGGGTCGTCAGGTCATACGAGGGAACGACGTGCTGCGGCAGGTCGCCGGTCGGAAACGTACGGACTACCCGGTAGCGGCGGGGGTCGATGACCGTCACGCTGCCGTCGTGGGAATTGGGGACATAGACGAGCGGCCGGGCCCGCGCCGCGACGCTTGAGAGCGCGTTCGCCCCGGCCGCGGCGTAGAGATTGACCGTGTCCGGCGGGGGCACCGTATCCGGCGCCGCGACCCGTGCGGCAGCCGGCTTACGCGCGCTCCCCCCCCGACACGCGGCTGCCAACGCCACGACGTAGACGATGCCTGCCGTTCGGACCGGTCTCACGGCCGCGAAAGATACATCAGTCACTTCGCCAGGCGATCAGGATCTTGCCGACGTTGCGGTTTTCGCGCATACGCTGAAACGCCTCCGCCGCCCGCGCGACCGGAAACACCGCATCCACGACGACGCGGAGCGCTCCGTTGGCGAAGCCCGGCAGGATTTCGTCCTTGAATCGGCTCACAATCGTGGCTTTCTCGGCGCGGCTCCGGGCCCGGAGCGTCGATCCCACGATCCTCGCACGCTTCCGCATCAGCAGCGCGAGGTCGAGGCTTGCCTCGGACCCCGACATGGTGGAGAGGACCACGATCCGCCCCCCCGTCTTTAGGACCCCCAGGTCGCCGGGAAGAGTCGACGCCCCCACCGGGTCGAGCACCACCTGCACCGCGTCGCGGCCCCAGCGCTGCTCGATCTCCGCCGCGAAATCCCGTCGGGAGGTGTCGATCGCGAGATCCGCCCCTACCGCGTCGAGGGCCTTGAGCTTGTCGGCGCTGCGTGTCGTGGCGGCCACGCGCGCGCCGGACCGCTTCGATATCTGGATGGCCGCGAGCCCCACGCCGGACGCACCCGCGTGCATCAGTACTGACGCCTCCCGCTCGAGGCCGCCTTCGACGATCAGATTCACGAAGGCCGTGAGGAACGCCTCCGGGATGCCCGCCGCGCTGACCAAGTCGAGGCCGGCCGGCGCCGGAAACACTTGCCCCGCGGGCGCCGCGACGTATTCGGCGTCCCCGCCACCCGCGAGCAGCGCGCAGACCGGCTCTCCGGTTTCGACCAACGTGCCCGACACCTCGAGCCCCAGAATCTCGGACTCACCCGGCGGGGGTGGGTAGCGCCCCGCGATCTGGCTCAAATCGGCGCGGTTCACCCCGGATGCCGTGACCCGGATGAGCACTTCGCCGCGCGCGGGCGTTGGCTGGGCCATTTCTGGTAGTGAGGCGACGTAGCGGCCCTGCTCCTCGACCACCCGGAGGTAGCGCATCGGTGCAATGTAGCGCCGGGCTGGCCGCGCGGCGGTGCGGGATGCACAATTCCTCTCGCCCTTTTTCCGAGGATCCCGTGCAGGATGGTACCGTGATCAGGCGCTGCTGGGCGGGCGGTGACGACCCGCTGATGCTCGCGTATCACGACGAGGAGTGGGGCGTACCGCTCCACGGCGACCGGGACCTGTTCGCGAAGCTCGTGCTCGATGGCTTCCAGGCCGGGCTCTCCTGGCGCGTCATCTTGCACAAGCGCGCCCGTTTCCTCGAGGCGTTCGACCGGTTCAACCCGGACCGTATGGCCCGCTACGATCGCAAGAA
>Ga0209686_1000639_pt1 | contig 17681 bp, 15 predicted proteins | sample GraSoiAngelo_126_FD_185883 | JGI IMG/M metagenome (GOLD analysis project Ga0209686, IMG submission 185883) | Grasslands soil microbial communities from the Angelo Coastal Reserve, California, USA - 14_0927_09_20cm (SPAdes) (version 2) | ecosystem: Environmental > Terrestrial > Soil > Grasslands ...
CTCAATCCAGACAAACTCGAAGAACACATCCGGTTCATCAACTACAGCTTCATCGAACTCCTACCAGACGCGAGCGGACAATCCTGGATTGATAAACGAGTCGAAGAACTTCATCCGTACCACAAGGGGCTCAATGATCGACAGATCGTCGCCGAGGTGGAGCACGACGGCAACATTTCCGTGTTCGTAACCTTCGACGGAATGCTGAAGAAGGACTTGGCTCCTCACGTCAACATCCGGATCGAAACGCCCGTCGAATGCTGGAATGGTTTCAGGATCTCGCCCGGGACGCCACCCCCCTGGGTGCCCGCGCCCCAGCATCCTCTGGCACGCGAGACTTGGTGGCGATGGTAAGGGCCGGTCAGGGATGCCCTGGATCGTGCGTACGCCCGGATACCTGCGGCACGTGTCTGCTGCCGGCAGCGAACGCGTCCAGGTCGACCGGTAGGTAGCGCACTGCGCGACCCAGTCGCAGAAACGCCGGGCCCCGCCCTTGGCGTCTCCAGGCGCGAAGCGTGGCGACCTTCAGGCCCAGTCGGTAGGCCGCATCTGCTTCGGTGATTCCGCGATTCTCATGGGTGAGGCTCGGGCGAACGCTTGATGTCGGTGGTGACGGCACGGGACCTCCTGCGACGTTCTGGTGTCTCAGTGCACCGTAGCGCAAGTCTGGGCCGGTGGTGATGCAGGAGGGCACAGTGTCGGGCACACTGACGTTCTGGGGGCCTGACATTAGGGCGCGACGAGTTTCGCAACTGCGGCGGCCTTGTGCTCCGGCGCCAAGTGCGCGTAGCGCAGCGTCATCTTGATGTCCGCATGGCCGAGCAACTCGCGGACGGTGTTGAGATCGACACCGGCCATGACTAGCTTCGATGCAAACGTGTGGCGCAGATCGTGGAAGCGAAAGTTCGCGATGTTCGCCTGCTCACGAACCAGCGGCAGCCACGCAGTCTTGATGTCGACAATGGGATCGTCGGTGCGGCCGCTGAAGACGAACGTGGAGTCGTCGATCTCCGCGGGGTGCCACGTGCGGAGTACTTCCAGCGCTTCCGCGTTCAGCGGGATGTGGCGCGTCGTTCCGTTCTTGGCAGTCACGCCACGGACGGTCAGAAACGCCAGATCCATCTGGACGTCGGCCCAGCGCAGCGCGCAGAGCTCGCCGAAGCGCATCCCGGTGTCGAGCGACAGAATCACCATCGGTCGCAGGTTGTCGGTGTACTCACCGTACGCGGGCCATTCCTCGTACCCGCGCGCGCGCCGCCAGGCATTCGCAGATTCACGATCCTGCCGCCGGAGAAGGTCGCGCGCCTCCAGCGCTTGCCGCAAACGCCTCTCCTCATCGACCGACAGGTACCGGAGCCGCCCGGTCTTGTCCTCTCGAAGCGCTTTGACCGCTCGTAATGGATGTTGCGCCAGATGACCCCATTCAACGGCGCGACCAAACATCGCGCGCAATGCCGCGAGGTCGCGATTGATCGTCGAAGTGCTGAGACCGTGTTTGCGCCGCTCGGTCCGCCAGCGCTCCACCTCCCACGCTGACAGAGCGGACAATCGCCAAGGCGCGGTTTCAGAATCGATTTCAGCCGCGCGACCGTCTCGGGCCCTCGGCGTCGATGGGCGGTGAGCCACGGCGCGTAGATATCCGTGAGGTACTCTTCGACGGTGCGCTCCTGTTCGCGGCGCTTCAGGACGCGCGGATCACGTCCGCTGGCATATTCGCCGAGGAGAGCTTGCGCGAGGGTTCGCGCGAGCGCCGGCGAGCCGATGATCTCGATGCTTCCGAGCGAGTACCAGCGTCCACGCGCCAGAAGAACGCGGTACGAGTGTTTGCCGGTCGGGCGAACCCGAAGGACGAGCCGCGGCTGGTGCGTATCGTAGATGTCGACAGTCGCGACCGGCGGCTCTTTCGCGAGCTGGCGGAGGAGATCGATTGTCAGGTTCCGTTTCATCGATGCGACCGTCGGCGTCGATCGGGCTGAGGATGCGGCCCTTCGCCGCGGCGGCACGCCCCCACGACTCTGATTCGGGGGTGCATTAGGGGTGCACGCGGCGTGATCCGGCGCCGGTCGACATCGATCACGGTAGCATCGAAAATTGTAAAAACGTTAGGAGAATCGCCAAAATCTGCGATGGCAGTGGATCGCGGGCGATGGGTTGCGACCCCCAAAGCCGGTTCACAGGCGGGGGTCAGTGGTTCGAATCCACTAGCGCCCACCAACCTTCGCTCCATGACAAGCGCGAAGGTTGCCCGTCATAGCGTCGCGAAGCGACGCGACGGCGGACGTGCTCCGGTCCTTCGGAGCTACGGTGCCAATTCCTTCTGAATTCACTCGGACCGTGATCCGCGGCCTGCTACCGCCGCTTGTCCGGCAATCGTCGCTGGACGGCCCCGTCGTACATGTGATCCTTGGGATCGATCTGCCGCATCGGTTTCTCGCGCTGACGTTCTTCCTGCGCGTGCGCCGTGATGCCCGGCACGCGCGAGATGATGAACAACGCGTTGGCGATCTCCTGGGGAATGCCGATGTCGCCGCACAGCGCCGCGATGGCGCCGTCGATGTTGACCGGCTGCGCGCGGCCAGCGGGGAGTCCGCTCACGACGAGCTCGACCGCCCGAATCATCTGGATGTGTTCCCCTTCGAGCTCGAATTCAAGCGCCATCTGAAACAGACGCGCGGCGCGCGGATCGCGTGTGTGGAACCGATGGCCGAAGCCGGGAATCGGTTCACCCGCTTCGTGCAGCTTCTCCACCACGGTCGCGGCGGCTTCTTTGTACGAGGATCCGCGGCGCACCAGCTCGAGGCCGCGATCGAGAAACTGCATGCAGCTCTCGATGTCGCCGCCGTGGTAACGCCCGAATCCGAGCACGCCGGCCGCCACGCACGCGCGGAGCGGCGCCCCGGTCGTCGCGGTGTTGCGCGCGGCGAGCGTCGACGGCGGGGTTGCGCCGTGATCGATGAACGACACGAGGATGGCTTCCATCACGCTGCCGATCGCCGGCGAGGGCACGTCGCCCATCAGCAGGAGATAGATCGCCTCGCCGAATGTCAGCCGCCCCATGATCTCGTCTAGCGGATAGCCGCGAACGAGAATCTTGTTCGGCTCGATGCACGTCAGAGATGTCTTCCACCTGTCGTCCGAGACACGCGGGGTGAGCCGCCGTTCCATCGGGACTTCCGTCGTTCCGCCGTCCGGTCTGGTTTTTGCCATACGCAGGCCTCAGAAGGTGCCGTACAGCCGATCACCGAAGTCGCCGAGCCCTGGCACGATGAACTTGTGCGCGTTCAGCTCCCGATCGATCGCGGGCGTGTAGATGCGCACTTCAGGGTGATGCTGTTCCACGAGCCGGACCCCTTCCGGCGCGGCGACGATGCAGATCATGCGGATGTCGTGGGACCCGGCGCGCATCAACAGGTCGAGCGCCGCGACAGCGCTCCCACCGGTGGCCAGCATCGGATCGATCATCACCACGACCGAGCGATCGAGCCGCGTCGGCAGCTTCGCGTAGTACTGCGACGCGACGGCAGTGATCTCGTCGCGCTGGAGCCCGATGTGCCCGACACGCGCATACGGGATCAACTCGAGCACCGCATCGAGCATTCCAAGCCCTGCACGCAACACCGGCACCACGACCACATCGGTCGAGACCTTGCGTCCGTCCGCCGGGCCGAGCGGGGTCGTGACGGTGACGGCGGTCGCCGGCAGATCGCGCGTCGCCTCCGCGGCCAGCAGCAGGCTGATGCGCACCGCCATCCGCCTGAATAGTTCCGGCGGCGTGGCCGCGTCCCGCAGCGTCACGAGCGCATCGTGCACCAGCGGATGCTCGACCAGAAAGACCGACACGCGGCTGACTATATCAGCAGGGTGTCGATTTTCCGAAGACGGCTCAGCACGAGCGCCGGTATAGAATCACTCCTTTAACGATGACGTCCGCCACAGAAAAACAGGGAACAACACAGGAGGATCTGTGTTTTTCTGTGTTGGTCTGTGGCGCCTCCCGTCTCCTGCTGTTGTGCGCGTCGGTTGCCGCCCTCGCGGCGGCCGCCGTGCCCGTCCAGGCGCGTCGCGTATCCCTGCTCATCGCCAATGGCATCGTCGTCACCGAGGACTCGGCGCACCGCGTAATCGATCGCGGGTCGGTCGCAATTGACGGCCGCGACATTGTCGCGGTAGATCGCGCCGAGGCAATCGCGGCGGCTTACACGTCCGCCCAGACCATCGATGCGAGCGGCTCCGTTGTGATGCCGGGGCTGATCAACACTCACACGCACGCGCCGATGGTGCTCTTTCGGGGGCTCGCGGACGATCTCGCGCTGATGGACTGGCTGCAGAAGTACATCTTTCCCGCGGAAGCGAAGACCGTATCCCCGGAATTCGTTCGCGCGGGCACACGCCTGGCCGCGCTCGAGATGATCGAGTCGGGCACGACGACATACGCGGACATGTATTACTTCGAGGAGGAGATCGCGCGCGTCACGAAGGCCGCCGGTCTCAGGGGCGTGCTCGGCGAGACGATCATCCAGTTCCCCGTCGCGGACGCGAAGACGCCGGCCGAAAGCCTGGCGCGGACGGAAAAGTTCGCGGCGGAGTTCGCGCACGACGATCTGATCACGCCCGCTGTAGCGCCGCACGCGATGTATACGCTGGACGAGGCCACGTTGAAAGCATGCCGCGCGCTCGCGGATCGGCTGCGGATTCCGGTCATCATTCATCTGGCGGAAACGAAAGACGAAGTCACGACGTCGCGCGAGAAGTACCGGAGCACGCCGGCCGAGTACCTCGAGTCACTGGGTTTCTGGGGTCCGCGCACGCTCGCGGCGCACGGCGTGCACCTGACCGATGCGGATATCAAGATTCTGGCGCGACACGGAGTGGGCGTGTCACACAACCCGGAAAGCAACATGAAGCTCGCGAGCGGCACTGCGCCCCTGCAAGCCATGCGACGCGCGGGGATTCGCGTCGGGCTCGGCACCGACGGCGCGGCGAGCAACAACGATCTCGACATGTTCGAGGCGATGCGGCAGGCGGCGTTCCTTCACAAGCTCGTCTCCGAAGATCCGCGCGCGATGCCTGCGCCACTCGCGATTCAGCTGGCCACCATCGATGGCGCGCGCGCGCTTGGCATGGAGCGCGACATCGGCTCGCTCGAGCCCGGCAAGCGGGCAGACGTCATCGTGGTATCGATGGACTCGGCGCGGCAGACGCCGATGTACGATCCGCAGTCGCACCTCGTCTACGTCACGCGCGGCGACGATGTGAAAACGACGATCGTAAACGGCAGGGTTCTGATGCGGGACCGCAAAGTGCTGACGCTCGATCGCAACGCGGTCCTCGCGGGGGCGCGCGCCTTCGCGGCGCGCGTACGCGCGGCAGTGCAATAACGTAGATAACGTCAATGCTCAACGCTCAACGCTCAATGCGCGATGCTCAATGCCCAATCGGGACATGGGCCGCGCCTCTTGGTTTCCGTTTGAACATTCAGCAGTGGACATTCAGCATTGATTGCCAATGACTGCGCTCGGCAACGACCAAGCAAATGAACAAGATCCTCATTTCCGAGCAGGAGATCCAGGACCGCATCCGGAGTCTGGCTGCCGAGATTGAGCAGGATTACCCGAAGGGGGACGAGATCCACCTCGTCGCCGTCCTGAAAGGCGGGTTCATGTTCCTCGCCGATCTCGTGCGCGTGATGTCGACCGGTGTCACGATGGACTTCATGGCGCTCTCGAGTTACGGCAAGGGCACGACCTCTTCGGGCCAGGTGAGGGTGCTCAAGGATCTCGACAGCAGCCTCGAAAACCGTCACGTCATCATCGTCGAGGACATCGTCGATACCGGTCTTACGCTCCACTATCTGCAGGACATCCTCAGGGCGCGCGCGCCGAAGACCGTGCGCACGGCGTGCCTCCTGAGCAAGCCGTCACGACGCACGGTCGCCGTGCAGGTGGATTACATCGGCTTCACCATCGACGATCATTTTGTCGTCGGCTACGGCCTTGATTACGCCGAGAAATATCGCAACCTGCCGCACATCGCGATCTTGGAAAATGGTCAGAACCTGTAATCCGTCGCCGCTAATGATTGGCTGAACAACCGGCAACTGGCAACTGGCAATTGAGCGCATGATCCGCCAATTCGACATCATCACCGAGGCAGACGCGCGGCAGATTGAGACAGGCGCGACGGTGGAGCTGGCCGCCGGCGGCCACGTGACGCCGCTTGCGCGCGATACGCTGAACGCTCGCCGGGTTACGGTTGTTCCCGCGGGATCCGTGGATCCGGCCATTCCGGCAGACGTCGCGCCACGGGCCGACATTCGCCGAGTGGCCATTGTCAGCGACCACACGGCGATCCCGCTGCGAAAGGCGATCGTACGGCACCTGCGCGGCAGGGGCTTCGCCGTTGACGACATGGGTGTCGAATCCAGCACCTCTGTGGATTATCCCGATACTGCTGCCATGGTCGCGAAAGCCGTGGCGCGCGGCGAAGCGGACGCAGGGATCGCGCTCGACGGCGCCGGCATCGGATCGGCGATCGCCGCAAACAAGGTCCGCGGCGTCCGGGCCGCGATGTGCCCCGACGAGACGATCGCGCGGTATTCCCGCGAGCACAACGGCGCAAATGTGCTGACGCTCGGCGCGACGCTGCTCGCCGGCCCCGAGGCCGCGATCCGGATCGTCGACGTGTGGCTCGGCACGCCGATGAAGGAGCCGCGATATATTCGAAGGCTGCTGAAGATTCGACGACTGGAGGACGCTTTTTAACCCTCCGACCTCGGACCTTCCGCCTTCGCCGCCAAGCGGCTACGCGGACAAGCGGACCTTCGACCTTCCGCCTTCGCCGCCAAGCGGCTACGGCGGACAAGCGGACCTCGGACCTTCCGCCTTCGCCGCCAAGCGGCTACGGCGGACAAGCGGACCTCGGACCTCGGACCTCGACATGTTGAACTCCACCGACCTGCAGCGCCTCGTCGAAATCATCACGGAAGAGGTGCTGGTGGCACAGCGGCGTCCAACCGACACGCCGCCGCAGTGCGCATGCCATGCCGTCCTCTACGAGTGCTGTCCCGATCGCCTGCGCGGCGTGCTCGATGCCGGCGCGTCCCGTATCGGCCTGCATGCATCAGGCGGCGCGGCAGGCTCGGTTGCGGGCATGATCGATCACACGCTGCTGAAGCCGGATGCCGCACGCGCTGACATCGAGAAGCTCTGTCGTGAAGCCGCCGAGTTTCACTTCGCGACCGTCTGTGTCAACCCGACATGGGTAGCCCTGTGCGCGGCGCTCCTGCGCGGAACAGGCGTTGGGGTCTGCTCCGTTGTTGGATTTCCGCTCGGGGCCACCACCGCCGACGTCAAGCACTACGAGACGCGGCGGGCGATCTTCGATGGCGCGAGCGAGATCGACATGGTCATCAACATCGGCGCGCTGAAGTCAGGCGACCTCCAGGCCGTCGAGCGCGATATCCAGGCGGTGATCGCTCCATGCCGCGAAGCAAAAGTGATCAGCAAGGTCATCATCGAGGCCGCGCTGTTGACCGACGACGAGAAGATCACCGCCTCCGCATTGTCGAAGGCCGCGGGGGCGGATTTCGTGAAAACATCGACGGGCTTCGCGTCCGGCGGCGCGACCGCCGGTGACGTCGCGCTGATGCGCCGCGTGGTCGGCGCGGACATGGGCATCAAAGCCGCCGGCGGCGTACGGGATTACGAGGGCCTGAAGGCGATGGTCGCGGCCGGAGCGACGCGCGTCGGCGCCAGCGCCGGCGTGAAAATCGTGCAGGAATCGACGGGACACACGTCGACCGCTACGGCTGGGGCGGGATATTGATCGCGACAGTGCGCTGAGGAGACCACATCGCGACGCCACGGTCCTTCAACGCGCGGACCAGGCGCCACCGGAACTCGCGCCCGACATCCCCCTGCTTCTGCGGCGCGCACTTGATCTTCACCTTCAATCGCATGGCGGTCGGGTCGAAGCTCTCGATCCCGAGGATTTCGAGCGGACCCAGGATAAAAGGTTTGAAGCGATCGTCCGCCTCCACGCCTGCCGCGACATCGCGCACCAGCGCCGTCACCGTGTCGACGTCCTCACCGTACGCGATCGGCAGAATCATGACGTAATTACTGAAGTCTCTGCTGCGATTGGCCATTGTGGCGATCGCGCCGTTCGGCACGACGTGGAGCGCGCCTTCGTCGTCGCGCAGTACGAGCGTGCGCAGGTTGATGGCTTCGACGAGCCCGGCAATGCCGTTCACCGTAGCTGCATCGCCGACGCGAAGCTGGTCTTCGAGGATCAGGAAGAATCCGCCGATCCAATCGCGGACGAGCGTCTGCGCGCCGAAGCCGAGCGCAACGCCGACGATCCCCGCGCCCGTCACCGCCGGAGAGATGTCCACGCGGAACTCGCGAAGGATCATCAGGATGGACGTCACCAGGACGAGGATGGTGGTGACGCGGGTGAGGACACCGCCAAGCGTGCGGGCGCGCTTGGCGCGCTCGAGCGCATCGAGACCAGTGCCGAAGTTGACGTCGTGTTCGAAGCGCTTGATCCCGACGTTCACCGCGTGCGTGAGCGCGTAGGCGACCGCCGCAATCAGCAGGATGCGCAAGCCGGAGTCGAACGCCCAGGCGCTCAGCGTGCCAAGGTGGACTCCGGCGCGCGGCCGAAGGCCCACTACTTCGAACGCCGGAAAAATCAGGACGCCGAAGACCAGACAGAACGTTGCGAGCGCGATCAGCCGCAGCGGCGCGCGGACGAGCGGGCTGGACGTGGCCACGATATCGCGGAGCATTCCGCGCATGGCGTTCGTGAGAAACACGCGCGCCATGTGCGCGGCGGCCCACGCGATCGCCAGCGTGGGAACCACGGCCAGCGCGAGCACCTGCCAGTTCACCGGCCCCAGGAAGAGGCGTCGCCACATGGAGGCGAGCATAACAAATCCGTCAGCGACAGCATCTTGACAGCACGACGACGATTGCCGCTTCGACTGCCCTGACAGGCTCGGCCGTCGATGTCGCCAATGATCCCAACAGCTGGGGACAGTTGGTCCGCCACAGCGTCAACGGACGAAGCTCGACCTACGAAAGGTCCAATCGAGACGGCTCGCAGACCGTGACACACGTCTACTGGACATTGGTGGCGGCGGCGAACTGCCCTGCCTGCGATCACCGCTTCGATCGCTGAGGACGGCAATAAGCAGTAAACGGTACGCGGAACGCGGTACGCGCTATTATCCTCCTCTCGTGGTTTCCGCCTTCCGCCTTCGCGCGTCAGCGCGGCGGACGCGCCGTAGCCTGCGACGCGCTTCGGCGAGAGCGCAATAACTCTTGTAATGCGGGCGGAGGCGGTCAGGCGGAAGTCCTTTGCGTGGAATCAATCTTCCGGCTAGAGCCGGAAGCCACGAGATGGGTGTGAAGCTATCGACTCCCGTGCCCGTCCGCGCCGAGCGGCGACTGGCGACTAATCTCGTCGCGGACGGCCCACAACGCGGGGAAGAACCGAACGTCGATTCGCTTGCCGAGCACTTCCACGGGTGTTCCCTGCGTGCCGATCACGTTGCCGCCGATGATCCGTTCCACCACCTTCAGATGATGGAATCGCCACAGGATCGTCCGCTCGTCCCAGGTGAGAAGTTGCTCGGCGAGCTGGTAGAGATCGTCGAGCTCGTACCCGCGACGATACACATCCATCAACACGACACTGCGGCGTGCGAGTAGCGCGTCGAATGCCGCACCCGCCAACGGCGATATCTGGTGGACCCGCCTGAACCCGGGTGAATCGAACCCGGCCCCGTGGCCAAGCGCCGTACGCACGCGCGCGTAATCGCCCGGCGATATGTGCTCCAGCATGTGAATCTGCGCAATCAGCAGGTCCATGCAGTCCGTCGCCCGTCGCAGCAGCCGCACGGCGCCGGCCACGGCGTCCGCACTCACGAATGCCGTCGCCTGCTCGAATTCGAGGCAGGCGAGCTTCAGCCAGAGCTCCGACGACTGGTGGACGGTCTGGAACAGGTGCTCGTCGCGATGGACGACCTCCGCAGGGCTTTTTTGAAGCGCGAGCAGTTCGTCGGTGCGCAGGTAGCGTTCGTAGTCCGTCGCGGCCGTCCCGGTCAGGATCGGTTTGTTCAAGTCGTCCATTGAATCGTCAAACCACGAATCACACGGATCCTTTCTAGCCGATAGTGGACAGCTGCGAGCTGAGCGGGGCCGGGATGACCGCGTGCAGCGGCAGCCGCAGGCTCGCGCGGCACCCCGTCCTGTCCTCGCGATTCGCGAGGATCAGGCTGCCCCCGTGCGCTTCGGCAATCTGACGGCTCAGCACGAGACCAATGCCCGAGCCTCCGGGTTTCGTCGTGAAGAAGGGCACGAACAGATTGCCCGTATTCGAAAGGCCCGGGCCTTCGTCCTCGACCCACAATTCCATCGTGGAGGGGGACGACCCTGGGAGCCGTTGCCACCCGACGCGCACGCCGCCGCCGGTTTCGCGAACGGCATCAATGGCGTTTCGCACGAGATTGATCAGCAGCTGTTCGAGCTGGTCGGAGTCCCCCTGCACCGTCAGGCGCGGCCCTCCCGCGATCTGCACGTTGTGCCCCTTCTCGAGCGTCACCACGCGGTCGATGATGGCCGCCACGTCCAGTGCCGCGAGCTTTGGCGGCGGCAGCTTCGCGAGCCGCGCATAGGCGCTCATAAACCGGCTCAGCGACTCGGAGCGCGAGGCGATGACGCCGAGACCGCGCTGCACGTCTTCGCGCCAATCCGATGGCGGCGGCTCCCGTTCGACGATCGTCCCGAGGCTCCCCGCAATGGACTTGATCGGCGCGAGCGAGTTGTTCATCTCGTGGCCGATGACCCGAATCAGGCGCTGCCACGCCTGCCGCTCTTCTTCGCGCAGCGGCTGGCTCAAGTCCGAGAGCACGAGCAGTTCGTGCGGGCGTCCTCCCTGCCGGAACGAACTGCGTCGAATCTCCCAGCGTCCGACGCCTCCCGGAAACGCCGTATTGATGACGCGCGGGGCTTCACCCGTGAGGCAATCCTGGAGGCCGATATCTTCCGCGCGACGGCCGAGCAATCGCTCGGCCGTCTGGCTCAGGAGCCGCGCGCCGGCGCGGTTGACGAACTTGAGCTCCTGGTCATGATCGAACGTGAACACCGCAACCTCGATCTCCGCCATCACTTTGCGCAGCAGCGTGGTGGCTTCGAGTGCGTCGAGGCGCTGGTGCCGCAGAGTCTCGACCAGCGTGTTCACCTCGATCATCACCTCCCCAAGCGGGTCGCCGCCGCGCGCGCCGCGCGCGCGGATGGAAAAGTCTCCCTCGCCGAGCGCGGCGAGCAGGTTCGACAGCGTTTGAAGGGGAAGGACGACGCGTTCGCGCAGCGCGAATGCGAAGCCCAGACAGAACGCGACGATGACGACCGTCAGCGTCCACTGGACCTTGGGGGTGTAATCACCCGTCCAGAGAAAGATGAGCGAGATGAGCGCGCCGGGCAACGCCGAGGCGAGCGCCATCAGCAGGATGCGGCGGTCGTGGCTTAGCCGAGGCTCCCTGGGTCGGGCTGTCGCCATCGGTCAATGCTAAATGCTAAATGCTAAATGCCCAAAGAGGCTCGAATACCGGGGCCTTGGGCACTCAGCATCCGGCATTGACTAGAGGCCGTACCGTTGGAGACGTCGATACAACGCCGACCGGCTGAGGCCTAACGCCTTGGCGGCCTGGCTGACGTTGCCGTCGAACCGCGTCATCGCCTTTTTGATCAGGAAGCACTCGACATCCTCGAGGCTCATGTCTTCGAGGCGACCGCCGCCTTCCTTGTTGCCGCGGAGGCCGAGATCCGCGGGCTTCACCAGCGGGCCCGGGGCCATCAACACCGCGCGTTCGACGGCGTGATCCAGCTCGCGGACGTTGCCGGGCCAGCTGTGTTCGAGCAGCATCTGCATTGCGCCGGTCTCGAAGCCGGTCAGCCGCTTCCGGTACCGCTGCGCGTGCTGGCGCAGGAAGTGCTGCGCGAGCAGCGGGAGATCTTCACGGCGATCCCTCAGGGAGGGAAGACGGATTTCGATCGTGTTGAGGCGGAAGAGAAGATCCTGACGGAACTTGCCGCCGGCGACTTCTTCGGTCACGTTTGCGTTCGTTGCCGAGATGATCCGGACGTCAACGCGCCGCGTACGGGATGACCCGAGACGCTCGAACTCCCCGGTTTCGATCACGCGCAGCAGTTTCGCCTGCTGGCTGAGCGGCACGTTGGCAATCTCGTCGAGAAACAGCGTTCCCTGGTCCGCGAGCTCGAAGCGTCCGACGCGATCGGCCTTCGCATCCGTGAAGGCGCCGCGCACGTGACCGAACAACTCGCTCTCGAACACGCCTTCCGAGACGCCGCCGGAATTCACGATGACCATCGGTCGCGAGGCGCGGCTCGACACGGCGTGCAGCGCGCGCGCGATGACCCCTTTGCCCGTGCCGTTTTCGCCGAGGACGAGCACGTTCGCATCCGACGGACCGACGCGCGAGACGACCTGCAGCACGTTCTGCATCGCGGCGGACTCGGCAATCAGCTTCGGCATGCCCTCGCCACGGAGCAGCGAGTTCTCGGCCTCGAGCCGTTGTCCCTTGCGCAGCGCCTGGCTCAGTTCGATCTGGGTGCGGATGATGGCGAGCAGCCGCGCGTTGTCCCAGGGCTTCTGGATGAAATCGCGCGCGCCGCGGCGCATGGCTTCGACTGCGACCTCGACGCTGCCCCACGCCGTCATCACAACGACCGGGAGCGTCGGATCGATGCTCTGGATGCGCGACAGCAGGTTCAGCCCTTCTTCACCAGACGTCGTGTCGCGCGCGTAATTGAGATCGATCAACGCGACGTCGAACTCGCGCGCCTCGATCGCCGCCAGCACGCCGGCCGGAGAAGACGCGGTCTCGAGATGGAACCCTTCGGCTTTCAGCAGCAGGCGGAGCGCTTCGAGCACGTCCGCCTGATCGTCCGCGATGAGCACCCGCGGGTTCTCGGGACGGTGCGATGGACGTGCGCCTTCCGGAGCGTCGCCGCGCTGATCTTTGAGATGGTCGGTGATGAGCATAGTGATCCGGGCTTCCGGCTTCGGGCTCCCGGCTCCGGGCTCGAGAGTAGCGCCTCAGGAATCACCACCTGAAGCCCCCGAAGCCTGAAGCCTGGAGCCTGAAGCCCTTTGTCAGTCTGTTCTCAGCGCGATGAGCGGATCGATTCGTGTAGCGCGGCGCGCGGGAATATAGCTGGCGAGCAGCGCGATCGTGCCGAGCGCGGCCGACGTCACGATGTACGTCATCGGGTCGTGCGGGTTCACGCCGACGACCAATGCCTTGGCGAACCCAGCCGTCACGTACGCGAGCACGAGGCCGATGGCAAGGCCGACGCCGACGAGACCGAGCCCGTGGCCCAGCACGAGTCCGAGCACGCTGGAGGGCTGCGCGCCCAGCGCCATGCGCACGCCGATCTCGCGCGTTCGCTGCGAGACGGAATAGCTCGCGACGCCGTAAAGGCCGATCGATGCGAGGAGCAGCGCCAGCACGCCGAACACCGTCAGCAGGACGACGTTTATCTCCTGCGGCTGCAGCGACTGGCTGACCTGTTCTTCGAGCGTACGCACGTTGAACAGCGACAGCGTCGGATCGAGCTGCTGTACTTCGCGCCGAACCGGCGCCGCGAGCGCCGACGCGTTACCCGCGCCGCGAATGTGCAGGGCCGCTGCCGGCGTATAGTTCTGCGCCAGAGGCTGATAGATGAACGGTTGCGGGTCCTCGGCGACTCCGTTGTATTTGCTGTCTTTCGCGACGCCGATCACGGTCGTGTAGTCCTGGTCGCCGAAGAACTTGAACCGCTTCCCAAGCGGCTCGTCCTTCTTCCAGAACTGCTGCGCCATCGTCTGGTTGATCACCACGACTTTCGGCGAGGTCTTGACGTCGCCGCGCGTGAAATCGCGGCCGCGGGTGATCGGAATCCCAATCGTCTGGAAGTAGCCGACGCCAACCGTGTTGACCTGGACGAGCACGCGGTCCTTCGTCGTCGTGTCCGCCCCTTCAGGGAAGACACTGCGGAGGAAGCCGCCGGCGAGCGGCGGATTCTCGGCGATTGCCGCCCCTTTGACGCCGGGCAGCGCAGCCGCGCGCTCGGTGATCTGATCGAAGAACACCTGGCCGCGCTCCGGCGTGTAGCCCTCGCGTCCAAGATTGAAGTTCATCACCAGCACGCCGTTCGTCTCGAATCCCGGATCGATTTGCTGCGCGTACCGGAGGTCGCGAAGGAAGAGGCCGGCGGCCACCAGCGCCACGAGCGACGCCGCCACCTGCGCGACGACGAGAATCTGCCGCAGCGCGAAATACGCCATGATGCCGCGGCCGCCGCCGGCCGACGCTACGAGCTCATTCTTGAGAACCGGGACGACATCCGCCTTCGACGCCTGAATCGCAGGCGCGAGTCCGAAGAGAAGGCCGGTCGCGATCGCGAGCACGGCCGTGAACGCGAGCACCCGCGGATCGAGCGACAGTGAATCGTCGATGGGAAAGGGCAGCGGCAGCTTCGCGGCAACGAGCGCGCTGAGACACCAGTAGGCGAGGAGCAATCCCGCGCCACCGCCCGCGAGCGACAGCAACACACTTTCGGTCAGGAGCTGGCGGATCAGGCGTGTGCGATTGGCACCGAGCGCGATCCGGATCGCCACCTCCCGGCGGCGCTTCGACGCGCGCGCGAGCAGCAGGTTGGCAATGTTCGCGCACGCGATCAACAGCACGATCGCCACGACGATCATCAGGATCGACGAGAGCGTCACGACCACGTTGGGTCCCTGTCCGTTCGGATTCAGACGCGCGTCGAGCAGCGGCACCGCCGTGGCGCTGCGTCCCTTGTTGTCCACCGGGAACGCCTGCTCGAGGTTTCCGAACGTCGTGCGGAGATTGGAGCGCGCCTGCTCCGCGGTCACGCCAGGCTTGAGCCGGCCGATGGCGAACAGGAACAGGCCGCGCCGCGTGTCGTACCAGTCGAACCCTGGCTGGACGACCGGATGCATCGATATGGGCACCCACAACGATGGTCCGCCGCCGAGGAGCGTGCCCGAGAAATTGCGCGGCGCGATTCCGACCACGGTGAACGGCGTGCGGTTGAGCGTGAGCGTCTTGCCGACAATGTTGGGATCGGAGCCCAGGCTGCGTTCCCAGAAGCCAGCGCTCACGACGGCGACGGGTGTCGCGGTCTCTTCTTCCTCGGGCAGAAACCCGCGGCCCTGCGCCGGCTGCGTGCCGAGCAGCGAGAAGTAATTCGCGGTGACGACCTGCACCGGAATCTGCTCGGACTCCTTGCCGGTGCTGTAGTTCACCTGTGCGAAGGTGAACGCGGCCATGCCGCTGAAGGCCGAATTCTGCGCGCGCAGATCCTTGAAATTGAGATGGGAGACCGGCAGGTTGCCGGGATTGCGCTGATCCGTCGTCGACACGGCCATCAGCGAAGAAGCATCCGCAACGGGCAGCGGCCGCAGCAGCACGGCATTCACCAGGCTGAAGATCGCCGTATTGGCGCCAATTCCAAGCGCCAGCGACAACACGGCCACGATGGTGAAGCCCGGACTCTTGAGGAGCGTACGCGCCCCGTAGCGGATGTCTTGGAACATATAGCTTCCAGCCTCCAGCCACCAGCTCCCAGCAGATACCGACCGGTGGCGACGCCTCCGTCAGCTGGTAGCTGACAGCTGGCAGCTCGCGGCTACATATGGCTTCAAGCCACCAGCTCCCAGCAGATGCCGATCGGTGGCGACGCCTCCGTCAGCTGGTCGCTGATAGCCGGCAGCTGGCGGCTATTTAATGCGCGATGTCGAAGCCGCTCTCTTCGAGTTCCTTCTCGGCGCGCTTGCTGCCGTCCTCTTCGAGCACGCGGCCGTCGAACAGGTGAATCGAGCGGTCCGCATGACGCGCGTAACGCGGATCGTGCGTCACCATGCAGATCGTCGCCCCCTCGCGGTGGAGTTCGCGGAGCAGCTCCATGACGGCCTCGCCGTTCTTCGAGTCGAGGTTTCCTGTCGGCTCGTCCGCGAGCAGGATCGACGGGGAACCCGCGACGGCGCGGGCGACGGCGACGCGCTGCTGCTGACCGCCCGAGAGCTGGCTCGGAAGGTGCTTCGCGCGGTGCGCCATGCCGACCTTCTCGAGGGCGGCCATCACGCGTTCCTTGCGCTCGGTCGACTTCATCCCGCGGTAGGTGAGCGGCAGTTCGACATTCTCATACACGTTGAGATCGCCAATCAGATTGAAGCTCTGGAAGATGAAGCCGATCTCGCGGTTGCGCACGCGCGCGCGCTCGGAGAGCGCCAGCGAGGCGACCTCCTTGCCGTTCAGGATGTACCGCCCCTCCGTCGGCGAGTCGAGCAGCCCGAGAATCGAGAGCAGCGTCGACTTGCCGCAGCCAGACGGGCCGGCGATCGCGATGTACTCGCCGCTCTTGATCTCGAGGTGGATGCCCGCAAGGGCGTGCGTCTCGACCTCGTCGGTGAAGAAGACTTTCGTGACGCCGTCGAGGTGAATGAGCGGTTGCGCGGACGTGTTCATCGTGGCTCCTCTGAAAAAAGCTACCAGCCTTCAGCCCCCAGCCTCCAGCAGCTGCCAGCTGAAAGCTGGCGGCTGGAAGCTGGCAGCTCTATTTCAACTGCACGCGTTCGAATGAATCGTACTGCGTCATGTCCGACAGAATCACCTGATCGCCGGGCTGCAGCCCTTCGACGACTTCAATCGTGTTGACCGAGGCGCGTCCGAGCTTCACGTTCGTGCGAATCGCTTCGCCGGTCGGGAGCAGCTTGAAGATGCCGACCGTGCTGTTCTCCTGGCCGAAAGCCGGACGTCCGACGTGGACGATGTTGATGAGACGTTCGAGCGTGATCGTGCCGTCGACGCTCAAGTCCGGACGTGCGCCGGCGGGCAGCTCGCCATCCATGATCACGTCCACGCCCACCGTTCCGCCCTGCGACGCCGGGTCCATGCGTGAGACATGTCCCTTGACGATCCCGTTGCGCGTGTCGACCTCGGCGTACTGACCAATGTGAATATCTTTCGTCTGCGTTTCCGCGATCCGCAGCTCCGCCTTCAGGTTGCTCGGGTTCGCGACGCGCGCGAGGTTGGCGCCCGGGGTCACCTGCTGTCCACGCTCGACCGGCACGAGCTGCAGGATGCCGGACATGCCCGCCTTCACCTTCAGATCCTCGAGCTGCCGACGGCGGAGGTCCCAGGCGGCCTTGCGCTGGTTCACGTCGGCCTCCTGGGGCGCCAGCTGCGAGTTGATCCCTTCGCGGGTGATCGTCAGGCGCCTCTCCTCGACGCTCAACCGGTTCTTCAGGTCGTCGGCGAGGCCTCGCTTCTGTTTCAACTGGAGATCGGAGACGAGACCATCCTTGGCGAGCTGTTCGTTTGCCTCGAGGTCGAGGGCCGCCTGCTTGTACTGCGTTTCGATGTTTGCGGTATTCGCTTCCTGGCTGAGAAGCGCGCTCTGAAGCTCCGCCTTCTTGTTCGTGAACGCGGCCTGTGCAGACTGGTATCCGAGCTGCGCCTCGCGCACGGCCTGCTCGAGTTCAGGGTTGCTCAATTCCAGGATCACCGTCTCGGGAGTCACCTGCGCGCCGGGCCGGAGCACGATGCGCTCGACGCGCCCTTGGGTCTGCGCCGGAATCCAGCGGATGTC
>Ga0209686_1000654_pt1 | contig 17478 bp, 17 predicted proteins | sample GraSoiAngelo_126_FD_185883 | JGI IMG/M metagenome (GOLD analysis project Ga0209686, IMG submission 185883) | Grasslands soil microbial communities from the Angelo Coastal Reserve, California, USA - 14_0927_09_20cm (SPAdes) (version 2) | ecosystem: Environmental > Terrestrial > Soil > Grasslands ...
CAGATGTCGTCCCACCACTGCATCGTGACGAGGTCGCCGAACCACTGATGCGCCATCTCGTGCGCGAGAACCTCCGCGATTTGCTTGCGGGACTGATCGGTCGCCTGCGCGGCATTCGACAGCAACAGCGTTTCCCGGTAGAAGATCGCCGCCGTATTCTCCATCGCGCCGGCGGAAAAGTCAGGAACGCCGAGGATATCGAGCTTCTTGAACGGGTACTTGATCGCGTAATAACGATTGAAGAACTTCAGGTTCTGCTCCGCGGCTTCCAGCGCGAATCCCGTGAGCTCGCGCTTGTCGGGCGTCGCGCACACGCGAATCGGGATGTCGTCCGCGCTTCCCTCGCGGCACACGAAATCGCCGACCGCGAGGGCCACGAGATACGTGGACATCTTTGGCGTCGTGTCGAACACGACCGTGTGCTTGCCGCGCGGCGGTCCTGGTTTGTCGGACACCACAGCGCCGTTCGAGATCGCGTTATCTGATTCGTCGATGATGGCGCTCAGCGAAAAGGTCGCCTTGAACGAGGGCTCGTCGAAGCAGGGAAACATGCGGCGCGCGTCGGTCGCTTCGAGCTGCGTGACGGCGTACCGGCGCTTCTCCGTCTTGCTCAGATACAGACCGCGGAGTTGATCGTTCAGCATGCCCGTATAGAAGATGTGGATCCTCGCGGGACCCGGCTCGAGCGGGCGCGGGACCCGCAATGTCGCCTGTTCGAGCGCCGGATCCGCCCTCACGGCCGCTGTCTGCTCCTGCAGGTTCTGCGTTATCGTGACGCTGTTGAACGTAACCTCGGCGGCGTTCAGCGTGACGTCGCTGATCGAGCCTTGGATCGTCACAAGGATGGTTTCATCGGTCGCAAACGTCGCGCCCGCGAGATTCGGAGTGATGATCAGGTCGTAGTGCTCAGGCGTGACGTTCCGCGGAAGGCGCTGCGCCAGCGCCGGGCCCGGAACGGCACATATGAGCACGAGGAGAGCCGCAGGAGAAATCAATCGCATACCCTTCCCCATTTCATGCTGAAGCCGGAGGTTCGAAGCCTCTTTCGCTAGCCAGTAAAGAGGTCTGAAGTGCGTAGCGGATCCCGACAGACACCGACCTCAGCTCAGACGGTTTTTTACATGCTTGCACGGTCGGTTCTGCTGAACCGTGCTGTAGGCGCAAATTTATAAGGAACTCCGAATCAGGAAGTTACTGGCACGAGCCGCCCTCGTAAGTGCCGTTCCTGGACAGTGATTAGGGCCAGGCACGCATGTTGCTTCGGTATTCAGTACTGCACGACCAGCAAGCAAGACGGTGCGGCCCCTTTTGGAGGCGACCCTATGCGTATCGACGACGTGCTTCAGCGAATACAAGGCGAGTTCGTAGAAATGCCTGGTCTTCGTCTGACAGCCGCACAGGCGCAGCGCCTGTGGGGACTGGAGCGCGACATGTGCGATGCGTTGCTCAGGGCCTTGGTCGAAGCAAAGTTTCTCGCGCAAACTCGTGACGGCGCGTTCGTCCGGCTGGACGGAGCGCGTCCGACCCGAGTACCAGCGCCTGCGCGGACGTGCACGACGGCGGTAGCTTGACAGAGTCGTTTCACCCACCGGCGCCGGTCGGTTGACAACCTGCCTCGTCAACCACACAGGCCGGCTCGTTTCCTCGTTCCCGGGCGGATGGCGCCCGCGGCCAGGCTCAGATCGGGGAGTTGAAGGCGCAAGTCTTCAACCTCCCGATCCCGATCACTTCTCAAGGACCTTCACCGGCGTCACGCGGGCAATCAACCACTTTCCGTTCCTCTTCACCATCAGCAGCTGGAATTCCCGCGCGTCCATACCGTTCTCGCCGGCGGTTGTCGCGCTCAGGTCCACCGAGGCCGACCGTGGATTGTCGACGCGCACGTCCATGTCGCGAATGCGCACTTCGTAGCGGCTCGTCCGGGGCTGCAGCCGCGCCACGATTCCCATCAACGTGTCTCGTCCACGGATCGGCGCACCTTCGCCAAGATCGATCACCACGTCATCGGCGAATGCCGAGGCGACGTCCGCGGCGCCGGCAATGGCGCTGAGGCCTTGCCGCTGCTCGTTGACCTCCTCCGCGACGCGTGTCAGCTGGCCGCGAATCTGCCGCTCGTCAGATGGAAATATGGCGCGCCACGCGAATGCGGCGGCCGCCACGACGACCGCGGTGATCGCGATGATGCGGAGCTCCGCCCGGCGCAGCATCAGAAGACGACCTTTCCCACGATGCGGGATCGATGCGCGCGTCCGAAATCGTGCTCTTCTTCCCGCATGCCGCGATTGTCGCCGATCAGAAAGTACTCGTCGGAGCCAAGCTGGACCTCGGCCATCGTCCAGCCGGAGCGGTTCCGCACGTACGGCTCATCGAGTGACCGGCCGTTGATACGGACGGTGCCATCGGCGATCGCGATGCGTTCGCCGGGAAGCCCAACGATGCGTTTGATGTAAACGGCGTGCGGCCCGGCGAGCCTGATGGCCACGATGTCGCCACGCTCCGGCGATTTCACGAGAAACGCGAGCCGGTTCACGAGGTTCAGGCTGCCGTTGCGGTACGTCGGCATCATACTGATGCCTTCCGCACGAACCGGAATGAGGATCCACCCGAACGTCACGACGCTGACGGCGGCCAGGATGAGAATCCGCACCGTAGTCCGGCGCGGATTCTCGCCGAAGATCAGCCGCCCGACGCCGTGCGCCACCTGCCGATCATAGTTCTATTTGCGCTGCTTGTAAGGCGTGACGAACCCAGGCACGGAAGGAATGTAAATCGCGCCGCTCTCGCTTCTCCGCGCGTAAACCGGAAAGCCGTGATAGGACCCGCGCTCCGAGAATTTCGTGCTGTCGAACACCTGCGCCACTCCGGCGGCGAACCAGCGGCGTCCATCGAACTCCACCCAGATGCCGTTCAGGCCTTTCGGTCGCGCCACGTTTTCCGATGCGGTTCGCGGTGCGTACACGATTGAACGACCTCCCGTCGCGATCGCCTCCGAAGTCACGGACGGATGGACGGCTGTGAGTTTCCCAGGCGGCGCCACATCATAGGGACGGGCAAAATCGGGCGGGCCGGGCGTCTGGGCGAGATCCACCGCGAGGCCTTCAGCCCCGATCGAGCCTTGCGCGCCAATGTCGGTCGGGAACGATGGCGCGATGTTGCCGCTGGTTCCAGCCAACTGACCCGTGCGGCGCCGTTCATACGGTTGCATCAACCCGCCGGGCAGCGGCACGTAGACGACGCTGATCGCGTCCCGCGTCGCATCCGTGTACAGCGGAATGCCGCGAAATGAACCGGACCGCACCATCTGGTTGCCATTGAAAAACACCTGCGCGCCCGCGGGGTAATAGTAGGCGCCCGACCAGATGATCGCGTCCGCGGAGAGGTACCAGGTCTCATTTTCCGCCGTAACGAGCGGTGGCGACGCGGGTTGCCAGACGACTTGCGCACTCGGAACCGCAGGAACAACGACGAGCAGGACGCCGAGAATGAACTGCCGAGCTCGCAGGCGCATAACTTCCTCCACGTGCATGAGGATCAACACGAGTGCCAAGTGCGTTACGCACGGCTCTCGTCTCGTTTACGCCAGTACCGCGAGAGGCCCTGCCACGAATAGTTGAGTCCGCCTGCCTTGACGTAGTCCTCCGCCTCGCGTTCGCCGACACGGCGCTGAAGCTCGATGTAAGCTTCGTCGATGAACAGACGCTCGCGATCGGGATCGTTCAGCGACTGATCGGCGAGCACGCGCCGGACGATGCGGTTCCATTCCGTCAGGTTGTCGAACATCGCTTGGAAGTGCTGTCGTGCCCCCAGCCACGGCCCGAAGTGCGTGAGGAACAGCGTGTCCGGATCCCACGCCAGGATGCGCCGCTCGCTCTCGCGCCACACCTCCAGATCGATATCCGGAGGAGGCGTTGCGGGCAGCACGAACTTCCCGGATCCGCGCCGGATGCCCGCCGTATCGCCGACGAACGCGATACGCGAGGACGTATCGAAGTAAGCCACGTGGTGCGACGCATGTCCCGGAGTGTATTCGACACGGAGCTCGCGTCCGGCGACATGAAGCGTCTCGCCGCCGTCGAGCACACGAATGCGAGACTGCGGAATGGGCAGGACGGCGCCCCACAGTCGATCCATATCCTGCCCGTAAAGCCTGCCGGCGCTCGATAACAGCTTGGAGGGATCGATCATGTGCGGCGCGCCACGCCCGTGCACGTACACGTCGATGTGCGGGTGTTTGTCGACAATCAGGCCGGCGGCTCCCGCGTGATCGAGGTGGATGTGCGTGACGAGCAGCCAACGGACATCGCCGAATCGGATCCCTTTTCGTTCCAGCGCCGTCTCAAGGTGAGACAACGTCGTCGCCGGCCCCGGATCAACCAGCGCCACGCCCGCCGCGCCGTGGAGAATCCCCGTGGCGATGAGCTCGGGGCGGCCAAGAAACTGCAAATCCACGTAATCCAGACCCGAGGCAAGTACTGGCATTTCGGCCCGCATGTTATCAGCTTGATAAAATGTAGCCGGAGCTCATGGCCGGCACGGAACGGCAGACGGGCGGAGAGGTCCTGGAGCGGACGCGGCAGGAGACGAAGAAGCCGGAGCTCTATAAGGTCCTTCTGCTCAACGACGACTACACCACGATGGATTTCGTCATCGAGATCCTCGAGAGCGTCTTTCACAAGACGCCGGCCGAGGCTTATCGCATCATGATGGCGGTGCACACGCAGGGGCAGGGCCTGTGCGGGGTGTACCCGTTCGAGGTCGCGGAAACAAAGGTCGCGACCGTCGTGGATCTCGCGCGCAGCAACGGCTTTCCGCTGCGCGCAACGCTGGAGCCCGAATGACAATGTTCAATGTCCAATGCTCAATGTTCAAAGGTCCGGCCAGCTCGTTGCACATTCCGCATTTGAGCATTCAATATTGACATCGTCAGATAGGTACACATGTTCAGCCCATCCCTGGAAGTCGTCTTGACGGTTGCGTATCGCGAAGCGGCCGCGCGGCGTCACACGCACCTGACGCTCGAGCATCTCCTTTATGCGCTCGCGCACGATCCCGACGGCGAACGTATCCTGGCCGCCTGCGGCGCCGATCTGCCGCAGCTCCGCCGCGACCTCGACAAGTACCTCGACGAGCACATCGAGCAGTTCTCACGCGGGCAGCAGAAGGAGCCGGAGCAGACCATGGCGTTTCGCCGCGTGCTGCAGACCGCGGTGCTGCACGTGCAGAGCGCGGGCCGGCAGGAAGTGCAATCGGGCGACGTGCTCGCGGCCACGCTGCAGCAGGCGAAATCGTATGCCGCGCAACTGCTCGCGGCGCAAGGCGTGTCGCGCCTCGACGTGCTCGAATACATCACGCACGGCATCAGCAAGGTTCCCCCGTCTTCGGCGGGCAGCGAGCCCGACACCGGCGGATCGGAAGCCGAGGCGGGTGGCGGTGAACGCGGCGGCGCCGCTGCCCGCGATCCGTTGTCAGCGTACGCGCTGAACCTGACGGATCGTGCCCGCGCGGGCGCGCTCGATCCGTTGATCGGCCGCATGGCCGAACTGCAGCGGACGATGGAGATTCTGTGCCGGCGCCGCAAGAACAACCCGGTCTTCGTCGGCGACGCTGGCGTCGGCAAGACCGCCCTCGCTGAAGGGCTCGCGACGCGACTGCTGCAGGAAGACGTCCCGGAGATCCTGCAGGGCGCCGAGGTCTTCTCGCTCGACACCGCGGCGCTCCTCGCCGGCACCCGCTTCAGGGGTGACTTCGAGGAACGTTTCAAGGCGGTCATTAACGCGCTTGCGAAGCGCGTGATGCCGATTCTCTTCATCGACGAAATCCATTCGACGGTTGGCGCAGGGGCCACGACCGGTGGCACGATGGATCTCGCGACCCTGATCAAGCCGGTCTTGACGACCGGCCAGCTGCGCGTCGTCGGCTCCACGACGCACGAAGAGTACAAGCATATCGAGAAGGATCGCGCGCTGGCGCGGCGCTTACAGAAGATCACGATCGACGAGCCGTCGATCCCTGAAACCGTGAAGATTCTGCAGGGTCTGCGGTCGCGATACGAGAGTCACCACCGCGTGCGCTTCACCGACGATGCGCTCGAGTCAGCCGCGAAGCTCGCGTCGCGCCACCTGCGCGATTACCGGCTGCCCGACAGCGCCATCGACGTGCTCGATGAAGCGGGCGCGAAGATAAGGCTCGCTGCGGCAGCGACGCCGGCCGGCACGGACGTCGCCGTCCTCGAGGTGGGCGCGCCGCAGGTCGAGGAAGTGGTCGCGCGCATCGCGCGGATTCCCGCGAAGCAGGCGACCGCGAACGACCGCGATCGGCTGCGCACGCTCGAGGAGTCCCTCGGCCGCGTGGTGTTCGGGCAGGAGGAAGCGGTGCGCCTCGTCGCGCAGGCGATCAAGCGTTCGCGCGCCGGCCTCGGCCAGCCCGATCGTCCCGCGGGGAACTTTCTCTTCACCGGGCCGACGGGGGTCGGCAAGACGGAGCTCGCCAAGCAGCTCGCGCTGCACCTGGGCAACGAGTTCCTTCGCTACGACATGAGCGAATACATGGAGAAGCATGCCGTCGCGCGACTCATCGGCGCGCCCCCCGGATATGTCGGCTTCGAGCAGGGAGGGCTGCTCGTCGATGCCGTGCGCACCCACCCGTACAGTGTCGTGCTGCTCGACGAGATCGAAAAGGCGCACCCGGACATCTTCAACATCCTGCTCCAGGTGATGGATCACGCGACGCTGACCGACAACAACGGCCGGAAGGCGGACTTCCGGCAGGTCGTGCTGATCATGACGTCGAACGCGGGCTCCCGTGAGATGAGCGCAGGCAGCATCGGGTTCGCGGACATCGGGGCCAGCGGCGGCGACATCCGGCAGAAGACCGCGCAGGCACGATCGAAATCCGCGATCGAGAAGGTGTTCAGCCCGGAATTCCGCAATCGCCTCGACGCGATCGTCAGCTTCAAGGCGCTCACGCCGGATGTCATGGAGACGATCGTCGACAAGTTCATCATCCAGCTCGAAGAACAGCTCGCCGAGCGCCGCATCGCGATCACGCTGTTGCCGGAGGCGAGAAAGTACCTCGGGAAGAAGGGCTACGATCCGGTGTACGGCGCGCGCCCGCTCGCGCGCGTGATTCAGTCCGAAGTACGCGACCGGCTGACGGACGAGATCCTGTTCGGCGCCCTGGAAAATGGTGGAAACGTCACCATCGGGCATGACGGCGAGGCTCTCACATTCCAATTTCCAGCAGCAAAGAATTCAAATGTCGGATGAGCACGAGATTCCGGTAAAGGTCGTCGACCGCCGCTGGTGGGCTCGCGGTGCGGATTCGGACCCCGGCAGCGGCGAGCGCACATCGCTGAAGCCGACGTACGTCGAAGAGTTGGAGCGGCAGGTTGCCGAGAAGGACAAGCAGGTCCAGGAATATCTGGGCAAGTACCGCCAGGCCGCGCAGGAATTCGAGAGTGCGCGCGCGCGCATGCGCAAGGAAGTCGCGAAGGACGCGGAGCGGAGCCGGCGCGAGATCCTCGTCAGCCTCCTCGAAGTCGTCGACAACCTCGATCGCGCGCTCGACTCCGCGCGTCGGGCGGGCACCTCCGCGAGCGATCCGTTGCTGCAGGGGGTAGACCTCGTACGCCAGCAGTTCCTGGCGAAGCTCGATGGCTTCGGTATTCGCCGGATCGACCCCGGCGCCGAACCGTTCGATCCGTTGCTGCATGAGGCGGTCAGTGCGGTGCCCGCGGCCGATCCATCACAGGACGGGCGCATCGTCGGCGTCGTCCGGCCTGGATACAGAATTGGCGAGGAGGTGCTGCGTCCGGCGCTCGTCGCGGTGGCGAAAGCGACGCAAGTAAGCCGTACGCCGTAAGCGGTTAGCGGTGCACAGTTGCTGCTTCCGACTTAGTGCATACTGATGGCGCTAACCGCCGACCGCCGACTGCTTACTGCATGCGAATCGTCCTTGCGACCTTCGGATCCCTGGGCGATATCCACCCGGTAATCGCGCTCGGCCTCGAGCTCCAGCGCCGCGGGCACCACGCTTCAATCGTCACCTCCGAGTACCATCGCGAGCGGATCCTTTTAACAGGTCTCGGGTTCCATTTCGCCGCACCCGATCTGCGTCCAGACGACAAGGCGTTGATTCGAGCGACGATGGACGAGCGGCGCGGGCCCGAAGAGATCGTGCGGTTCATGCTGCAGCACCTGCCGCAGATGTACGCCGACTACGACCGCGCGATCAATGCGGAGGGAGGAGCCGACCTGCTCGTCACGAGCGATCTCGCTTACGCGGGGCCCATTCTGGCCGAGAAGACCGGCATCAACTGGGCGTCGCAGGTGTTGTCGCCGCTCTCGTTTCTCTCCGCGTACGACGACAGCGTCCTTCCGCCGATCCCGTGGCTCCGGCGATTGAAGCCCCTCGGACCGCGCGTCTACGGACAGATCCTGGGTCTGGCGAAACACGCGGCACGCCGCCTCTCGGGGCCGGTGTCGGAGTTCCGCGCCGGCGTCGGCCTTGCGCCAAAGCGCGATGCGTTCTTCGACGACAAGCACGCTCCATCGCTCGTGCTCGCGATGTTCTCGCGGCTCCTCGGCGAACCGCGGCCCGACTGGCCACGCCAGACGGTGGTGACGGGCTTTGCGTTTTACGACGGCAACGTTCCGGTGTTGGCGCCAGACATCCGCCGGTTCATCGCTGCCGGCGAGCGGCCGATCGTGTTCACGCTGGGATCGGCCGCCGTCTTCGACCCCGGAGCCTTTTTCATTGAAAGCGCACGTGCTGCCGCCGCGCTCGGCCGCCGCGCATTACTCGTTGGCGACCCTGACCCAGACGCGCTGCCGCCCGCCCACCCGAACGTCGGCGTCTTCGGGTACGCGCCATTCTCCGAATTATTTCCGGCGGCCGCGGCGATTGTGCACCAGGGGGGCAGCGGCACCACCGGCCAGGCGATGCGTGCCGGCCGGCCGATGCTCATCGTGCCGTATGCGCACGACCAACCGGACAACGCGCTACGTGCGAAGAAGCTCGGAATTTCCGAGACGATCGCGCGCGGCGCCTACCGCTCCGACCGGATCGCGCGCGCGCTCCATCGCTTGCTGGAGGATGGCTCCGTCTCCTCGCGCGCGCAGCAGGTCGCGAAGATCGTTGCTCAGGAGAACGGCGCGGCGACGGCCGCCGACGCAATCGAGCGAACCTTCAGCGGCAGCGGAGCGTTCCGCCTGAAGGCGGAAGCCACATGAGATCTGAATGTAAAGATCTCGTGGCTTCCGCTTTCAGGCGGAAGAGACAGCCCGCTTAGTCTGCGCGCAACACCTGCACCGGATCGACGCGCGTGGCGCGGCGAGCGGGTACCAATGACGCCAGCAGCGCGGCGCCTGCGAGCACGGCGGCAATCATTGCGAGCACCGACGGATCGCCGGGCTTCACCTTGAACAGCAGCGTGCCAAGCAGGCGTGTGGCGAAAAACGCCGCGATGCTGCCGATTGCCAGACCCACGATGACGGGCCGCAGCGCACCCGCCACCACCAGCCGGAGGACCTGCGCGCGTTGCGCCCCGAGCGCCACGCGAATGCCGATCTCCCGCGAGCGCTGGGCGACGAGGTAGCTCACGACGCCGTAGACGCCGATGATGGCCAGCGCGAGCGCCACAGCGCCGAAGGCGCTGAACAGCAACATCGGAAACTGCCGCGAGCCCATCGAATCGCGCTCGATCGTCTCCATCGTCGCGACACGCGAGACCGGCAGGTCCGGATCGATCCGTTGCAGCGCCGAGCGAATCGACGTCGTGAACCCCGCGGGATCCGCAGCGGTCTTCACAACGACGGACATCACGGGCCAGGCGGCCTGACTGTAAGGGCGGAACATCTCGCGCCGGACCTCCTCGTCCAGGCCGAAGTGGCGCACGCTGCGCACGATGCCCACAATCGTCATCCATGGATTGGAGGAATCCGCATGACCGAGCTTGATGCGCTTCCCGATCGGATCCTCGTTCGGCCAGTACCGCTTCACGGCCTCCTCGTTAAAGATGACCACGGCGGGCGCGCTTGTCGCGTCGCGAGCGTCGAAGTCCCGTCCTTTGACCAGTGCGATGCCCATCGTGTGGAAGTAACCGGGACAGGTGAGGCGGTACGCGGCAGACGCGTTCTCTCCCGGCGCAAACTGCCGGCCTTCGATCGAGAATCCACGTCCGGCGTTCGCGCCGCTGAACGGCAGATGGCTGATCGCACCCACGGACAGGATGCCGGGCAATGACCCAATACGCGCCGCGACCTCGTCGCAGAAGTGCTGACGTTCCGGCGGGCCATAAAAGTCCGGCTGCGGGAGCGTCATCTCGAGCACGAGCACGTTGCGCGGATCGAGCCCGGGGTCGACGCTGACGAGACGCAGCAGGCTCTTCACCATCAGACCGGCGGCGACGAGGACGACCAGCGCGAGCGCCACTTCGGCGGCGACGAGCATCGCCCGCGCCGCGCGCAGCTGTCCCGTCGCGCCCCGATCGCCCGCGGCTTTGAGGTCGAACGCGGCGGCGCGCTTCAGGCCGATCATTGGAGCGAGGCTGAAGCACAGGCCTGTCAGCACGGCGATGCCGAACGTGAAGCCGAGCACCCACGGATCGAGACGGATGCCCGCCGCCTCGCGGAACGGCGCCGACACGATGCTGCGCGGGAGCACGCCCTCCAGCAACGACGTCGCGCCCGCCGCGACCGCGAGGCCGGCTGCACCGCCCAGTACCGCAATCACGATCCCCTCGGCCACGAGCTGGCGCGCGACGCGCCACCGCGACGCGCCCAACGCCGCGCGCACAGCGAACTCCTGGCGTCGGGACGAGGCCTGCGCCAGCAGCAGGTTGGCGACGTTGACGCACGCAATCAGCAGCACGAGCGCGACCGCGCCCGCGAGCGCGAACAGCGTCGGCTTCAGCTCGCCCACGCCCAGCTCGTTCATGACGGTGAGCGTGACGGTATCGCCCTTGTTCGAGTCGGGGTGCTCCGTCGCGAGCGCGCGGCCAATGGCGTCGAGTTCCGCCTTCGCGTCCGTGATGGTGACGCCCCTGCGCAGGCGCGCCGCTGCCAAAAACGAGTGCGACGAGCGGTTCGCATCCTGCTCGTTGAACGCGATCGGCGTCCACAGCGCGGTGGTGCGATGCGTGAACCTGAAGTCCGGCGGCATGACGCCGATGATCTCGAACGACTGGCCGTTGATGCGCATGCGCCGGCCCACGATGTCGGCGCGCGCGCCGAACCGTCGTCGCCACAGGCCGTCGCTGATGATCACGACGTCGTGACCGGGTTCGTCTTCGGACGCGGTGAACGTGCGCCCGAGGTGCGGAGACACGTGAAGCATTGCAAAAGTGGATGCCGATACGCGCATGCCCGGGACGCGTTCGGGCTCGCGGTCACCGGACAGATTCAACGACTGGTATTCCCAGATGCCGGTTTCCTCCAGTGAACGCGCGCTGCGGCGCCAGTCGAGGTAGTTGGGCGCGGACACGATCGTCGAGCGCGACGGGTCGTTCGCGTCCGCCTCCCATAACATCACGAGCCGTTCGGCCTCGGGGAACGGCAGCGGCTCGAGGAGCAGGGATCGCACGACGCTGAAGATGGCGGTGTTCGCGCCGATGCCAAGCGCCAGCGTCAGCACCGCGACCGTGGCAAATCCGGGCCGGGCGCGCAGCAATCGCACCGCATGGCGGACGTCGCGTCCAAACGCGGCGCCGACCGTAAGGGCGCCGCTCGCCCCCTGCGAGGCCGTCATCGGTCGCGGGAGCCGCGCCGGACGATCGAGCAGTTCCGCGCGCGCGCCGCTGCCAGCGCCTCGGCATCGGAGCGCCCCGCCGATTTCGCGGCGCGCCAGGTCTCCTCGACGTGCTGCGCGAGCTCGTCGATCGCGCCGTTCGTGAGGATGCGGTTGTCGATGACGTGCTCGCGGACGAAGGCGCGCCAATCACGCATGACGCAACCCCGCCACGCGCGTCAGCGCATCGATGAACGCGGTCCAGCCGCTGCGCCGCTCAGCGAGCACGCGCCGGCCGGCCGCGGTGATGCTGTAGTGGCGCCGGCGGCGCTGGCCCGCCTTCTCGATCCAGCGTCCCTGAATGAGCCGCCGCGCCTCCATCTTATAAAGGAGAGGGTAGAGCGACGCGGCGTGAAACGTGAGGACGCCCCGAGAGCGCTCCTCGATCAGCTTCGCGATTTCGTAGCCATGGCGGGCGCGCTCCTCGAGCAGCGAGAGCACCAGCATTTCAGCGCTCCCCTTCTTGAGGGCCGCATCCGTCGGTGTGGTTCGTCCCATATGTATGGATCATACATATCAGCGGCCGGCGTGTCGAGGAGGTGGTCGGCTCAGGCTTCGGGCTTCGGGCTTCGGGCTTCAGGCTTCGGGCCGTGCTGCACGTCGCTCGTCGCGCATCGCGCCTACCTCACCCACGCCATGCCGTCGGGCCCTCGACCTGTTTCCATCTTCCGCGTGACCTCGAGCGTCGTCAGATCGACGACGGCGACGAGGCCGTCGCCCGCGACCGCCACGTAGGCTTTCGTTCCGTCGGGCGGAATCAGAATTCCTTCGGGCATGCGTCCCAGCGCAAGCCGCTTTGTTTCCTGGCGCGACGCGGCGTCGACGACAACGAGCTGACCGGCGTCGAGATCCGAAATCAACACGAGCCTGCCGTCCCGCGTGAACTTCAGACGATTGGACCGCTTCGTCTGCAGGTCGAGCGTCGCGGTGACCTTCTTCGCCGCAAGATCGACAACCGAGACGCCGCCGTCCTGCGAATGCGCGGCCCACAGTTCGCGGCCGTCCGGTGAGACATCGAACCCTTCCGGTCCACGGCCGACCGGAACGACCGTCTCGTTCCACGCGAGCGGATTCGCGCCGCGCTCGATGATCGAGATGGTGTTCGAGCCGATGTTCGCCGTATACATCCGCGCCGCATCGCTGCTGACGAGCACCATGTGCGTCCCCGCCTGCCCCGTCCCGAGCAGCCAGTCCACTTGATTCGACTGGGGATCATAGCGGGCCACCAGCCGGTTGATTTCGGCTGTGAAATACACCTTCCCGTCAGCAACGTGAATTCCATGCGGCCGACGCAGGGGGCTGACGTCGACGCGCCGCAGCTCTTTGTGCGCCGACAGATCGATCACCGAGATCGTTCTGCCCGGCGCCGATCCCGTCCCGTAGTTCGCGACGAACGCCGTCCGCCCGTCTTCCGACACCGCCACCTCGTGCGGACCCTCGCCTGTAGCCACTCGTCCCAGCACCTTGCCGCTCGCGGCATCGACCGTGACGAGCGTCGCTTCGTCCTTGTTCAACACGACGAGCCGTCCACTTGTCCCTTGCGCGCCGATGCGCGCGCCCAGACTCAACGCGAACATCCCGACCGTCAGCAGCACGCGCATCTAAGCACCTCGTGACCCTTCCACATCCCGGATCCCCGCGTCCCGCGCAGCGACGCGGCGGTCAAAATCGCGATACTATCGCGGCATGCGCCAATCCCGAATCACTCTATTCGCCGTAGCTGTGCTCGCCGCCGGCAGCATGGCCGCGCAGGGACAGCATCCCGCATATCCTCCGACGTCGCGCGGCGACGTGGTCGACGACTACTTCGGCACGAAGGTCCCCGACCCCTATCGCTGGATGGAAGACCTCGATGCGAAGGCCGTTGCCGACTGGATTGCCGCCGAGAACGCGATCACCGAGCGATACCTGGCAACGCTACCGTTGCGTGAGAAGCTGCGCAAGCGCATTACAGAGCTCTGGAACTACCCCAAGGTGAGCACACCCTTCATCGAAGGCGGACAGGTGTTCTACCGGAGGAACTCCGGCCTCCAGAAGCAGTCGCTGTTCTTTATGCGGCCCGACCTCAAACAGCCGGCGCGCGTGATTGTCGACCCGAACGAGATGTTTCCGGACGGCGCGACGTCGCTCGCGGCGACGGTGCCGTCGCCTGACGCGACGCTCCTTGCGTACGCGACGGCCGAGGGGGGCGCGGACTGGCAGACGATTCACGTGCGCGAGATCGCGACGAGACGCGATCTCAAAGACATCGTGAGGTGGATGCGCTTCTCGGGTCTCTCCTGGACGAAGGACGCGAAAGGATTCTTCTACTCCCGCTACCCGGAACCGCCCGCGGGCAAGGCGCTACAGGCGGCGCTATCCGGCCAGGCGCTCTACTATCACCGCGTCGGCACGCCACAGTCGGAGGACCGCCTGATCTACGAACGCCGAGATCTGCCGACGTGGTTCATCAGCGGCGGCCTCACCGACGACGGACGGTATCTGTTGATCCAGATGGCGGAGGGATCCGAGAACAAGAATCGGCTGTATGTGAAGGATCTCGCCGGGCCGCGCAAGCCGGATCTCGATGCACCCGTTACACCGGTCGTCGAGACCGACGACGCCGAGTACGCGCCGATTGGAAACCTGGGCTCGACCATCTTCCTGCGCACGGATCTCGATTCGCCGAACCGGCGCGTGATTGCGATCGATCTCGCACATCGCGATCGCTCGGCCTGGAAGACGGTCGTCGCCGAGCGGCCGCAGGCCATTGAAACCGTCATCGTCGCGAGCGACCGCATCGTCGCCGAATATCTCGTCGACGTGCAAAGCCGTCTCGACATGTTCAAGCTCGATGGCACGCCGGCGGGGACGATCGCGCTGCCCGGCGCCGGCTCGATCGGTGGATTGAACGGCCGTGACGACTCAAACGTGCTCTTCTACACGTTCACTTCGCCGCTGTATCCCGCGACGGTCTTCGCGTACGACATCAAGGCTGCACGCAGCACGCCCTTCGAACCGCCATCGCTGCCCGTCGACGTCGCGCAGTACGAAACGAAGCAGCTGTTTGCGACGTCGAAAGACGGCACGCGCGTGCCATTCTTCATGACGGCACGCAAGAGCATCGCGCGCGACGGCAATCGTCCAACGATGATCTATGGATACGGCGGGTTCTCGATCAGCACTACTCCGACCTATCGGCCGGACGTGCCCGCCTGGCTCGAGCTCGGAGGGATCTGGGTCACCGCGAACATGCGCGGCGGCGCTGAGTACGGCGAGGCGTGGCATCACGCCGGCATGCTCGGAAAGAAACAGAACGTCTTCGACGACTTCATCGCGGTCGCCGAGTATCTCGTGAAGGAGAACTACACGTCGCCGTCAAAGCTCGGCATCATGGGCGGGTCGAACGGCGGGTTGCTCGTTGGCGCGGCCATGGAACAGCGGCCGGATTTGTACGCCGTCGCGTTACCTGCAGTCGGCGTCATGGACATGCTTCGCTACGACAAGTTCACGGGCGGACGCGCGTGGGCTACGGAGTCCGGCTCGTCGGCAAATGCGGAGCAGTTCCCGATCCTGTTGAAGTATTCGCCGCTGCACAACGTGAGACCTGAAACGTGTTATCCCGCGACGCTCGTCACGACGGCAGATCACGACGATCGCGTCGTGCCGAGCCACTCGTTCAAGTTCACCGCCGCGCTGCAGCAGGCGCAGTCGTGCGACAAACCCGTCCTGATCCGCGTCGAAACGCAGGTCTCGCACGGTTTCCGGCCGACCGACAAGCGGATTGCCGAGGTCGCCGACGAGTGGGCGTTCGCGGCCGCGACGATGGGGATCAAGTAGCCCGCTTCCGCTCGCGCTGAACTCGACGGCGTAGGCGCTTCATCGCGAAGGCCGGCGCCTCAGCACCGGATCCGTTCAGCCGCACGAGGTACGCTTGCGAGCCGACCGGCCCATTCCACGCAGGGCCGCCGCCTTTCCCGCGTGAGAGGCCGCGGTGCCCGGCTGCTGATGAGATCGATGCCGCTCCTCACCCGAGGCGCCCGCCACGGGACTGGCCGGCGGCACGGGATTGAGGCCATGGCGGCTGTTGTCCGCCTTTTTCGAGAGGGATTTCACCCCAGCCTTATTGACGCCATCGTCTTCGGGAAGCTTGCGGTTGGCCATGCGGCCCTACCAGCAATCGCGGTGCCGCGGCTTCATGGCGCAGATTCATGACGGGCCGTCCAGCGCACTGCTGAAAATGCAGCCCGAATGCAGAAATCTCAAGCCGAACGGCTGATTTCAAGCAGTTGTCGGCCATTTCACACTCGGCATTCAGCATTTGGCATCGACGCGGCTTTTTTCAACATCGCTGGACCTGCACAAAGCAGGACAACGTTGGTAGAATCCCCAGTCATGCCCATGTTCGAGTACGAGTGCCGCGGGTGCGGCCGGCAGTTCGAAGCGTTCGTGACGGCAGATCGGACGCCCGCGTGCCCGGCGTGTCGCGGGGCCGAGCTCCGCAAGCTGCTGTCGAGCCCCGGCATGGTCGGCGCTGGAGGTCGCGCCGAAAGCGAAGCCATTCCCGCGTGCCGGGCGCAGGGCGGCCATTGCGCCTGTTCGCACAATGCCAACTGATACCGCCACGCGTCATCCTGCCTCCCCCGTCCACGACAGATGACGCGGGCAGAACCGAGGATGATTATGGCGAGCTCCATCGATCAGCGCGGCTACGCGCATCCCGACGTCCTGGTCTCCACCGACTGGGTCGAACAGCATCTCAAGGATCCCAAGGTCCGCGTCATCGAATCGAACGAAGACACGCTGCTCTATGCATCTGGACACGTGCCCGGCGCCGTGCACGTGGATTGGACGTCCGACCTCAACGATCAGATCAGGCGCGACTACATCACGCGTGAAGGCTTCGAAGCGCTGATGTCGCGTCTCGGCGCGGCGCGCGACACCACGATCGTCTTCTACGGCGACAAGAACAACTGGTGGGCGTGCTACGCATTCTGGGTCTTCCAGCTCTTTGGCCACACGAATGCCAAGGTCATGGACGGCGGTCGGCTCAAGTGGGAAAAGGAGAAGCGGCCGACGTCGCGCGATGTGCCGTCGTATCCAAAGACGCAGTACAAGGCACAAGAGCGTAATGACACACCGCACAGGGCCTATCGCGACGAAGTGATGGCGCACATGAAGAAACAGGGACAGCTCGTCGACGTGCGGAGTCCCGAGGAATACGCAGGCACGCGGCTGCACATGCCCGATTACCCGAACGAAGGGGCACTGCGCGGCGGTCATATTCCGGGCGCGAAGAGCGTCCCGTGGGCGCGCGCGGTCAACCCTGAGGACGGCACGTTCAAGACTGCGCCCGAGTTGAAGCAGCTCTATTGCGAGGATCAGAAGCTGTCGCCCGGCCAGGCCACGATCGCGTATTGCCGCATCGGCGAGCGAAGCAGCCATACGTGGTTCGCACTCAAGTACCTGCTCGGGTTCGAGAACATCCGCAATTACGACGGAAGCTGGACGGAGTGGGGCAACATGGTCGGCGTCCCGATCGAGAAGGGAGCCGCACAGCTCAGCATGGCCACCAGATGATTTGGTAATCTAGAGGGGTGCCTCATCGGGTTGATTACCGAGCCGCTCCGCGTCGCGACCCGAGAATCGCGGTCGGAGGCTCGTTGTCACTGGTACTCCTTCAGTGAATACGGTCCATTAGTGTCGTGGAGCAGA
>Ga0209686_1000669_pt1 | contig 17357 bp, 10 predicted proteins | sample GraSoiAngelo_126_FD_185883 | JGI IMG/M metagenome (GOLD analysis project Ga0209686, IMG submission 185883) | Grasslands soil microbial communities from the Angelo Coastal Reserve, California, USA - 14_0927_09_20cm (SPAdes) (version 2) | ecosystem: Environmental > Terrestrial > Soil > Grasslands ...
AGACACTCAGTTCACGTTCGCCCACGCGCTGCCCGCGCCGCGATGATCGAACCACGCCCCGCCCATCTACCCTATGCCTGTCACTGTAACCGATCGCATCGTCGGCTGCCTCAAGGGCATCGCTACCGGTGACGCCATAGGCAAGCAGGCGGAGATGTTGTCGCATGACGAGGTGTTCCATTGGTATCCCCATGGCATCCGAGGTTTCGAAGGCCCCCCCGGCGCGATAATCCCCCGATACGTGGGGAATTCGAAACACCAGTGGCGGATCGGCGAAACCACGGACGACACCGAACGGACTCTCGCCGTCGCGCGCTCGATCATCACCGATCGGCAGGTCTCACATGTGAGCGTCGGCCGCGAGATGCTCCGATGCACCAAGTCTGTACATCCAGGTGTGAAGTCCCTCTGGGAGTTTCACCAAGCCGCCGATCCCACGCGGATTGCGAAGAACCATGACGGCTGTGGAGCCGCAATTCGGGTGGCACCGGTGGGCATCTTCTATGCCTCGCACCGCTTCGACGAACTCCTCAGCGGCGCGCGTGAGGCTTCGGTTTCGACTCATGGCGGCTCACGCGCGATCGCCGCCGCAGCCGCGACTGCCGCCGCCGTCTCGGCAGCAATCGATCAGGCTTCTCCACGTCGGGTTCTGGAGGTTGCGGAATATGCGGCTGCCGAAAGCGAGCGTCGCTGGCCCGGGCCCACCGGCCCGGCATTCGCGGATGCGCTCCGCACGGTGCATGACACCCTCGAGCGCTTGCCTGCGCTTCGACCGGCAGAGGTAGCCGCGCTTTGCTTTCCGAATCAGCCCATGACTATCGTGCCGTTGGCCTTGGGACTCGGAACTGTGATGCAGTCAGCGCAGGAAGCGATTCTCCTGGCTGCAAACATTGGCGGAGACAGTGACTCGGTAGCATCGATTGCCGGGGCGATTCTCGGGGCCTCGTATCCGATGACCGTGAATCACGACTGGTACAGCGTTGTAGAGGCAATCAACGACCACGACCTGGTGGCGATTGCCAATGAACTCGCTCAGTTGCGACACTGATGTTTAAGCGCGATCGGTTGGGCGGCGCAGGTGGAGAGGATCGGTTGTCGGGCCGCCTCTTCCGCACGATGGCCCTCGCCGGCGCCGCTTCGTGCCCGGCGACCTTGAGCGGGAGTACGATCAGATCGTAGTCACCGGCTTGCACCGTGCGCAGGTCCAGCCCCTCCACGATGGGAATCCCGTGCCCGAGCAGAATCTGGTGCGTCCTCGGCGCCGGAGCGCCGAATTGCTCCGCCGAGATGTAGTCAACGCCGACCAGCAGGACGCCAGCCTCCGCCAGGAGCTGCGCCGCGTCCGGTGCGATGTAGGCAAAGTCTTTATGGAACTCGGGTGAGTCCATCCAGCCGCGCAGCGTGCTCCGCGTCCGGAACAGCACTCGCTTCGCGCCCCTCCAGTCGTGCCGGTTCAGTTCGCCCGCGTCGATCGCCCGGACACTGTCGGGGATATCGATCACCCGCGCGGCGCCGATCAGCGGGTCCAGTGCCACCTGGTCGATCGGTACTCCAGTGGCGACGAAATGCATCGGTGCGTCGATATGCGTCCCGCTGTGCGCGCCCAGGGAGTAGACCGACAGCGTCAGCTTGTCGCCCTTCCGCATATCCTTGAGGAAATCGAACTTCAGCGGCGCGTCGCCCGCGTACACCGGCGTCCTCGCTGGATCGAGCGTGGCCGTAACATCGATCCACCCCTGAGCGCTCAGCTCGCGCGTCGCGATGGTGTCGGGCGCGCCCTGTTCGTGGGGCGCACACGCCAACAGCCCGAGCGCCCCCCCCACCGCCACCGCGAGGCTCCGCATACACATATGTCCCCCAGTTGCTCGTGGCATACCCCATTACATCACGAGGCTAAGCAACATCGTGAAACACAAACCCGCCACGCTTGCGGCGGGCAGAGGTGGAGCACGCCCTCAACCAACGTGACGCCGCCACGGTAGACTATACCAAAGCGATTCAGCTTCATCCGCTACCTGCTTTACAAAGCTACGACGTGTGAGGTCCGGTTCTTTCATGGAACCTGTCCCGTAGAATCCCAAATGAATCTCACCCACTTGACGCCGCCTCGCCGGAGCGCAGATTCGAACCGTACTCAGATGCCATGAATCCCGGGGTGCGAAGTCGTGCGGCTCGCCCATGCCTCGGGTGGAGCAAATCGCGAAACCGGCTGAGGGGGGACCCGCTCGGCCGGTTTTCGCTTTTTACACTCCATGGAGGCATCCATGACACAGCGACTCGCTCTCCTGCTCTTCACCGGTGCCCTGGTCGCCGCGCGGGGCCCGGCTCAGCAAACCACGAAAGCGCCGCTCAAAGCCGTCGCTCATAACCTGGTGACGAGTACGATGCTGAAAGAGGGCCAAACGCTCCTCATCAGTGGCAGCGTCCGCGACCTGCCGTTGATGGAGGATCTCGCCGTCGAGGCGCAGAAAATCGGGCTCCAGCCGATGCTGTCGCTCTGGAGCGAGCGTTTGATCCGGCGGTCCTACGACGAGGTACCGGCCAAGTACGATGACCAGCAGCCCACGGTGGGCATGGGTCTGGCCAAGTTGTTCGACGGGCAGATCGCCATCGATTACGGCGAGACGGAGGGTTTGCTCAAGGGCGTTCCCCCGGAGCGAATCGCCGCCCGTTCCAAGGCCAACGCCCCCGTGTTCGATGCGTTTCTCAAGCGCAACACGCACTTCGTCAACCTGGGGAACGGTTTGTATCCCACGCGCACCCTCGCCAGACGGCTCGGAATCTCGCAAGCACGGCTAGCGGCAGGTTTCTGGAAGGCCCTCGCAGTCCCGCCGGAGCAGGTCGCAGCCGCGGCCGAGCGGCTGCGCGCTGTGTTCGCCGGCGGCAAGACGGTGCGCCTCACGCACCCGAACGGCACCAGCCTGAGCTTCGACGTCACCGATCGCACACCGACCATCAGCGCCGGAGCGTTGACGGAGAAGCAAGTCGAACAGGGTGGCGCGGCACTCCTCACCTGGTTGCCGGCCGGCGAGTTCCAGATCGCGGCAGTGCCCGGAAGCGCCGAAGGCAAGGTGGTGATCGACCGTTCCTTGTGGCGCGGGCAGATCGTCAAAGGCCTCACCCTGGTCTTCAGCCAGGGCAAGCTGACCGGCATGAGCGCCGCGTCGGGGCTCGCGCTCTTCAAGGCCGACTATGACGCCGGTGGCTCAGGCAAGGACCTCTTCGGTCTGATCGACATCGGGCTCAACCCCGGAATCAACGTCCCGCTCGCGACCGGCGCGATCGTGTGGCCACAGGCAGGCGCAGTGACGGTCGTGCTCGGCAACGATCTCGTTGGTGGAGGGAGCAACAACTCGGACTTCGGCTATGCCGGACAACTCGGAGGCGCCTCCGTTACGGTCGACGACAAGCCGGTGGTCGTGAACGGGCGACTAAAATAGCTCGAGCGGCGGATCCGATGGGCCATGCTCGCCGGTACACTCACTCGTACCGCAGCGACTCCACCGTCCCTGCGCTCGTCATTGACGGCGGGCGCCCGCCGCGTACCATTACGGGAGCAGTCCCTTCCTTGTGCGGGAAGAAGGGTCCGATGTCGATCGTCGTCGCGCCGTTGCAGTCGCCGCTCCGCGCGCGGCGCGACCTGCGCCTCGCTCCGCCCTCTACGGCTGCCCAACGCCCGCCCCGCGTGTTTCGCGGGCCGCGACTACACGCTCCAGTGATCGGGTCAACCAATGAACACGGACACTGACGTCCTCGTCGTCGGCGCCGGCCCCACCGGGCTGATGCTGGCGAATCAGCTCGGGCGGCGCGGCGTGCGCGCGCGCATCATCGACCGCCACACCGGTCCGTCGCTCCAGACGAGGGCACTGGGCGTCCAGGCACGCACCTTGGAGATCTACACGCACTTGGGCATTGTCGAGCGGGCGCTCGAGCTCGGCAAGCGCGCCACCGGTGCCAACATCTGGGTCCAAGGGCGGCGGGCGGCGCGTCTCCCGTTAGGTGACATCGGGCGTGATCTCAGCCCGTATCCCTTTCTCCTGATCCTGGGCCAGGACGACAACGAACGCCTGCTGGGCGACGTCCTCTGTAAGCAGGGCATGGCGGTGGATTGGAGCACGGAGCTCGTCGGCCTCGCACAGGATACCAGTCACGTCAAGGCGACGCTCCAGCGACCGGACGGCACGATCGAGGAGATGACGGTCGCGTGGGTCGCAGGATGCGACGGCGCGCGCAGCGCCGTGCGCGAGCTGAGCGGGATCGCATTTCAAGGCGCGCCCTACGAGCATGTTTTCTTCGTCGCCGATACGCGAGTGACGGGACCGATGGTGCCGGACGAGCTCAACGTCTATCTGTGGCCCGAAGGATTTCACCTGTTCTTCCCGATGCGCGGGGCCGACCACTGGCGGCTGGTCGGAATCCTGCCCCCAACCTTGCGGGGACGAGACGACCTGACGTTCGACGAAGTGATTCCCTCGGTGCGCCAGCAGGCGGGCACAGCGCTGTCCTTCGAGACGTGCAGCTGGTTCTCCACCTACCGCATCCACCACCGGCGCGCCGCACGCTTCCGGGACCGGCGCTGCTTCCTGCTCGGCGACGCCGCCCACATCCACAGTCCGGTGGGCGCGCAAGGCATGAACACGGGCCTGCAGGATGCCTACAACCTGGCCTGGAAGCTCGCGCTCGTCGTGTCGGGACGAGCGGGTGCGGCGCTGCTCGACTCCTACGAGGCCGAGCGCGTGCCGGTAGCCAAGCGGCTGCTCAGCACGACCGACCGGGCTTTTTCGCTGGTGGTAGCCGACAGTTGGCTGGCGGGGCTGTTCCGCACTCGGGTTGTTCCGAAGATCATGGCGTTCCTGATGGGCCTCAACTGGGTTCAGAGGCTCGTATTTCGCACGATCTCTCAGATTGGTATTCGCTACCGCAACAGCTCACTGTCGGAGACCCTGGCGGGCCTGCCTGAAGCCGCCCCGAGGGCGGGCGATCGGTTTCCGTGGCTGCGGCTCAAGTTCCGGCCGAACGGCCCCACTGAGGACCTGTTCGGAAAGTTGGACGACACTCGATTCAATCTGATCGTGGTCGGCCAAGCGTCGCCCCCGGGCGGGGTGTCCGAACTCGGCGAGATGGTGCGCATCCACGAGGTGCCGAGCGATCCTGCCAACGACCGGGAGCTCACGCGCGCGCAGGTCCCCCGGCCCTCGTTCTATCTCTTGCGTCCCGACGGCCACGTGGGGCTCGCAGGGACACGTTGGGATGGCGCCGCGGCGACGCGGTACCTCTCCGAGCGTCTGCACTTCGGAGGCTAGGCCGACGCTGCGCCTCAAGGAAGCCTTAGCCGACCGCTACACGCTCGAGCGCCAGCTGGGTGCCGGCGGCATGGCCACCGTCTATCTCGCCCATGACGTGCGCCACAATCGCAAGGTGGCGATTAAGGTCATGCACGCCGAGCTCGCGGCCTTGATCGGCGCCGAGCGGTTCCTGAAGGAGATCGAGACCACCGCCAATTTCCAGCACCCCCACATCCTGCCCCTGTTCGATTCCGGCCAAGTCGAGGGCACGGTCTTCTACGTCATGCCGTACGTGCAGGGCGAATCACTGCGCAGCCGGCTCACCCGCGAGACCCAGCTCCCCGTCGCCGACGCGATCCGGATCGCCGCCGAAATCGCCGCCGGGCTCGACTACGCTCACCGCCAGGGCGTGATTCACCGCGACATCAAGCCGGACAACGTGCTGTTCCACGACGGCCGGGCGCTGGTCGCCGACTTCGGCATCGCGCTGGCCTGGTGCGGCGACGGCAGGACGCGGATGACGAAGGCGGGCGCGAGCCTTGGCACGCCCGAATACATGAGTCCCGAGCAGGCGGCCGGAGAGCAGAAGCAGGACCCGCGCACCGACGTGTACGCCCTCGGCGTGGTGCTGTACGAAATGCTGACGGGCCGGCCGCCATTCACGGGTCCCTCCGCCCAGGCGATCTTCGCCCAGGTTCTGTCGGAGGAGCCTCGCCCGCTCGTGCTCGAGCGCAAGACGGTCCCCCACCACATCGACGCCGCCGTCGCGCGCGCGCTCGAGAAGCTCCCCGCCGACCGCTGGCAGACGGTGGCACAGTTCGCCGAGGCGTTGACCGGTGCGGTGGCGTCGAGTGGGACGCGAAGCCGCAGGCTCTCGGCGGCGCCGACGCGGTCCGCGATTCCCTGGGCGTTATCGGCAGTCCTGCTGCTCGCGGTCGCTTGGGTGGGCCTGCGGAACGGGCGGAGCGCGCGCCCGCCGGCAGGCCCCATCCGGTTCGACGTCGAGCTCGACCCGGGAGTGCAACCCTCCTTCACGCCCATCGTGCGGTTGAGCGCCGACGGCCGACAACTCTTCGTCACCGCCATGGTGGGCCGGCGGGAGGAGATCTTGCGGCGCGCGTTCGACCAGATGCGGACGGACGTGATCGCCGGTGCCGGCCAGGGGGAGCAGGGGACCGGAAACAGCCGGCCGTTCGTTTCGCCGGACGGACGGTGGATCGCCTCCGCGACAGGGGAAGCTCAGAAAGGTCCCGGTGGATGGCGGGCCCGCGATCGACCTCGCGGTGGCCGACTGGGCCGGCGGCAGCTGGGGCAAGAACGGTCGGCTCGTCTACACCCGGGCCTACAACACCGGTCTCTGGATCGTGAGTGAGGGCGGGGGCGACGAGCGCATGCTCACGAGCCCGGACACGGCGCACGGCGAGCTGGGCCACTGGTGGCCCCAGATTCTGCCGGACGGCGAGCACGTCGTGTTCACCGCGTACCGGACGCCCATCGAGCGAGCCACCATCGAGGTCGTTTCGATCAGGTCCGGTCTGCGGAGCGTGTTGTTCACCGGCGGCGTCTTCGGCTTCTACGTACCGACGGGGCACCTCCTCTATGCGGTGGGTGAAACTATCCGAGCCGTGCCATTCGACCTCCGCCGACTCGCGGTGACCGGCCCCGCCCTTCCGGTAGTCGATAGCGTAGCGATGAACCCCACGGACGGCGCGGCGGCATTCGACGTGTCTGAGAATGGGACCCTGGCGTATCTGCCGGTCAGCTCGTACGTCACCGAGACCGAGGTGGTCCTGGTGAACCGGAGGGGCGACGCCTCGCGCGCCCTTCCCGGGGCCGATCGCTACAACCATCCGCGTCTCTCACCTGAGGGGGGCCGCATCGCGGTGGACATCCGCTCGGCGAATTCGTTGGGGGACGTGTGGATGTTCCAGGTTGGGCGCTCGGGCGGTACCAGAGTGACGGCCGAAGGCGGCAGGGATTTCGGCGCCGAGTGGACGCCCGACGGTCGCGAGCTGATTTACTCGAGCGAGCGCCCCTTCTTCGATCTCTATCGCCGGGCGGCAGACGCGAGCCGGCCCGCCGAGCCGTTGCTCACCGGCACGTACGACCGCTACACCGGCGCTGTGTCGCACGACGGTCGCCTGTTCGCGTTCGTGCTCAGTGTCCCCGGCGGCGCGGAGCTCTGGACCGTGCGGCTGCGCGGCCCACCGGTGCCCGCGCGCTATTTCGCCAACGGCTTCAACCTCGCGCATCCCACGCTGTCGCCGGATGGCCGCTGGATGGCCTACGACTCCGACGAGTCGGGTCGCGTCGAAGTGTACGCCCAGTCGTTCCCCGACCCGCACCTGAAGCGATGGAAGGTGTCGCCGGCGCAGGGATCGGAGCCGCTCTGGACCCGGGGCGGGTCGGAGCTGGTGTACCGCAAGGGGGACAGCGTGATGGCGGTGGGCGTCGACCTGGCGAACGGCCGGAGCAGCCAGCCCCGGGCGCTGTTCGGCGGGCCCTATCCGGACAGCCCGGGGTGGACGCGGCCGCGGAGCTACGACGTCTCGCGTGACGGCGAGCGGTTTCTGATGCTCAAGCTGCCGCCCGAGCGGATCCGACCGCGGATCCACGTGGTGTTGAACTGGTTCGACGTGCTCCGGGCGAAGTTCCCACGGTAACTCACTCGTAGCGCAGCGACTCCACCGGATCGACCGCCGCGGCGCGGCGCGCGGGCAGGATGCCAGCGATGAGCCCCACGCCGATCAGGATGCCGACGCAGATCAAGGCGATGGGCCACGACAGCGTCGGGTTGAGGATGTACTGCATCGCCGGGTTGTCTTCCTTCGGGATCGCGTCCACGCCGAACACGATGAGCGCCGCCGTCGCGAGTCCCACCAGCCCGCCCGACACGGCGATCGTCATAGCCTCGAACAGGAATTGCGCCATGATGTGCCGGCGGCGGGCGCCGAGCGCGAGCTTGATGCCGATCTCCTGCGTCCGCTCCTTCACCACGACGTACATGATGTTGGCGACTCCGACGCCCGCGATCAGCAGCGTGAACACCCCGACGAGCCCCATGAAGATCTGGATGCCGAGCCCGACGGCGAGGGTTTGCTTCTCGTCTTCGATGAAGTCCCACAGGCCCAGCGCGCGCTCATCCTTAGGGTCGAAGCGGTACTTCTGCCCCAGCACCCGGTAGAGCTCTACTTTCACCAGGGGGCCCCGGGACGCGTCGCGCGGCTGCACGATGAGGTGGTTCACGAACCGGTTACCGTAGATGGTACGAAACGTCGAGTAGGGGATCACGCCGCGGTCGGCGTCCGGTCCGTTGTTGCTCGAGTCCTGGAACTTCTTCTTCAGCACCCCGACCACCGTGAACGGGAGGCCGTCCACCACGACGCTCTTGCCGATCGGATCCACGCGCTTGCCGAAGATCCGCTCCGCCAGCTCGTTGCCGAGAAACAGTACGCGCCGCTTCTGCGCGATGTCGAGCGCGTTGATGAACCGCCCGCCCTGCGCCGGCTCCATGTGCCGCATGGGCTCGTGATCGGGGCCCACGCCTTCGAGGAAGGCGTTGGTGCGGGTCTTGCCCAGCTGGAACGCGGTGCCCCAGCGCCCATAAGACATACTCCCCCGGTCGATATCCGGGATGGCACCCTTCAGGAGCTCGAGGTCCTCTTCCACGAGGCGGATGCGCCGGCCTTGCCCCAACCCGGCGAACGCCTTGCTGGTCTCGCCGCCGTAGACCATGAAGATCCGCTCGCCGGCGCCCAGCAGGCCGTCGCGGACCGTGCGCTTCAGTCCCTCGCCGAACGCCAGGAGCAGCACCACCGCGAGCGTTCCCCAGGTCACTGCGAAGAACGTGAGGAAGGCCCGGGTGCGCTGCACCTTCAGGTCGCCGATGAATTCCCGGAGCAGGATGGAGAACATCAGGTTCGCAGCGCTTCCACCGGATCGAGCGCCGCCGCGCGCCGGGCCGGCATGAGGCCCGCGGCAAACGCCACTGCCGCGAGCAATGCGAGCGTGGCCGCCAGTACCATCGGAGAAATCGTCGGCACGCCGACAAACTCTTTGATGGGCAGCCCGCCCAGCGCCGCCACGAGCCCGAACGAGAGCAGCAGGCCGAGCATCGCTCCCATCGTCACGATCATCAGGGCCTCGGCGAAGAATTGGCGCATGATGTCGGCGCGGGTGGCGCCCACGGCGCGCCGCACCCCGATCTCGCGCGTGCGCTCCCGCACCACGATGTACATGATGTTCGCCACCCCGATGCCGCCGACCAGCAGGGTGAAGCTCCCCACGATCGCAAAAAAAATGTTGAAGGCGACGAACATCTTACCGAAGCGGGTCTCCCACTCGCTCGTGTCCCAGAAGGCGAGGGCGTCCTTGTCCAGCGGATCGAACTTGTACGCGCGCGCCATCGTCTCGTACACCCGCCGCTCGGCCCGCTTGGTGACTTCGGAGCTGTGCGCGCGATACACGATGTTGTTCAGGAAGCGGTTGCCGAACAAGGCGTAATGCGTCGTCGCCGAAATGAAGATCCGATCCTTGTCGCGTTGCTGGTACGAGGAGTTCTGCAGCTTGGGGCGCATCACCCCCACGACGGTGAACGGCGTGTCGCCCAAAAACACCTGTTGCCCGACCGGCGGGTCGTCGCCGAACAACAGTTTGGCCAGCTCGTCGCCCAGCACGGCCACCCGCCGCCGCTCGGCGACGTCGCGATCGTTGATGAAGCGGCCCCCCGCCTGAGCGATGATGTTGCGCATGTAGCCGTACACCGGGAGAATCCCTGTGACGGCGGGTGAGGCCGCCTTGACGCCACGCCGCACCCGCGCGCTCTGCGTGATGAACTCCGGACTGATGAACTCGATTTCGGCGACTTCGCGGGCGAGCAGCTGCACGTCATCCGGCCGCAGGCGGATCGGGCGGCCATCGCCGAACCCGGCGAACGGCTTGGTGGTGCGTCCGCCGAACAGAATCACGATGCGGTCGCCCAAGCCGTGAAACCGCTTCTTGGTTTGCCGCTCCAGACCGACACCGAACGCCAGCAGCACCACCACCGCCACCGTGCCCCAGGCGATCCCCAGTACCGTGAGAGAGGTGCGGAGCTTCTGCGCCCGCAGATCGCCGAAGAACTCGCGCCACACGTCAGGAGATCTCGCGCGGCGCCGCCTCGACCAGCGAGTCGGTGACTTGCAGGCCTTCCAGCACCTCGATGTTGATGGCGTCGGAGAGGCCGGTCTTGATGAAGCGCTCTACCGTCTTGCCGGGTCCGGTGCGCACCGTCACGAAGCTCGAGTCATGGCGGTGGGTGATCAACCGCTCCGGGATGTAGAGCACGCTGTCCCGGCGCGAGATGGCCACCTCCGCATTGGCGGAGTAGCCCGCACGCAGCGTGGCGCCTGCCACCTCCGTCAGGACGATCTCGATGGGAAAGACCGTCGCCTGCTCCTGCTTGTGCGCCTTGAGCCAGATCTTCTCGAGCCGGCCCTGCACGCTCGCGTTGGGCAGCGCGCCGATCTTGATCGTGGCCGGCATGCCTTCCTTGAGCCGGCCCACGTCGATCTCGTCCACCGTTCCCCGGAAGATCAAGTCGCGCATCGCCGCCATGCGCATCAGCACCGTGCCGGCCTGGTAGGGCGTGAGCGGCACCACGGGATCGCCGATCTCGATCGAGTCCTCGAGGATGTAGCCGTCGATGGGAGCGCGGACCACGGTCTCGACCGGCTTGCCGTTGGCCAGCACCGTGCCGCCTTCCTGCAGCGCCAGCCGCTCCTGCGCCAGCGACAGCTGCGAGCGCGCCTCGTCCACCTGCCGCTGTGCGGTCTCGAGATCGGCGGGGGAGATGAGGTTCTTGTTGCGCAGCTCCTGCTGGCGGGTCAGCTCGCGCTCCACGTTCTTGAGCTCGATCCCCCGCAGCTCCGCGTTACGGCGCAACTCCACCATTTCCAGCGGCGTCGGGTTGGGGGAGATCTCGAGCAGCGGCTGGCCCCGCTTGACGAAGTCCCCCACTTCCGCGAAGCGCCGCCGCACCACTCCGGCCAGGATCGATTTGACGCTGACCTCGATGCGAGGCTGGATGGTGCCGACGGCGAGCGCCTTATCGACTAGCGACCCGCGGACGACCGCCGCCGCCTTGGGCCCTTCCTGTTTCTTGCCGCCGAGCTTTCCGGTGGCCGCCATGGCGCCCAGGCCCAGGACGGCGACCACGACGGCGGGGATGACGATGGTACGGCGCTTCATTCTGGGGACGGCTCCGCGCGGGTGCGTAGGATGAGACGTGTCTTCTTCTTACGGGGCTCGGCGCCGATTGTTTCCGGGCTTAGTCCGCCGCCTGCCGCTCGGGCGGCGGCGCCTCGTCGGCGAGCAACCGGAACGACTTGACGGCGCCGGTGAGCTTGTCCGCGGCTTCGGCGAGCTGGTTCGCCGAGGACGCGATCTCTTCCGTCGAGGCGCTCTGCTGCTCGCTCGACGCCGCGATCTCCTCCGCCGCGGCGAGCAAGCTCTCCGTTCCCTGGGTCACCGTGGCGAGCCGGGCGCCGATCTCCTCGATGAGCGCCCGCATCTCCTCTGCGGACCGCGCGATCTCCCGGCTCCAGATGTCGCTCGCCTGCGCCTCCGCGGCCACCGTGGCGAGGCCCTGCGCGGCGGCCTGCGCGGCCTCGCGCGCTGCGGCGGCTCCCTGGGCGAGGTGTGCGAGCCGCTCCCGTGTCGCCTCGACGCGCGCCAGCACGCCACGCACGGTGTCCCCCGTGTCCCCGGCCGCCGCCGCCGCCACCGAGGCAAGCTTGCGGACTTCGTCCGCCACGACCGCAAAGCCGCGTCCCTGTGGGCCGGCGCGCGCCGCCTCGATGGCGGCGTTCAAGGCGAGCATGTTGGTCTGCGTCGCGATCGCCTTGGTCTGCGTCACGAACTTCTGGATCTCCCCCGAAGCTTGAGCGAGTGCCGCCGCCTCCTTCGAACCCCGCTCCACTTCTTCGACCAGCTTGGCGAGCTGCGCCGTGCTCTGATCGAGCATTTCCCTGTGGCGCCGGGCGAGGTCCGCCACGGTGGTGTTGCGCCGCACCGAGTCTTCGGCCCCCGCCGCGAGCGCCGTGGCGATGTGGAGGATTTTGGCCGAATCGTCGGCCGCGGCGCGCACCAGCTGCGCCTGCTCCGCCGCGCGTTTGGTGAGATCCTGACACGTCGCCGTCATCTCTTCGGTCGAGGCGCTCATCTCCTCGGTCGAAGACGAGATCTCCGTCGCCATCGCCGCGGCTTCGTCGGCGGCCGTGCGGATCGCGCCCACCAGCCGTCGCAGCGCCACGACCATCGTGTGGACCGAGGAGAGGAGGTCGCCCACCTCGGCCGCCTCGGCGCGTTGGGTCACCACCGTGACGGACAGGTCGCCGCCCGCGACGCGGCTGGCGATCGCCCCGGCCGCCTTAACGGGCTCGGTGATGCGCTGGTTGAGACGATGGCGGAACAGCAGGAGCAGGGCGACGGTCGCGCCGAATAGGAGGAGCGCCCACAGGAAGATGCTGACCTGGGTGCCTCGCGCCGCCGCGTAGGCCGTCGCCGTCGGCTGACGGAACAGCACCCACCACTTGCCGTTGTTGGTGGGCGCCGTGACGACCAGGTTCTCGATCGTGCCGTTGCGCACCGTCGCACGAGCCGGTTGCTCCGCGCGCGGGATCGCCGCCGCGTCGGGCAGGGTGCGCAGCAGGTCGCCCGGCGCTGAGCTCACAATCACGCGCCCCACGCCATCGACCACCTGGAGCCGCGCTCCGCCGCCCACGTCGGCGGTGCCGATCAGGCGCGACAGACGCTCCAGCCCGAACACGGTCTTGAGCACGCCCACCGGCCGCGCGCTGCGGGGCGCGCGGATCGCCACGTCGTACTCGAGCAACGCCACGGCGGTCGCCGAGTCGTACTGCGGCCCCCCTTCGAATACGCCGTCCGCCATGGCGCGCTGCCACCACGCGTTGTGCGACTGCACGAAATCCGACGTCCGTCCCGACGAGAGCACGATGTACCCGTGCCGCTCCGTGAAGAACAGCTCGGCGTAGTCGGAGCGTTGCGGATATCCCGTCACGTAAGCCGCGAGGTCGGCGTCCCCCCCCAGCATGCGGCGCTGATTGAACATCCGCTCGAGCGTGGGGACGTCGAGCGGCGGCAGCTTGTCCTTGACGGCCTGCTGGGCGGCGTCGATCGCGGCGCGCACCACGGCGGGAGACGCGGCCAGCGCCTCGGCCTCGTGGCGACGCTCCCGCAAGTACTGGTTCACGAGCGCCGCGACCCGCAGCGCGACGTCCTGGCCGCGATCCTTCGCCTGCTGCTCCACCGTTCGCTGGGCCGTGTTGCCGGACAGGGCGGCGAAACCGATCACCAGGACCAGGGCGACGCCGACGCCCGTGAGCAGGAAGCTCTGGCGGAGCTGCGGGGTGCGGCTGGCCATGTGATGGGTTTGGAGCGCTAAGCTACGCAGGGTTACCCACAGGGGCAAGTCTGTTTAGTTTCATGCACTTATGAATCAGGTGCCGACCTACGATCCGCAGGCGGTCGAGGCGCGGTGGCAAGTGCGTTGGGCCGCCGATCACGTCAATGAGCCCGACCTCGACCGCCCGCACCGCCCGTTCTACAACCTCATGATGTTCCCCTATCCCTCGGCCGAAGGGTTACACGTGGGGAACATGTTCGCCTTCACGGGCGCGGACATCTATGGGCGCTTCCGCCGGCTCCAAGGGCACGCCGTGTTCGAGCCGATCGGGTTCGACGCGTTCGGGATCCACTCCGAGAACTATGCGCTCCAGGTCGGCACCCACCCCGCGAAGCTGATCCCCGAGAACATCGACAGGTTCCGCCACCAGCTGCGTCGCTTCGGCGGCATGTTCGACTGGCGCCACGAGCTGTCCACCACGGACCCGCGGTACTACAAGTGGACCCAGTGGATCTTCGTCCAGCTCTTCAAGGCGGGGCTGGCGTTCCGCAAGAAGGCGGCCGTGAACTGGTGTCCCAAGGACATGAGCGTCGTGGCCAACGAGCAGGTGATCAACGGCTACTGCGAGCGCCATCCCGACACCAAGGTCGAGCAGCGCTTCCTCGAGCAATGGTTCTTCGCGATCACCCGGTACGCCGAACGCCTGCTCACGAATCTCGACCGGCTCGATTGGTCGGAGTCCACCCGGACGCTGCAGCGCAACTGGATCGGGCGGAGCGAGGGCGCCGAGCTCGTGTTCGAGACGCCGGGCGGCCAGAAGATCAGCGTGTTCACGACGCGGCCCGACACCGTGTTCGGCGCGACCTACCTGGTGCTCGCGCCGGAGCACCCGCTCGTGGAAGCGCTCACGGCCGATGAGCAGCGTCGCGCGGTGAACGCCTACCGGCGCGAGGTGCAGGCCACAGACATCGTGTCGCGCAAAGTGGGCGACCGGGCCAAGACCGGCGTCTTCCTCGGGTCCTACGCGCGCAATCCGGCGACCGGCGAGTCGATCCCCATCTGGATCGCCGACTACGTCCTGATGGAATACGGCACGGGCGCGATCATGGCCGTGCCGGCCCACGACAGGCGCGACTTCGAGTTCGCGACGGCGTTCAAGCTCCCGATTCGGACCGTGGTCCGGGCCGAGGCGGCGGGGCCGCTCCCGATCGTGACCGAAGACGGCGTGCTCGTGAACTCCGGGGAGTTCGACGGCCTGGCGTGCCGGGAAGGGGGCCGGCGAATCGTCGGGTGGCTCCAAACGCGGGGCCTCGCGACCCCCCAGGTGCAGTACCGCCTGCACGACTGGTGCATCTCGCGCCAGCGTTACTGGGGACCGCCGATTCCGGTCATCTATTGCGACCGCTGCGGCCCGGTGGCCGTGCCGGAGCGGGATCTCCCGGTCGAGCTCCCCCTCATCGAGGACTTCCGTCCCGACGCGAGCGGGGTGAGCCCGCTGGCGCGTCACAAGGAGTGGTACTTCGTGAAGTGCCCGCAGTGCGGGGCCCAGGGGCGCCGCGAAACGGACGTGTCGGACACATTCCTCGACTCGGCATGGTACTTCCTGCGGTATCCCTCCACCGAGTTCGAAGACCGGCCGTGGGATACGCAGCGCACCAAGACGTGGCTACCGGTGTCGACCTACATCGGTGGGAACGAGCACGCCGTGCTCCACCTGCTCTATTCGCGCTTCGTCACCATGGCGCTCCGCGAGCTCGGGCACGTGCACTTCGAGGAGCCGTTCCCGAAGCTCCGGGCACACGGGCTGATCATCAAAGACGGGGCGAAGATGTCCAAGTCGCGTGGCAACGTCGTCATTCCCGACGCCTACATCCAGAAGTGGGGCGCGGACACCTTCCGGATGTATCTCATGTTCCTGGGACCGTTTCAGGAAGGCGGTGACTTCCGGGCGACCGGGATCATCGGCGTCCGCCGCTTTTTGGACAAAGTCTGGCAGCTGGCGCACGAAGCGGCTCTCGCCCCGGGCGTGAGCCCGGGGTTGCCCGCGGAAGTCGAGCGCAAGCTGCACCAGACCATCCGCAAGGTCACCGTCGATACCGACACGCTCAACTACAACACGGCGATCGCGGCGATGATGGAGTACGTGAACGAAGTGCGGAGTGCGGAATGCGGAGTGCGAAGTGCCATGGAACCCCTGCTCGTCATGCTCGCTCCCTACGCGCCTCATCTTGCCGAGGATCTCTGGGCGGCCCTCGGCCACGAGCGCTCGATCTTCACGGCCGCGTGGCCGGCGTATGACGAACGGCTCGCCGCGGCGGGCGACGTGGAGATCGTGGTGCAGGTGAACGGCAAGGTGCGCGGGCGGCTCGTGGTGTCGCGTGGCGCCAGCGAAGACCAGGTCGTCGCGCTCGCCATGAAGGACGCGGCGGTCAGGAAGTTCGTGGACGGCCACCCGGTCCGGAAGACCGTCTACGTCCAGGATCGACTCTTGAATCTCGTCGTCTAAAAGATTTTCGCCACCACATCACCCACTACATACCCGACGGCGGCTACTCCCAGCCCGACCACAAACATATCGATCCCGCTGCGGATCACCCCCCGGCCCGTGAAAACACTACGCGCGCCTCCCACCGCGAGGTGCGACAGCATGGCGACCGCGAACGCGACCCAGGCCGCCGCCGGTCCGCTGAACATCACGAACGGCGCCACCGGGATCAACGCGCCCACCGCGGTGGACGCGCCGGTCACCCACCCCTCCTTGAAGGGGGTGGCGTGCGCTTCGCCGATCTTCAGCTCTTCGCGCACCTGCTCTCCCAGGGCGCGCTCTGGGTCGCGCATCACCTCGACCGCCATCTGGCGTGCGATCCCGGGCTCGATCCCCTTCGCCTGGTAGACCAGCGCGAGCTCGTCCTGCTCCACGTCGGGCATGAGACGGATCTCTTCCTGCTCCATCGCGATCTCGTGGGCGTACACCTCCTGCTCGCTCTTGGCGGCGAGATACCCGGAGGCGCCCATCGACAGGGCGTCCGCGATCATCCCGGCGATCCCCGAGACCAGCACGATGTGCGGCGCGGCGGCGGCGCCCAGCACACCCGCCACGAGACCAAAATTCGCGGTCAGGCCGTCGTTGAAGCCGTACACGACATTTCGTAGATAACCGCCGGACTCCGTCCGGTGCCACGGCTCGGCGGCCTTGCCGGCGAGGTCCGCCAGGGTTTCCGCGTGCGCGGCCGATTCCTTGGCGAGCTTGAGCGAGATGTCCCGCGCGTCGTCGAGCTGCGATTCGTTGTGGAGGTCCATGTAGCCCTTGACCTCCTGCCCTTCCTCGCGCAGCAGCAGTGGCAGCAAATAGCCGGGCCCGAAGCGACGCCCGAACCAGGCACGCAGCCGTGCGTTGAGTGAGGGCCGCGTTCCCTGCTTGGGGATCGGGTGGCCGTGCTCGGCAAGCAGCTTCTCCCACATCTGCGTGTGCCGCTCCTCCACGCCGGCGAGCTTGATGTAGATCTCTTTCTTCTTCGGGTCGCCCTCCTGCCCCGCGAGCACCAGGTACAGGAACGCGGCATCGTATTCGTCCTGCCAGTGATGCAGCCAGTTGTGGAGCGTGGTTTTGTCGAGATCGGGCATGCTGGAAAATAGCCGCAACTGACCGAATAGCAATCGGTTAGGCT
>Ga0209686_1000675_pt1 | contig 17234 bp, 13 predicted proteins | sample GraSoiAngelo_126_FD_185883 | JGI IMG/M metagenome (GOLD analysis project Ga0209686, IMG submission 185883) | Grasslands soil microbial communities from the Angelo Coastal Reserve, California, USA - 14_0927_09_20cm (SPAdes) (version 2) | ecosystem: Environmental > Terrestrial > Soil > Grasslands ...
CGAACGTCCCGCCAGCCCGCCACGCCTCCAGGGCAGCGAGGCCGGCATCTTCGGCGCCCTGCGCCAGCATGTATTCCACCCAGGCCCAGCGTGGGCTGGTGGGGCGAACCTCGGCCCGGCCGCGCAACCTCGCGCGCAGGTACGCCACGCGGCGTTCGACCTCGTCGATGGGGACGAACGGCGCGCCGTCCATCGGCGTGTTCCGCTTGGCCACGAATGGTGCGCAGCCGAAGCTGAGGGGCACGACGCGCGAGATCTCGGCCGCGAGCTCCGCCAGCTCCTCGAGGTCGCGATCCTCCTCGCCCGGCAGCCCCACCATCAGATAGAGCTTGAGCCGCTGGAACCCGCCCTGGCGGGCCAGCGCGGCGACGCGCAGCAGTTGATCCGCGGTGGTGCGCCGATCGAGGGCCTTCCGCAGGCGCTCGGACGCCCCGTCCGCCGCCGTGGTGAGCGTCCTCGCTCCGGACTGCGCCAGCAGCGCCACCAGCTCCGGCCGCGCGCAGAGCCGGTCGGCGCGCAGCGAGGAGATGCCGACCTCGCGCCCGTCGTCGACGAGCTTGCGCACCAGCTCGACGATGCGCGGATGATCGGTGACGGCGGCGCCCACCAGGCCCACCCGGCGCGCGCCCTCCGGCACCAGGTCGAGCAACCGCTCCGGGTCGACGGTGCGCATGCCGCCGTTGGTGGTGCGGCGCATGACGCAGTAGGTGCACCCGCGGGAGCAGCCGCGCTCGGGCTCGATCAGGAACATCGAGCGCAGCTCGGTATGCGGCGTCAGGATCTGCGAACGGGCCGGAAGGCGGTCGTCCTCCGCTTTCACGACGCCCGGCCAGGAGCCGGACAGCTCGGGCACGTAGAATCCGGGCCGCCGGGAGAGTTGCGTCCGCAGCTCGTGGCGGGGGAGGGTGAGCGCGTCGCAGAGCGTGTGGATCAGCTCCTCGGCCTCGCCGAGCACGATCACGTCCGCGAACGGCGCGAGCGGGACCGGATTGGAGAACGTCAGCGGACCGCCGCAGACGATCAGAGGGTGCCGCTCGTCCCGCTCCTCGCGGAGGATGGGGATCCCGGCCAGATCGAGCATGTCGAAGAGGCCGGCGATCTCCAGCTCGTAGCTGACGGAAAACGCCAGGCAGGAAAAACCGGCGACGGGCTGCTGCGATTCGTACGTACAGAGCGGAACGCGCGCCTCGCGCCAGGCCTGCAGGTCGTCGGGAAGAAATGCGCGCTCGGCTGCGGCGTCGTCGTGCGTGTGGATCTCGCGATAGATGGTCTGGAAGCCCAGGGAGCTCATCCCCACGTGATACGGGCTCGGATAACAGAGCGCGATGCGGGTGGCCGCCTGCTTGCGCAGGGCGCCCTGCTCGTCGGCGAGCCGGGTGCGGACGGGTTCGAGCAGGGGCCAGCGCATCGGAGCGGGCATTCTAAGGTAGAAGAAGGCGATGCGCCGTCTCGCGCTGCTCGGCTGCGTCCTAGCGTGCGCAGAATGGCGGATGCCGCCGACGTTTCCGGAGCGAGCCGCCGGGCGCCCGGTCCTGCACGAGCAGGCGTTGCTCGGCCTGTCGCCGCAGGGTGACGCCGCGGTGGCCGAGTTGTTGGAAGCCGACGGCGCCGAGCCGCGCCTCGCGTTGCTCGTCTTCGACCGCGCCGGCGCGACGCGCACGCTGCTGGAGGCTTCCCTGGAGAGCGCGCGCGCCGCATCGCGGGACCTGCAAGCGGCGGCGAGGCGGCCCGCGCCTGCCTTGGCGACGATCGTCGCCGCGCGGTGGCCCGAGGCAGGTGTGCGTGCGGCGCAGCTCGGGTATGCGCCGCGCCCACCCTCGGATCCGGAACCAGGGCGTGCTCTCTGGCACATCGGGGGAGCGGCCGAAGCCGGGGCCCTGCCCCTGGCGCTGCGCGTTTCGCCCACGACGGATCCACCGGCGCTGCTGCTGCTGCTCTCCGATCGGCTCGGCGACGACGGGGTCGAGCTCGGCAAGGTCTTGTTGACCGGCGACGTCGTGGGGCCACAGCTCTTCCTCCAGGGCGGCGTGGCGTGGCTGCTGGCGGGTTCGGTGGGGGCAAACCCGCTGCGGCGTACGGTCGGCCTGCATCGGGCGCTGCTCTCCCGAGGCGAGGCGCAGCTGCACAACGCGCACGGTCTCCAGGATTACGCCGCCGGCGAGCTGGATGCGGCGCGCCGCGAGTTCGGCCGCTCCATCGCCGCCGATCCCTCGTACGTCGACGGCCTCTACAACGCGGCCGCCGCAGCCGCGCTCACCGATCGCGCGGAAGAGGCGGTGAGCATGCTCGCGCGCGCCGCGGCCGTCGATCCCGCGCGCGTGCAGGTCCTCGGACGCAACGACGAGGACTTCAAGTCGCTTCGGCGCCGGCCAGACGTGCGCGCCTTGCTCGGGCTGAGAAGACCTCCGCCGGAGGGCGTTGCTCCGCCACCCTGAAGGCCTCCCCTGCTATGGTCCCGCCGCCGATGCACCCCCTGCTCCTCATCGCGGCCCTCCTCGCGCAGGCCGGGCTTTCCGAAGAACGCGCGCGCCAGATCCTCCCGCGCGCCGACCTGCATGCCCTCACCGATCAGCAGCGCGCGCAGTTCCTCGAGGTCGCCGGCGACACGTTCGGATACGCCGGCTGCAACGACACGCTGGCGCGCTGCCTCGCCGCGAACGTCACCGACAAGCACGCGCCACGGATGGCCGAACTGGTCAAGGCGCTGCTTCTCGAAGGGTTGTCGACGTCGGCGACCATCGAGATGGTCGAGCGGTACTACGCGAGCTTCGCGAAGGAGAAGAGGCAGAAGCTGCTCGATCAGGACTGTGCCCAGCTCGGTGAGGCGAAGGCGCCCGTCGCCGTCGTCGAGTACTCCGATTACCAGTGCCCGCACTGCGCCGCGGCGGCGAAGCCGCTGCGCGAGCTGGTGCGCGCGCTCCCCGCCAAGGTGCGCCTCTGCTTCAAGTACTTCCCGCTTCCCGGACACCCGCGCGCACCCGTCGCGTCGGCCTGCGCCGAGTATGCCCGGCAGCAGGGCAAGTTCTGGGAGATGGGGGATCTCATGTTCGCACACCAGGAAGAGCTCGGCGACTCCGAGCTGAAGTCGTTCGCGCGGCAGCTGGGGCTCGACGGCGACGCCATGCTGCGGCAGGCGTATGCGGGGCGATTCGACGCCGTCATCGAGCGACACAAGAGGGAAGGCGTCGCAGCCGGCGTCCAGGCCACGCCCACGGTATTCTTCAATGGACGGCAATCCACGCTGCCGCTGAAGCTCGAGTTCCTCGTCTTCTCCGCGCAGGACGAGGATGAGTGGCAGCGGAACAGGGGCAGCTGGGACAAGGACTGAGTTTGACCGACCTGCTCGCGCAGCGGTCCGTTCCCCTGCTGACGCCGGAACTGCCGGGCACCTCGGGCCTGGTCCGCGTCGCGGAGGACGACTTCTACGTCGAGGAGCTGCCGCTGTACGAGGCGTCCGGGGCCGGGGAGCACCTCTACCTGACGGTGGAGAAACGGGGTCGCTCCACCGTGGAAGTGGCGGGGGAGATCGCGCGGAACCTGGGAGCGCGCGAACGCGACGTGGGCACCGCGGGCCTCAAGGACAAGCGCGCCGTCAGCGTGCAGCGCATCAGCGTGCTCTCCAAGGCAACCCCGGAGGAGGCGCTGCGCCTGCAGGGGCGTGGATTCCGCGTGCTGGCCGCAGGCCGGCACGGCAACAAGCTCCGCCCGGGGCACCTGCGCGGCAACCGCTTCCGCATCGTCGTCCGCGGCGTCGTCCCGGAGGCGATCGCGCGCGCCCGCACCGTCTGTGCGCGCCTGGCGGAAACCGGCGTCGCCAACCTGTTCGGTCCCCAGCGGTTCGGAAAGCGCGGCGACAACGCCGAGCTCGGCCGCGCGATCCTGCTGCGCGAGCGCCAGGTGCGCGACCGCTTCCTGCGGCGCATCGCGCTCTCCGCGCTGCAGTCGGAGCTGTTCAACCGGTGCCTGGCGGCGCGGATCGCCGATGGCCTGTTCGCGACCGCGATCGACGGCGACGTCTTGAAGAAGCGCGCCACCGGCGGGCTGTTCGTGTGCGACGATCCGCGCGCCGATGCTCCGCGCGTCCTCGCCGGCGAGCTGGATCCGGCGGGACCGCTGCCCGGACATTCTCTCTTCGCATCCCGCGGCGAGGCGGCCCGCCGCGAGCAGGCGGTGCTGGTCGCGTCCCACATCGACCCCGAGTCGTTCGCCTCCGCGGGCGACGAGATGCAGGGGGCGCGCAGGCCCTACCGCATCGCGCCAAGCGAGCTCCGGGTGGAGCCGGCAGGCGACGACGCGCTGGTCGTCTCGTTCGCCTTGCCCAAGGGAAGTTATGCCGTTTCCGTCCTCCGGGAGATCAGCAAAAACGACGTCGAAGAGGCCGATTCGAGCGCGTGAACCAATGTTTGACCGCACTGGGAAGTGGGGATAGCAGTTGATCGATGAGAGCCCGGATCTGGATCTTCACGGTTGTGGTTGCGGTTGCCCTCGCCCTCAACCTCGCCCGGGTCTCGCTGAGCATCGCCCAGACCGGAGAAGACACCATGCGGGCGCGGGTCGCCGCCGCGAGCAACGCGCTGCGGGGCCAGCTCGATCTGCTCGACGCGCGCCTCGCGCCGCGCGCGGTCGCGATGATGCCGGACCTGATCGAGGCGGTGCGCGGCGGAGACGGGCAGTCGCCGGCGCGACCCGAGGAGCGCGCGCTCCGCGCCGCGGGAGCCGTGCTCTCTCCGGAACCGGATCTGTTCGCGGTGGCGAATTCCCACGGCGCGATCGTGTCCCGGCGGGCCCGCCCGGTCCAGGTATTGGAGGATCCAGCCCGGCTCCCACTGTCGCAGGCCGCGAACGGGGGAGTCGCGGTGCCGACGTTCGCGACGTTCGACGGCGCGGTCTATCGGTTCGCAGCTTCTCGCGTTCCCGGCGCGGCCGCGGCGGCAGTCGTCGGAACGCTCGTCGACGATCGGTTCGCCGCGCAGCTCAAGAGCCAGGTCGACGCCGACGTGACGCTGATCCAGGCCGGCCGCATCCTGGCCAGCTCGCTCCCCCAGGGTGAGGACCGCGCGCGACTGACGCGGTGGGCGGCGGCGCCTGGCCCCGGATATGGCGTGCTTCAGATCCGCCTGCCGTTCGTGGGGACCAACCTCTCCGGCGAGTTGCCGCGCGGGGCATCGCACTACGCGGTGCGCGGCGCTCTGCTGCCGCTCGACGGGGGAGTGCAGGCTGCGCTGACGGTACCTGCCTCGCCCTACCTCGCCTGGCTCGGACGCTACCAGGCTTTCTATGCAGCCGGCCTCGCCGTCTTCCTGCTCTTCGGCCTCATCTGGGGACTCGTCGCGCGCGCGCCGGCGCCGGTGGTCCAGCAGGTGTTCACGCCGCCGCCCACGCCGTTCGAACCGGAGGACGGGGTCGTCAGCCCGCCGCGCCGCGCCCCGCGGATGCCTCCGCTGGGCACCGACTTCGGAGAGGCGCGCTCCGCTCCGCCGCCCCCGCGCGACATGCCTTGGTCCGAAGGAGGGGATGCTGCCCGCGAGCAAGCCATCCAGACGGCGGTGCCTGCGACGCCCGCTCCCTCGCCGGATTCGCTGGACCCGGATCTGCCCCCGCGCAGCGGCCTGGAGCTCGCCGCCGAAGCGCATCCGGAGGGCGAGCCGCAGACCGCCGCGTCCGAATCGGCGGTTTGGGGGGGACCCCTTTCCGCCGAGACCGCTGGAGTGACGAATCCGTCGGCGTCCGTGCCGGATTGGGAAATTCCGGCGCCGCCCGGAGCCGCAGGCAAGGCAGAGTTCGGCTTCGGCGAGCTCGATCCATCCGTTCCGCCGGCCAGCGCGGAGGCAGACGCGTCCAACGGCGCGCTGCGCCCCGCGACGAACGAACCGGCAGCGGAACCTTTCCCGGGCGACGAGCCGACGCGCGTCGAACCGGTGAGCGCGGCGCTGATCGAGAAGTTGCGCGAGCGGGACGAGGAGGTCCCCGCCCAGGAAGGCAGCGCGGCGGTCACCATGCAAGACTTTTCCCTTCCGGCTGCGGAAGAGAGCGATCCCGACGAGGAGCACTGGCGCGAGACGTTCGATCGGTTCCGCGAGCTCAAGGCGCAGCTCGGGGAGCCGGCCGACCGGATCTCGTTCGAGAGATTCGCCGCCAAGCTGAAGAAGAACCGCGCGGATCTGGTGGCGAAGCACAACTGCAAGGGCGTGCGCTTCTCGGTCTACGAGAAGGAGGGCAAGGCGGCGATCAGGGCGTCGGCGATCCGCTAGACCGTCGGAGCCTACAGGCGGGCGCGGTGGAACTTCTCCAGCTCCGCGTTCGCGCGCGCGAGCGACTCCAGCCGCGAGCTGACCGCCTGCAGCGCCGCCGCGGGGACCGCGACGTATCCCTCTCCCTCGGGGAGCCCGGTGTAGACGCGATTGCCGATGCACCCCAGGCTCACCGCCGGCCTGCGGGAATCGAGCGCCTGCGGCAACACCGCGCAAGTCGGCCGGCCCATCGCCGGCGCCTCCGGCGAGACCCCGGCGGCCTGCGCGGCCTCGACGATCACCATCATCTGCGCCGTGGTCCCGCGCGCGAGCACCAGATCCGGCGGGCAGGGCATCTTCGCGAGCGGTCCGTAGACGGCGACGAGCAACGGCGCCTTGCGGTGCGGGATCGCCGGCACCTCGTCCATGCGGATGTAGCCGAGCTGGACCATGGTCCCCACGAGACCCATCAGCTCCTGCTGCCTGGCCTCGCTCATCTGCACACCGTGCGTATGCGCTCCGATCGGACAGTTCTGGTGATCGCCGGCATCGGTCCAGAACACCTCGCCCTCGGCGGCGCGCTTCCAGTAGCTGCAGCTCGCCGGCCCGGCGGCCGCATGAGGCACGCCGGCGGGAGGCGAGTCGCGGAAAGCGATGCCTACGGCGGGCAGGGACAGTCGCAGGGTCCTCTGGAAGATGTCGTCCATGTCGCTGGACTACATCACTCCAGCGCAGGTGGCCACCCGCAAGCGTCAGCGGGGCGTCTGGTACCAGTCCTCCTGATCCGGCTGCTGCTCGTCGCCGCAGGCCTGTGTCGGCTCGCTGCCGGCCATGAAGACCTCCGTGGCGGCGTACGGATCGCCGCTTCCGCTCAGGCAACCGGTGTTCCGGTTGATCTGCACCTGCACGACGCCGGGAGGCGGGGCCGGCCATTGCTCCAGCGGCTGCCCGGCGGTCGCGGCGCGCATCCACTGCAGCCACATCGGACCCGCCGCGTGCCCGCCGGTCTCGTACGGGCCGAGCATCTCGTGCGTGTCGAATCCCACCCAGCCGCCCGCCAGCAGCGAAGGCGTGAATCCGATGAACCAGGCGTCGCGGTGCTCGTTCGCCGTGCCGGTCTTGCCCGCGGCGGGGCGGCCGATCGCGCTCAGCGAATGCGCGGTTCCGGAGGGATCTTCGATCACGGACCGCATCATGTCCGCGACGATGTACGCGACCTCCGGCTTCATCGTCTCACCGGCCTTCGCTTCGGCGGAGAGCAGCGTGTTGCCGTCGCGCGAGAGTACCTTGCGGATGAGCACCGGCTCGCCGCGCCGGCCTTCCGAAGCCAGCGTCGCATAGGCGTTGATCTCTTCGAGCACGCCGACCTCTCCCGTGCCCAGCGCCGCCGTGTAGCTCTGCGGGATCTCGCTCGACAGACCCGCCGCTCTTGCCGCCTCCCGCACCTTGTCCAGGCCGACGTCGAGCAGGAGCTTGACCGCGACCGTGTTCTTCGATTCCGCGAGCGCCTTGCGGAGCCTGATCGGGCCGTCGAACTCGTCCTTCTCGAAGTTTTGCGGCTTCCAGGCCTTGCCCGTCCAGGGATCGGTGATCACTTCCGGCGAGTCGTCGACCCGGGTGATCGGCGTGTACTTGCCGGTGTCGATCGCGGCCGCGTAGAGGAAAGGCTTGAACGAGGATCCCGGCTGCCGCCGGGCCTGCGTGGCGCGGTTGAACGACGAGAGCGCGACGTCGTACCCGCCTGCCAGAGCGAGCACGCCGCGCGTCTTCAGATCCATGGCCACGAAGGCGCCTTCGACTCTTGGCGTCTGCTCGAGCGCCAGCTCCAGCCGCTGCACGCGAGTGCCCGCCGGCGTGCGCTGCGTCTGCAGATGCGCGACGCGCACGGCCACCACGTCGCCGACGGCGAGCACGTCGCCCGGCGCCTTGGGCGGCGGTGTCGCGCGCTCCGGCTTGAAGGGGCGAGCCCAGGCCATGGTGGAGAGCGGCACGTTGCCGGCGATCCCCGGCGCCAGCTCCACGACCGCGTCGGCGCGGCCGACGCTGGTGACCAGCCCGGAATAGATCTCGTTCGGCGCGAGGGGCCGCGCTCTCGCGGCGCGCGCGAGCACGTCGGGCGGCACGTTGCCCTCCAGCGCGAGGGCCGCGACATCCGCGGCGGTGTCCGAATCCTCGGTCTCGTCCGGGCGCTTCCTGGGCGGCTTCTTGCTCGCGTCGCGGCGGACGGCCGCCGTGTAGATCCCTTCCAGGTCGAGGACCCACGCTTGATCCGGCGTCTGCGCGACGGAGGCGAGCCGCCGGGCGAGCGCGGTCCGATAAGCGTCGAGCCGCTCGGGGCCGAGCTTCACCTCGGGCCCCCGCCAGCCCTGGCGTTTGTCGATGGCGCGCAGGTTCTCCCGCAGCGCTACCTCCGCCGCGTCTTGCAGCCGCGGATCCATCGCCACTTCCACGGTCATCCCGGCGGTATCCACGGCCGCATCGCCGAACTGCGCCACGAGCTGGCGGCGCACCTCGTCGACGTACCAGGCGCCGGGCGGTTCCGGCGGGGGCGGGGGGAGCACGATGGGCTTCTCCACCTCGCGGTCGTGGTCCTCGCGCGAGATGAAGCGATTGGCCAGCATCCGATCGAGCACGTAGATCTGCCGTTTCTTCGCGCGATCCGCATGGCGGCGGGGATTGATGCGCGACGGGTTCTGGGGCAGTCCCGCGAGCATCGCGGCTTCCCCCAGGTCGACGTCCTGCACGTGCTTGTTGAAGTAGTAGAGCGACGCCTCCTCGACCCCGTAGTGCGCTTTGCCGAAATTGATGTGGTTCAGATAGAGGAAGAGGATGTCGTCCTTGGAAAGGTTGTGCTCGAGGCGCGACGCCAGCAGGATCTCCTTCAGCTTCCGCTTCCAGCGCTTCTCCGGGCTGAGGAAGAAGTTCTTCACCACCTGCTGCGTGATGGTGGAAGCGCCGAGCCGCTTGCGGCCGCTGAGCGCGTCGATCACCGCGGCGCGGGCCAGCGCGAAGAAGTTGAAGCCCGGGTGCTTGTAGAAGTCCTTGTCCTCCGCGCTGATCACGGCCTGCACGAGCACGCGCGGGATCTGATCCATCTTCACCACCGTGCGGCGCTCCCGGTAGAACTGGCCGACCACGCTGCCGTCGGCGGCCACCACCTTGCTGGCGACGAACGGGTGGTAGTCGCGAACGGAATCGAACGTCGGGATCTCGCGCGAGATGTAGATGTACCCGGCGAGCATCGCGAGGATGCCGGCCACGGCCAGCGCCCCAGCCGTCCAGGCAGCGCGGCGCAGGACGATTTTCCAGCGGGCCGGTCCGGCGGGGACGTGGCCCTGGTAGTCGTCCGCGGGAACCGGGCGGTATGGCTCCACCTCCGGCTCGGACGGTGGAGGCGGCGGTTCGGGCTCCGGTTCTGGCTCCGCCTCCGGCTCCGGCGCCTGCACGAGGGCGGTGCTGCCCGGAAGGTCGTCGGGATCCGGCTCGGGCTCAGGTTCGCGCTCGTGTTTCTCGTCCCACCATGCGCCCCGGCGCCCCCGCTTTTCCGCCGGCGGCGGAGGCAGCGGCCGTTTCGGCGGAGGCGGCGCGGCAGGTTGGTCCTCCGACGTCGACTCGTCCTCGACGTCGATCAGGGTGCCGCCGGAAGCGGCGTCGGGGCGCTTGGGAGGAGAAGCCATCGGACTCGCGCGAAGCATGCAACAGCGGGGGCCCCTGCGTCCATGCAAACGCTCCACATTGCTTTTCGATCTCCCCTCTCGATGCCATCCGAAAACGTACGAGAAACTTGCTCCGGCCAGGCCCTGCCGCCATCCTGCGCCCGCGATGTGGTGCGTCTATCTGCTGCGCTGTGCCGACGGCACGCTCTACACGGGGATCACCACGGATCTGCACAAGCGCCTCGCCGCGCATGCCCGCGGTCGCGGCGCCCGCTATACGCGCGGCCGCGCACCGCTCACGCTCCTGCACGCGGAGCCCGCCCGCACTCGTTCCGCCGCTCTCCGCCGCGAGCACGAACTGAAGCGCCTGCGCCGCGGCGCGAAGCTCGCCCTCCTTGACACCCTGAGCGAGCGCGGTTAGGTGCGCTCGATGCGAAGAATCGCCGCGCCGAGATCCTGCCGGAGCCCTGAATGAAGAGACTGCTTCTCATCGCGCTCTGCAGCGTCGCCTGCGTCACCACGGCACAGGAGGGCGAGCAGATGCGCGCGGACATCGCGGCGCTGCGGGCGGATCTGAAGAAGGAGATGGATGCGACTTCCGCCGATCGCCAGAAGGACCAGCAGCGCGCGAAAGCGCTGCAGGACGCGCTCGACCAGCTCTCTCGCGCGGCCCGCAAGAGCGGCGCCGATCTCGCCGTGGATCTGGAAAAAGCGCAGAACGACCTCTCCTCGCTGCGCGGCCAGATCGAGGTGCTGCAGCACCGCCTCGACGCGCTGGAGAAGACTTCGCAGGAGCACCAGAAGGCGCTGGACGCGGCCACGCAGTTCGTGGCGCAGCGGCAGAAGGAGCTCGAACATCCGACGGACAAGGGCCCCCTCTACAACCTCGCCCGCCAGCGGCTCGATCAGGGGCAGCCGGCGAAGGCGCGCGAGCTGTTCCAGGACTTCATGAACCGGTACCCGAAGGACGAGCTGGCGGCGAACGCGCAGTACTGGATCGGCGAGACGTATTACGCGGAGAAGAAGTGGAACGACTCCATCGTCGAGTTCCAGAAGGTGCTCAAGGAGTACAAGGGCTCGGACAAGGTCCCCGACGCGCTCCTGAAGATCGGGATGTCGTTCCAGGCGCAGGGCGATTGCCAGAACGCGCTGCTGTTCTTCGACGAGATCCTGCAGGCGCACAAAGCGGCGCCGGCGGCAAAAGCGGCCCACGACCACGCGACCGAGTGCCGCCGCAAGAATCAGAGCCGCAAGCGGTAGCCGCGCAAGAGCCTGTCCTCGACCTTCTCGATCAGCGTCACCAGGTCGCGGCGCCGGAACTTTCCCTGCGCATGCTCCTGGAACGCCAGCGCGGAATCGACCAGGTAGCGGGTGATGAAGTGCGCCGTCTGCTGCTCCAGCTCGTCGGACAAGAGCCGCCGGTACTCCTCGCTGCGGCAGAAGCGGTCGATGAGCTCGTACTCGCGCAGCATCTCCTCGCGCGCCAGCTCGCAGGCGACGCGGTACGTGTCCAGCTGGGGACGGCCGAGCCGGGACAGGACGTTGGCGTAGCGGGCTTCGAGATTGGAGTCGAGCCATTCCTCGATCCGCGGCGGGAAGTGGCGCAGATCGTCGACGAGCTGGTCGGCCACTTTGTCGAGGACGTAGTCCTTGAGCTCCTGCGGCTTGCGGTCGAGGATGCGATCCCAGCGTCCCATGGCGAGTCCTTTACGGTCCTCCCGGCAGTCCGGGGCGAGCGTAGACGACGACCTGTGGAACTTCGTCCAGGTAGAGCCCGGTCGCCGGCCGCCGCGTCCCGAACGCGTTCCAGGTCTCCGGCTCGCGGTCGCGGAACTCCCGGTGCCACTGCAGCGCGACGTAATCGGCCTGCTCCGGATCTGGCGCGTACCGGATGTCCCCGCGCAGCATCCCGACCAGCACGTACGTCCGGTAGCTCTCGACGTTCACCTCGTGGAAGTACACGCGCGCTCCGGGCGGGCAATTGGCGTTCAGCCAGGGCAGCACGCCGGTCACGTTGTTCGACCAGTACTGCCGCTGCATGCCGAGCGTCGCCGCCCCCGGGATGCCGCCCGACAGCTCCCCGTAGGCGCTGGTGCCGTAGGGGTGGACGTGGGCGATCTGCCAGGCGCCCGCAGCGAGCGTGGCGACTGCCGCCGGAACGACCAGCCGCGGCTGCGGCGCGACCCGCGCCAGCAGGGAAGCCGCCTCGGGCGTCAGCAGGGCCACGAACGCCAGCCAGTGCTTGATGCCGCCGAAGATCGGCGTGGTGCGGAGCAGGAAGGGAAGCAGCGCCGCGCCCGCGAGGCCGAGCTCGAGCAGGCGCTGGGATTCGAGCCGGCGCCGCGCGAAGCCGGCGAGAAGCGAGATTCCGGCGGCGGCGAGCAGCGCGACGGTCGGAAGCGGCAGCACCATCGCGTCCAGCACGAGCGGGTACTCGACGGGAAAGGGCGGCGCGCGAAGGACCTGCCCGAAGTACCACCAGGCGTAATGCACGTGGTGCGTGTGGAAGGCGATCCAGTCGCGCAGGTGCCGGAGAGGATCGTGCCAGAGCAGCGGCCAGAAGACGAAGAGCACGGCGGGCGAGAGCAGCAGCCACGGCAGCTTGCGCAGGCCGGCCGTCCGCTGATCGCGGGGCAGCAGGAGCGCATGCACGAGCAGCACCGGCGGCAGGAACCAGGCGTTGTGCTTGACCGCCAGCGCGAGGCCATAGGTCGTGGCCAGCCGCGGCCCGGTGCCGCGCAGCCAGGCCAGGCCGACGCCCGCCCACATCGCGCAGATGGGAACGTCGAAGCAGGCGAGGTGCCCGTGGAAGAACGTCCGCTCCGCGCACCAGAACAGGAGCGGTGCGAGCACGCCGGCGGCGCGCGACCGCGACAGCCCGAGCAGGCAGAGCCAGTAGCTGAGCAGCCCGGCGAAGGCGAACGCCGGCAGCCTCCACGCCAGAGCGTCCGGCAGCACCCGCAGCCAGGTCGTGAAGATCAGGTGTGACACCGCGAACAGGAGCTTGGTCAGGCCGGGGTGCTCGAAATTGTAGGACCAGGACTGCTCCGTCTCCGCCACGGCCTGCAGCGGCGCATGCAGCAGCAGCCGGAGCCAGGCCTCGTAGCGCTGTGCCGCCGCGAAGTAATAGCCCTCGTCGCGCACGAAGCCGACCTGCGCCTGCGTCACCGCCAGCGCGGCCGCGGTGAGAAACCCGAGCGTTCGCGCCAGCGCCTTGTCCGTCATCGCGTCGTCCAGGCCTGCAGGCAGAGCTGGCGGACCCGATCGGACGAGGAAACGGCGAAGAGGAAGTCGCGCTCGGCGGCCCCGGCCGGGATCGCGACGTCCAGGCGCCGCCAGCCGGTGCCGTCGCGCACCGTGCGCGCGATCTCGAGAGCACCGATTGGGACGCCGTCGGCGAAGACCTGCACCGCGATCGGCGGCCGATCGGCGTCGTAGGCCCGCTCGCCGATGACGCCCGCGCGCAGGTGGAGCGTCGTGCCCGCCGCGCCTCGCGCCGCGAGGCGGCCGCCGGGAGGAACGCGCGGGCAACGGCGCGCGACGTAGTCGACCTCATGCTCCTCGGAGGCGCGGGTGAGGTCGGCCGCGAGCGCGGCTGCGTGCAGGTCCCACGCCTGCAGCGCGAGCGCGCCGAAGCGCTGCACTTCTCCCGCCGCGGTGGCGCCACGGGCGCGCAGGGCCGGATCGGGAGCTCGGAAGAACGGCGTGCGCGGGAGCGAGAGCACCCAGAGCCGCCGCACCTCCAGGTAGTCCGCGTGCTCCAGGTCCTCCTCGGCGAGCACCGGCGCCGCGTCGACGAACAGCCGGGCACGTTCCGCCCAGACCGGCCAGATCTGGACGGCGTCGCCCGGTCGCGCCCGTGAGCGCAGCGATCCCGCAGCTTCCGCCCAGTCCGCGTCGGACGGCAGGCGAAAGCCCATCGTCAGATCGAACAGGAGCGACCCCGCGCCGAGCGCGATCAGCGCGACGAAGGCCGCCCTATGAAGAACCAAGCTTGATCTTCCGCTCGCTCTTCTCGCGATCGAAGAGACAGAGCGCGACTTCCGGGTAGGCGGCGAAGCCGGGCGACCATCCGGGGTGCATGGCGCAGCGCGGATCGAAGCAATGGTGCAGGTCCCAGAGGTGGCCGACGTAATGGGCCGCCCGCTTGGCGAGGCCGACCTCGAGGGGCAGACCCTTGTCGGAAAGACCGTGCGCGGTCACGAGCGCCTTGCCTCCGCCGTACTGCGCGTACCCGTCGACGGGCCCGCGCCCCATCGGACCCGGCGGCGCCGTCAGCGGTTCATTGGTGAGATAGACGATCTTGTCGTCGGCGTAGAGCGTGACGTCGTCGTCCATCTCGTCGACGACTTTGACGGCGTCGTAGGCGGACTGCTCGTCGTCGAGCGCGTCTGCCGGGATCTCGCCTTCCCCTTCCAGCTCGCAGCCCATGCCGTACGCCGCGTGGAGCCGCCGGGTAACGAAATCGATCACGTCGGGCGGGAACTCCGAGAGCGTGACGATCCGGATCATCTCTTTCCCTTCGCTTTCGCCTTGCCGGCGGGCTTCTTCGGGATGGCTTTCTTCGCAGCCGGAGCGGATTTTCTGGCAGCCGCTTTTTTCGCCGGGGCGGTCTTTTTCGCGGCCGCGGGCCTGGCCTTCTTCGCCAAAGCGGGTTTCGGCGGCCGGTGGGGAGACTTCGACTTCTCCTTGTCGGCCGCCGCCTTGTGTGCCGCGGGCGGCGCGGGCTGCTCCTCTTCCACGTCCGTCTCGTTCGCCGCTGGGGCGACCGCTTCCGCGGTGCCGCCCAACTCCTCGTCCTCGAGGCCGAGATCGTCGTCCTCGGCGGCGGGCCGCGTGGGCGAGGGCGGACCGAGCGTCGCCGGAGGCAGCGGTCTTCCATTGCGCGTCATGCCGGGAGGCGGCCAGAGCGCATAGTCGAGATTGTCCTCGGCTACGTGCAGCGGGATGTTCATCGCCGCCGCGATCTCGCCGACGAGCAGGTGGCGCGCATTGTCGTACAGCTCGCGCTCCTTCTGCGGCAGCGGCCGCACGCGCGAGAGCGCGTGTAGCCCCTTCAGGACCTCCACCGTGCCGAAGAGCCCGCCGCCGCTCATCCGGTCGGCGTTCTCGCGGTGGCGCACCTTCCAGTCCAGCTGTGGATCCGTGTTCGGAATCGCCAGCTCGTCGAAGACCCGCTCGATGGCGGCGACGTCGGCGACCTTGCGCAGCCCGATGCCCATCACCTTGCCCTTGGGCACCATCACGGTCGCGCCGTCCTCCTCGCGCGACAGCGTCACCACTTCCCAGTTCTGTCCGGCGATCTGCTTGGTCTCCACCCCCGTGATCCGGCAGATTCCCTGGTTCGGATACACGACGCGGTCGCCGATGTGCAGGCTGCCGTCGCCGATCACCGGCTCGTGGGTCTTGGTCGCCATGTCCGGTCCTCGCTACCGCACGCCAGCACACCGCGCAAGGCGGGCAGGAGTCCTTGCGCACCCCCGGACCCTTGCACTCCGGCAAGAGGATGCACAATTGAATTGCGCAGGGCGTCAAAAGGTACGGTCCACGATGCGCTGCGTCAGGGAGGACTGCATGGCTGAGCAGGCGCACGATCTCGCCCCCGCTGCCGAGCTGCCCGACCGCGGCGGCTCGTTTCTCTTCCAGCCGGTCGGGGCGCGTCAGTTCGTGACGCCCGAGCAATACTCCGCCGAGCAGCGCCAGTTCTTCCGCACCGGGGTGGAGTTCGCGCGCACCGAGGTCGTCCAGAAGAGGGAGCGCTTCGCGGACCACGACTACCAGGTCCTCCGGGATCTGATCGCCAAGGCCGGCGAGCTCGGCCTGCTCGGCGTCGACGTCGGCGAGGAGTTCGGCGGGCTCGGCCTCGACAAGGTCACCTCCATGCTGGTGGCGGAATCGCAGGCCGTCGACGGGTCATGGGCAACCACGTTCGGCGCGCACACCGGCATCGGCACGCTGCCCATCGCGTTCTTCGGGACGCCCGCGCAGAAGGCGCGATACCTCCCGGACCTGGCAGCGGGGCGGAAGGTGGCGGCGTATGCGTTGAGCGAGGCAGGCAGCGGCTCGGATGCGCTCGGCGCGAAGACGGTGGCCCGCCTTTCGGAAGACGGAACTCACTATCTCGTCAACGGCGGGAAGATGTGGATCACCAACGGCGGTTTCGCCGATGTCTACGTGGTGTTCCTCAAGGTGGACGGGCAGAGATTCACCGCGTTCATCGTCGAGCGTGGCACGCCCGGGTTCACGACCGGCCGCGAGGAGCACAAACTGGGGCTGCGCGGCAGCTCGACGACGCCGCTGATCTTCGAGGACGCGAAGATCCCGTCGCCGAACGTGCTCGGCGAGATCGGCAAAGGCCACAAGATCGCCTTCAACATCCTCAACGTCGGGCGGCTGAAGCTGGCCGCGTTCGCCGTCGGCGGCATGAAGTGGTCGCTCCGTTGCGGCGTCGACTACGCGGCGCAGCGCAAGCAGTTCGGCAGGGCCATCGCGCAGTTCGGGTTGATCCGCGAGAAGATCGCCCGGGCCGCCGCGCAGATCTACGCGAGCGAGAGCATGACGTACCGGGCCGCCGGCGCCATCGACGAGGCGATCGGCGGCCGCAGCGACCCGAGCGACGTGATGGCCGCGATCGAGGAGTACGCCATCGAAGCGAGCATCATGAAGGTGGCGAGCTCGGAATGGATGTTCCAGATCATCGACGACATGCTGCAGATCCACGGCGGGAATGGCTTCGTCACCGATTATCCCATCGAGCGCGCCTACCGCGACAACCGCGTGAACCGCATCTTCGAGGGCACGAACGAGATCAACCGGCTCTTGATCCCGGGGATGATCTTCAAGCGCGCGATGAAGGGCGAGATGCCGCTGATGGAGGCGGTGACGCGCCTCGAGCACGAGCTGGCGGACCCGCGCCATTTTCCGGCGCCGATGGGCAGGCTCGCTCCCGAACGGCGGGGCGCGGAGATGGCCAAGCGCCAGTTCCTCTTCGCCGCGAAGTGGGCGGCGACGCTCGGGCCGGCCCTCGAGCAGCGACAGGAGGTCCTCGCGGCGCTCGCCGACAGCGCCATCGAAGTCTACGCGATGGACTCCATCCTCGGGCGGACGCTGGTGACCGACGACCGGGTCGAGCTGCGCGACGCGCTCTGCCGGTATTTCTGCATGGAGAGCCGCGAGCGCGTCTTCCAACGGGCGCGCACGGCGCTTTGTGCGGTGGTGCCTCCCGAGGAGGTGGAAGCGCAGCTGGAGCAGCTCGGGAGCCTGCACAGGTACACGCCGGTGAACAGTGCGGAAGTGCGGGAGGGGATCGTGCCTGCCGTGCTGGATTCGGGCGGTTACCCGCTGGCTT
>Ga0209686_1000682_pt1 | contig 17152 bp, 9 predicted proteins | sample GraSoiAngelo_126_FD_185883 | JGI IMG/M metagenome (GOLD analysis project Ga0209686, IMG submission 185883) | Grasslands soil microbial communities from the Angelo Coastal Reserve, California, USA - 14_0927_09_20cm (SPAdes) (version 2) | ecosystem: Environmental > Terrestrial > Soil > Grasslands ...
CCGCACCCCGCGCCCCGCGCCCCGCGCCCCGCGCCCCGCACCCCGCACCCCGCACCCCGCACCCCGCGCCCCGACACGTGGCTAGATCAGCGACACGTGATGCAGCAGCCACACGAGCACGAAGAAGGGGATGAGCGCGGCGAGGAGAATGATCGTCACGCAGGCGCTGACGAAGATCCAGTCGCCGCGCGTGGCGCGCGCGCCGGGACGCGCGTGCCGCTCGAGCAGCACCATGTTCCACTCGTTCGATTTCCACGCGAAGTCGAAGAGATCGCCGGCAACGGGAATCGCACCCACGGCGAAATCGATGAGCGCGTTGAGGAGCATGCGCGCGAGCACGATCTTCGGCACGCGCACGCGCGCGCCGTGCACGAGGATCAGGACGGACAGCACCGGCGTCGCGAGGTCTCCGATCCCCGGGATGAGCCCGAGGATCGGATCGAGGCCGAAGCGAATCTGAGTGCCGGGCACGCGGAACGCGTTGTCGAGCAGCGCCGCCCAGCGGCGGAGCGTGTCGAGATTGCGATCGGCGCGTGACGGCATGCGCGACGCTTATCGCGTGTGTGTCTTTTCGAGCGCGCGCACTTCGTCGTGGGCGAGCTTCACGATGTCGGCCTGCGACTGGATGAGCGTTCGCGCGCCCGCCGGGAGATCCTCCTTCAGCGCTTTCGCATAGGCCGCCTTGGCCACGTCTTCGCCGCGCTCGGCTTCGGCGATGATCGCGCCATCGTCATTACCGGTCACGAGCGATTTGATGTTCATCCAGCCGCGGTGGAGCGAGGCCGACACGCTGCCGCTCTGGTCCGGATTTCCGCCGAGCTTCCGCACCTGTTCCTGGAGCTCGCGCACCATCTCGGCGCGCTGCCGGACGTAGCGCTCGAACAGCGCCTTCACATGCGGATCCTTCACACCATCGGCGGCGGTTCGAAACCCTTTCTCCCCGTCGCGGCAGGTCTCAATCAGGTCGTTCAAAGTGGAAATACCTTTGCTTGCGTCCATCGTTCTCACGCTCCTTTGATGGCTTTCCCTCTTCGTTGCAGCAAGCCACGAGCCACGCTGAGTGCTGAGGTCGGATTGCGCCGGCAGAGCCGAGCGTGGTACCAAGATCTGTTGTGCACAACCGTTTGATGAGAGTCTGGCCTGGTTCTCCTTACCCGCTCGGCGCGACGTGGGACGGCGTCGGCGTGAATTTCGCGATTTTTTCCGAGCACGCGACCGCGGTGGAACTGTGCCTTTTCGATTCGCCCGATGCCGACAGCGAGTCGCTGACGATTCCGCTGACCGAACAGACCGACATGGTATGGCACGGGTATCTTCCAGACGTACGGCCCGGTCAGCTCTACGGTTATCGCGTGCACGGCCCGTACGAGCCGCACCGCGGACATCGTTTCAATCCAAACAAGGTCGTCATGGATCCGTACGCGAAGGTCGTGGGACGGACCATGAACTGGCACGAGTCCCTGTTCGGCTTTCGAGCCACAGAAGACGACACCACATTCAACACGCGCGACAGCGCGGCGCACGCGCCGCTCGCGGCGGTCGTCGACACCGCGTTCACATGGGGAGACGACAGGCCGGCGCGCACGCCCTGGCACGAGACGCTCATCTACGAGCTGCACGTGAAAGGCTTCACGCAGTGCCATCCGGAGATTCCGGACCACCTGCGCGGCACGTATCTGGGCATCGCGTCGGAACCGGCAATCCAGCACCTGGCGTCACTCGGCGTCACGGCCGTCGAGCTGATGCCCACGCACCATCACACCGACGAGTGGCATCTCGTGCGGCGCGGGCTGCGGAACTACTGGGGCTACAACACACTCTCGTACTTCGCACCCGACGTCCGCTACGCGAGGAGCGCGTCGCCGCTCGAGTGCGTGCGCGAGTTCAAGATGATGGTGCGCGCGCTGCACGCCGCCGGTCTCGAGGTCATTCTCGACGTGGTCTACAACCACACCGCCGAAGGCAATCATCTCGGCCCGACCGTCTCGCTGCGCGGCATCGACAACTCGTCGTACTACCGGCTGCAGCCGCACGCGCAGCGCTACTACGAGGACTTCACCGGATGCGGCAACACGCTCAACATGCGGAGCCCGCGAGTGCTGCAGTTGATCATGGACAGCCTGCGCTACTGGGTGAAGGAGATGCACGTCGACGGGTTCCGCTTCGATCTTGCGAGTGCACTGGCTCGTGAGTTGCATGCTGTCGACAAGCTCGGCGCGTTCTTTGACATCATTCACCAGGATCCGCTGCTCTCGCAGGTCAAGTTGATCGCCGAGCCGTGGGATCTCGGAGAAGGCGGCTACCAGGTGGGCAACTTCCCCACCAAGTGGACCGAGTGGAACGGCAAGTACCGCGACGCGGTGCGGCGCTTCTGGCGGGGCGATGGCGGCGGCGTGTCGGAGCTCGCCACGCGCTTGTCGGGCAGCAGCGATTTGTACGAGCAGAGCGGAAGGCGCCCCTACGCGAGCATCAACTTCATCACCGCACACGACGGCTTCACGCTCGCCGATCTCGTCAGCTACAGCCAGAAGCACAACGACGCGAACGGCGAGTTCAATTCCGACGGTGAGAATCACAATCTGAGCTGGAACTGCGGCGTCGAGGGGCCGACCGACGATCGGCGGGTGCTCGAACTGCGCGCGCGGCAGCGGCGCAATCTGATGACGACGCTGCTGCTCTCGGTCGGTGTGCCGATGATCAGCGGCGGCGACGAGCTGTGCCGCACGCAGGGAGGCAACAACAACGGGTACTGTCAGGACAACGAGATCAGCTGGACCGATTGGACCGCGTCCCCGGAGCGGGAGGAGTTTCTCAGCTTCACGCGCCGCGTGATCCGGCTGTGGAAGGATCACCCGGTGCTGCGCCGCCGCAAGTTCTTCCAGGGCCGCCGCATCCGCGGCGCCGAAGTTCAGGACATCGCGTGGCTCGACCCGACCGGGGCCGAGATGACCGACGACATGTGGAACTCTCCCGACGTGCGCGTCCTTGGCGTGCGCCTCAATGGCGATGCGATCCAGGAAGTCAACGAGCGCGGCGAGCGGATTGCCGGTGACACGCTGCTGCTGATGCTCAACGCAGGGGCGGAACCGATCGCGTTCGTGCTGCCCGCGACCTCACCGATCGAGCGGTGGGAGACACTGCTCGACACGGCGGATCCCTGGGAGGCGCCGCGCCGGCTGCGCGCGAGCGATCGCTACGTCGTGCATCCCCGCTCGATGGCCGTCCTGAAGTTGAACAACCGCAAGGAGGACCTGCGACGGGCAGCGGATTGGGGACCTCAAGGTGTTCTGTGACAGCTGGCGGCAGCACGTGATTGCAGTGCGCTGTCACGGACGTACTCACGCGGAGCTCGCAGAGCTCGCAGAGAAACGATCACTGGTTCAATAATGAGCGCTCTGCGTCCTCGGCGACCTCGGCGTGAAATCGTACGTGACACGATGGTGCTCCGGCGCATTGAGTAGCGCCGGCGGCCGGCGCGAGCCGACGGAGTGAAGTCCGGCGAAGCCGGACCGGCGAGCGCCACCGCGTGGGGGTGGGGCCCCACGCGCATTGAGTAGCGCCGGCGGCCGGCGCGAGCCGACGGAGTGAAGTCCGGCGAAGCCGGACCGGCGAGCGCCAGCGCGGGGGGGTGGGGCCCCGCGCGCATTGAGTAATGCTGACAATGGCCAAAAGAACGCAAACGTCGACGACCGTCACTCCTGACGTGCCCACTCTCGATCCGCAACTGCTCCGACGCGTCATTGTCGAGAACGTCACGCCACAGGTCGACGGCGGTCAGGTTCCCATCAAGCGCACGCCAGGCGAGGACGTGATCGTCGAGGCAGACGTGTTTGCCGACGGCCACGACACGCTGGCGGCGGCGTTGCTGTGGCGGCCGCAGGGCAAGGACGGCTGGAACGAGACCTCGATGGACGCGGTCGGCAACGATCGCTGGCGCGCGCGGTTCCGAATCACGGAGATGACGGCATACGAATATGCCGTCGAAGGGTGGATCGATCGGTTCGAGAGCTGGCGGCTCGCGCTCTCGAAGAAGGTCGGCGCCGGACAAGAGGTCTCGAACGAGCTGCTCGAAGGGGCCGCGCTCATCCGGGAAGCGGCCAAACGCGCGCGAGGCAACGACAAGAAGCAGCTCACCGAACAGGCCGGCGCACTCGAGGAGACATCCACGGACGCTGCGACACGCGTTGCGACGGCGCTCGCGGAAGATCTCAAGGCGCAGATGGCCCGCTACGAAGATCGCAGCCGCGCGACGCGGAGCGATCGTGCGTTCGCCGTGATGGTCGAGCGCGAGCGCGCGCGCTTCGGCGCGTGGTACGAGATGTTCCCCCGATCGGCCGGAACGGATCCCTCACGCAGCGCAACCTTCGATGAAGCGGCGGCGCAGCTCCCCTACGTCGCAGCGATGGGTTTCGACGTGCTGTATCTGCCGCCCGTCCATCCGATCGGCCGCAGCTTTCGCAAGGGACGCAACAACTCGCTGACGCCGGAGCCCGACGAGCCCGGCAGTCCGTGGGCCATAGGCGCAGCCGAAGGCGGACACAAGGCCATCGACCCGGGGCTTGGCACGCTGGAAGACTTCGATCGATTCGTGAAGGCAGCCGAGCGTCACGGCCTGGAGGTTGCGCTCGACATCGCCTACCAGGCGTCGCCCGATCACCCTTACGTCAAGGAGCATCCGTCATGGTTCCGCCATCGCCCCGACGGCACGATCAAATACGCCGAGAACCCGCCGAAGAAATATCAGGACATCTATCCCTTCGACTTCGAATCCGAAGACTGGTCCGGGCTGTGGCAGGAGCTCGAGAGCGTGATCGAGTTCTGGGCGTCGCACGGCGTCAAGATCTTCCGCGTCGACAATCCGCACACGAAATCGTTCCGGTTCTGGCAATGGGCGCTCGCGGAGATCAGGAAGACTTACCCGGACACGATCTTCCTCTCGGAGGCGTTCACGCGGCCCAAGGTGATGCGCTATCTCGCGAAGGTGGGGTTCTCGCAGTCGTATTCGTACTTCACGTGGCGCAACTCGAAAGAGGAACTGACGGAGTACTTCACTGAGCTGACACAGACGGATGTTCGCGAATACATGCGGCCGAATCTGTTCGCGAATACGCCCGACATCCTCCACGAGTACCTGCAGCACGGCGGCCGCCCCGCGTTTCAGGCGCGTCTCGTGCTCGCGGCGACGCTCGGCGCCAGCTACGGCATCTACAGCGGCTTCGAGCTCTGCGAGAACACGCCGGTGAAACCCGGCAGCGAGGAATATCTCGACTCCGAGAAGTACCAGATCAAGCCGCGCAACTTTCAGCAGGCGGACAGTCTCGCCGAGATGATCGCCATCATCAACCGCGTGCGCCGCGCGCACCCGGCGCTGCAGACGGATCGCGGCCTCGCCTTCCACCGGACTGACAACCGGCTCCTGATTTGCTACAGCAAGCGGACCGAAGACGCCTCCGATATCGTCCTCGTCATCGTCAACCTGGATCCCTTCCACATGCAGCACGGCTGGATCCAGCTGCCGCTCGAGGACTGGCACATCGGGCCGTCGCACACCATCGAGGCACATGATGTCCTCACCGACGAAACCTATTACTGGCGCGGCGAACGGAACTACGTCCGCCTCGACCCCGGCGTCCGCACTGCGCACGTCCTCGCGATTGGCGTTCGACGCCCAGACCATGCCTGATGTGCAGTGGTACAAGGAAGCCGTCATCTATGAGGCGCACGTCCGCGCGCTGACCAGCCGACTGGATTATCTGCAGGGGCTCGGCGTGAACTGCCTCTGGATCCTGCCCTTCTACCCGTCGCCGCTGCGCGACGATGGCTACGACATCGCGGATTACGAGAACATCCATCCGAGCTACGGCACGCTGCAGGACTTCGAGCGCTTCATGGACGAAGCGCACAAGCGCGACATCCGCGTCATCACGGAGCTGGTCATCAACCACACCTCCGACCAGCACCCGTGGTTCCAGGCGGCGCGCCGCGCGCCAGCCGGATCGCCGGAGCGCGAATTCTATGTGTGGAGCGACACCAACCGGAAGTACGAAGGGGTCCGAATCATTTTCACGGACACGGAAACGTCCAACTGGTCGTGGGACGACACGGCGAAGGCCTACTACTGGCACCGCTTCTTCCATCACCAGCCCGATCTGAATTTCGACAATCCACGGGTGATCGATGCGGTGATCAAGGTGATGCAGTTCTGGCTCGATCGCGGCGTCGACGGCCTGCGGCTCGACGCGGTGCCCTACCTGATCGAACGCGAAGGCACGATCTGCGAGAACCTGCCGGAGACGCACGCCATCCTGCGCCTGATCCGCAGCGCGCTCGACGCGAGATATCCCGACCGCATGCTGATTGCCGAAGCGAATCAGTGGCCCGCCGACGTGCGCCCGTACTTCGGCGAAGGGGACGAATGCCACATGGCGTTTCACTTCCCGCTGATGCCGCGCATGTTCATGGGCCTGCGGCAGGAAGATCGCCATCCAATCACCGAGATCCTGCGGCAGACGCCGGACATCCCCGAGAACTGCCAGTGGGGCCTGTTCCTCCGGAACCACGACGAGCTGACGCTCGAAATGGTGACCGACGAGGAGCGCGACTACATGTACCAGGCGTATGCGGCGGATACGAAGATGCGGATCAACGTCGGTATCAGGCGACGCCTTGCGCCGCTGATGGAGAACAGCCGCCGCCGGATCGAGCTGATGCACGCGCTGCTGTTCTCGCTGCCGGGCACGCCCGTCATTTACTACGGCGACGAGATTGGAATGGGGGACAACATCTATCTCGGCGACCGCAATGGCGTCCGGACGCCGATGCAATGGACCGGCGATCGGAACGGCGGCTTCTCCCGTGCCGATCCGGCGCAGCTCTACGCGCCCCCAATCATGGACGCCGTCCACGGGTACCAGGCGATCAATGTCGAAGCGCAGGAGCGCGCGCCGTACTCGCTGTTGAACTGGATGAAGCGGATGATCGGGCTGCGCAAGCAGTCGCGGGTGTTCGGCCGCGGCACGCTCGAGTTCCTGCCGGCGCAGAACCGCAAGATCCTCGCATACGTCCGCCGCTATGACGACGAGCTGATTCTCTGCGTCGCCAATCTCGCGCGGTCCGTGCAGCCGGTGGAGCTCGATCTCGCGGGGTTCAAGGGGATGACGCCGGTGGAGATGCTCGGGCTGACGGAGTTTCCACGCGTCGGCGAGCTGCCGTATTTCCTGACGCTCGGTCCGTATTCGTTCTACTGGTTCCGCCTGCAGCAGGCGCCGACGACGGTCGGGCGCCTGGCGACGGAGACGACCGCTCCGCCCGATCACCTGCCCTCATTCTTCATGGGCGTCGCGTGGGACACGCTGCTCGAGGGGAACGTCCGCACGCTGATCGAACGCGAAGCGCTGGTGCCATTCCTCCTGCGCCAGCGGTGGTTCGGCGGCAAGGCGCGCGCGATTCGCGCGGCGCGCGTGATCGACTGGGGCCTTGCCGAGCGCGGTCCGCATCCGCTGTTCCTGACGATCGTCGAAGTCGAATACCACGACGGCGGCCGGGAACGCTACTTCGTGCCGCTCTCGATCATCACCGACGGCGCGGCGGACGCGCTCCTCGCGAATGCGAGCCATCTGGCGATGGCACGCGTCACCGGCGCGCGCAAGGGGCTGGTGGCCGATGCGGTCGGCGACGAGAGGTTCGGCGCCGCGCTGCTCCGGCTGCTCGATCGTACGGACGCGAGCACGAAGCGCGGCATCATCCGCGCACTGCGGACGTCCGCGTTTTCGGCATTACGAGGCGAAGGGCCCCTGCCGGCCCGGCGGCTGACGGCGGAGCAGAGCAACACGTCGGTCAGCTTTGACGAACGACTGATTGTGAAGCTGTTCCGCCGGATAGAAGCGGGCCCCAATCCCGACGTGGAGATCGGCGAGCAGCTCACGATGAACACGTCGTTCCGCCGCGTGCCGCGCGTCGCTGCTGCGCTCGAGTATCAACCAGCGGGCGAGGGGATCACGCATCTCGCGGTCGCGCAGGAATTCGTCACGAGCCAGGCAGACGGCTGGACTCACGCGCTCGCCGAACTGGGACGATTCTTCGAGGTCGTCGAAGGACAGGGCGCGGTTCCAGAGGACCTGCTGCCGTCGGCGCACCTGCTGGCCCTCGCGGCCGTGCCGACACCGCCCCTCATCTGCGAGCTCGCCGGCGCATACATCGACAGCGCTCAGACGCTCGGCAGGCGCACGGCGGAACTGCACGTGGCGCTCGCATCGGACTCGACCTCCGCCGCATTCGCCCCCGCGCCCTTCACCCGCGAAGATGTCGACCGGCTGGTCACCGATGCCGTCGCGCAGACGCGCCGGGCAAGTGCGCTGATCGAAGAACGGCTCGATCTGCTTCCCGCCGACATCGCGCCGAGCGCGAAGGAACTGCTCGGCCGGAGCGACCGTGCGATTGCATCGCTTCACGCGAAGCGTGAGCTCGACTTCACTGCCGCGCGAACCCGCGTGCACGGCGATTATCATCTCGGTCAGATCCTCTGGGCCGAAGGGGACTTCTACCTGCTGGATTTCGAGGGAGAACCCGCGCGTCCCCTCGATCAACGGCGGCAGAAGGAATCGCCGCTGAAGGATGTCGCCGGCATGCTGCGCTCGTTCAGCTATGCCGCGTACGCCGCGTTGTTCGCGCACACGCGCAACCGCCATACGTCGTTCGATCGGCTCGAGTCCTGGGCACGCGCGTGGCAGATCTGGAACAGCGCGGCATTCCTGAAGGGATATCTCGCAGTCGCCGAGGGCGCGTCGTTTCTTCCGATCGATCCCGTGCAGCGCGCGACGCTGCTGGATCTCTTTCTGCTGGACAAGGCGTACTACGAGCTGAACTACGAGCTGAACAATCGTCCGGACTGGGTGCGCATTCCGCTTCACGGGATCCTGGAGCTGGTGTGACCTGGGATCCGTTCTTCGGCGCCGTCCCGATCGGCGGCGCGACGCGGTTCCGGATCTGGGCGACGGCGGCGCGCGATCTGCGTCTGCACGTTGCCTGCGGCAGCGGCACGAAAATCCATCAACCTGTCTGCTCGCCTGGCGGCATCTGGGAAATAGAGGTGCCTGGCGTCGAAGCGGGTGCGCATTATGCGTATTCGTTCGACAAGGGCGACCCGCGGCCGGATCCCGCGAGCCGGTTTCAACCTGACGGCGTGCACGCGTGGTCGGAGGTGATCGATCCGCGGCGGTTTCAATGGAGCGATGGCGCATGGCAAGGCCTCGATCCTGCGACGGTCGTGATCTACGAGCTGCACGTGGGCACGTTCGCGGGCCGCGGCACGTTCGGCGACGTAGCGGCGCGTCTCGATTATTTGCGCAGCATCGGCGTCACCGCCATCGAGCTGATGCCGCTTGCGGATTTTCCCGGACGTCGGAGCTGGGGCTACGACGGCGTGGCGCTCTTCGCGCCGTCGCGCGCGTACGGCCGGCCCGATGACTTGCGCGCGCTCGTCGATCGCGCACACCACACGGGCCTCGGCGTCATCATCGACGTCGTCTACAATCACCTCGGCCCGGAAGGCGCCTACCTCTCGCAGTTCAGCCCGGAATTTCTCACCGCCAAGCACGCCACGCCGTGGGGCGATGCCGTGAACCTCGACGACACGGCATGCGAGCAGGTGCGACGCTTGCTCATCGAAAACGCGCTGCACTGGATCCACGAGTATCACGCCGACGGCCTGCGGCTCGACGCGACCCACGCGTTGATCGACACCAGCGATCGGCCATTCGTGGCGGAGCTGACGCGGTGCGTCCACGAGGCGCGCACGCCACGGCCGCTCGTCTTCGCCGAAGATTCTCGCAACCTCGCTGAGATGGTCACGGATGCGGCGCACGGCGGCTGGGACCTGGACGGCGTCTGGGCCGACGACCTCCATCACGTCCTGCGCAGCGCCATTGCCGGTGACACGCACGGCTACTACGCGGATTACGCGGGAACGGCGCACGAGCTGGCGGATACGCTTCGACGTGGCTGGCTGTTCGTCGGGCAGCACTCCCGGCACGAAGAGGGGCCGCGCGGCACCGATCCGTCGGAAGTCGAGATGCGACGATCCGTCATCTGCGTGCAGAACCACGATCAGATCGGCAACCGCGCGCTCGGGGACCGCCTCCATCACGCGATCGACGATGCGTCGTGGCGCGTCGCGGTCGTCATCCTGCTCGTGGCGCCGATGACGCCGTTGCTTTTCATGGGCCAGGAATGGGCGGCCAGCACGCCGTTTCTGTTCTTCACCGACTTCGAGCCGGATCTCGGACGCAAGGTCGTCGAGGGACGACGACGCGAGTTCCGGGATTTTCCGGGATTCGGCTCGCCCGGCGCGGCCGAGCGCATTCCCGATCCGCAGGCAGACCAGACGTTCGAGGCGAGCCGGCTTCGATGGAGCGAGCTCAGTGCGCCTCGACATGCCAACAGCCTCGAGCTGCACCGGACGCTGCTCGCGCTTCGCGCACAGCATCTCGCCCTGCAGGCCAGCAGCGCGTACACCTGCGACGCCACCGCGCTGGACGCGGCGACCATCGTCATTCGACGATCGCGGGACCGTGCGCGGTTCGTGATCTGCGCGCGACTTGGCGAGGGCCGTGTCGATCTGCGTGAAGCGTTGGTGGACGGAACCGCGTGGCAGACGCGGCTGACGACCGAAGATGTCCCGTTTGCGTCGGACGCCCGGCCGGCGCGCATCGATCTCGCCAGGGGCGCGATCGATTTCGCTCGTTCCGGAGCGGTAATCTTACAATCGAAGGAATCGAAGGGATGAGCGAAGGAATCGAATGCGAGGTGCGAGGTGCGAGGTGCGATAGGAAATGGTTGTCGCAGGACGGTTGTCGGAGGACGGATAGTTCTCAGAGCCCGATCTTCGAAACTCGCGTTCTGGTTTTTCGTCAACCGTCCTCCGTCCTCCGTCATCCGTTGATGCTCCTTCGACTCGTTCGCTCATCCTTCGATTCCTTCGATTGAAAATGACAGCGCGCCCCCGATTTGTACCATCCAGCACCTATCGGCTGCAGGTCCACGGCGACTTTCCGCTGACGGCCGCGCGCGACGTCGTCCCCTACCTGCAGCGCCTCGGCATCGGCGCCGTCTACACGTCGCCCTACTTCACGGCGGAGCCGGGAAGCAGACACGGCTACGACGTTCACAATCACAACGAGATCAACCCGGAGCTCGGCGGCGCGGACGCGCACACGGCATTCACCGATGCCGTCTGCAACGCAGGCCTTCAGCACGTCGTCGACTTCGTCCCGAATCACATGGGCATCAGCACGGCGACCAACCCGTGGTGGCGCGACGTGCTGGAGAACGGCCCGCGCGCGCGCGCGGCGCGCTTCTTCGACATCGACTGGAATCCTGTGAAGCGCGAGCTGAAGCGAAAGCTCCTGCTGCCGATCCTCGGCGATCAGTACGGCCAGGTGCTCGAGCGTGGCGAGCTGCAGCTCGAGTTTCGAGAGGGCCAGCTCGCGCTCACCTACTTCGATCACTCGCTGCCAATCAACCCGCGGCAGGCGCCGCGTGTGTACCGGACCGGATTGACGAGGCTGACGCAGGATCTCGGCGCATCCAATCCGCACCTGCTCGAGTTCCTCAGCATCACGACGGCGCTGCAAAAGATGCCGCCGTACGCGGAAGGCTCGCAAGACGGCACCGACGAGCGGGATCACGAGAGCGAGGTGGCGCGCGGCCGCCTGCAGCGTCTCGCCGACGAAGCGCCGCGGATTCGGGAGCACATCGAAGAGGCCGTCCGCGAGTTCAACGGCGTTCCCGGACGCCCGGAGTCGTTCGATGCACTGCACGAGCTGCTCGAGGAGCAGGCGTATCGGCTCGCCTACTGGCGCACCGCGTCGCACGAGATCAACTATCGCCGATTTTTCGATATCAACGGCCTGGCGGGGCTGCGCGTCGAGGATCGCGACGTCTTTGCCGCGATCCATGAACTGCTCGCCCGGCTGCTGAGCGAGCGGCGCGTCACCGGCGTCCGCATCGATCATCCGGACGGCCTGTTCGATCCGGCGCGCTACTTCGACATGCTCCAGGATCTCGCCGCCAGCGCCTGGCAGACACCGCGCACATCCGGCTCGCATCCCCTGTATGTCGTTGCAGAAAAGATTCTGTCCGGGCGCGAACGGCTGCCGCACGGGTGGGGCGTGCACGGGACGACCGGCTACAACTTTCTGAACCAGGTGAACGGCCTGTTCGTCAACGGCGCGAACGCGCACCGCATGCGCCGCGTATACGCGAAGCTGACCGGCTGGAGCGAGAGCTTCGACGACGTGCTCTATGAAACGAAGCGATTAATCATGGATACATCGATGGCGAGCGAACTGAACGTGCTCGCCGAGATGCTCAACCGGATCAGCGAGAGCAACCGGAAGTCGCGCGACTTCACGCTCAACAGCCTGCGCGACGTGATTGTCGAAGTGGTGGCGTGCTTTCCCGCCTACCGCACCTACGTGACCGAGCAGGGCTGGTCGCCGGAAGATCGCGCGGTCGTCGAGCGGGCGATCGTGCGCGCGGGGCGCCGGAATCCGGCGATGGATCCCACGATCTTCGACTTCTTCCGTGAAGTCGTGCTGCCGCGCGATCCCGAGGACGCGGGGAACGCCGGCGCGCGCAATCGCCGCGGCTCCGGATATCCCGCGGCGGATGCAGCGGAAACCGCCGCACGCCTGCGCTTCGCGATGAAGTTCCAGCAATACACCGGACCGCTGCAGGCGAAAGGGCTCGAGGACACCGCGTTCTATCGATACAACCTGCTGCTGTCGCTCAATGAGGTCGGCGGCGATCCGTCCCGCTTCGGATACACCGGGCGTGATTTCCACGAGCTCAGCCTTCTGCGACGGCAGGACTGGCCATACGAGATGCTCGCCACCGCGACGCACGATACGAAAGTCGGCGAGGACGTGCGCACGCGCATCGACGTGCTGTCGGAGATGCCCGATGAATGGGGCCGCGAGGTCGCGCGCTGGATGCGCGTCAACCGCGCGTTGCGCCCGATCATCGATGGTGAACCGGCGCCCGATCGCAACGACGAATACCGGTTCTACCAGGCTCTGCTCGGTGTGTGGCCGCCGGAGATCTCAGAGGCGAGCGCGGTGCCTGACGACATGGTTCCGAGGCTTCAGGCCTATATGAACAAGGCCGTGAAGGAAGCCAAGCTGCATTCGAGCTGGATCAATCCGAACGAGGCCTACGAAGAAGCCGTCTCCACATTCATCGCGCGCACGCTGTCCGGGGATGCCGGACCGAAGTTCCTGACGGCCTTCTTACCATTCCAGCAGCGCATCGCGCGCAGCGGAATGATCAATTCGCTCGCGCAGGTCGTGGTGAAAATCGCGTCACCGGGCGTGCCGGACTTCTACCAGGGCACGGACCTCTGGGATTTCAGCCTCGTGGATCCGGACAATCGGCGTCCCGTGGACTTCGCCCGGCGCGAAGCCGCGCTCGCCGAGTGCTCGAAGATCGCGGAGATGCCGGCCGATGCGCGCGGACCCGCAATCGATCGGATCGTCGGCCGCTGGAGCGACGGCACAATCAAGATGTTCGTCACGGCGGCGGGCCTCCGCCTTCGGCGTGACGCACCCGATCTCTTCCTGGAAGGGGACTACTTGCCGCTGGACGTCGAATCGACGGTGGCGGCGCAGGTGCTGGCATTTGCGCGGATGCACGCCGACAATCGCGCACTGATCGCCGTCGTCCCGCACCTGACGCTGCCGCTCGTGGACCGCGACCATCCGGTGCCGCTGGGAGAACGGTGGAAGACGTCACGCGTGCTGCTCCCCCCGGCGCTCGGCGCGCTCACGTGGCGCGACGGGTTCACCGGCGCCGAACTGAAGCCCGTCACCTCGGCGGAACACTCCTGGCTGTTTGTCGGCGAGGTGTTCCAGAGGCTGCCAATCGCGCTCCTCGTGAGTATGTGAGTGGGGCCGCCAAGAGCGTCTCACTGTCAATGCTGAATGCCAAATGCTGAAGACACGCTGAGATTCATTCGGCATTGACATCTGACACTCGCAGTTGGCATTCCGGCTGTTGTCTTCAACAGCTGGCTGATTGCGTTACGATTGCGCCGAACGCCGCAAGGCAGCCAATGGCGCAATCCGCCGGTTCCGACCATCTCCCCGTCGCCGATGCACCGCCGCGGCACGCGCCCACGCGCCTGCTGATCACAGGGCTCACGCTGGCGCTCGCCACGATCGCTGCCGTTGGTCTCTATACGTTCCTGCAGATTCGCGACCTTCGCGATCAGCAGACGGGGATCAGCGATCGAAACCGGAAAGGCTCGTTGCAGCTGCTGCGCATCCAGAACGATCTCGCATCGCTCGCCGTGGCGATGCGCGACATGGCGGATGGCGCCGAGCCCTACCCGCTGTCGGCGTGGCAGCCCGCGTTCGATCGGCTGCGCGGCGATTTGACGGCCGCCATCGTGCAGGAACGCGCACTCGCGCCCGCGGCGCGCGAGCCCGCACAGCAGACACGGCTCGAGCAGACGAACGAAGCGTACTGGGCTGACGTCGACAGGATGTTCGGGATGGCGCGGACGGGGGACAATGCCGGGGCCGTCGCGCTCATTCGCAGCAGCCTGATTGCCGAGCAGCGGGCGCTCGATGGCATGGTGTCGCAGTTCCTCGTCGCGAACAACCGGGTACAGGAGGAAGCAGCGCTTGCGAACCGCGGCATCTACGATCGCGTCGCGATGGAGATTCTCGCGCTCGTCGGCGTCCTGCTCGTCGTCGTGGCTGTCGCGGGCGCGTGGATCGTCGTCGCGAACCGCCGCGCCTTCGAAGCCGTGCGGGACGTCACCGCGCAGCTCCGGACGCTCTCCCGGCACACGATGCGGGCGCAGGAGGACCTGCAGCGATCGGTCTCGCGAGAGCTGCACGACGACTTCGGTCAGATCCTCACGGCGCTTGGCACGCTGCTCGGCCGCGCGCGCCGTCACGTGCCGCGAGATACCGCGCTCGCGGAAGAACTCGACAACGTGCGCGGGATCGCCCAGACGACGCTCGATCGCATCCGCGCGCAGTCGCAGTGGCTGCACCCGGGAGTGCTCGACGACTTCGGCCTGGAGAAGGCCCTGGGCCGCTCGGTCGAGCAGTTCGAGCGGCAAACCGGGATACGGACAACCCTCGTCGCGACCGGGCCGATCGCAACCATTCCGCCCGACTCCGCGATCCACGTCTACCGCATCGTCCAGGAAGCATTGAGCAATATCAGCCGCCATTCCGGTTCGGATCGCGCGCGCGTCCGCATCGCCTGTGAAGGAAATGCGCTCCATCTGGAGATCGAGGATGCCGGTCACGGTCTGCCCTCGGCTCGCGGGCGAACCGTCGACAGCGGCCTTGGCCTGGTCAGCATGCGCGAGCGCGCGGAACTCATGGGTGGACGGCTCCGGTTGCGCCGCTCACCCGAGGGCGGGCTCGTCGTGGACGTGCATGTGCCGCACGCCTTCGATGCTCCGCGAACGGCGGTGGTCACATGACCGCAAAACGCATCCGGGTGCTGCTGGCGGACGACCATGCGCTCGTGCGGCAGGGATTCCGGAGGATTCTCGAAGACGAGCCGGACATCGTTGTCGCGGGCGAAGCGAGCGGCGGCGCCGAGGCCATCGAGCTCGAACGCAGCCTCTCGCCTGACGTGGTCGTGATGGATCTCGCGATGCCGGAGATCAACGGGCTGCACGCCGCCATCGAGATGCTGCGGCGCCGGCCGGAGTGCCGCGTGCTGATGTTGAGCATGCATGCCGACCAGCAGTACGTGCGCAATGCGCTCGACGCGGGCGTGAAAGGGTACATCCTCAAAAACGCGCTCGAGACCGATTTGACGCGGGCGGTGCGCGTGCTGGCGGGCGGCGGACAGTTTCTCAGTCCCGAGCTGTCCGAGCTCGCGATTCGCAGCCTGCGCGGCGCCGACGGCATTGACCCGGATGACGCGTTCTCGCGGTTGAGCGCGCGCGAGATCCAGGTGCTCCGCCTCATCGCGCTCGGGAAATCGAACAAGGAGATCGCGACCATTCTCAGCTTGAGCGCGAACACTGTCGCGGTGCACCGGACGAACCTGATGAATACGCTGGGCGTGCACAAGACAGCGGAGCTCGTGCTGCTGGCCGTGAAAAAGGGACTGGTGGAATCAAAGTGAAACCGCGCTTGGTCGCCGCCATGCTCCTCATGACGCTGATCGGCGTCGCGCATCCACGGACGGCGCCGCCGTCTCCGGGATTCGAGCTGACCGACGTCACGGCAGCCACAGGACTGCGCTTCACCCACTACAACGGCGCGTCCGGCCGGAAGTATCTGCCCGAAGCGCTCGGCGCGGGCGCGGCATTCCTCGATGTCGACAACGACGGCTGGCAGGACGTGATCATCGCGAACGGCACGGAATGGCCCGGCCGCACCGCTCCCGACAACACGACGGCGCGGCTCTTTCGCAACAACGGCCGCGGCGGATTCGATGACGTCACCGCCGGCTCCGGACTGGACGTGCCGATGTACGGAATGGGCGTCGCGGCGGCGGACTACGACAACGATGGGCACGACGATGTGCTCGTGACCGCTGTCGGGCAGAGCCGCCTTTTTCACAACACGGGGAAAGGCCGCTTCGTGGACGTGACGAGTCGCGCGGGGCTCGGCGGCCACACCGGATTCAGCACGTCGGCGGTGTGGATCGATTTCGATCGCGACGGCCTCGTGGATCTCTTCATCTGCAACTACGTGCGGTGGACGCCCGAGAGCGACATCTTCTGCAGCGCGGACGGGACCCGGAAGTCGTACTGCACGCCGGAAGCGTATCCCGGGGCGACATCGTGGCTGTTCCGCAACAAAGGGAACGGCACGTTCGAAGACGTCACCGCTACCGCCGGATTGCTCGATCCGACGTCGAAGGCGCTCGGCGTGACGATGCTCGATTACGACCGCGACGGGTGGCCGGACCTGTTCGTCGCCAACGACACGCAGCCGAACAAGCTGTATCGCAACACGGGCTCCGGCCGTTTCGTCGAGACGGCGCTCGAGGCGGGACTTGCGTTCAGCGAGGACGGGCGCGCGCGCGCGGGTATGGGAACCGATGCCGCCGATCTGGATAACAGCGGCGTGCCGTCGGTTGTCGTCACGAACTTCTCCGGCGAGATGCTCGGGCT
>Ga0209686_1000695_pt1 | contig 16975 bp, 15 predicted proteins | sample GraSoiAngelo_126_FD_185883 | JGI IMG/M metagenome (GOLD analysis project Ga0209686, IMG submission 185883) | Grasslands soil microbial communities from the Angelo Coastal Reserve, California, USA - 14_0927_09_20cm (SPAdes) (version 2) | ecosystem: Environmental > Terrestrial > Soil > Grasslands ...
TGCTCACATGGCGGTGTTGGTGGCGACCGACTTCTTCACGGTGGAAGTGCTTACGCTAAAAGGTTTGATTACGTACTACGTGCTGTTTTTCATTCATTTGGAGAGCCGGAGGATATGCTTGGCCGGAATCACACGTCATCCGAATCAAGAGTGGATGGAACAGATGTCGCGTAATGTGACGATGGCGAGCCCTTCAGTGCCATACGGACTGTTCTTATGTCGAGAAACATTCTTTGGGGACCGCTCTCGGCGGTACCCTCCAGGGCGATGAAACCATAGCGCGCATACCAATCGACCCGGTCCCGATATGCGTCCGTAATGATGCAGCGGCATCCCACAGCGTCTGCAACTCGAAATGCGATTTTGAAGGCTTCGGAAATGAGAGCATGCCCAAGACCCTTTCCCGAGAATCGCCGGTCTACCGCAAGGCGTGCAAGTAAGATTAGCGGCAAGTCGTATGGCGGAAGCCCGCGCACATATTTCTTTGGGAAAGCGTCTCGTGGCACACTTGCTGTCGCAAGAGTGAAATACCCAATCACGCTGAGCGGAGCCCCCTCATCAAGCGCAACATAAGTCACTCCGATGGAGCTTTTCTGCTGATTAGCCCAGGCATGGCGCTTCAGATAGTTGTTGAGCGCCTCATCGCCGCAGTCGAAGGCCGCGACCTCGTCCTGCTCTTCGAGCCGACGTATGAGAACGGCCACTCAGCCTCTCATTGCCCGGATAAGGGTTTCCGTTGGATTAGCCGGTTCTCTCGATGCAAGATCTGCGAGACTCTCTAACTCGCGCGGTGTCCAAGGGATCTCCACGCGTGGGAGTGCGAGTTCAGGGGCGACGCGTTCAAGGCGCGGAAACACCAATTCCTTCCGCTCACCCGTTTCAGCTTCACTAAAAATGCGGTGACCGCGCTTTCTTTCCCATACTGCCCAGCGGAACAACGCCACGGCATCAGAAAGAAAATCCGTGTTGCTAGTAAGCTGCAACTCTTGCTTCAAACCGCGAACCATGCGGTCTTCAGCAGGAGCCAAATCAGCTTGAAACTTTGACTTGCGCGCAGCCCGTTCAGTTTGCGGCTGCTTCCTAATCTGCTTGGTTTTTAACGCCATCATTGGACTATCCTTTTCTACTCCACACCCACTCTCATACTACTACATATTGGATGCTGTTTCGAGTCCTCGCTGAGCCCAAGCCACCACACCCTATATCCGCATCGACCGTGAGTAGTGGGCAAGTACGTCTTGAACGTGAGTGCCGTTTCAATCCACGCCCCTGCGCGGGGCGCGACTTTGAGTCCTTTAAGATAAGCCAACTGTGCGTACCAGCAGTCATCCTCAACCGGGTCCTAAAACGAGGACGCCTCACGGACCCCTGCGAGAAGGCGGCATCTCAACCTGCAACGAGTCGTGCCGACGAGTACAGACCGTGCCAGAATTTCCGGAACTTCCATTTGGGGACCCGCGTAGACTCAGTTTCCTGACTATGGATCTGGCTATCCTGGTTCGAGTCCAGGTCTCCCAGCCATTCTTTTCTCGCGCTCGTAAACGTCAATTGCGCGTGCTCCGATTGCTTTGCAGCGAGCACGCAAATCCCTTACTCATTCCAGAGCTCCCTAAACCTGATCGTCGAACCCAGATTGTACATGCTTCTGAGGTTTCAGAAAGTGTCCCAGGAAATTACGAGACAGCGATTCTCAGGTGCGCAGCCCAATTGGACTCAGCGACTCAGCCGGATTACGGAGGAGACAAGGACGACCGTCGCGCCGCAAACAGAATTGCTTCAGATTCGATAGATACGGTACGAATTATAGGGATGCAATCAATGCCCTAACTCGACAAAGTTCCATCAAAGTTCCATCAAAGTTCCATCGTTCTTTTCGAGGGCGTTCATGGCGCTCTGGATGTCTTTGGTTGCGACGATTGCGTAGCGTATGAAGACCGAACGGGTCTTCCAGCCACCAATCTTCATAGCGACCGTCTCTGGCACCTCGGCGTTAACCAAATTACGGGCGCCAGAACGACGCAGATCGTGAACGAGCAATTCGGGGCACTTCGCGGCTGCGGTCGCTGATGCCCATTCGCGCCGGAGATTCGTCGCGTCGAACACAGGCTGGCCAGCTTGCCGGAACTGCTTCTTCAACACCGCTGTAAATTCAGCCGTGAGGGCAAGAGTGATTGGCTCCTTGTTCTTCACGATCTTGGCGGGGAGCGTAATCGTCGCAGCGTCACTACTCGCCATCTCCCACGTGATTTGCTCGGGTGTAAAAGTCACAGCTGTCCTGCGAGCTTGTTAGGACGCAGCGGCAGGGGAGACCTGGGTGGCGAACAAACCAGGAGGCCTGAACGTAAGGAATAGCGACGATCTCGAAATTCATCCCGCATGAAGTCTCTTTGCGGAAAGACTCGGGGAAGCCGACCCACTTGAACCTCTTGGGGAAGGCCGCTGATTAGGGGGAAGTAACAGGCTATGCACTCTACAACCCGACGGGATCATGGCTCAAGCATCCTGGGAAAGACTTGCAGAAGTAACGTCGGGAAGAATCAGTTCCCCGCAGGGGCTCGCAGCAACCTGCAAAGACCTCGGGAAATAAGTGGGGAATCACGAAGTCCGGAGGAGGGAGCTGGTTTGGCGCATGAGCTCGTAGGAGCGAGGAAGAAGGGGTAATGCCCTTCGAGGTGGTGCGGGACACCACCCTGGCATGAGTAACGCTTGTGCCAGGCAAAGGAGCTCTGGGCACTTGGCGGTCCTAGTATGGTCAACGGCGAAAAGCCGGAGGAGCCATGTCTTTCAGGGACGAGTCGAGAGGTAAACCGGAATGGGTCGGGGTGAATGCGAGCGAGCACTTAAGCTTCGCCCGTCTCGGAAAGGCCTCTCGGGGAAAGCCAAGGCGAAAACCGGAATCGAGAAATTCGACGTTCCGGGATTGTAGGGGGGCCTCGGTAAACGTGGTCATGGTGGGAAGTGAACCCGCCTCGCAATCGAAAGAGCGAGGACGGTACCCCCCCACCTATAATTGGCGCGACCGAGCTCTATCCCGACCAAGTCCGGAATCTGTGAGCGGCTCGGGGTGCAACTCCCCGGGCCGACTCGGCCCCAGGGTGAAACTCCCTGGGCCTATTCTACCGGGGCAAAAAAAGCGAATGCTAAACCAGTGAGCCGTCATGGTTTAGGGTGCTCATGTCGGCGGTGTAGGGATTGCAGCATGGCTCCTTAACCGGCTTGAACTCCATAAATTCGACGCGAGTGAAATCGGGATCGTAGATGTCGAACGACCATTTGCCGTCGCGGCCGATTTCGGGGGCGTCGGTGATCTGGAGACTGTCGGCTTTGAGCTTGGCCACCGCGGCTTTAATTTCCGGGACGATGAGAGAAAAATGATTTTGTATGCCGCGCTCTTTGGCGTTCGCATTACCGGGGATGTTGAGCATGTATTCGATCCTTTTGAATCTGCGAATTGTTGTTTCGCCCATATTTCCTTAGGATTTCCCTTCCTGCTACGCATTCTGCGATGAGCAACCTGGTCACTCTTTTTATCCATTTTATTGCTACCCTGGCCCGCTTGCTCGGTCCTGGCGGGGTCCGTTCCCTCGTTGCGGAGTCGCTTCTGCTCAAGCACCAGATCCTGATCTTGAATCGCTCCCGGAAACGATCTCCGAATTTACACGCGTCGGACCGGATCCTCGCTGGCTTGATGGCGCTCTTGGTGCGTCCAACTCGTCTGCTCCGTTCCGCAATCGTTCTGAAGCCTTCGACACTGCTAGCCCTTCATAAAGCCTTGAGCAAGGGAAAGTACGGGATGCTGTTCTCCCCGGATCGCCGTCAGCCCGGCCCGAAACGTCCGAGCGCAGAACTCATCCGTGCGGTCGTCGAAATGAAGCAACGGAATCCCAACTGGGGCTGTCCGCGAATCGCTCAACAGATGGCCTTGGCGTTCCATCTCCAAATCGACAAAGACGTGGTTCGCAGGATTCTCGCCCAGCGCTACCGGCCGGGACAGCACCCCGATGGCCTTCCTGGCTGACGTTCCTGGGCCACATGAAAGACAGTCTCTGGAGTATGGATTTGTTCAGCTGCGAGTCGGCAACGTTGCGGACCCACTGGGTCCTGGTCGTCATGGATCAATATACGCGGCGGATCATTGGCTTCGGCGTCCATGCTGGGAAGGTCGATGGTGTCTCACTTTGTCGGATGTTCAACCGCGCCATTCGAGGGCCAAAGTACCTAAGCTCCGACAACGATCCGCTTTATCGGTTTCACCAGTGGCAAGCCAACCTGCGGATACTGGAAGTGACAGAAATCAAGACCATCCCCTACGTTCCCCTGTCCCCTCCGTTCGTCGAAAGGCTGATCGGTACCCTTCGACGGGAGTATTTGGATCGCATATTGTTCGGGACGAAGGCAGATCTCGAAAACAAACTGCTCGATTTCGGTACCTACTTCAACAACCATCGCACGCATACCGCACGGCAAGGGCGAACGCCGGATATGACTGTGACCCGACCGGTCGTCAATCTCCGCTCATTTCGATGGCAACCTCATTGTCGATCGTTATATCAGACACCTGTGGCTGCGTGATTTTCCAAAGAAACGTGCTGCCTGCGGTATCCGGTAGACCTTTGCAAAACTTCCAAGAAACCATTGGGTGTGTTGCTCACAAAGCCCTACGCGGTTCCTACCGTGTCACTGAATGCGTTCTGAATTTTAGACCAGCTCACCTTCCCGGTCCGATTACCCATAAGATTTCCCCCGGTAACAATTCGCCAGATACAGCCGACTCTGGAGGGCACGAACCCGAGTGTACTTTACGTTGATATATATAATATATGAAGAACCGGCGGAAAGTCGATACGGACTATTCCCCGGGAGAAGCTCGGAAGACCCCGTGCAGCCTCTTGTATTACAGCTCGTAATACATTAAGCTAGCGCTCTGAGGTAATATTATGCCATCTCCTGTGACATTGAGGGTGGATAAGGAAACCAGGCAGCGTATCGCCCGCATTGCGCAGCGCAAGCAATTGTCTGCGTCAGAGGTGATTCGCCATGCGATCGAGACATGGATCGAAGAGCAGGAACCAGCCGGATCGCCTTATGAAATGGTTTCGGACTTGATTGGAATTGTGCACGGCGGAAACCGAAAACGCTCGGCGGGAGCGGGCCGCCAGTTCGCCGCCCTGCTAAAGAGCCGACGGGGCTCCCAATGATCTTGGTGGATGCGGGACCCCTCGTGGCTCTCGTGGACTCAGACGACCAATACCATCAGCAATGCGTGTCGACTTTGAAGAGTTTGCAAGAACCTTTGGCAACGGTGTGGCCGCCTCTGACGGAAGCGATGTACCTGTTAAACGATCTGCCTGCGGCGCAGGAAGCTCTATGGGAGATGTTGGTGAGGAAGGCGCTGCAGCTGCTGCCGCTTGGCCTGGTCGATTTGCCACGCATCCGTGAACTTCTGCGGAAATATGCCGATCGTCCGATGGATCTTGCCGACGCAGCGCTCATCCGGATTGCCGAGCGGGAAGGCATTCGCAAAATATTCACCGTGGACAAGAAAGATTTCGCTGTCTACAGGATTCATCGTCGGATTCGTCCCTCAATCATCCCTTGATCCGCGGTACCTATTGCACATCGCCTATCACCCGCTTTAGACCGAAGATATTGACAAAAGCAGGTGTGCTACCGTGCACGAACCGTGCATTTCTGACGGATCTTCCTTTCCATAAATTCAGGTAAGTAGCGATTGCTTCGGGGGTTAGGTTCCTTTTGGGTTCAATATTGTAGTCATGTGATATTACTTTTTCCGTTGACATAGCGAATTTATATGATAAATACGTAGGTATGTACATCTCCACCATCCCCAACCGCAAGTCGCCCCCCGCCATCCTCCTCCGCGAATCCTTCCGCGAAAACGGCAAAGTGAAAAATCGCACTCTCGCCAATCTCTCCCATTGGAACCCCGCTCGCATCCAGGCGCTCCGCCGCGCTCTGCGCGGTGATTTCGATCAGGCTGCACCTTCCGAAGCGGCCCTGGGCCCCATCTTCGGCGTGCTCTTTGTCTTGAAACAAATCGCCGAGGCCCTCGGGATGAGCGGTGCCCTGGGCCGCACACGGATAGCCAAGCTGGGCCTGTTTCTGATCCTGGCCCGTGTGGCCCATCAGGGCTCCCGTTTATCGGCCGTGCGTTGGGCCCAGGATCATGCGGTCAGCGAAGTCCTCGGTCTGGACTCGTTCGAGGAAGACGATCTCTACGCGGCGCTGGACGATCTTTGTGCCCGCCAGAAGAAGATCGAACAAGAGCTGTTTCGGATCTACCTGCGCCGGAAAGGTGCGCCCCCGCGGCTGTTTCTCTACGATGTGACCAGCAGTTATCTGGAAGGGGAGCAGAACGCGCTGGGAGAGTTCGGCTACAACCGCGATGGCAAAAAGGGGAAATTGCAAATCGTCCTGGGCCTGCTGACCGACGCGGAAGGGGAGCCGCTGGCGGCGCGCGTGTTTGCGGGCAACACCGCGGATCCGGTGACGGTCGTTGATCAAATCCAGATCCTCCAAGAGCAATTCCAGGTGCAGGAATTTATCTTTGTGGGTGACCGGGGGATGGTGAAGAGCAAGGGGATCACGGCGCTACACGAAGCCCATCTACGCTACATCACAGCGCTGACCGATCCGCAGATCCGCCGTCTGCTGGGCCAGAAGGTTTTGCAGCTGGAGTTGTTCAACGAACAGGTCTGCGAGGTGGAAGACCAAGGGGTGCGCTACATCCTGCGGAAGAATCCGAGCGAGGCGGAGCGCGAACGGCATCGGATGGAGGACAAGTTCGAGAAGCTGGGAAGAAAGATCGCGGCGCGCAATGAGGAGGTCCAGAACAAGCCGCGCTGCCAGCCGGAAGCGGGGCAGCGAAAGCTGCAAGCGTGGGCGGAACGGCACAAGCTCACGGGGTTGGTGGGGTGGAAGCTGGAGGGCCGCCGGCTGGTGTGGGAGCGCCAAGAGAAGGCCATCGAAAGAGCTCTCGAGCTCGCAGGCTGCTATGTGGTAACCACGGATGTCTTGAAACAGAATATGGGTGCGCAAGAAGTGCACGACAGCTACGTGAGTTTGCAAAAGGTGGAACGCGATTTTCGCGCCCTGAAGACGGGATTGCTAGAAGTGCGGCCGGTGTTTGTGCGCAAGGAAAGTCGCACGCGCGGCCACGTCTTCTGCTGCTTGCTGGCACTGAAACTGAGCCGGGAGATGGAGCGGCGGCTGCGAGAGAAATTCGGCACCACGGACAGCAACCCGCACGCGATCACGCTGCCGGATGCGCTGCGGGCGCTCCACAGTCTGTGCCTGTTGCAGTACAAGATCGACGAGAAAACGACCTTGACAAAACTGCCACAGCCCACGGCTAATCAACAGCAGATCCTGACAGCCTTGGGCGTCTCGCTTCCCGCCACCACGTAGGCAACACTCTCCGCCCTGCGGAGAACAACAAAAGCTGCGACATCAGAAAGTTAGCAGCAAAATCGCGACCGAATCGCCAAGGAAGATCCGTCTGAGAGATGTTGAGGCCCTTGGAGTTAGCTTTGAACGAGAAGCAGGTTCCCCAGTTTATTGGAAACAATAGAAACGGAAGCAGGAAATAGAATACCTCAGAAACTCGACGTTAAGTCTTGTGGAATCAATAGGCGTCAGGATCGAGTTTCAGTGTCATATAACTAACCGCCCCGAAAGGGGTGGCAGTTGCTAGACTATCCGGTGTGAATGCGTTTAAAATCAGCGGCCTACAAGAAGCGCAAATGGAAGCATCGCTAGCCAGGCGATTAGAATGTAACAACGTTGCATTGCGTTGAAAACGGCTGGACGGAATTTTTGTGCACCACAGCCAACTTTTTCGGCAATACCAGCTGTAATCGCGCCTGTTCCACAACCGACAAGAACTGAAATCCCCGGTCGCAGAAGACCTACAAGACGCCGATGGTCATTCTGTAGTGTTCAGCGATTGAGGACTCGCGGGTCCGACCGATGTACGAATAGCCGCAATTGCACTACGGTCCAGGAGAAAGATACGACACAGTTGGTGATTCGAGACACCGGTTACAATAGAGAGCAGAAGTTGAAAATGATCTCCATCCTCGAGCGGCCGAATACGAACTCCACATCTGCATAACCAGAAAAAGCTAGCCAAGGGCTTCGCCCTTGAAATCCCAACGAACTTCCGAACCACGAAGTAACAAATGTTACATTGCGTCGGTCTACCCCAAATTTGTTAAAGTGGTTCTGTTCATGAATTCGCAGCCAAGAATCTATGGGCCATGAGTCCCGGATAGAATTATGGTCGCCACCTGAGCGCCGTTCTGCTTTGCTGGTTTCGGAACTGCCAGGCTTCGTCGCCAAGAGGCGATGAAAACCGCTAGTAGACAAAACCCAAACCACGGGGTTGCACTTCCCCGCAACCGAGCACATGGCGCGGCAGGTCAGAACAGATCTCGCTCGATTAAGGGGGCTGAGAAGCAGAAAAAGTCCGGCCGGGGGGAATGTTTTTTCTTGACTTCTCCCTTTATAGAACTTGCGGGATGTTTCTGCGCCGCTACGGGATCGTCTTCCGCGAACTTCTTACCCGCGAATCTATCCTTCCGAAATGGCGCGAACTGCTGATGATCCTGAGCGGCTTGAAGACCGCGGGGAGGTTAGGGGCGGCCGGTTCGTCAGCGGCTTTTTGGGAGAGCAGTTCGCGTTGCCAGTGGCGGCCGAGTCTTTGCGCGCCATGCGCCACGAGCAGCCATCCGGCGAGACGATACCTGTCTCGGCGGCGGATCCGATGAACCTGGTTGGCATTGTCGTTCCCGGCGAGCGCGTCCCCGCCAATTGCGGCAAAGTGGTTGCCTTTCGCGGCGGTGTGGCCGTCCCGAATGGCGAACGTGCGGCAGTGATTCGAATGACGGCGACCGGCTGAGAGAACGCCTCATGCAGAGTGTTGGGCTTTTACAATGAGGATTCTCCTCAGCTTGGAAGTGTGTCTCGCGTATGGAGCCTCACTGCTTCTCGGCATAGCATCCGCCCGGAGCGGCGAAGAAAGCGCAGCCCATCCCGCTTCGGCGGGCGGAACTCATCCGTAAGCATCCATAAAGAGGGAAATGGGATAAAACGAAACAACCCTGACCTCTTTTGACGGCCGCGACCCTTCGGCCATATCTCCCGCTCAGTCCAGCTCCCGTCAAGGCGGCTCAGTGCCTTTTCGCCGACGGTCGCTCACCCACTCAGAACCCGGAAGAGCTGATTTCCTCGGGCATCCACTCCGGAGGGCTTGTTCGGCCTTTTTGGATTTTGAGCTGCTGTGCCGGCCGCTTGAGCGGCTGATTCCGTGTGTAGGCGAATTTCCGAGTCGGACGGCCCATAGGACCTGTAAAGTTCGCTCGTCAAGAGTTCGCGGTGCTTAAGATACCGGCGGATGCGCTCTCGGTCGTTGTATCGGTAAATTATCTTCACCAGCGGAAGATAGTATTTGCCAAAAGTGTGAAAGTAAAGGCGGTTCAGCCAGCGCAGGTATTTCTCCCAGTTCTTCCCATTGCTCCGAAACGTCAGGCGAATGACTTCGTTGAGATCCATATCGAAAAATTTGGAGGGCAGGCGCGCAGGAACGCCCGGAATGGGCCAGTATTCCTGAAAGAAGGGGACTAGCATCAGTCTTCGCAGCATCATCCAGCGCTGGTAATCCTGGCTGAGACTGGTGTCGAACCCGTAGATGCACACCACACAAACCGCGTCGATGCCAAACCCCTTCAGCATATCTTTTCGGTCCATAAACTGCCGGTTCGTTCCCGGGTGATTGCAGCTGAAATAGATCCGCTTCCGAGTGAAACGGGCATTTTGATAGTCCACTCTAAGCAGGAGCTCGTACACTCTTGGAGTGAGATAGGAGATATCCAGCGTCTGGCTGAAGTTGATGGCGTACTGGCGCTCGGTCATTTCCTTCAGGAGCGACTCCGCTTCGGGAAAACTTAACAAGTTATCATCCAGAAGCATCACGTTTCGCTGACCAGCCGGAACGAAATCAGAAAAGCGCGCGCTGTTCCTTTTCTCTGGTCCTTCCTTGACGGGTACAACACAGAAGGCGCAGCGCTTCGGGCAGCCTCGCGTCAGAAAGCCAACGGCGTAATCCTTGTGGTTATACAGGCTGTAATCTGGAAAGCAAGATTCAACCTCCGGCGGCAGACGTTTCGCCAGATCAATTCCAGACCCGCCCATCTCAACATCCGCGCCATGGATCGCCTTGAGTGTAGCGATCTTTCTTTGCGTAGACTCACAATAGAAAACAGCACTTGCCAGGTATTGGTCTGCCTTTTGGGAGTCCGGCCAGTGCCTCAGCAGCACCTCGAAGCCGCGCTTCTTGTAATAGGTACTGAGCTTCATCAGAGCTAGATTGGGAACCCTGCTGTCAAGGTCGAATAACATAACTCGAGGCATGGTGAGTCTCCGGGTCCGGCGCTGGCCGCGCCCTGAGAGAACGGCCAAGTGCCTCCCGGCGCCGTATCCTACCATAGTCAATGCCGAGGGAAACGCGGGAAAATAGCGTCAAAGCTTAGGAAATAGCTGGCTTGATTTCGCAATCATGCGAACATGCCGGAGGGGAGAGATGCCAAACGCGGAGGTCATGTTCTTTCAGGAAGCCGAGGCCAGATCACCACTTCTCCTTGAATGGTTGGACCGACTTCCTCAGAAAGCTCGGATCAAATGCCTTGCAACATAACTTCTATCCGGAGCTGCTCCTCGCGGTCATCCGCGCAGCTTGCCACAAGCGAACCGCACAGGATAGATGCACCTCGCTTACAGCTTACGATATTCACAGGAGCCAGTTGTTGGCCGTTCTCATCACTCCTCGTAGTTCGGATACTGCTCCGGATTCGGACCAATTGTCTTTACCACTCGTGGGTATTTGACCCCCGCCTCTGGTTCTTTCGCCTTTCGATGCCTTCGTATCTCAAACGTCCAATTGTCGCCGAAGTCGAAGAGGTAATAAAGTCGCTTGCGCCCCAAGGGGTAGATGTCCTTGAGTCTGATTCTCCAGAAATCATCTTCCTTGTCTTCCCATTCTTCTTTCTCCGTTAGCCACTGTTTTCTCGCAAAAGGCGACGCGCTGTTTGCAAGAAAAAACGCGAATGGATGATCGCGGCCGAAACTCACCGAGTCCTGAATCGCTTCGTGGAGATCGTACAGACACGCTTCTTCATCGATTTCGATTGCTCGGATGCATTCGCCCTTAAAGTACGCCCCGAAGGCACATTCAACTGTGAAGGTGAGTATCATTCTTTTCTTTTGTCCCTCGGCCAACGTCCAAAGCTCAGCCACGCGGAACCAACCAGCGCGCACCGCCCCGCAAAGCGGAACTGGATCGGCCATCCCGCGTTGGCTGCAGCGATTTGTTGGTCATCATGTTGTGAATCATTCAAAACTCTCCAGCAAAAGCGCTCCCAAAAATGCTGGAAACACTGCTCACAAATCCAATGATATCTTCGGTCCAATAACTGGCATGAAAAAACATCCGGCAAATCCTCGACCATGAACTTGCCAGAACAAAACTCACAATGATCTCAATCGACGTTCTTTTGGTAGCGGCGATACGCACGATGTAACAAAATGACACTTGGTAAAAATCGCTCCTGTCCTCGCTGTCCTTAACCGAAAATGCTATCCGGCGCGAACGGCCCCAGAGTCCGACGGGACTAGTACGTTTTTATGACAGCGCTGGTTGAGATTGGATGGACTGACGAAAATTCCCCGGTTTTCAGAACATGCAGGACGTGCGATTTCATTTAGAATGCCCACGCCTTCGGTCGAAAGCCGAATGCTCTACCCACACTCTGTAATTGATTGAGGCTAAAGAGCTTTGGCTCCCCGGGCTAGATTCGAACTAGCAGCCCTTCGGTTAACAGCTGGGGGGTATAAAACTCTAAGTGCCGCGTTTGGTGTCGCTTACGAGCCTTATCGCTGTTTATCCTGCCCTTGAATTGGACGGACGTTGGACGGAAATCGTGGGGTGAACCCCCCCCAGATGGCACAAATTCTTAGGGCACAGCTTTCTACTAGAGGCGCTCAACGCTTTCTTGAAGCCCTCAGATCGAGATCGGATCAGGTAACGTGCACGTGGTAGACACGCCAGCAAGAAACGTGCGGTACTCGTTGAGCCTAATGTTGTATGTGCTTTCCGCCTGCTGACATTCCTGCTGAGTTGAGTTCCCGGTACAGGCTTGATCCTTAGCCTGCCGCGCCATCCTCAGGCGCTCGATGTAATTTTGTGCTCCGGCGGTGGCGATGGTGCAATCCGTCTGGCAAGAAGGACCCGCCCCAGTTTGGCCGGGCAGACACCCCTGCGCGCCAACGGGCGCACACTGAATCCCGTTCCAGATTTGGTCAGCGGGACAAGCCTGCGGGACGGCACTGGTTTTCGGCGGCGCGGTTGCTTTTTTTGCAAGTATCGGCGGGACGCATGAATTGTCTTTGCCGGGCGACTGACCGACCTTGCAGAGTTTCGCGTGGGGATCCGGCGGGACTGGCTTCGGGCCAGGCTCCTTGCACGGCTCTTTGTCGCAGGGTTTGTGCAGTAGATCGGGCGCCGCCAGGTGCAAGTCTTGGTCCTTTGCCGTCGTGTTTTTTCCGCCTCCGATTGCATCGCTCATGCCATCGAGTTCAGCGCCGGGGTTGCGTCGGTTGCGAAAAGGCACGTGCGACTCGGTGGCCGCGTTCGCCTTTGAGCTGGTGGCAAAGGAGCCGTTTGAGACTTGGCTGGTAGCGGGAATAGGGCTGGTCACTGACGAATTCACCGACGGAGAAGCCGCACTCGAGCTGTTTGCCTGGTTACTGGGTGTTTGTCGCTGGCGTTCTTGTTCCTCCCGCTCTCGCTCATCCCGTTGCTGTTGCTCGCGTGCCTGCTGCTCGCGCTGTTGCTGTTCCCGTTGCTGCTCTTGCTGCTGTTGTTGAGTGGTTTGTAAGGAAACTGAGCCAGGAGGAACAACCCTCAGCATAAGACCAAGCGTGGGCGGTGGCGGCGGGGGCTGAGGGGCGGGAGCACTCCCGGAAGGATGTTGTGCGAAAGCGGCATTGGAAAGCAGAAGGAAACCGGAGAGTATAACCGCGCGCACGATCATAAGCGCCTCCTGTCGAACAGCGGAGTCGTCAACTCGCTTCTTGAGGAGCTGCAAGATGCGGTGCCGACTGGACTGACCAACAGCCTTGCATAGGATGAGACGTCTTGCCGGCTTTTCAGGTTTCGTAACGACTAAATTTTGCGGCTCGTATGGCCAAAAAACTGGTCCCGGTCACTGGCCGGAGCAAGAACTCATTGCTCTGCGCCCGTTGATGATAAATCAGACCTGGGAGCCCCCTGCCAAAGGGGGATTGCCGGCATCCTTAATATATGTGAATATATGTGCTGATTGTGAGCCCATCGCCCGCTGTCGCTTCGACTTTTATGCCGCTTCCCCTTCGTAACACTTCAGCAGGCCGCCCAGTCGTTTTCGACACCGCACTGCTCCCCTGTTCCTTCTTGCCTCCGTCTGCGAAGGAAACACGATCCGGTCGCTCTGAGGGTAAGTGTTTGCGCGCGTGCTTTGATGAAAACGAACCGGCAGTTTTCAATAGTCCGCAGGCCTTATCGCTGGGTCAAAGGGCGGCCAACTTCTGAAACCAATCGTCTCTGACGGACGATGAGCGCAATGGAGATTTAACGACAGTTGGGCGTTGTTGCTGTGGTAGCCGTCAAGGAAGTCCTTTGCGTAGATGACTAGTGAGCCAATTTTTCGTAGACGTCCCCAAAGTCGGACACAGGATCAATCTCCTCGAGCCGGCTCCCCAGGCAAACCCAGTCCGTCCACAACACATTGAAGAGCAGGCGGTCTGACGTAAAATCAACGACCACCAGAACGGCATGATTGCGGCCAAGTACCAGGGGTGTCTGTTTCGGAAACATTGACCTAAGCGTGTTGGTAAGCCGACGACGTATTCTGGTACAACGTCTTCAAGCAGCGGGAGCTGGGAGCTGTTTCGCAGGAACCCTCCGATCGGTAAACGCCACCGCACAAAGCCAGGCGTGTTGGTTCCGGTGAATGCCAAGCTGTTGAAAATTGAGAGGGAGGCCACGACACTAGCCTTTTCATTTCTGGAGCGGCGAATTCGTCTACAACTCTGCGTGGATGGACCGAGAGCCGGTGTGGTGACGAACAGGTCTGAATCCCGTCGCATCCAGAACTGGTGCGGAGGGAGCAGTTGGCTTAAGGAACGAACTACACCCCGACCGGACGATGCCAGGGAATGAGCATCGGAACACGCCCGCGGTAAAGCCCGGCAAAATGGAAGAACACACAAACATGCCGAACGTCAGCGAAACAGGTGAACAGCCAAAGCGCCGCGCCGTAACGGCCGAGTCGATGGCGGCAAAACAGCGCGACATATCCGTCAGCGAATTTTTCGCGAAGAACAGGCACCTGCTTGGCTTCGATAATCCGAGAAAAGCTCTCCTGACGGCGGTTAAAGAGGCTGTCGACAATTCACTCGACGCTTGCGAGGAAGCGGGCATTGTTCCCGAGGTCTGGGTTCATATTGAAGCTACGGGTCCCAATCGGTACAAAATCGGTGTGCAAGACAACGGGCCGGGCATTGTCAAAAAACAGATCCCGCTAATCTTCGGAAAACTGCTCTATGGTTCGAAATTTCATAGACTGCGGATGAGTCGAGGACAACAGGGAATCGGTATCAGCGCTGCGGGCATGTACGGGATGCTGACTACGGGCAAACCCGTAAAGATCGTTTCCATGACTTCGCCAAAGAAGCCGGCGCATTACTTCGAAATCCAAATCGACACGCGGCGGAACATGCCGGAAATTATCAACGGTAAAGGCGACGGCGAAGATATTCCAGCCGGTGAAAAAGGCCGGAAGTACATTACGGACCATGGTATCGAATGGGTATCGCACTACCCCATTCCGGATCAACAGTCCCATCATGCCCATGAAGTGCGCAGCGGCACGCGTGTCACGATCGAGCTCGAAGGACGTTACCAACGCGGGCGCGGCAGCGTGGACGAATATCTAGAACAGACGGCCATCGCCAATCCACACGTGGCGATTCACTATCTCGATCCCGATAGCGGCGAGACCACGTATTCGCGCTCCACAACTCAGCTTCCGCCTGAACCCGTAGAGATCAAGCCACACCCATATGGCATTGAACTCGGGCAGTTGGTCACCATGTTGAAGGACACCTCGGCGCCGTCTATGGCGCAGTTTCTGACGACCTCGTTTTCCCGTGTCAGTTCCGGAGTCGCACAGAAAATCTGCGAAACTGCAAAGATCGGCACTCGCGGCAGTCCCAAGAAGATTGGACGCCAGGAAGCCGACTCACTTTACAAAGCGATTCAAGAAACCAAAATCAGCGCTCCCGGGAGCGACTGCATCTCACCGATCGGCGAATCGCTGATTCTCAAAGGCCTTCATCATCAGCTGCCCGGCGAATTTTTCTGTGCTGCGACGCGTCCGCCCGCGGTGTATCGTGGGAACCCGTTTCTCATCGAGGTCGGACTTGCCTATGGTGGTGCCAGTTCAACCCAGAAGGTCACGCTGGACGCATTGACCGACCTGCTCAGCGAGAGTGATGCCCGGTCGCTGAAGCAATTCTTACTGACGACGTTCGATGGAGTGGGCGCGGCTGGTGCCGACCAGATCCTGTCGCAGGCGAGGATGGGAACTCGTCAATCGCCTTCGAAGCTCAAGAAGGATGAAATCGATCAACTTTTCGCCGCAATGAGAAATGTTAACCTGAGCGAAAACCAGTCGATGCAGGTGCTGCGCTACGCGAACCGCGTTCCACTTCAGTTCCAGCCGGCGGCTTGTGCCATCACGCAGTCGGTCATCGGGACCAACTGGCGGGCTTACGGTTTGGCTCAATCCCGCGGTCAATTGCCGGTCGGTCCGGTCACCGTTATTGTGCATGTCGCCAGCGTATGGGTGCCATTTACCAGTGAATCGAAAGAAGCCATCGCATCGTATCCCGAAATCGTGAAGGAGTTGCGGCTCGGCCTTCAGGCCGTGGGAAGAAAACTGGCGGTTTACCTCAATCGGCGTAAACGCGTGCGTCAGGAAGGTGAACGTCGTGAGATTTTCCTGCGCTATCTTGGTGAGGTGGCACATGCGGTCGCCACAATCAAGGATTATGGCGATCGCCCGAGAAAGCACCTGTATGGCCGGCTAGTTGATGTCGCGAAACGTAAGACGGCCGTTGCGGATACGCAACTGAACGGCGAAGGGAAACAGCGTGAAAACGCTGCCGAGGAGTTTGGCAAGAATGTCCTGATCATCAACCCGGAAGAAGCTCCCGGCGAAACGGCATCGTCTGAACCAGCTGCGTAAAATTATGGCTAAGAAAGCAAAATCGACTTCAGACAAACCGAGTCGCTCGACGAAAGATAGGAAAACTCTCAGTTCGATTCGCGATTTTGCAGATACCGTCATCCAGTCCGCGGAACGTGGGCGAGCGCCGTACGTGGATATCCCGTTACGATCATTATCGAATGTTCGGTTCAATCAATCGAAGCGCATTATTGAGATGGGCAGCGGGACCAACCGGCGGGAATTATTCAATCTGGCTCAAGCCCGCAGCTACATGCAGACATTGCTTGTCGCTTCCGGATGCAAGCAACTGATCGATCAGGGAAAGACAACCAGCATCCGAGGTTTGTTCTACCTGCTGAAGCACACCATTGAAGGGACCAGCGAAGAGACGTTTGATGCGCAGGATGAATGCGATCCCGTCATCGAGGACATCGAGGTTTCACTCGATTCGATGCGCGAAGAGCTTCACCTGTACGCCAAAAACGCGGGGGCGATGGTTGGTCCGATCACACTGGTAGATAGTGGCGACACGATCGACTGTTCCCGCATGGGCTCTGGCGGCTACAGCATCCCGTCGATCGTCGAACAGGACATCGTGCAGTTCAAAAAGAACACTGCAAAATTCATCC
>Ga0209686_1000696_pt1 | contig 16950 bp, 16 predicted proteins | sample GraSoiAngelo_126_FD_185883 | JGI IMG/M metagenome (GOLD analysis project Ga0209686, IMG submission 185883) | Grasslands soil microbial communities from the Angelo Coastal Reserve, California, USA - 14_0927_09_20cm (SPAdes) (version 2) | ecosystem: Environmental > Terrestrial > Soil > Grasslands ...
CTCGCCCGCATTCATCGGTACACGCTCGACCGGTTGCGACAGGAGATCGAGCCCGTCAGCGCGGCCGACTTCATGCGCTTCCTGCTCCGCTGGCAGCGGGTCACTCCGGAAGCCCGAGGCGAGGGCCCGGACGGCCTCGCCGCAGTGCTCGAGCTGCTCGACGGGTTCGAGGTGCCGGCGGGCGCGTGGGAGACCGACGTGCTCCCCGCCCGGCTGGGCGAGTACGACCCCCTGTGGCTCGACGGGTTGTGTCTTTCTGGGGAAATCGCCTGGGGAAGGTTGAGCCAAACGCGGAACGCGGAAGGTGGAACGCGGGGCAGAAGGACCGGTCCCATTCGCACGACACCGGTCGCCTTGTTCCGGCGCGAGCGGGGCGCGGTGTGGCGGTCTCTGGTGGCAGAGCCCGATCGGGCCGAGCTCGCGCTCTCTCACTCGGCCGCGGCCGTGCTCGGCGTGCTGGACGAGCGCGGTGCCTCGTTCTTCGGCGACCTCGTGAACGCGACCGGGCTGTTGCGAACGGAGGTCGAGAAGGGGCTGGGCGAGCTGGTGGCGTGCGGACTCGTGACCGCGGACAGTTTCGCGGGCCTGCGGGCGCTGCTCGTCCCGTCGGACCGCCGCCGCCCGATCGGCGGCTTCCGGCGCCGGGGCAAAGTGGCGCCGTTCGGCGTGGAGACGGCGGGGCGGTGGTCGCGGGTGCGAAGCGCCGCGCCCCTCCCCGAGGAGCAGGTCGCCGAAGCCGTGGCGTGGCAGCTGCTGCGGCGCTACGGCGTCGTATTCCGCCGGCTGGCGACGCGCGAGGGGCTGCTCGCCCCGTGGCGCGACATCCTGCGCGCGTACCGCCGGCTCGAAGCGCGTGGCGAGATCCGCGGCGGCCGCTTCGTGGGCGGCTTCTCGGGCGAGCAGTACGCCCTGCCCGAGGCCGTGGGGCTGTTGCGCAACGTGCGGCGCGACGCGCCGACGGGCGAGCTGGTGGCCGTGAGTGGCGCCGATCCGCTCAACCTCGCCGGGATCATTACGCCGGGGGACGTCGTACCCGGACTGGCGACGAACCGGATCCTGTATCGGGACGGGATTCCGGTGGCCCTCAAAGAGGGAGCGGGGAGCGGGGAGCGGTACCTCGTAGACGCAACACCGGTCGAACAGGAGCGGCTCAAGTCCGCGCTGGTGCGCGGCCGCGTGGCCCCGCTGGTGCGCGCGTATCTCGGCAAGCGCAGTCTGCAGACTCGCTAGTTCCCACGTGTAACAGCCCGCGGCATGCGGGTTGCTCGGAGCATCCCTCATTTGTCATGGGCATCTCGGGCCAGGACGCGCTCGCCAGCGGCCTCGCCGCACGGCTTCGCTGGGAATGGGCTCTCGGCCCCAGGGGCGCGGGCTCGGTGGTGACGTGTATCCCGGGACTGTTCGCCGGAGGGTGGATCTGGGACGACACGTGGAGCTCGCTGCGCGCGGAAGGACTGAGCGCGTTGCGCCTGCGCGATCCGCTGGCGGCGCTCGACGCCGCGCGGGAGCCCGTCGCAGACTCCCGACGCGTTGTGGAGGCCCTGTTCGACCGCCTCGGTGTCACCGGCTCCATTATCTGCGGCAACTCGCTCGGCGCCCTGCTCGCGCTCGATCTCGCCCGGTTGCGGCCGGCGGACGTGCGCGCCGTCGTGTTGAGCGGTGCGCCCGGACTGGAAGACGGCGTGAACCTGGGCATCGGCACGCCGCGGGCGGCGACGCGCGAGTTCGTGAACCGGCTCGTGGACGTGCTGTTCTACGACCGGTCCGGCGTGACCGACGACATGATCGAGCGCACGCGGACCGTGTTCGCCGACAAAGGCCGTCTGTTCAACGTCGTGCGGGCGCTGCGCGCCGCCCGGCGCTATCCGGCGCGCGCCGCGCTCGCCGCGCTCGAGTGTCCCGTGTTGATGATCTGGGGAGCGAACGATGGCGTGACGCCGCCGGCCGAGTGGGAGCGGTACGCGGGTGGCATGGCGCGCGGTGAATTCCGCACCATCCCGGACTGCGGGCACGTGCCCATGCTCGAGCGACCGGACGAGTTCAATCGCCTGCTGCTGGACTTCGTGCGTCGCGTGCTCGACGCCGCCTAGGGCCGCGTCAAGTCGACGCTCACCACCGGGAGGTCCCAGTGCGCGGCGAGGATCTCGAAGCGGCGCTGCTCTTCGCGTCGGAACGTGTCCTGGTCGGGGAACAGGCGCTTGAGCTCCGCGTCGGGAAACGCCTCGTGCGGAGCCGCCGCGTTCTTCCACACGATCGTGACGCGATAGTCCCAGCGGCCGTCTTCCGTGCCGTGAAAGCGTGGTGCCTCCGCGGTGACCTGCTGCGCGTGGCCCAGCTCGATCTGACGCTTCAGCACCGGAAAATGGTTCTTCTTGAACAGCCGGATGAACTCGTCGGCATAGCCCCAGCGCACCTTGTAGTAGTACTCCACCACGAACGGCTCGCTCGCGCCCGCCGGCGGCGCCTGGGCGCTGCCCATGGCCGGCGGCACGAGCAGCACGGCGAGAATCGCGTAACGCAGCATGTCTGTCTCCCTTCAGCGATTCCGAAGTCGCGACCAGGTGTGCCGCGCCAGCTGGCGCAGCATGCCCGATCGCTCGGACCGGGCGATCGACTTGAGGTGCACGTCCGGGAGCACTCTGTCAAATGCGGATAGCCGCTCGGCGCGGTTGCGGTACCACGCGAGCCAGCCGAACAGGCGCACGCCCCAGTACAGAGTGTGTCTCGCCACGGCGCCCACGCCCAGCACGCCCATCGCCTCGAAAAAGATGGCGTCCACGGCGCGACGCGGCCGGTCCTGCTTCCAATACAGCCAATCGTGGATGACGGCGGCGTTGCCGTAGCGGCCCCACTTCGGCAACACGATCCACAGCGGCCGCGGCACCGTGGCGAAATCGGTTTGAAACCCGATCGCCACGTCGATGCGGTCGCCGCTCCCCTCGGCCTCCACCTCGTAGCCGAAGTCGCGCATGATCACCCAGGTGGTGCCGTCGGCCAGGGGAGAGACGAGCAGGATGTCGGTGAAGCGGCTCACGCCGTCGGCTGCTTGAGCTTGTCGAGATAAAGCTTGCGGACCTTCGCCACCTTGGGCGCGATCACCGCGCGGCAATAGCCTTGGTTGGGGTTACGGCGGAAGTAATCCCGGTGGTACTCCTCGGCCGGGTAAAACGCCTCGAGCGGCTTGAGCTCGGTCACGATCGGATCGTCCCATACCGGCTCGGCCTGGAGCTCGGCCATGACGCGCTGGGCCGTAGCCTGCTGCTCGGGGGAGTGGTAGAAAATCGCCGAGCGATACTGCGTGCCCACGTCGCCGCCCTGTCGGTTCAGCGTGGTCGGGTCGTGAATCGTGAAGAAGACGTGCAGCAGCTCGTCGAACGACACGACGGCGGGATCGAACGTGATCTGCACGACTTCGGCGTGGCCGGTGGTGCCGGTGCACACGTCCTCGTACGACGGGTTGGGCACATGGCCGCCGGCGTATCCGGACTGGACCTGCTCGACGCCCTTCAGCTGCTGGAACGCGGCTTCGAGGCACCAGAAGCAGCCGCCGGCGAGGGTGGCGACTTCGCGCTGCGGCATCGGGTCTTCTCCCGGTGGGGTTGCCTGAAAGCTAGCTCATCCGGCGTGCAGCTTCCGCGCCGCCAGCGCGGTGCCGGCCACGCGCGAGCGGACCTTGGCGAATGCCGTGTCCCGATCCGTGGACGTGTCGTCCGAGAACGGTGCGAAACCGCAATCGTCGGTCGTGCCCAGCCGGTCGAGCGGGATGTACTCCGCTGCCTCGAGGACACGGTCCCGCACCTGCTCGGGCGTCTCGATCTTCGGATCGATCGGATCGATCACGCCGATGAAAATCCGCTGCCCGGGCTTGGCGTGCTGCTTCACGAGGCGCAGCGTCCTGGCACGATCCGGCTCGCTGGCGCACTGGAGGTAGAAGCTGGTCGCCCGCAGCTCGAACAGCGTCGGCAGGAGCTCCGCGTAGTCCACGTCGGCGCTGTGCGTCGAATCCCGGTCCCCGCCGGGGCAGGTATGGACGCCGATCCGGCGGCGCTCTTCCGCGGTGAAACGGTCCAGCACGAGGTTGTTCAGGTCCACGAACGCCTTGAGCGCCCCCTTCGTGGGATCGAGCTTGATCGCGAGCCGGCCCTCGGTGAAGTCGATCTGGACGACGTGAGCGCCCGCCGCCAGCGAGCGCCGGATGTCCGTCTCCGCCTCGCGCACGAGATCCTGGAGGAACGCGTCGCGCGGGTATCCGCGGATCCCGTCCTCGGGATACAACAGGCTCAGGGCCGAGGCGGCGATCACGGCCTGCTTGACGGGAACGTGAGCGTGCGCTCGTGCGGCCACGAGATATGCATCGGCGTAGGTCTGATAGCGGAACGGCCCGGCTGTCAGGCGAGGGAGTTGCCGCGTGTGCCCGTCGGCGAACGGGATGGTGACGCCATCGGGCGCGAGGCTCGTGAGCCCGTGAATCGGGTAGGTGGCGAAGCTGGGCTTGGCCTGCTCGCCGTCGCTGATCACCGGGGACTCGGTCGCTTCGAAGCGCCGGATGGTGTCCCGCGTCGCCGCGTCCTGGAGGCGCGCGAGCTCCTCGCGCGACAGGCGACCCGCGGCGAACTGCTGCATCGCCGAGACGAGCTCGGGGGGCCTGGGAATGCTGCCAACGGGTTCGGTGGGGATCGGCATCGAGCAAGGCTATCCGCCCCGGTGGCGATGTCAATGGCGCTAGCCCCAGTCCTTGGACTCGGGCGCGAGGCGGCGCATGGACTTGAGAAAATCGAACGCGGAATGCGGATTGCGGAATGCGGAATCGTCAGGCGGCCCTTCCATTCCGCATTCCACATTCCGCATTCCGCATTTCAGCCCCCTCGCCTCCTCCGCGATAACGTTCACCGTCCCGTCGTCCTTGGCGAGCTTGCCCCGCACCAACAAGAGCGGCTCGCCGCGGATCGCCGCCCGGTATCGCTCGTACACGTCGGGCCGCACGATTACGTTCACCATCCCCGCCTCGTCCTCGAGCAGCACGAAGATGAACCCCTTGGCCGTCTCGGGCCGCTGGCGCGCCACCACCAGCCCCGCGACGTCGACCATCGTCGCGTGCTCGCGGCCGGAGAGCGCGTCGCTCTGCACCACGCCCGGCGGCAGCGCGCCCTTGAGCAGCGACAGGGGATGGCCGCTCGGCGCGAATCCGAGGACCGCGTATTCGGCGAGCAACCGCTCGTCCGCCGCAAGGCCGCCGAAGCGGAGCCCCTCGTGGGGATGGTTGAGCGCCAGCTCGAGCTGCCGCCGCACGCGGGCGTCCGAGTTGTGTGCCGCCTCGGGCGGCAGCCACAGTCCCACTTGCCACAACAGCTCGCGCCGGGTGAGCCCGAAGCCGTCGCAGCCACCCACCCACACGAGGTGCTCGATCGCGGTGCGCTTGAGCTGGGGCGGCGCCCGGCGCGCCAAGTCGCCGATGCTCGTGAACGGCCCACGCCGCTCCCGCTCGACCACGAGCTGGGTAGCCGTCTCCTCGCTCCAGTCCCGCACAAACCCGAGCCCCACTCGCACAGCTCCCGTTTCCCGTTTCCCGTTTCCCCTTTCCCGTTCTATAGTGCACCACACATCACTCTCGTTCACATCTGGGAGCTGAATCTCGACCCCATTGCGCTTCGCGTCCCGTCCCAGCGCGTCGAGCGAGTAGAATCCCATCGGCTGGTTGTTGAAGAGCGCGCAGTAATACTCGGCCGGGTGATAGTGCCGGAGCCACGCCGACTGGTAGGCGAGCAGCCCGAACGCCGCGGCATGCGACTTGGGGAATCCGAACTCGGAGAAGGCGATCACCTGGGTGAACACCCGCTCGGCGGTCGCCTGGGGGACGCCGCGCGCCGCCGCGCCCTCCCGGAACTCCTCCCAGAACTCCGCCATCAGCTCTCGGCTGCGGCGCCGGCTCATCGCGCGCCGTAAGGCCTCCGCCTGGCCCGCCGTGAATCCCGCGAGCGCCTGGCACACCTGCAGCACCTGGTCCTGATAGAGGATCACGCCCAGCGTCTCCGCGAGTGCCTCCCTGAGCAGCGGATGGTCGAGGGGCGGCTCGTATGTCCGGCCGGCTTTGCGGGCGCGGCGCTGGTCTTCGCGACGCCGCACGTACGGATTCACCGCGCCGCCCACGATCGGGCCCGGACGCACGATCGCGACCTCGACCGCCAGGTCCTCGAGGTTCCGGGGTCGGGTACGGCGCAGCATCTGGATCTGCGCCCGGCTCTCGATCTGGAACAGCCCCACCGTATCCCCCCGGCAGATGCGGTCGTAGACCGCGGGGTCGGCGAAGTCGATGCGCGAGAGATCGGGCGGCGTGCCGGCGCGCGCGGCGACCAGCTCGACGCACTCCTCGACCAGCGACAGCATGCCGAGCGCCAGGAAGTCGATCTTGATGAAGCGCGCGTCGTCGCAGGAATCCTTGTCCCACTGGCACACCACCCGGTCTTCCATCGCGGCGCGCTCGAGCGGCACGATCTCGACCAGGGGCCGGCTCGAGATGACCATCCCGCCCACGTGCTGGGAGATGTGCCGCGGCAGCCCCGCGATCTCTTCCGCCAGCTCGCACAGCTCCTTCCAGAGCGGCGTCGTGGTCCGGCCCGCGAAGCCCGGCAATTGCTCCAGCTCGTCCGCCAGGCCCCCCGACCGCCGGTCCGCCAGTCGTGCCACCTGCTCGATCTCGCCCGGCGGCAGGTCCAGCGCCTTGCCGATCTCGCGCACCGTCGAGCGCAGGCGGTAGGTGGGGAACGAGCACACCAGCCCGACGTGCTCGTCGCCGTACCGTTTGTAGACCCGCCGAATCAGTTCCTCCCGGATCTCGCGCGGGAAATCGAGATCGATGTCCGGCACCGAGGCGAGGGTGTCGTTCAAGAACCGCCCCAGAAACAGCCCGTTCGCGATCGGATCGATGTGCGACAAGCCGAGCAGATAGCACACGATCGACGACACCGACGAGCCGCGCCCGCGGCCGGGCAGCAGATTGGCGTGCGCCCGCCGGCTGCCGCTGCGTACGTCCGCCGCCACTTCGCGGGCCAGGTCGAACAGGTCGTGATAGACGAGGAAGAACCCGCTGAGTCGATGGTGTTCGATGAGTGTCAGCTCTTGTTCGAGCCGCCGCAGGGCATTTTCCCGGTGGTTTGAGCCCGGAGCATAGAGCTCTTCGAGCTTCGCCCGGCACAGCTCGGACAGGGCGCGCGGGGCGGGCGTGAAGTCCGCCCCCCGAAAATCGGGGAAGCTGTACCCCAAGTCGCGCGTCAGGTCGAAGGCCCTGCAGCGTTCCGCGATCGTGGCTGTATTGGCGACAGCATCGAGACAGTCACGGAACAGCCCCTCGACCTCTTGCGGCGGCCGCAGGAAGAACTCGCTGTTCGCATGGCGCACGTTGTGGCAGCCGTCGAGCGTGGTGCGGTGCCGGATCGCCACGAGCACATCGTGCAGCCGGTGCCGCTCGCGCTTGTGATAGTGCACGTTGCCCGACGCCACGACGCCAAGTTGCACGGAGTCTGCGATGTCCTTCAATGCCAGCGTGAGCGCGCGATCGCCGCGGACGTAATTGCGCTGCAGCTCGACGTAGAAGTTCTCCCGCCCGAACACCGCGCGGCACCGCTCCGCGAAGCGACGGGCCGCGGCCGGGCCGTCGCGCCGCAGCACGGTGGGCAGCAGTCCATTGCGGCATCCCGACAGCACGAGCAGCCCCGCGTGCCGCGCTTCGAGCGAGGCGAAGTCGAGTCGCGGGTCGCGCCGGTCGTCCCGGCCGAGATGCGCCTCCGTAATCAACCGGCACAGGTTCGCGTACCCTTCGGGCGTCTCCGCGAGCACCGTCACGTGAGAATCGTCGAGCAGCGTCAGCTCCGCGCCGGTGATGGCCTGCAGGCCGAGCTTCTGGGATTCTTGCGCGAACGCCATCGAGCCGTACAGCCCGTTGTGGTCGGTGAGGGCGAGCGCGGGGTAGCCGAGCTGCGACGCGGTGAGCGCCAGCTGCTCGGGGAGGGAAGCGCCGTCGAGGAAAGAAAACGCGGAGTGGCAGTGGAGCTCTATGTACATTAAAGTCGGAACGCGGAAGGCGGAACGCGGAACATTTCAGGCGGGCTTCTGCATCCACCACTCGCCCGTCGATTCATCTTCGAATAACACCACCCGCCGGCCGCCCTCGATGATCACTTCCAGGTACCGACGATGGATCGGCGCTCTCCACCATTCATCGTCGATCCGCCAGATCTCGCCTACGTCTTCGACGACGCGCAGCTTGCATCCCGCATCTCGCATCCCGACAGGCAGCCCATTTTCATCGAGCTCCACCTCCACCCGCTGTTGAACATTGAGTGCCCGAAGTCTGTCCGCTTTGCTCCGCGTTCCGCCTTCCGCGTTCCGCGTTTGTTCACGGTTCATAGTCGATCAACGCATAGCGCCGCTCGGGGAGGCGGGACCAGGGCTGTACCTCGATCACGTGGTAGAGCAACGAGCGCTTGAGCCGGAGCTTGATCTCCTGGGCGGCGGTGCGGAGCGCGCGGCGCCGCCCGGCGCGCGCCGCGGCGTGCGCGTCGCGGGCGAACAGCTGCAGCTCGGCGGTGCCGGCGGCGAACGCAGTGAACTCGACCACCAGCCGCTCCACCGCGCCGGCGGGCGGCGACCGCTCGAGTAGCGTCTCGAGCGGTGCCGTGATGCGCTCCCGATCCGCGGACGGGTCCTTGAGCGTCGCCTCCGCCAGCCAGGACGCACCGTGCTCGAGCTCTGCCCGCACGCGCACCACCTGCACTCGCCAACCGCTGCGGCGCGGATCCCCGAGCGCGCGGTCGACGAGCTTGTCGATCGCGTGGACGAGCAGCGCTCGCTCGCCGACGGGAGAAAAGAACGTGAGCGCGGCGACGATCGGCTCCGGTGCGACACGCCCCACCACCGGCTCGGCAATCCGCCCCGCCGCGAGTCGCCACAGTAGCCGGCCGGCGCGGCCGAACTGCGACACGACCGCTTCCTCCGGCAGCGCGGCGAGCGCGCCCAGCGTCCTGACGCCGAGCTGCCGCAGGCGCCGATACGTGTCGGAGTCGAGCGGCAGCGCGGCGAGCGGCTGGGCGGCGAGAAACTTCGCCTCCCCGCCCACCGGCACGATCACCGCGTCTCCAAGTTTTGCGCGCGTCGCGGCCACCCAGGAGATGAACTTCCCGCGGCCCCAGCCCACCCGAAACGCGGAACGCGGAAGTGGGAACGCGGAACAGGCGAGCGAACTTTCCTCTACTGTTCCGCGCTCCGCGTTCCGCGTTCCGCGTTTGATCGCTTCAATGATCTGCTCTACGCTGCCGTACAGTCTTTCCAGGCCATCGGTGCCCACGAACACCCTCCCCAGCTCCGCCGGCTCGATCACTGGGCTCACCTGACCGAGCGCCGCGAGCAGGCGGGAGAACTGCGCGTCGTAATGCACCGGGTCGGGCTCGCACAGCTTGAGTGCGGGACACAGCCCGATCGCCTGGCTCACAGTCATTCCCGGCTTCACCCCGGCGTGCCTGGCGAGCGGCGACACCTGCCACACGCGGCGGGTATCGTCGGATCCCACCAGTGCCACCGGAAGCTCGGCGAGCTCGGGCTGCCGGGCGGTCTCGCAGCGCAGCGCGAACAACGGGATCCAGCAGCACGCGGCGCCATCGCTCGTGAGATGGGGTGTCCGGGTCATTTTTTCCAGTCGACAATGGGACCCGAATATATCCCGAAGATCGAGCTGACCGCAAGGTGGTTACTGGATGGATAACTTATTGATAAATTTTGACTTCCATGGCCAGCCGCAATCACCCCGATCTCTTCGACGACATCGGCGCGCTCCCCCCGCCGCCCGCTGACCTTGTAGCACTCGGCAGTCGCATCCCCGCGAGCATCAAGTTCGGCACTTCCACCTGGACCTACGACGGCTGGACCGGCGACGTCTACCATCGCGCCTACCGCGGCCCACAGCCGGCCCGGCGGCTCGAGGAGTACACGCGCTACCCGCTGTTCCGCACGGTGGGGATCGACAGCGCGTTCTACGAGCCCCCGTCCGAAGACGTGCTTGCGGCCTACGCACGGGCGCTCCCTGCCGGCTTTCCCTGCGTGAGCAAGGTGTGGGACCGCATCACCGCCCGGCGCTTCAACCAGGACCCACGCTGGGGCAACCTCGCGGGTCAGCGAAACCCCGATTTCCTGAATGCCGCGCTCTTCAAGGAGGCGGTGCTCGAGCCCTACGCGCGCGCGTTCCGCGACCATGCGGGCGCGTTCGTGTTCGAGTTTCAGGCCATGCGGGGAAAGGACCTGCCCGAGCCCGCGCACTGGGCGGACGAGCTCGACGCCTTCTTGCGGCAGCTGCCCGGGGACTTCCGCTACGCCGCCGAGCTCCGGAATCCGGAGCTCCTGACCGACCTGCACGGTGCGGTGCTGGCGCGACATGGCGTGGCTCACGTGTTCAATTCCTGGAACGAGATGCCGGGGATCGGCGAGCAGCTCGAGCTGCCGTGGACGTTCCCGGCCGGGTTCACCGTGGCGCGCGCGCTGCTCCGCCCCGGACGGGCGTACGCCGACGCGGTGAAGCTGTTCGAGCCCTACGAGCGGATCCGCGATCCTCAACCCGAAGTCCGCCACGACCTGCTGCGCCTGGTCGCGGAAGCGCTGCGGCGACGCATCGAGGCGCTGATCCTGGTCAACAACCGGCTGGAGGGGAACGCGCCGGGGACGATCCGGGCGCTCGCCGCCGCGCTGACCGGAGATGAGGAGTGACCGGCGGGCTGCGTCCAGTGCTTGCGACCTTTGCGAATGCCTGCTACGGTACTTACTGTGTAACTCCCGCGGAACCGCACAAACTGCACGCTGCTGGAGGGGCGCTTGAGGCCCGGTCGCCGGGGCGTCCCCACCCTTCCTGTTCCCCTGCTGCGTGACGCCGTGGCACGCGAGACGGCCCGGCTGTCGCTGCGGCGCGCGGCTCGCGAGATATCCATCAGCCCGAACGGGCTGCGCAACTTCCTGAGCGGCTCTGCACCCCGCAGCGCCACCCGCGCCAAGCTCGAGCGCTGGCTGGCTGACCAGGGCCGCACGTCGCGGCCCCCCAACGTGGGTCAGCTCGTGCGCCTGCTGAACGAGCTGTCGGGCGACCTCGCCCCCCACCAGACGACTCAGCTGGGGCGTGAAATCGCCCGCCTGCTGGCCGAGGCGTACGAGGCGCGGCGGCTCTCGCCGCCCCGTTGGGTGCAGGAGCTGCTGCGCCAATATCGATCCTCCCGCAGCAAATCCGCGGACGAAGTCGCCTGACGCCGCCGCTTCCCGGGGCCTTGCTCCCAGGGGCAAGGGGGTATATCTACAAGTGTTCGGTTTGTGCAGTTGTTCGGAACCCCGGAGTGACCGCGTATGCCAGGTGCCGGTTGAGGCAGGCCGGTGCGCGCCATCCCAGAAGCAGCCCCCGGCCCCCGGCGACTCGCCCGAGCTTGCCCGCGTTGCCAGTGCCCCTGCTCCGGGATGCGATCGCACGCGAAACCGCGCGCCATTCGGTGCGACGCATCGCGCGCGAGGTCTCGATGAGCCCGAACGGGCTGCGCGACTTCCTGCAGGGGGCCGCGCCGCGCAGTCCCACGCGCGCCAAGCTTGAGCACTGGCTCGCCGGCCGCGGACCGGTCACGCGACCGCCCAACATCGGGCAGTTCATACGCCTCCTGAACGAGCTCTCGCGCGACCTGTCGGCGAGGCAGACCATGCAAATGGGACGGCAGGTGGCCGACCTGCTGGTCGAGTCGTACGAGGCCCGGAGTCTCTCCGTGCCGCCCTGGGTGCAGAATCTGCGCCGGCACTACGAGGCACACGACAAGGCGGCCGGCGATGTCGCCTGACCCCCGAACGCTTCATTTGCGATGCACGGCGCGTCGTGCTATATCACATGTGCGTTTTGTGCAGTTCGTCTTCTGACGTGGTGTAACGATGGCAGCGAGCCGGCCAAAGCAGGCGCAGCCCACGCGGCCACGATCGCGTAAGGCCTCCGAGATCGTCGCGCTGGTCGAGCAGCTCAGCTCCGGCCTCGGCAGCCACGACGGCGTTGTTCTGGGTCGTGGCCTCGCGCGGCTGCTGGCGGAAGCCTACCAGGCCCGCGGGCGCGCGACCCCTGCCTGGGTCGAGCAGCTCACGGCCTATTACGGGATCAATCGGAAGTCGTAAGCCGCCCCTGTCACAGGCCGAGCGCTCCCTGCGCCGGCGGTAACCGTCTCGTATAACGGTCGCGCATCCCCTCGTTCTCCGGAAACCCGAAGCGACGCTGCAGCCGCCGGACGCGCCGGCCGAGCGCGGCCGCGTAGGGCCGCGGCGCGCCGCTGGCGCCCGCGTAGGCGCGCCGATACCGCTCGCTCAGCTGGGGAAAGTGGGCGTCCACCACCGGCAGGAACCGCTCGCGCACCGCCGCGTACAGCCGCAACGGGCCGGCGTGAACGAAACGAGCGCCGGCCTCCCGGGCCGCCTGGAAGAGCGCTTCCAGGTGGGGAACGTCGTCCGTGATCCCCGGGAGGACCGGCGCCACGATCAGTCCCGCGTTGATGCCCGCCGCCGTGAGCTTCGTGAGCGCCCGCAGCCGCGCCGCTGGCATCGGCGAGCGCGCCTCCAGCCGTCTGATGATCCCAACGTCCACGGTCGTGAGCGACACGTGCACCTGGAGGTCGCTCCGCTCTCCGATCCGTTGCAATACGTCGATGTCGCGTGCGACGAGCGGGCTCTTGGTGATGATCCCGATATTCAATCCCTCGCAGCGCGCCAACCGCTCGAGAATCCGGCGGGTCACGCGGAAGCGCCGCTCGCCGGGTTGATACGGATCGGTCGCGGTCCCGATGACGATAGGCGCGGCCGGGCGATCAGACGGACCGGCGGACCGAAGGTACCGCTGCAGATCACGCTCGAGCGCGCCCAGCAGCCCTTCCTTGACGAAGATGCGCCGCTCGAACGCCTCCCAGCCGTGCGGTCCGCGAAAGTCGCGGAACTCGGGGTCGGAGAGTCTCCCCGCGTCGTGCGCCCGCTCGACCACGTAACGGTGCGCGTAGCGCGCGTAGCAGTACGTGCAGCCGAACTCGCAGCCGACATAGGGATTGAGCGACCAGAAGTCCACGCCGGTCTGCTGCGGCGAATTCAACACCGAGCGGGCCGCGAGCGACACGAAGCGCGTGCCCCGCAGCCGCTCGTCCAGAACGGCAAGGGCGGACGGACGAGCCGTCGGACCAGCGGACGGTAACAACGGCAGCTGCGTCAGCCGCATCGCGCCCACCCGCATTGCACGCACACCAGGCATCCCGACTGCCGCACGATGCCGGCGCCGCAGTCGGGGCAGGGCGCGCGCTCGGGTGGAGGAGCAGCTTCGGTGTTTGTTCGGGCCATGCGTCGGCAATATGATCCGCCGGCAAGCTTACGGCAAGAGGCCTGAGCCGTTAGTCTAAGCCGATGGACAACAAGCGGATAGCATTCCAAGGGGAGCCCGGTGCCTACTCCGAGGAAGCGCTCTTCCTGCTCGAGCCCCGCGCCCAGTCGCAGCCGTATCGGGAGTTTCGGGACGTGACGCAGGCGGTGGTGGATGGCCGCGCCGATCTCGGATTGCTGCCGATCGAGAACTCGCTGGTCGGCTCGATCGCCACGAACTTCGATCTCATCGCCGAGTCCGGGCTCGCGATCGTGGGTGAGGTCGTCAGCTCGGTGCATCACTGCCTGCTCGGTCTGGCGGGCGCGTCGCGCGATTCGCTGCGGCGCGTCTTGTCGCATCCGGTGGCACTGGCGCAGTGCGAGCGGTTCCTGCGCGAGCTTGCGGGCGTGGAGGTGGTGGCGTTCTACGACACGGCGGGCGCGGCGGCGGAGGTGGCGCGGCAGCGCGACTCCTCGCTCGCCGCGATCGCGGGTGAGCTGGCGGCGCGGCGCTACGGGCTGACGATCATGGCGGAGCGGATCGAAGACGAGCCGCACAACCAGACGCGCTTCCTGCTCGTTGCGCGGGAGCCCCGGTCACCGCCGCCCGGCGTGCCGGCGAAGACGACGCTGCTGCTCAAGCTGCCGCACCGGCCGGGCACGCTGGCGCGCGCGCTCGCGCCGCTCGCCGCGGCGGGGCTCAACCTGACCAAGCTCGAAAGCCGTCCCGACCGCACGACTCCGTGGGAGTATCTCTTCTATCTGGACATCGAAGCGCGGGCGGCGGACCCCGCCATGGCGGGCGCGATCCGGGATCTCGAGGCCCAGGGGGCGGTGGTGATCGTTTTGGGCGACTATCCGCGGTTCACGCCGCGCGCCTGACCATCGTCCGCCAGCCGAAGTACACCGGTACGCCGATCAGCACCAGTCCCAGGCCGAGAAAACTGTACGTGCGCGTGGCGTCCTGAGTCAGCAGGTCCACGGCGATCACGCCGGTGGCGATCACGTACAGCGCGGGGAGCCAGGGATAGGCGGGGGTGCGGACCGGCCGCTCCGCCGCCGGCCGCTTGACCCGCAGCGCGAACAAGCCCACGGCGGTCAGCATGTAGAACACCAGTGCCGCGAAGATGACGAAGTTCAGAAGCTGGGTGTAGGTGCCCGACAGGCAGAGCACGCCGGTCCACACCGCCTGGACGACCAACGCCACGGCGGGGGTCTTGTAGCGCGGGTGCAAGACGCCCGCGGACTTGAAGAACAGGTCGTCGCGCGCCATGGCGTAGTACACGCGCGCGCCCGACAGAATGAGGCCGTTGTTGCAGCCGAACGTCGAGATCATGATGGCCGCGGCCATGAGCTTGAGTCCCGGCTGGCCGAGGATCGCCTGCAGCGCCGCCGTGCCCACCCGGTCCTGGGGTGCGGTCGCGATGGCGGCGGCCGGCAGCACGCTCAGGTAGGCGACGTTCGCGAGCAGGTACAGCACCGTCACGATCAGCACGCCCGCTCCCATCGCGACCGGCAGATCCCGCTCCGGATGGGTCAACTCGCTCCCGGCGAAGCCGACGTTGTTCCAGGCATCCATCGAGAACAGCGAGCCGACCATGGCGGCGCCCACGGCGCCGAGTCCGACCGCCACGCCGCCCGTGGCCCAGAAGTTGCCGCCGAAGTTCGCCGCGACCGCGTCGGGGTGCCGGCCCACCGTGAGTCCGAGCAGGATCAGCGCGGCGAGCGCGGCGGTCTTGACGGCGGTGAGCGACGTCTGAATCAGCGCCGCGGTGCGCACGCCACGTACGTTGATCCAGGTGAGCAGCGCCACGGACAGGACGGCGACGAGGCGCTGGGGCGAGAGGCCCACGGCGACGTCGCCGATCGGCTGGGGAAAGTGGACCGTGGACCCGAGGAACACGTCGGGCGAGAGGCCGGGCCAGAACACCGCGGTGAAGCGCGCGAACGCCACCGCGACCGCGGCGATGGTGCCGGTCTGGATCACGACGAACAGTGTCCAGCCGTACAGGTAGCCAAACAGCGGCGAGATCCCTTCGCGCAGGTAGACGTACTGACCGCCCGCCTTGGGGAACATGGCCGCGAGCTCCCCGTACGACAGCGCGCCCATCAGCGTGACCACGCCGGACGCCGCCCAGACGACCAGCAGCAGGCCGGGGGCGTGCACTTCGCGGAGGATCTCCGCGGAGACGATGAAAATGCCCGACCCGATCATCGACCCGACGACCAGAGCGGTGGCGTCGAGCCGGGAGATCGCCTTGACGAAATCGACCTGCGGCTGCTGGGTGGTGGCCATTGGCGAGGTAACCTAGTGGCTCCCGCGCGGGGCCGCTATGTTGGGTGACGACGGACTCCCCCCTTATACGAGAGAAACGGCCGTGCGCCTGTTGCCCCGGGAAGAAGAGTTCTTCGACCTGTTCGTGGCGGTGGCCACGCGGAACAAGGAGGCGGCGCAGCATCTGCGCGACCTGTTCGCCGCGCCGCCCGAGCGCCGCATCAGTCACGTCGAAGCGATCAAGCGGCTCGAGCACGAGGCCGACCAGGTCACCCACGAGGTGGTGAATCGGCTGGACCGCACCTTCATCACGCCGCTCGATCGCGAGGACATCCACCAGCTCGCCTCCGACCTGGACGACGTGATGGACGTGATCGACGGGATCGCGCGCCGCTCCCAGATCTTCCACCTCGGCGTCGCGCCGCAGGGCGTGAACCAGCTCACCGAAGTGATCCAGCGCATGGTGGGCGTGCTCGCCGAGGGCGTCGGCCGCCTGAAGAAGGGCGACGACGTGATGCGCTTCTGCATCGAGGCGAAGAAGCTCGAGGAAGAGGGCGACGCGATCTACCATGAAGCCCTCGGTCGCATGTTCGAGACCGAGCGGGACGCGCTCGAAGTGATCAAGTGGAAGGAGATCTACGACAACCTCGAGCGCACGCTCGACGAGTCGGAAGACGTCGCCAACGATCTCGAGTCCATAACGATCAAGCACGCGTGATGCACGCGTCCGTGTGGTTCGTCCTCGCCGTCGTCGGTATCGCGCTGTGCTTCGATTTCATCAACGGTTTCCACGACGCGGCGAATTCGATCGCCACCGTCGTGTCGACCCGCGTGCTCTCGCCGTCCGCCGCCGTGGTGTGGGCCGCAGCCTTCAATTTCATCGCGGTATTCCTGTTCGGAACGGCCGTGGCCAAGACGATGGGCAAGGGGCTCGTGGACCTGGCCACCGTGGACGCCACAGTGATATTGGCGGGGCTCGGCGGCGCCATCATCTGGGACATCATCACCTGGTGGCTCGGGCTCCCCACCTCGTCGTCGCATGCCTTGATCGGCGGCTACGCGGGTGCGGCGGTCGCGAAGGCGGGCTTCACGGCCCTCCTGTTCCCCGGCAAATGGATCTCGACTCTCGTCTTTATCGTGGTGGCGCCGCTGATGGGCCTCGTGCTGGCGCTGGCGCTGACGGTGGCGTTGTCGTGGGCTCTGCGACGCTCGCTCCCGCGCAAGGTGGACCGCGTGTTTCGCGTGTTGCAGATCGGCTCGGCCGCCGCGTACTCGCTCGGGCACGG
>Ga0209686_1000699_pt1 | contig 16927 bp, 18 predicted proteins | sample GraSoiAngelo_126_FD_185883 | JGI IMG/M metagenome (GOLD analysis project Ga0209686, IMG submission 185883) | Grasslands soil microbial communities from the Angelo Coastal Reserve, California, USA - 14_0927_09_20cm (SPAdes) (version 2) | ecosystem: Environmental > Terrestrial > Soil > Grasslands ...
GCGGTTGGATGGTAAATGACGATTATTTGCCCGACGAATGCCTTTGCGACAGTCGGGGGGTTGTCCGTGTGGCCCATGACTTCACCTCTCCCAATCTCATTCTTGGCAACACCGCGTATGTTGAACCCTATGTTGTCTCCGGGTTCCGCTTTGGTCATTCTAACATGGTGAGTCTCGATCGTCTTGCACTCGCCGACTTTGCCCGATGGCATGAAGATCACTTTGTCCCCGTCCTTCAATATGCCCGTCTCGACCCGTCCCACTGGGACAGTGCCGACTCCGGTTATGGTGTAGACGTCCTGGATTGGAACTCTCAATGGTTTGTCAAGGGGCTTCGCGGGTGGAACAATAGCGTCCAACGCATCAAGTATGCTGGGACCCTTGTACCATGGCGTATTGGAACTCTTCTTGGCGAGATTATCTCCAAGCCAACCACTGGTGGGAACGAAATTAATCTTGGAAACATCATAGCCGACAGTCTTCAGCAGTCCCTCCAGTTCCTTCCTGGCTTCCTTGTAACGCTCTTCAGTATACTTGACAGTCTGGTCGTCCATCTTATTGATGGCTACAACCAGTTGCTTAACGCCGAGGGTCCTTGCGAGGTACGCGTGTTCCCGCGCCTGGCCTCCAGGTCCAATGGCTACTTCGAACTCTCCCTTCTTTGCAGAAATTACGAGTATAGCAACATCCGCCTGGCTAGCCCCCGTGATCATGTTCTTGATGAAGTCGCGGTGTCCCGGCGCATCGATAATCGTGTAGAAGTTATGAGGAGTCTCGAATTTCTGGAATGAAAGGTCGATGGTGACTCCTCTCTCCCGTTCTTCTTTGATCGTGTCTAGGACCCAGGCGAACTTGAAGGTGTCGCCGGCTCCAGTCTTCTCTGATTCTTTCGCGTAATTGTCAATCGTTTTCTGATCTATGTATCCGGCATCGAAGAGCAAGTGGCCTGTCAAGGTGCTCTTGCCATGGTCTACGTGACCCATCACTATCAGGTTGAGATGGGGCTTTGCGGACATTGTCTAGTTCATTCTCTCCTTACGTGAAACGGAAAGAAGAAACTCCGGGGGTCTTTATAAAAAGCCTTGTCCATCCGCAAAAACGTCCGACAACTTTTCCTTCAAACATTTTCGGTTGTGAGTGAAGAAAGGTCTAAATGGAGAATTTCTCGGTGGCGTGTCCGATTTAGAAGGCTCGTCTGTTGCTGGAGACTACGTCAAAACACGACGCCGCCCCAGTCAGCATGGGGATGCAGAAGACCCAGTACGACATGGCACTGGAGCAATTCCAGAAAGCCGCTGACATTATGAAGCTGGACCCAAACGTTCAGGAGATTCTGCGAAAGCCCAGACGAATTCTTAGCATCAACTTTCCAGTCAAAATGGATGATGGCCGAATTCTCCTCTATCAAGGCTTCAGGAGCCAGCACAACAATGCCCTTGGACCCTACAAGGGGGGAATACGATTCCATCCTAACGTCACGATAGACGAGGTGAAGGCACTCTCGATGTGGATGACATGGAAGTGCGCGGTTGCCGGCATCCCATTCGGCGGAGCCAAGGGAGGAGTCACAGTCAACCCCAAACAACTCTCTCACTCGGAACTAGAGAGACTGTCGAGATCGTTCTTTTCCTTGATCAGCGAGATAGTTGGTCCCTTCAGAGACATTCCCGCACCTGACGTTTACACAGATTCTCAGACTATGGCATGGTTCATGGATGAGTACAGCAAGAATGAACGAAACAATCCCTTCGCTGTAGTCACCGGGAAACCGTTGATAATCGGGGGATCGCTTGGCCGAGATTCTGCCACCGGCCGAGGTGTGTCCATCAATGTCGAAGAAGCAGCGAGACACCTAAAAATGGACCTGAAAAAGGCGACGTGTGCAGTACAGGGCTTTGGCAATGTTGGATCTTTTGCTCATATGTTCCTTGAAGAAGCGGGGGTGAAAGTCGTCGCGGTCTCCGATTCTAAAGGCGGAGCCTACAAGAAGAACGGAATCTGGTTCAACGAAGTATCAGCTTACAAGAAGAAGACCGGCAACATCGTCAACATGCCTGAGAGCGAGCCTATTACGAACGAAGAGCTACTGGAGCTTGACGTCGACATACTTGTCCCAGCCGCCCTTGAAGACGTTATCACAGAAAAGAACGCGTCCAAGATCAAAGCGAAGCTCGTGGCCGAAGGCGCCAATGGTCCGACTACACCGGAGGCTGATGAGATTCTTTTCAAGAGAGATGTGACGTTGATTCCGGACATTCTCGCGAATTCTGGAGGGGTCAGCACAAGTTATCTCGAATGGGTCCAGAATCTCCAGCATCTCTACTGGAGCGCGGAGGAGGTTGACCAGAGATTGAAGGCGATAATGAAGAAGGCCTTCGCTGAGGTGTACAAGACAAGCCAAGAGAACAACGTGGACATGCGTACTGGGGCTTACATCTACGCTATTGGCAAGGTAACCGCGGCGATGAAAATCCGCGGATGGGTCTAACACCCATCTAACGGGGCTATTCTACTAGAGCAGAGATTCTCTGTTCGTCACGGGCTTCTTCAGCCATGACATCCATTGCCATTCTGTAGGTTATCAGGTCGCTGTCTCTGGTTTTCAACGCTAGCTTCTGGAAGAAGTCAATGGAAGCCCTCTCCAGCTTCAGACTATCCTTGATTAGAGCTTTCAAATCGTTTCCTCTCCTAGGAGGCTCATAATACGGAAGAAAACTTCGCTTCTCCCACTCGGCTGGCCTTGCAACTGGAACGCCCCCCAGCTGAATAATTCTTCCCATCAAGGTCGATGCATGAGCCCACTCTTCTTTCGCGATCTCCTGGAAGATTGACGAGAGATGGGCAGAGTTGATACCGTTAGCGATCCTGCTTAGGTAAAGGTACCGGAAGGCTGCCAGGGTTTCCCCCGCCAGGGCCTGGTTTAGGTCTTCCAGTAAGGTGGATTCTTTCTTGACGGACATATGTCGATTTCTCCATATGCCTCGTCAGTTTATTTAGGCTTATTCTGAAACGGTGTGATTGTGGAAACCACAGATTCTTCTGACGAGAGGCGACTGAGTATCCCAAGCCCCACATCTTCCTCTCGACTGGGGCCGTTCCTCACGTTGATCAGGATTCCCAATTGTCTCATGATCGGGTTGGCCGTTCTAGTGGCAGAGACAATAGGGCTAGGTACGCTGCCTAATCTGGGACAAGCAGTCTTTGGCTTCCTCACAGCGTTTCTGCTTCTAGCTGGGACGATGGTGTTTAACGACATTCAGGATGTTCAAGTGGACAGGGTCAACAGCCCTAACCGGCCAATCCCTTCAGGTAAGGTGACTGTCCGACAGGCCTACGGATTGTCGGTGGTTTTCTCTGCTTTCGCGCTGTTATCCTCACTGGTGCTTGGTATCCTCACATTTCTGACTGCACTGGTTGCCTTAGCCCTGATGGCTTACTATAACACACATGGAAAGAAGACTGGTCTGTTAGGAAATGTCGTGGTAAGCTTCAACGTCGCCCTGCCTTTCTTCTTTGGGGGCTTGGCAGTCAATAGCTTGCGCCCATTGCTCTTCATCTTCTTTCTCCTCGCCTTCTTGGCTAACACAGCTCGTGAAGTGGCGAAGGGGATTGCAGATGTTGCGGGGGATAGTTCAAAGGGAATCATGACTATCGCGGTTACGCAAGGACCGAAGCGAGCCGCGGAACTTGCAGCAGCATTCTTCTTTGTAGCAGTCCTCCTAAGCTTCTTAGTTCCTGTTTTCGATCAGAGAGTCTCAATGCTATACTACCCTATGGTCGTCGTTGCGGATCTTGGTTTCTTGTACTCATCCTACTGGCTTATCCGCGACCCGACAGCCACAACCGTTCGTAAGGTGAAGAGTCAGGTATTAGTTTGGATGCTTCTTGGCCTGGCGGGGTTCTTTGTGGGAGGCATTCCTGCTCTTTGAGGACACCAGTTCTGTAAGCAGCTCTTTGGCTCGGTCCAATCTCACTTTCTTCTCGTTCACCATTGCCAACGCAACGGTGTCGATCATGTCTCCTTCAGCTCCAGCCATGGCCGCAATGTTTCTTGCATGTAGAGACATGTGACCTCTCTGGATTCCCTCTGCGGCCAAAGCCCTAAGCGCGGCTAGGTTTTGCGCTAGGCCGACCGCCGCCATAACCTCCCCCAGTTCCTTTGCAGTCTTAACTCGTAGAATCTTTAGGCTGATCCTTGCTGCTGGATGTACGGATGTTATTCCTCCTACTATCCCGACCGCGGCGGGTATCTCGATGAATCCTTCAAGGTCACCATTCTCATCCTTACTCCAACGTGTCAAAGGCGAATAATGCCCCGTCCGCGCTGCGTAAGCATGTGCACCCGCCTCTATAGCCCGAGTATCATTTCCCGTTGCGAGGCAGAACGCTGTGACCCCATTCATCACTCCCTTGTTGTGAGTAGCGCACCTGTACGGATCCGCCGCCGCAAAAGCATACGCTTGCACGATTCGGTCCACAACTTCCCCTCCCCCTAGATCATCTTTCGAAAAGTGCGCCGTGGCTCTCGCGATTCGCTTATCTGCTAGATTGGATATGATTCTAAGATTTGCACTTCCTCCAGACAGCTTCTCCAAGATGGGAGCTATTGCTTCTGCCATTGTGTTGACGACATTAGCTCCCATAGCATCTCGACAATCTACGAGTAACTCAGAAATCACCATTGTGCCAGTCAGGCTAGGCAGTATTCTGACACGCAAATCCTTCGCGCCCCCGCCCTTAGAGACAAGTGTTGGGTCCTGCTGGTTCGCCTTGTTCAGGATCTCCTGCTTGGAGGAGAGAATTGCATTCTCCGCATCTCTCGGTGATGGGCACTTGACGAGCTGTACTTGTCCGATCATAATCGGCTCGGTGCTGCTAGTCCTGAAACCGCCCTTGGCCCTTGCCATCTTGGCGGCGTGACTGGCTGCCGCAACAACTGAAGGTTCCTCGATGGCCATTGGTATGAGGTAGTCCTTGTCGTTGACAAGGAAGTTCACGGCGATCCCCAAGGGTATTGGTAGAACTCCAACGACGTTTTCGATCATTCTCTGTGCCGAGGGACCGGGCAGAGCGCCAGTCTTCAGCGTCTGAACTTCTTCGTCGGAGAGTCCGGAGAATTCTTGGACGATACGTAGTCTCTCTTCGGTCGACAGTTTGTAAAATGATCCAATGTTGGATCCTCTCTCCACACTCTTCACTTCCAACCTTGCAGTCTCCTGGAATCAGATCGTCGGAACAATTATGAGCGAGCTTTTGTGGTTATAGCTTGATCCTGTTTCCGCTGGACCAAACCCTCGAACGCTGGCTTCAGCCAAGGAGTATAATGGTCAGGATTCTGAGCGAGATCATTCCTGAGTTCACTCGGAGTGACCCACTTCCAATCGTCAATTTCCTCAGGATTTGGCTTTGGAACACCGTTGTACTCTCCAATGAATACGTGATCGAATTCGTGTTCTGTTAGCCCGCTCTTCGGGTCCTTTGCCTTGTAGAGGAAGCTGAAGACCTCCTTCAGTTCTGTATCAAATCCAAACTCCTGCTTGAGTTTTCTATGGGCTGCTTTCTCTAGCTCCTCACCTTTCAACGGGTGGCTGCAACACCCATTGCTCCAAAGACTTTGAAAATGGTGTTTTGCATTTGACCTAAGTTGGAGCAACATTTGATTCCTGGAATTGTAAATGAAGATAGAAAACGCTCGGTGTAGCTTTCCTCCGTCGGAATGAGCCTTCATCTTCTCCTCGTAGCCAATTGGATGATCTTTCTCGTCTACGAGGACAACGATCTCGGACATGCCTCAACTCATTTTTCTGAGACCATAAAACCTTTCTTTACTATCAAGAATTAGTGATCGGTCGTCTTGTTTGCTCTGGAAATAGTTGGGTCCACTAGTAACTTACATCCCTTTGTAAGCCAGGGCGCCGCCGTTTGAGATGCAGCTATTGCGTTAACATCGTCTCTTGTATGGAATGATGCTTCAGACGATTCTGCAGGATCAATTCTGATAGCGTCATCACTTCTGCATGAGAATACAGTTACGATCTCGTTCTCCGGTGGGACATGGTACATGAACTTTCCAAGATACGTGAGTGCTGCTGAGACTCCCGTCTCTTCTTTGAGTTCACCTCTTGCTGCCTCTTCGTAGGACTCTCCGAACGTAACATGGAAAGAGCTGGACGAATCCCAGCAGCCGGGGAAAAGTCGCATTACTGGGACTACGACGTTGAAGAAGTATCTTACCATCGAAGCGGACCAAGAATATCATTCCAGACCGGTGAAGAATTTGGTCTAGATGAGCCTTTGATCTTTCTATCGATCCAAGAACAGAATCGTCCTTTGCCACATGATAAAGTAATTCCAAGTGTTTTTCCAAGACGCTCTCTATGGTTGGGCATCTATTAGCTTGACATGAGACTGAGCTCTCGATCTTCTATCGTATCCTTCCGACAATCTACGCCTAGGCTGGCCGTGATTCTACTCCACTAGTGTCCATTGAAATCTTGTACGGCGTCCCGCCCTCTCTTCTAAGAACGCGAGCGACCCTATCTCGGACAATCCTGCTCGGGTTAAGGACAACCACGCAGCCTCCTCCACCGGCCCCGGTAAGTTTTGCTCCCAACGCACCCGCTCGTCTTGCTACTTCAACGAGGTGGTCGAGTTTTGGATGTGAGACCCCGATCTTTCGGAGCAGTTCATGATTCTGATTCATGAGTATGCCTAGTTCCTCGTCGTCGCCTTCCCTCAACGATTTTGCAACTCCACCGGAAATCTCTCGAACCTTTGCTAGGTAGTTTTGGAAATCTTTCTTCTCCCTTTTGGATTTCTGCACGACGCCTCCGACGAGGGTTCTGGTCGTGTGGTGGATACCGGTGTCACAGACGAGGAGCACGGGGTCCTTCTTGGGCCGAATAGTCTTCACATTTGAGGGCCGGCTAAATTGTATCATGCTTCCATAGATACAGGTTGCCTGATCGACTCCGGAGGGCTTTCCGTGGAGGAAGTTCTCAGGGACAAACGCGAGTTCGAAGATTTTCTTCTTGCTCAGTTCGATTCCCTTAGATCTAGCGATAGCCGAAATGATCGCTACCGTTGTGGATGCTGACGAGCCCAGACCCGCGGCAACAGGAATCTCACACTCTACATTTACCCAAAGCCCGTGATCAATATTCCCTACATGTTTCAGCGTCGCCTCGGCGGCCAACTGAAGAGGGCGTAAGAGTTCTCCGGGATGAGGGACTAATGGGTTTCCTGATTTCCCAGCCAGAAATCGAAGTGGAATGTCCGCCGTAATGCTTACGCCGGAACCGTTCTTCGGTATCACTTGGACCTGAGAGTATAGGTCGATGGCCATGGCCACGGCAGGCGCGCCTAGGACTACGAAGTGTTCTCCCGCTAGGATTACCTTTCCTGGAGCTCGCGCAGTTGCGGGCGAAAGATCGCTGGTCGACCGCGAGGACTCTTCACTTCTCAAATGAAGCCGCGGCGTAGCCTACGACTGCGCTTTTGTATCCGGTGATGTCTCCACTAGTCTGATAGGAAAGCAGATTTCCACTTCTCGCTCCTTGGAGCTTTGCCGCATGAATCATCGCCGTTACTGGACCATATCCGCAAGCCGAGACCGAGCGTTCTTCGATTGTCTCTTGAAATTTTTTCTCGTCCATTTGTAATGCTGCTTCGATCGCTCGTTTATCCTTGGATTTCGCCTCTTCTTGTGGTTCGTAATGCGTCCAGTCGGAGGACGCCAGCACGGCTGCTCGATGTTTCTTTACCACTTTTGCTATGGCTTCGCCGACCTCGATGCTGGTCTTCAGATCTTGCAGCATCATACAGATCGGGACAAACTTGAATCGTCTCGGATAGATGAATTGTAAGAATGGCAGCTGGACCTCGATAGAGTGTTCGTTTCTGTGAGCTTCGTCCTCGACATCCACGAGATCGGAGCTATCGACGATTTCACGCGCGAGATCTGTGTCAACGGGCACATCTCCTAGAGGGGTGCTCCATTCACCCTCAATCATTGTCGAGACCCCACTTCCAAGTCCCGTGTGGTTAGGTCCGAGAATGATTACGGACTCAACGATTCCTGATTGGGCGAGACGGAAGTAGCTGTGAGCTGCGACGGGTCCAGAGTAAGTGTAGCCAGCATGTGGAACGATCAATCCGAGAAGGTTCTGGTTTCGTATTCCAGGAATCGTCGGTATGGCTCTTGGTCCTAAAGGATGGAGGAACGACTGTTGGATCTGGGTTCTTAAGGCTCCTTCAGTATCTGGGTAGAAAGTTCCTGCTTGAGCTGGAAGGCGCCTTTTCACGCCTCGCCACCCGAAGCTCGTCCCAGAGGCATGGCGGCGAGCTTCGTCTCGAAATCGTCTATCGTCAACGGGATAGTCCCATCCTGTGGAATTTCTCCTCTCTCCCTAAGAATTTGGCGGGCTAGCAACCAGTAAACCACCGCCAGTGCTCTTCGTCCCTTATTGTTTACCGGAATAACTAGGTCAACTCCCGAGAATACGTTGTCCGTGTCGCAGAGAGCGATGACGGGAATCCCGACAGCCGTTGCCTCCTTGATGGCTTGCCAATCCGCCCTCGGATCAGTTACCAGCACCACCTGTGGTTCGGCATGTTTTGGCTGTAGTGGATTGGATATGAGGCCGGGCATGAATCGGCCGACTATCGGCATGGCTTTTGTGAGTTCGGCGAATCTGTCGATTGGAGTCTTGCCATAGAGTCTTGATGATACGGCTAGGACCCGGCCGGGTTCGAAGCGCGCCATGAACTTGGCGGCCACTCGGATTTTTTCGTTCGTCTCTCCAATGTTTAGTATGAAGAGCCCGTCGGGCCGGACTCGGAAAATGTACTTTTCCATATCCACCGTCTTGATCCGGGTCCCAATGTGGAGACCGGCGGCCAAGAGCTCTTCGAGTGAGAGGAGAAGGTTCTCCGCTCGAGGGATTGCTTCTCTATCCTCAAAGTCTTGGCTCTCCATGCGACCAAGACCCTAAGCGAGTTCAGCCCGTCTCTTCGCGGTCACTTGCGGATATTTCAGGAACTCGTCAATTAACTCGACATGAGTTATGAGCATCCGTCTACAGCAATAACGTCTGATTCCCAGTTCGTCGAGAACTTTCTGGGGCTTGTCGCCCGCTCTGACCCTCTGATTGAAGGTTTCCCACCTGTCGGCGATCTGCTTCCCACAAGTGAAGCATCTTACTGGAATTATCATAGGTCAACCATCACCTGTACGATTTTTGTTTTCTTCTTCGTGCGCTTGGTCCGCCGAACTTTTTGGGTTCTGTGACTCTCTGGTCTCCAGCTATCATGACTCTATCGTAGGCGAGGAAGGTCTTTCTCAACTCAGTACCCTTCGTCCAGCCTGCCAACGCCCGGGCTATTGCTATGCGTGCAGCTTCTGCCTGAGCCATCACTCCGCCACCCTCGATGCTGACTCTGATATCGACACCCTTCGACCTATCCCCGGCGATCAACAACGGCTCCTCGATCTTCATTCTTGCAACTTCTGGATACATGTGATCGAGCGATTGATCATTGATGTAAATGCGTCCTTTCCCAGGTCTCATTACTGCTCTCGCTATGGCAGTTTTCCTCTTGCCTGTTTCAAGTGAGAGTTTCTTCTTCTCGCTCACTGTGGATAGCCTCCAATCTCACCGGATAACTGGGCGATGGTGATGTAAGGAACCCTCAGTCTTGACGCGTCAGCGTCAGCGACTCTGGTCGCTGGACGATCCTGATATTCGCTAGGAGTCCCGATGTAGACCTTGACTCGATGGAAAGCGTCCTTGCCTCCCGTTTTCTTCCAAGGCAACATTCCTCGTATGACTCTTCGGACGTAACCGTCAGGCTTTCGAGGATGGGTCGGGCTTTTTTCTAGGTTTCCAAGCGTTCGAGTCTTTAGTTTCAGCTTAGCCCTAGCGACGACTCGCTCTTTGGTTCCGGAAATGACTGCGCGTTCTGCGTTGATGACCACCATGCTCTTTCCGTCAAGAGCCTTCTTGGCCACGTAACTAGCCATTCTTCCCAGGATGAGATTGGAAGCGTCAACAATCTCCTCGGGCTGCGCGACAGCTACTGTTTTTTTCACTTTTCAGAAATTCCTCCGAGCCCTTCCTCGAACCCCAAGGTTTTGGCGCTGATGAGCCGAGCAGCGTCAAGAACCAACTTCTCCGGCGGCAGGGTCCCGGTTGATTCGACTAGAAAATTGAAGGTCTTCGCTTTCGCATCGTAGCTATAGGTGCAGGCGGATGCGGGCTGCCACTTTGCATGGTCTCTTCCTCTTCCAAGCCGCGCGTATGCTTCAAGCTTGATTCTCTGGCCTTGGGCGAGCTTGACGATAGGCACCTTGTCCGAGACAGGCTTCACTTCGGGGTTCTCTGGTTTCAGATTAGAGGTGTAGACAACCTCAACGGGGTCCGAGGCTTCGACCTCTAGCGAGAGCGATGCTCTACACTTTTCGCAACCTAGTTCGCTCTTGCAGGTGCATTCCTCGGGAAGATTGTAACTCTGATCAGTTGTGATCGGGATGAGCCCTAGACGGTGGGCCAGAATCTCATCATACATTACCGAGCTGTTCTCGAGAATCATGACGTCTTCAATCGCCATCACGGGGACCTCGGCGAGGATTATGCGTCGGAGCGCGTTGGCGAATGCTGGCGAAACATCGGACAGGACAAAACGGATAGTGTCCTGTTCCTTGGTGAGGAGTTTTATGTCCATCTAGTTATCATGCTTCCAACGCGAAGTGTCCAGCCCCGACCGGCCGGACTTTATTTAAAGCTGTTCACGAAAATCTATGTCAACATCTGATTCTTCAACATTTGCATTCGCTGAAAACGCGATCCTTAACGCTAAAAGTCAAGCTGAAGGGTCATATTTCTTCCGGCTTCGTCGTTCATTCAGATTCTGGAGCCTTGCAAACTGATCTAGTTGTGTTGCGAGGTCCAGTGCAGAACTAGGATTCAGGTCGCGAAGGTTATGATTCCAAAGTAGATGCTTACGAGCCCGATCACGATCGCGACGGGTGGAAAGGCAAGTACTGTTCCAATGAACTCAAGGATATCCTCGACGAATCTAAGGAGTGTGTAGACGATCAGAATGGTAACTATGAAAACTATGCCCAAGATAACCGTGCTAGAGACAGAGAACGCTACATGAAGATAGGCGGCTGCGAGGATACCGATCCCGAGGGCTATCAAAGACGCCCAGCGTACGTTGCGGAGCGGGCGAGAGAAGAGGAGTATTCCGAGAACAGCCATGACAACCAAGTAGTACTTGAGGTAGGGATTCGAAGTCGACTCCGGCGCAAATCCTATTCCGAAAATGCCGGATAGGATGCCCAGTCCAAGCGCCAAGTCTATCGCAACGATGATTATTGCAATTCCTACCGCAAGGCCCAGAATGACCAGACCCTTCTCTAAGCCTTTCGAGACTCTTTTGAACAAGGGTGCAGCCGCGCAGATTCCTCCTACGATTAGGAGAATGGCGGTTGAGACGACCATTGGTATCGGGTGTGTTTCTTACCGAAGAAGGGGGTTTAAGCAGGTTGCGTCTCTTTCTCTTCTCCCTGCTCCGCGGGCGCTTCTTCTTCCTCGACTTCAGGAATTACGAGAGGTTGTTCGGCAAGAACTTCTTCCTTAACTTCAGGCGAGACTTCTGGAAGAATTGGAGCAGTGGGTGCGGCTACTTCCTCTATGATCCGGGAGACTCTCTTACCTGTGGGAGCTGCTCTGGCAGGGTGTTGAGCATTGCTCAAGGGACTTCGGGCGTGGAAAGCTATTCTTGACTCTTGTTCGCGCTGAACAACATAACTTGGCACGGAGACAATGTCGCCGGCGACACTGATGTGACCATGAATGACGAACTGGCGAGCCTGGTGGATAGACTTCGCGAGACCCGTTCGGTGCACTATTGTTTGTAGTCTGCGTTCCATTAGATCTTTAACGTTCAGATCAAGAATATTGTCGACAGTTGCTGATTCCGGAAGAATCCCGAGTCTTGCCAGCCGAGTCAGGTATTGGCGTTCAAGCGGACCCCGTTCCTCTTCCTCCGCTCCGAGCAATGTTCTGGCGATTCCTCTGATCTGCGACAGCTCGGTCTCGTGGCCGCGTAGTTCTCTCTTGTTTCGTAAGCCGTATTCTCCTACTAGGTGGAGTTCTTCTTCGAGTTGGTCTTTTCGCCATGGGTGGCGAGGGGTCTGGTACGCTTTTCTTGGTTTTCGCGGGTCTCCCATGGCATTACCCTAGACTACTTTTTCTCCTCTTCCTTCTCCTTCTTTCCGGCCGCTCTAGCTGCCTCCATGAGAACCTTCTTCTTCACCCCAACCGCCTTCCCTGATCTTCCTGTCGTTCTTGTTCTCTGGCCCCGGACCTTTAGTCCCAGAGAGTGTCGGATTCCTTTCCAGCTCTGGATATCTTTCATCAGGTCAATGTCAGATTTGATCTTGAGAGCCAAATCAGCCCCGACAAGATGCATATCTCGACCAGTTTCGATATCCTTACGTCGATTGACCATTCGAGGAGGTATGCCGTGTTTCAAAGGGTCTTTGATGACATCTTCCACCCTCGACAATTCGCCGTCAGAGAGGGCTCCCATACGGGCCTCTGGGTTGATCTTTGCCGCTTTGACGACTGCAAAGGCTAGATTGGGTCCTACGCCTCGTATCTTGCCGAGCCCATAGGCTACTTTCTTGGTCCCGTCTATGTCGGTTCCCATGAAGCGGAGGATGAGCCTGAACTCTCGGGACATAATTTCACTGTGAGACTAACAATCGGCCCGTTCTATCGCGTAATTTAACGTTTCCACTTTGCAGATCCCTCTTGGCCTTGTTGGCTGTCTTCAAACCCGTGTGTTAGAGGCTGAGTCGCTAAGTCGATGAGTTATCCCCGTCGTCCACAGTTGGTTTCAAGGTCGAAGCGAGCAAACATTGGTCAGATGTTCAAGCCGCTCCACGAGTTCAGAGTCCCAAGAGTCGGAGCGATCGACAACTCGCACATCAAAATTGTCTGAGTGACGAGCAAATTTGTTGTACACGAGACGCGGAGGAACCCCGGCAGCACCAACTTTGCTACAACTATGTGTGTTTGTCTCATTCCAACCTCAGCGGACATTTCGTTGTGGGATTCTGGAGTTGTCTGCGGAATTTTTATCTACGATTTATTGCTCGCAAGCGACCGGATGATCGTTTTTTCGGTGAAAAAGTTCGTGGAGAGAGAATTTTCTCCGTTCACTGAAAAATTTCTTGCGCGAAAAAATTACTGTTGCGATCGATCTGCGCGCAAACAATTCTTAAATACGCGTTGACCGTTGATTGTTATCATCCGGAAAATTCGGACTAGAAAATCTTCCAGAAATGTTTGGACCACATCTTACGCTTGATTTGTCTGAGTGTGACCGTCGGAAGCTATCCGACCTCTCCCACATCTATGATCTCTTAGACGAGCTTCCCGACGTTATCGGGATGCACAAGATCACCCCGCCCTACACTTTCATCTATCGCCCCGGCGATAATCCTTCTGAATGGGGAGTCAGCGGATTCGTCATAATCGCTGAAAGCCACATCAGCATTCACACCTTCCCCGACAGAAACACGGCCTTCGTCGACGTCTTCAGCTGCAAACAGTTCGATATTCACAAGGCTGTCGACTATGTCGTCGCCAAGCTGGACGCTCACAAGGCTGACAAGAAACTCTCCGGGCGAGGAAAGGAATACCCGCGACAGGTGGAAGCTGCGAGAGAGATCGTAATACGATCCCGCCCCAGCCTGAAGCAGTAAGCTGGATCTAGATGGTCCAGTATTAGATCCGACGACCCTGTAAGTAGGAATCGGGTCTCAGCGCGGTTCGGCCCAAACCTGTTCCGCCACAAAGGACCCTTCCCCATAACAACGCCCGTCTAATTCTTCAAGTTTGAAAAACAGCCCCGGATCCGAGAATCCAAGATTGCGGGGTCGCACAAGAGATTCCAGGCGCTGACCCTGCAATTAATTTCTTAGCTCGAAACCCGCCGAACAGCCACCTCTATCCATGTCCCCATGAACGCAGACTAGCGTGAACGCCCTGATAGTCCCCAGGAGAACGGCTAGAAATCAACTGAGGATCCTTAACAGTGGCAAGATCGCCTGGACAACAGTTTTGCGCGATAAGGCGTGACGATGAGACCCTGTTAAGACCCCGTGAGCAGGCGCGTCGAAGAAAAAAAAAGGTATGCGCGCGAGTCTCGCGACGCAGATCCGGCCTTCACCGCCGAGTTTTTCCCTTCTTCTTCATCCTCCAGCTCTAGAACCTTCCTTGCCAGATCTTATCTTTCTTTTTTCTACTAACTATTCCTCGACCCCCCCGGGGGTATCTGAAAATAAAAAACTCCTTCACACTTTACGTCCAAAACTAGCTTCGAGAATGGTGCGGGAGGTGGGATTTGAACCCACGAACCCCTCGGACTTCGTCCTCGGGTAGCGGACCTCTATCTTCGGTTTCGATTTTTGGCATTTGTTTTACCTACCTCTTTCTTACGGCAGGGTAAGCAATAAGTGTATCTTAGAGATACACATCGATGAGAACCAATGGGAATCGAACTAAAGACAACTCTTACCCAGGTCGGTGCTTCGTTGCGGTGTGTGATTCCGAAACCCGTGTGCGAACAGCTTATGTTGAAAGAAGGAGACGTTTTAACCGTAGAATTGGAGAGAGACAGGATTGTTTTGAGCAGGAGAACCATTCATTCGAAAACTAGAGATCGTGAGAGGGACCGCCGACGCTGAATTGTCCGATAAATTTCCTATAGGCACGACGTTTATGAGCCTCGATTCACCCATGTTTGTCGTGATAACGAAGACGTCGAATCTAGATTTGAAATCGTACGACGGCGGCTCTGACCGACCGTCTCTAACCACAAAATGCCGTGATTAAAACTTACGGAGCGTCGGAGTCTGTCTCCGGCGGCGTTATGAAGGAACGCCAAATAACAAACCCTCTGAGCGAACGCTCCGGCGTTTTTCCGAAGAAGAAAACTTGCAAAGAGAAGTCCTCGTCTGGGTTGCGAAATGATTCTATCGCTCAAAGCGAGAGATGCGCGACCTCCTTGCTCGGTCCGATGAGGCACGGGACCAAAAATAATAATGTGACCATCAAGAATAGTAACGTTTCGCACCCAATTCCCGACAAGCAAACCGCGCGAGTGATTGCGGAGCGCTCTGACACCAAGTACGATCAAATTCTCGGGTTCGGATTCATAATCGGTGACCGCTTCCAACGCTCGGTTGAACGAGCGGATTCGGAAGTCCTTGAGCGCACCTTTGATGTTGCATGCGCGAGTCTGATCGTATGGTTCACTAGCTCTCGACGCGAGAAACGGAGCATCACATGATAGAAATTCGCAATGAGATACGACTACCCGATCTTGAGAGTCCCAGAGCGTGGGAAAAAATCGCTCTAAACCGTCTAAGATGGCGTAATTAACGAGGTCCGTTGCGTGGACGGACTATTAATCCAGCGTTTTTGTCCGGGTTAGCAACGCCTTGGCGAAAGCTCGATGCAACGTTTGTGGGGAATGGTTCGAGGATTCGGCGTTAGACGGCCATCTGAACCAGCACTTGGACGAACCCGCCGAACCAACACCTAACCCAACGGAACTGAAGTGCCCGACTATCAAACCGCCATGGAAGCGTATTACGGAGCGCCGTTTCGAGTTGGTGGGAGGGGTCCGGGCGTGAGGTTGTTGATTGGAGCGTGGGCCGAACTTGCCGAAAAAAACCCCTTCCTATGGACCTCTATTCATGTCCCAAAGCGGGCGAACAAGGTTGGGCGACTTCCGGTCGGGACATCTGAAAGGCTAGAGTGTTCACTTGTCCTGAAGTTTAATATCGAAGAATGACTGACGTACGGGAGAGGAAATTGTCAGCTTTCAATTTTCCCAACAAGCGAAGACTCCTCAAGACAATAACGATCTTTCTAGTGTTATTCGTCATGGTCGCCCCAGTCCTTTTCGCGAGTCCCGTGCGCGGAGAGACGGTCGTAGCCACGATATCCTTAGGCACGGGGCCGGCGAGCCCCATCGCCAGTGGCATAGATGTAGACCCCTTGTCAAACCTCATTTTCGTGGCCGACTCTGCCAACAATGTCGTGGTGGAGATCGATGGACATACCAACACTGTGGCGGCAACGTCCCCAACGCTGGACTACTATGGTCCTTACGGACTTGCGGTAAACCCGCAAACCCACAAGATATTCGTAACAGATACGGACATATACGGCCATAGCACTGGTCTTGTGAGTGTCCTCGACGAGACTACCTTGTTGAGGGTTGCTACTGTTGGATTAGCCGGGAACCCAACCCAGGTCGCCGTTAACCCCGTGACCGATAGGGTTTACGTTGAGGAATTCACTGGCACTGCCGTCGACGTGATCGATGGCTCGACCTACTCCGTCCTGGCAAGGATCTCTGTGTCTTGCGCCGCCGGAACAGACCCTTCGAGGTGCAACAGTGCGGGAATAACCGTCAACCCTGTAACGAACAAGGTATACGCCTCCTTTACCACACCTACCTGTTGCCCCTCCTCAGGGTATACCTCAGTATTCGCAATAGATGGCTCCACTAACGCGGTTACTGCAAACGTTACCTATGCAGACTGGTTGCTGGCATCCAACCGGATACCTTTTGGCCTGGCCACAAATTCGGAGACGAATATGCTCTACGCCGTATCTGGCCCAGATATATCTCTGTATATTCAAAATTCGGATTCCCTGCACGTAATCGACGCTTCGACCATGTCCATCGTAACATCTATTCCACTGGGGCAGAACAACTCAACGATGGGTGTCGGCGTAGACGAGGCCACTAACAGAATATACGCTGGACACGGAACGGTGTTTGTTATCGATGGGACAACAAACACAGTGGCGACCACTGTTCAGAATATTGCCACCAT
>Ga0209686_1000701_pt1 | contig 16869 bp, 18 predicted proteins | sample GraSoiAngelo_126_FD_185883 | JGI IMG/M metagenome (GOLD analysis project Ga0209686, IMG submission 185883) | Grasslands soil microbial communities from the Angelo Coastal Reserve, California, USA - 14_0927_09_20cm (SPAdes) (version 2) | ecosystem: Environmental > Terrestrial > Soil > Grasslands ...
CATATTGATCGAGAAGCGCGGACACGGTGACGAGGCCGGGGAGTCCGTCCTGCTGGCGCTCGGCCTGTTTCACCAACTCCGCATACTTCGTCCGGGCGAATTGTTCTGCGACCCGCTTGTCGCCCGTCTTCAGCGAGAACTTGTGCCGGGCACCCGCGAGGGTCAGAATCACCCGCAGCGTGTCGCCGCGCCGCTCGACGCACCCTGGATATTTTCGCGCCCTCATCGTGTCGTCCGAACCATGCCTGAGAATCCTCGCTTCGTATGCGGGTGCGAATGCAGACATGCCCAACCCCGGGACCAGTGGGTTGCGGCGTTTCTGCCCTCACCCTACTCCGAACTGAATAGGCTCTGACAAAGAAGCATGTGCTCGCAAGCATATGCTCAAATGAATACGCTAACCTACACTCAGGAAGGATGTATCGCAAGGGTTGGGGAAACGCAGACACCAGTAGAAGGACGGGAGGACGCTAACGGCCTTACGGAGGCAGCAGCCTCCGTGGCTTTACGCCGAGCGCTTTCGCGAGCTTTTCAAGCGTGACGAGCGTCATAGCGGTCTGGCCGTGCTCCGCCCGGTGTACGACAGAATTGTTCAGCCCAGCCCGGCGGGCAAGTTCCGCCTGTGACCAGCCCCTCCGCTCGCGGAGTTCCTTGATGCGTAAGACGATCGGACTCACGGGTACGCATTTTAGCCTGAACGAAGCCCCCAAAGCCAGTTTTGGGGCCCCTAAAGGACGCTTTTGCAGGCTAAAAGAGGGTCTATTGAACCTGCGAACGTCGATTTTGAGCCCCGTAAAGGTGGACCCAAGCCCCGTAGACTCGGGTTTCGGCCTCAAAAAGGCGATACCGGCGCCTGTCTGATGCAGAACGGAGCGTTTGCAGGTTGCTCGAGCTCCGCGGACCGCCCCGCTGCGAGCGAGACCGAACAAGACTAGGGACTCACTGCCTGCCCCTTACGCAGACCGGCGATTCTTGGGAACATTCTTGGGAACATTCCGCGGAAAACATGCCGGACCGGATCGGACTGGGTCGGAGGGTGCTGCGCCGTAACTGTTTGTCGGCGCAGCCAGATGGGGTCGGATGGGTCCAGATCGGAGACGGTGGGGCTAACTGCAAAACCTCTATTCGTCGGTTCGATTCCGACCGGCGCCTCTTTGCCGCGCAGCAGCCGCGCAGGGGGTGGAGCGTGTGGATGATTCCGAGCTGGGCCATCGGCACCGCGTTCGTCGTCTGCGTGGTCGCATGCGCACAAGTCGTGGTGCGACGGCTGATCGGAAGCACGGACAAGAGCGCCGGGCGGACTCTCACCGAGCCCGATGTCGCGCGTTTCACGCAGGCGCTCGAAGACGTGCAGCGCAAGCTTGGCGAACTTGAGGAGCGTGTGGACTTCGCCGAACGGCTGTTGGCGAAGGGACGAGTCGGGTGACATGGCCCGACTCTTGATCATCGACGACGACGTCACGCTCCGCCAAGCCCTGACGAAGCATCTGGAGCACGCCGGCCATGAAGTGCGACAGGCCGCGGACGGCGACGCAGGGATTCGCGCGTACGAGCGGCGCGCCGCCGATGTCGTGATCGTGGACATCTTCATGCCCGGGCAGGGTGGGCTGCAGACGATCGGCCGGTTGCGCCGCGAGTGGCCGGCGGTGAAGATCGTCGCGATGTCCGGGGTCAAGAGCGCGGGAGCGATCGATGTGGGGGGGCACGCCGTGGCCCTGGGCGCCGATCGCTTCGTCACAAAACCGTTCGAGGCCGACACCCTGGTCGCCCTGGTCGACACGCTGCTGCGGCAGAAGGAAGGCGGCTCGCCGTAGCCGGGAGGTCCGCGATGGCGCGCAAACACGACTCGCTGCGCGAGGGCGCCCAACTCGGCGGCGTCGTCGCGACGAGCATCTGGGTCTGGCTCGCCGTCGTCGACGCCGCCGTGGGACAGCCGTTCCGCACCTTCACCGTGCTGGGCGGCCTCGCCCTCTTCACCATCCTGCATTACGTGTTCAACGTCGTCTACGGCATCGTCATCGTGTCCCTGGTCCACGGCGCCGCGCGCGAGCCGAGTCTCGTGATCGGCATGGCGTTCGGGTTCCTCGTCATCGAGTTCGGCTTCGTGATGATCACCGTGCTCTTGTCGCACATGGGGCTGGGCGAGCTCGCCTGGGCACGGATCCTCGGCGGGAATCTGATCGGTGCGGCGATCGCGTTCGTCATGCTGTCACGGCGGCATCGGCTGCGCGACGAGTTCCGGCAGGCTGAGGAAGCAGAGAACGAATGAGGCGCCGCTCGTCAGCCGGCGATCCGGCTGACGAGCTGGGCCTCAAGCTACCGCGACCGCTAGCCTGCGGCGGCGACGTTCAGCGGCTCGGGAGGGGCGGCCGACACAATCACGCCCTGACCGAGCGAGACCCCCGGCGACGGCGTCGCGCCCTGCTCGCCGAAGTACGCTTCCTCGCCGTGCTCGCTGAGATCGAGCCCGGAGAGCTGCTCCCGCACGCCGGCCTTGGCGCCGAGCGTGGCTTGCACCAGAGCCATGATCACGACCGTGCCGACCACGGCGAGGGCCACGGTCGCGAGCACGGCGACGAGCTGCACGCCCATCTGAGCGAAATTGCCGGCCAGCCAGCCGTCACCACCGGCGGGGTTCGCCAGCTTCGTGGCGAAGACGCCGGTCAGCAGCGCACCCGCCGCGCCCCCGAGCCCGTGACAGGAGAACACGTCGAGGGAGTCGTCGAGCTTGGTCTTGGAGCGAATCTGGATCGCGGTGTAACTGATCAGCGCCGCCACGATCCCGATCACGACCGAAGCCTGTGCAGTGACATACCCGGACGCCGGAGTGATCGCGACCAGACCCACGACAAGCCCCGTCGCGGCGCCCACCGCCGTCACCTTGCCCGAGCGCAGGAAGTCGACCAAGGCCCAGGTGACGAGCGCAGCGGCCGCCGCCGTATTGGTGTTGGTGAATGCGAGCGCCGCCAAGCCGTTCGCCGCGAGGGCGGACCCGGCGTTGAACCCGAACCAGCCGAACCACAACAGGCCGGCGCCCAGGAGCACCAGTGGCACGTTGTGCGGCACGATCGCCGTGCGCTTGAAATCCTTGCGCGCCCCGAGCATGGCCGCCGCCACGAGCGCGGAGACGCCGGAGCTGATGTGCACGACAGTGCCGCCGGCGAAGTCGAGCGCGCCGAGCTTCTGCAGCCAGCCGCCTGCCCCCCAGACCCAGTGCGCCAGGGGATCGTACACGAACGTCGACCAGAGGAGCAGGAACACCACGTACGCCCGGAACCGCATCCGCTCGGCGATGGCGCCCGAGATCAGCGCGGGCGTGATGATCGCGAACATCAGCTGGAACATGGCGTGCGCCTGTAGCGGGATCGTGGCGGCGTAGGCGGGATCGGGGTCGACGCCCACCCCTTTGAAGCCCAGCCAGGCGAGCCCACCCCACCAAGGCGTTCCGTGTCCGAAGGCGATCGAATAGCCGACCAGGACCCATTGGACGCTGATCACGCCCAGCGCGACTACACTCATCATCATCGTGTTGAGCGCGTTCTTGGGGCGCACCAGGCCACCATAGAAGAACGCGAGACCTACCGTCATCACCATCACCAGGGCGGTGGAGGTGAGGACCCAGGCGGTGTCGCCCGCGGAGATGGCGTTCATGCGTGGTGAGCTGTTTCGAGCGCCGCGCGCTGCACGGCGTCCGCGTTCACGGCCGTGAGCGCGGCGTTGTCGAGCTCGCCGGTCCGAATGCGGATCACGCGCTCGATTGGCTGGACGAAGATCTTGCCGTCACCCACTTCTCCGGTGCGCGCGGAAGAGAGGATGGCCTTGATGCACGGCTCGACGAACGGCTCCGAGCACACCATCTCGATCTTGACCTTCTCGTGGAACTCCATGACGACGGTCGTGCCGCGGTACTGACTCACGATCTCCTGCTCGCCCCCGTGGCCGCTCACGCGACTGAGCGTGATCCCGGTGACGCCGGCCTGGAACAGCGCCGCCTTGACCTCGGGCAGGCGCTCCGGCCGAACGATGGTTGTGATGAGTTTCATGATGGACAACCTAGCCCCCGTAGCACGCGGTGTCAACCGAATTGTGCATCAAATGCACGGATCTGACATCACTCTGCAAATCCTTTCCCATAGCATACTGTATGCCGCGATCCCGATTATGCAAGTTATGCAGCACCACTGCATCACCCACTCGGTCGGGTTAGCCGTTTCGGGTGGGGGTGACGGCGCCGGTGCATTGCCTTTTCGACGCCATGTCGCAGCTTGGAGCACTTTCTCCCCCCTTGGAGGTGGCATGCGTGCGATCGCTCAGGTTCTCGCGATGGCCTGTTTCCTCGCTCTCGGCGCCGGGCGTGCGTGGGCGCAGCACCCTCAGACTCGTGAGGGCTTCTGGATCGGATTCGGGTTCGGGTACGGGTCGCTCGGGTTCTCGTGCGACGGATGCTCGGGCACCGAGGGTGCCCCGAGCGGCTATTTGAAGCTCGGAGGCACACTGAGCCCAAACCTCTTGATCGGCGGCGAGACTGATGGGTGGACCAAGAGTATAAGCGGGACGACGCTGACGGCCGGCAACGCATCGCTGGCGCTCTACTACTATCCCCAGGCGACCGGTGGGTTTTTCCTCCGCGGGGGGGTCGGAGTTGCGGAGCTGTCCGGAGGCGGTAGCAGCGAGAGCGGATTCGGGCTCGTGACGGGCGTGGGATACGACGTCCGCGTCGCGCGCAACACGTCGATTACGCCGGTCGCCAACTTCAACTGGGGTGCCCCGGAGTCAGGGGTCAAGCAGCACGTGTTCCAGATCGCCCTGGGCATCACGTTCCACTGAGCAGGAGACGGTCGGCTGACCGCGGGCGAGGACACCTCCGTCTCGCCCGCGTGCTCGCCTCTTCCGGCATGGAACTCGCCCTCCCCCCGGCCGTCACCGGGAAGGGAGGGCTCCCATGTACACCGCGCGAATCGTCGCACTGCTCGCCGCGTTCTCCTGCGCGGCGTCCGCGGCGCGGGCGCAGTACCCGCAGCGACGCGATGGCTTTTGGATCGGTTTCGGGCTGGGCTATGGCTCGGCGAACGTCAAGTGCGACCAGTGCGTCGACAGCTCCGGCGTGGGTGGTGTCACCGGGTTCGTGAAGCTCGGCGGCACGCCCAGCCGCAACGTCCTCATCGGCGGGGCGATCAACGTCTGGGCGCATTCCGATGGGACGGGCAACACCGAGACGATGTCGAATGTCACCGCCTCGGTGTATCTCTACCCCCAAGCCAGGAGCGGCTTCTTCCTCACGGGTGGCCTCGGCTTCTCCAACTATTACGTGAATTCCAGCCCCTCGTTCGACGGGACCGGTTGGGGGTTCACGGCCGGCGCGGGCTACGACATCCGGGTCGGCCGGGACGTGTCACTCACTCCGGTCGTGAACTACGTGTACGGCGGCGTGGGCGACGTGAACGAGAGTGGCGTGGGAAGGTTCGCCACCGGGTGGAAGCAGTACGTCATCGATTTCGGTCTGGGCGTGACCTTCCACTGATTCGTGCGCGGCTCCCGTCTTCAAGCCGGCGCCTCCGGGCGCCGGCTTTTCATTATGTTGACCCACCCGCAATGCTCGCGTTGATCGTGGCGCTCGGATCGCAGGTTGCCGCCCCGTGTCCCCACGCCGGTCGCGCGGCCGGCGAAGCGGATGCCGGCTGGGGTTTCTATCGCCGGGGGGGCATTGCGGAGGCCGCGGCGCACTTTGCGGCGGCCGACTCGCTCTGCCCGGGGGACCACGGGGCGCAGGTCGGGCTCGGCTTCGTAGGGTTGCGTCAAGGGGAGTCGCGGGCCGCCGCCGATCACTTTCTCGGGGCAGTGAGGAGTAACGCGGGCGACGCCGAGGCGTGGTACGGGCTCGGCCTCGCCCGCGTGCGCTTGGGACAGCGTACTGCGGCGGCCGAAGCGTGGCGCCGCACGCTACGGCTCGCCCCCGGGTACGAGGACGCCGAGCTCCAGCTGCTGGCGCTCGGGATCGACAGTGGGCTCGCACGGCGTCCCGTGGTGCGGCCGGTCGACCCTGATGTCGCGGCACGGACGGCGGGGGACGGCTTCGAAATCCGCACGACGAGCGGGTGGCGCCCGCTCTACGTGAAAGGCATCAATCTCGGCGTCGCGCTTCCCGGCCGCTTCCCCTCGGATTTTCCCACCGACGATTCGACCTACGGCCGGTGGCTCGAGCTGATCGCGGGGGCGCGTGCCAACGCCGTCCGCGTCTACACGATTCTGCCGCCCGCGTTCTATCGATCGCTCAAGGCGTGGAATGACGCCCACCCCGATCGCGCCCTGTGGCTCCTGCACGGGGTGTGGACCGAGCTGCCCCCGGGCGACGACTACGATGCCGTGAACTGGAAGGCGGCGTTCCGTGCCGAAATGCGGCGCGTGGTCGATCTGGTGCACGGGCACGGGCTCATCGCGGCCCGGCCGGGGCACGCCTTCGGCCGCTACGACAGCGACGTGTCGGATCACGTTCTGGGGTTCATCATCGGCCGGGAATGGGAGCCGTTTTCGATCCGGGCCTACAACGCGCGCCGGCGCGATCGTACCGCGTTCGCCGGTCGGTTTCTCGCGCTCGATCGGGGCACACCAGCCGATGTCTGGATGGCCGAGCAGTGCGACTACCTGCTCACCTACGAGTGGGATACCTATCACGCCCAGCGGCCTATCGCGTATACCAACTGGCCCACTCTCGACCCGCTTTCACACCCGACGGAGCCCACGCTCGAGGAGGAGCAGCGGCTGCGTCGGCGCTACGGCTTCCCGCCCAATCCGCGGCTCAAGGAATACGACAACGACCGCGAATCGCTCGACGCGATGCTGGTGCGCGCCACGCCCGCGAACCTGGCGGGCTATTTCGCTTCGTATCACGCGTACCCATACTATCCCGACTTCATCGATCTCGATTCGGCGTACGGTACCGGATCAGCCGAGGGCCGGTCTCGCTACTTCGGCTACCTACGCGCCCTCAAGCAGCATCACGCGGGGCGACCGCTTCTGATCGCCGAATACGGTGTTCCTTCCTCACGTGGGGTGTCGCACTTGCAGACCGACGGCCTGGGCCACGGCGGGCACGACGAGCACGCGATGGCCGAGATCGACGCCCGGCTCACGCGAGAGGTCCGAGCAGCGGGGGCGGCAGGAGGAGTGCTGTTCGCCTGGCTCGACGAATGGTTCAAGCACACCTGGGTGACGATCGATCTGGAAGTGCCGGCGGAGCGGAGTCGTCTGTGGCACAACATGGAGGACGCGGAGCAGCACTACGGGCTCATGGGTGAGTACGCGGGCGCGTCGGCCGACGCGACGCCCGAGCCCGGGGGCGGCCCAGCCGTGTGGCGGGCGCTCCCGGTGCTCGCCCGCGGCGACTCGCTCGTATTGCGCGTCGGGGCCGACCCGTCCTATCTGTATGTGGCGCTCGCCGGCCGACCGAGCTTCGACTCGGCCCGCTACGTGGTGGGGATCGACACGTACCGTCGAGATCGCGGCCAGTTCCGGCTGCCAGGCGTGGCGGGGCCGACGGGCGAGGTGGGATCCGAGTTCGCGCTCGTCCTGAACGACACGAGCGACGCGCAACTCATGGTCGCGCCATGGTACAACCCGTTTCTCGGTCCGCGGAGCGGGATGGGGCCGACGGGGCTCGATCGCTTCTATAATGAGGCCGCTGGCGTCGACAAGGTTCGGAGCGACGGGGCGTTCGACTCGCTGTTCGTCACGACCAACCGCTGGCGCATTGCCCGGACCGGCCGGACCTACCCTGCGCGGGGCGTAAACCGCGGACGGCTGCGCCACGGCCGGTCGTCGGAGTCGACCCTGGCGGACTGGTACGTGGACCGCGCTGCGGGGCTCGTGGAGGTCCGGATTGCCTGGGGACTCCTGAACGTCACCGATCCGTCGTCGCGCCATGTGATGGTGCGCTACCGCCGGAACGGGACGTTTGAAACCGCCGTGACCGATGGGTTTCGGTTCGACGTGGCGGCACTGGACCGATCCCATGGTGGCGTCGTGGCGCGACTCGGCGCCGGGCAGACCTACGCCTGGCCGACCTGGGAGGTACCCACGTGGCACGAGCGCTTGAAGCCCGCGTACCAGGCGATGCGCGATGTGTGGGGGTCCTGGTGACGCGCCACGTCGCCCTGGCGGTGACTGTCGCGTTACTGGTCCGCCCCCCCCTGGCCGCGCAGCTGCCCGCGGCGGACCAGGCGTTTCAGCGAGGGGATTACGCCGCCGCCCGCGCGAGCTACGAGCGCGTCCTCGCAGCCGACTCGTCCAACGTGCGGGCCTTGTACCGACTCGCGATCCTCGACAGCTGGGACGGGAAGCTGATCCGCTCGCTGGCGCGCTTCGCCAGGCTGCGCCGAATCGATCCGCACGATCCCGACATCATGGTGACACAGGCCCAGGTGCTCGCCTGGGCGGGCCGGACGGCGGCTTCCGAGGCGTTGTATGACTCGGTGCTGGAGCGATTCCCGGATCGCGCGGACGCGCTCGCGGGGCGGGCGCGCACCATCGCGTGGGGCGGCGACCTGGACCGGGCGGAAGGTCTGTGGCGTACGGCCCTGGAACGGCATCCCGACGATCCCGAGCTTCTGGTCGGGCTGGCACAGACCCTCTACTGGAAGGGTCAACCCGATCTCGCGGCGGTCTATGCGACGCGGGCGCGCGCGGTCGCGCCCGAGGACCGCACGGCGCGTGATCTCGCGCGAGCCGTGCGCGCCGCACTCCGGCCGGAGATCGCGACGAACGTGGATGGAGCGGGCGACTCGGACCACAATGATTTCGTGGCGCAGGAGGCGACGGTCACCGCCTCGCTCGGCTCCGATCTGCGCGGCACGCTGCGCGCGGGCTGGCGACACGCCACCGATCCTCGAGGAGACGGCTCGAGCTACTGGGGGGGCGCCAACCTCATCGCGGCGCTGGGACACGGCGCCGTGCTCCGCGCGGGCTTGGGGGCGCGGCGCGTACAACCGGACGGCGTGGCCGCCCGCACGCCATTCACCGCCGAGGTCGGGCTCGGGCTACGCCCGGCGCGCTACGCCGCGGTGAGTGTGGGCTACTCGCGCACCCCGTTCGATGAGACCGCCGGCCTCATGCGCCAGGACCTCACGGTCGACGCCGTCGACCTGAGCTTCGACATGTCGCCCGGTCCCGGCTGGTCACTCTCGGGTGGTGGCGGTGGCGCCTGGTTTTCGGACCAGAACAACCGCTACTCGGCGGTCGGGGCCCTGCTCGGTCGCGTCATGAAGGGGCTTCAGATCGGCCCGTTCGCCCGCGTGATGGGGTATCGCCAGCCCAGGCCGGGCCTCTACTTCACACCGGTTCGCTTCAGTGTGATCGAAGGTCGCGCAGTGTACCAATGGCAGCGGAACGGCTGGGGACTGCGGACGGATGGCGGCGTTGGGTCACAGCAAGTACAAGCGTTTGGCACGCTCCCAGCTCCGCACCAAACCGAATGGCACGTGGGTGTCTCCCTGTCCCGCGGCTGGGGTGCGAACAACGAGGTCGCGCTCGTCGGCTCGATCACGAATAGTGCGGCGGCGGCTACCGCCGGGGTTGTGACCGGAAGTTTCCGGTACCGTACACTGGGGCTGCGGTTTCGGCAGGGGCTCTAGCCCCCCTCGTTGACCTCCAGCCGCTCGGCCGCACCCAGGCCCAGCGTGCGCAGCAACCGCACGGCCTGAGCCTGTTCCCGCGGCGGCAACGCCCTGACGGCGCGCCGCATGGCGTGCGCGTGCGGCGGGAAAATGCGTTGGATGAGGCGCCGACCGGCGGAGGTGAGCGTCAGCAGAACGACGCGACGGTCGGTCCCGCTATGCCGTCGCCGCACCAGCCCGCGCTTGACGAGCTTGTCCACGACGTACGTGGTGCTCGACGACTCGACCAGGATGCGTCGCTGCACGTCGCACACCGGCAGCTCCCCCTTGTGGTACAGCACCTCCAACACCCCGAACTCCGTCGTGCCCAGCCCGAAGCGGGCAATGCTCACCCGCGAATGGCGCTCGACGGCGTCGAACGCCCGGGCCAGGACGACCCATAGCTGCAACGGCACGTCCGCATGACTGGGCGATGGTTTCATGACACCCTGGGAACTCCCACGCAGGGAACATTGTTGCCACAGTTGTTCGATGTCAAGTATCTCGATTTCGAGACAGTTTTGTGGAGGTGTGCAATGTTCGATCTTGGAGTGTTGGCGCTGCGGCTGGTCCTCGGGGCCGTCTTCCTGGGCCACGGCGCGCAGAAGGCGTTCGGGGCGTTCGGCGGTCCGGGCTTCGCCGGGGCCACCGGCTTCGTCGGGAGCCTGGGGTTCCGCCCGGCCCGGGTCTGGGCCGCGCTGGCGGTAGGCGGTGAGCTCGTCGCAGGGTTCCTGTTCCTGCTCGGGTTGCTCACGCCGCTGGCGGGCCTGTTGGTGGTGGCCACGATGGCCGTGGCGATCGCGAAGGTCCACGGGCCGAAGGGGTTCTTCGTCCAAAACGGAGGATACGAGTACAACCTGGTGCTCAGCGTCGCCGCGCTCGCGGTGGCCGCTATGGGCCCGGGCCGGTACTCGCTGGACTACCTGCTCGGCCTCACCCGGTAAGCAGCAGCGGCCTCGTTAGATTCTCTGCGTCGCTTCCCGGCCAGGGAATCTGGATAGACTCGTTCCCAAGCTTGTCACCACGCTCGCGGGTTACACCCGCGAGCAGTTCTTGTCGGATCTGGGCGCGGGGATCATCGTCGGGATCGTGGCGCTCCCGCTCGCCATCGCCTTCGCGATTGCGAGCGGGGTAGGCCCCGAGCGCGGTCTGTTCACCGCGATCGTCGCGGGATTCGTCATCTCCGCCCTGGGCGGCTCGCGCGTACAGATCGGCGGGCCGACGGGCGCGTTCGTCGTGATCGTCTATGCGATCGTGCAGCGCCACGGGGTGGAAGGGCTCGCCATGGCGACCCTGATGGCGGGCGTCATCCTCGTGGGCTTCGGACTCGCGCGGCTGGGCGGCGCGATCAAGTTCATCCCCTACCCCGTCACCATCGGGTTCACGAGCGGGATCGCCCTGATCATTCTCTCGGGGGAGGTCAAGGACTTCCTCGGCCTCGAGGGCCCGGTGCCCGCCGAGTTCCTGCCGCGTTGGCGGACCGTCGCGGCCCATTTCGGCTCGCTCAACCCATGGGCCGTGGTGGTGTCGCTCCTCACGCTCGCCATCATCGTCTTCTGGCCCCGCCTCAACCGCCGTATCCCCAGTCCATTCGTGGCGCTCATCGTGACGACCGCGGCGGTGCAGCTGCTGCACCTGCCGGTGGACACCATCGGCAGCCGGTTCGGCGTGATCAACGCGGCGCTGCCGGCACCCTCCCTCCCCGCGGTCTCGTTCCACCAGATGCCCGGGTTGATGGGCGCGGCGTTCACGATCGCGCTGCTGGGCGCCGTGGAGTCGCTCCTCTCCGCGGTGGTGGCGGACGGCATGATCGGCGGGCGCCACCGCTCGAACATGGAGCTCGTGGCACAGGGGATTGCGAACATCGCCTCACCGCTGTTCGGCGGGATCCCAGCCACGGGCGCCATTGCCCGGACGGCGACCAACGTCAGGAACGGCGGCCGGACGCCCATCGCCGGGATCACGCATGCGGCCACGCTGCTCCTCATCACCCTGTTCTTCGGCCGCTGGGCGGGGCTGATCCCGATGGCGACGCTGGCGGGGATCCTGGTGGTCGTGGCCTACAGCATGAGCGAGTGGCGCACGTTCCTGGCCGAGTTCCGGGCCCCGAAGAGCGACGTGGCCGTGCTGCTCACCACGTTTCTCCTGACCGTGCTGTGGGACCTGACGGTCGCGATCGAGGTGGGGATGGTGCTCGCGGCGTTCCTGTTCATGCGCCGCATGGCGGAGGTAACGAACATCAGCGCACTGACGCACGAGTTCCAGGATCCGGTGGACGACTTCGAGCGTGATCCCAACGCCGTGCGGCGGCGCGTGGTGCCACCGGGAGTCGAGGTGTACGAGATCACGGGGCCGTTCTTCTTCGGTGCGGCCGAGACGTTCAAGGAGCGGCTGGGGCGCATCGCGGTGCGGCCCAAGGTACTGATCCTGCGGATGCGACACGTCCCCGCGATCGACTCGACTGGCCTGCACGCGCTGCGCGATCTCGTCCGGCGCAGCCGGCGAGACGGCTCGCTGGTGATCCTCTCCGACGTGCATTCCCAGCCGGTGGTCGCGCTGGAGCGGTCGGGTCTCTACGACGAGCTGGGCGAGGAAAACATTCACGGAAACATCGACGACGCGTTGAACCGGGCGCGGGAGCACCTGGGGCTTCCGGCCTCGCCCGCGCCGGCGTTTGCGACGCCCACCGTGGCGCGGGAAGGGAAGGAGCCGGCCTAGCGGAAGTACCGGTGCCTGGTGAGCGTTGCAGAGGGAGGACTGACGGATGGCCTCACCGATAATCGCCCAAGGCACCGGTTACGTGCTGTTCGCCTACGACGTCGCGCACGCGTTCGACCTCGCGGGGGCGGAGACGCGCTTAGCCAGTGCCACACAGCGCCAGACGGTCAAGCAGAAGCGGCGCGCCCCGGCGTTCTTCGAGTACGACCCCGCTCCGTTGCGGGTGACCGAGCCGGCGGATTCGCTGGCCGTCGGCGAGCACGTCACCGCGCCCTATGTCGAGTTCGTGCTGTACGATTTCGGTGCGGTGTCGGTGAGCTATGCCATCCCGCTTCAAGGCCCGCTCACGGGCCTGCCGGCGCTCAGCACGATGCTGTACGGCAACGAGCAGCTCCAGGCGGACTCCCGCCGCCGCGTGCAGCAGCTGATCGAGGCGCTCGGCGATGCCGCGATTCGATCCCGCCTCGCCGATTTCGTCGAAGATTACGTGGTGTTCCAGATCGAGGCGTTCACCGAGCCGCTCGAGGCGTCCATGCTGTGGACCGAGCACGCACAGACGGTGGCCCAGGTGCTGCGCGCCGAGTCGCGCCCCCTGTCGCAGCAGGAAGTGAGCGACGCCCTCGCGTCGCGCCTCTCGTTCGGGCCGAACGACGCGACGCTGATCGACACCGACGTGACCCTGTTGTTCGACCCGGAGGGGGAGGATGTGCGGGCGGTGATCGAATTCGCGAACACCCAGCTGCTCGAGATGCGGTACCTGGACGCGCAGCTCGACGAGGCGCTCGAGCGGGCCTACGACCTGCTCGGCCGCTCGCCCGGGCTACGCCGATACTTGCCCAGTCCCTACGGGGTTCCGCTCCAGCGCCTCGGGCGGCTGCAGCTCGACGCGGCGGTCCTGTTCGAGCAGGTGACGAACGCCCTGAAGCTGATCGGTGAGCAGTATCTCACCCGGGTGTACGGCCACGTGTCCCGTCGCTTCCACCTGGCGGAGTGGGACGTGAGCATCACTCGCAAGCTGCAGACGCTCGACGGCATCTACGGAAAACTGGCGGACCGGGCGGCGACACAGCGCATGGAGCTGCTCGAGTGGATCATCATCGTGCTGATTGCCGTGTCGATCGTCCTGCCGTTCTTCACCGGGCTCGTGGGGAAGTGATCTAGTAGGGCTTCTCCTGGAGACGCTGGTCGCGCGGCAGAATCATGGCCCGCACCACTGCGGTGGCGTCCACGGCGATGAGCAACCCCTCCTGCGGCAACGACTGCACACCGATCACGATGCCCGCCGGGGGATTGCGCTGCGGGAAGAAGTCGGGAGCGGCCTCCCGAATGGCGTCGAGGTTCTTGGGGGAAAAGTTCACCACATAGATCGTGAGCTTGGCGACGTCGGCCGGGGTCGCGCCGCCGATTCGTAGCACGGTGGCCAGGTTGGCGAACGCCTGGGCGGCCTGGGCGCGCAGGTCGCCGGGACCGACCAGCCGGCCGGTGCTGTCGAGCGCGACCTCACCCGAGACGTACAGGGTCGATCCGATGCGCACGGCGTGCGTGAAGCCCGGCAGCGCTGCCAGCGTCCCGGGATTGATGTAGCGCGTGGAAACGGGATCGGGCACCTGGCGGACGTTGCCCGGGGTCGGAGCGACGCACGCGGCGAACAGTGGGACGGCAAAGAGGCTGGGAAAAGCGATGCGCATGCGATGCTCCTCAAGAGGTCGGTAGACCGGACGTCACGCCACTCTGTATACGCCGTCCACCGGCCGGAGTTCAAGGGGCAACCGAATCACCGCGCTGGAGCAACGCCGCGAAGTCGCGCAGCTCCGGCAGCCCGAGATCGGACGCGACCCAGTAGCTGTAGGCCGGCGTCGTCCAGTGCAGCAAATGGTAGCCCTGCCGAGTGGTCGCGGGGCGCCCTTCCGTGGGGCCGCCCTCGGTGGGCCACAGGAAGACGTTGATCAAGTGCTGCCGCCGCCCATACACCAGAGCCGCGACCGGCCGGCCGCCCACGTATTCGAGCCTTCCCCCGATGAGCGGGAAGCCACGACCGGCGAAGTCGTATACGGGTGGCGAGAAGTCGAGCTTGCCGTTGAACCACGGCTTCACCGTGTGCTGGTCGGACGACTGCACATCGATGAGATGGCCGGGCATGAGCGAGCGCACGTGGCTCCCCAGCACCTGATCGGCGAGCGCATCGCCTGTGGCGCGGCGCAACGCCGCCTGCCAGCTCCCGACCGCGACGACTGCGAGCGATGCGGCCACGGCGAGTCCGGGCCAGTAGGAGCGGCGCCGTGCCGTCCGGTTCACGTCCGCCCGCAGGGCGGTGCGCACGCGGGCCCGGAGGGTGTCGGGCGCCGGGAAGCGGAGCACGTATTTGCGCACCGCGGCACTCACCGCGCGGCGCCGCCGCTCCAAGCGGGCGCAGTCGGGGCAAGCGCGGAGGTGCGCCTCGAGCTCCGCCGCGTCGGGCGCGGCGAGCTCGCCATCGAGGTAGGCGTCGAGCTGGGCTTCGAAGGCGGGATGCGTCACGTCAGCAGTCCTCCGTTTGCGCGCACAGCACCTCTTCGAGCCGCCGGCGGGCGCGCGACAGCCGCGACATGACCGTGCCTACGGGCACGCCCGCCACCTCGGCGATCTCCTTGTAGGACAGTTCCTCCAGCTCTCGCAGCACGATCACCTCGCGGAACTCTGGCGGCAGCTCATCAATCGCGCGATGCAGCGCGACGCGCTCGCCCTGCGCTACCACGGCTGTTTCCGGATCCTCGCCCGTCGCTGCCTCGCTGTGCTGCTCCTCGTCGAACTCGGTCGTGAGCGTGTCGCCATGATGCCGGCGCTGCCAGGTGTACGCCGTGTTGCGAACGATCGCGAGCAGCCACGCCCGCCCCTCACCGCTTCCGGTACCTCGGAAGCTCCCGAAATGCCGGAACGCGCGCAGGGACGCGTCCTGCACGACGTCCTGTGCGTCGTGATCGCTCCGCGTGAGATAGCGCGCCAAGGTGTACGCCGCGTCCAGATGCGGCAGCACGACGGCTTCGAATCGCTCGAGCTCGCTCGACTCCAACCGGTCCTCGGGGTGTGCGGTACGCCATCGAGTGAGGACTCCGCGAGCGGCGGAGTTATTCCCGCAGGAATAAGCGCCGGGCGCATGGGGTCTCCACCGTCGAGGGAAACTGTTGTCACACACGCGCAGGAGGAAGATCGCCATGAGAACCACGCTTGCTGTTCCGTCCCGCAACGTCGCCTTGGTCTTGCTGGCCTGGGTGGCACTTGCAACGACCGCCGCGCACCGAGCCCCGGGCACCCCCGCGGCGGTGACCGCCAAGCTCTCCGAGTGGAAGGTCGAGCTGTCGGAGGCCACGATCGCGGCAGGCCCCGTCTCTTTCACCGTCACCAACGCGGGGAGCATCCCACACGCTTTCGAGGTCGAAGGGCAAGGCATCGAGCGGGAGACGGAGCTCATCCAGCCCGGCTCGACGGCCACACTGACCCTCACCCTCAAGGTCGGCACGTACGAAGTGTATTGCCCCGTGGGTGAGGACTCGCACAAGAAGCTCGGCATGGAGACTCATCTCAAGGTTGTCGCGTCAGGGTATGACGCATCCGAGACGAGTGAGTCGCACGAGCAGGCGGAACGGTTGCAGGCGATCCGCGTCACGGGCGGTGGGCCCGTCATCCAGATCCTGCCTGGGCCGTTCCCCTTCCCGGACAGCGCCGCCCCGATCCTCAAGGCCTTTGGGGACGAGCGCGAGGGACTCGAGTCGCAGGTGAAGAACGGGCCGTACTCCAACAACGTGACGCCGATCTCCGGGACGTTCACGTTCAATGCGTGGGATAAGGGCGCTACGCGCGATTCCGTGGACGGCACGGCGGAATTCGTCACCCAAGACGGCGCACGCTGGAAACTGGTGATGGACCGCGTGCAGACCAAGGACGTGCCACACCATCCGCGGTTCGGCGGCGTGATCATGGGCCTGTACTACCACGGCGTGACCCAGGTGCACACGCCGCTCGTGCCCACGATCAACAGCGCCGTGGCGCTGTGGGCGTTCGCACACCTCTACAAGAACGACGCCCTGGTTACCGACAACGCGATGGTGCACGTGATGCTACTGTCACGTACGCGACGCGACGGCGACTTCGCGCTCGAGTGCTGGAATTGCTCCAAGAACAAGATCGAAGAGCTGCAACTGCAGATTCTGCCGGGACCGGGCGAGCCGAAGTTCGATGCGCCGGGCGGCTTCCTGTTCGTCAACTGGGAAAAGTCCAGCTCCCGCAAGCCGGCGAGCTGAGGAGGAGTCAAATGCGTTTACGCACAGCGGTAATCGGGATGCTCACGCTCGCGTCGCTGGCGGGATGCGGCGGTTATGGCGGCACAGGTATGTACGGCGGCGGTGGGGGTGGGTACGGCGGGGGCGGTGGCGGCGGGGGAGGCGGCCCGGTGGGCTCGGTGACCGCCGGCCCCGGCATCCAATTCGTGAGTGGCCACAACGGGAGCACGAATGCGGCTGTCGATACC
>Ga0209686_1000703_pt1 | contig 16824 bp, 19 predicted proteins | sample GraSoiAngelo_126_FD_185883 | JGI IMG/M metagenome (GOLD analysis project Ga0209686, IMG submission 185883) | Grasslands soil microbial communities from the Angelo Coastal Reserve, California, USA - 14_0927_09_20cm (SPAdes) (version 2) | ecosystem: Environmental > Terrestrial > Soil > Grasslands ...
CCGCTGGGTCACCGGCAGCCCGCCGTCACGCGAGCGCGCGCACGAAATTCTCCGTCTCGCCGCGGCGGCATGCGCCCCGCTCGTCAGAGAGATCGAGCCTCGACGCGCGCGGCCGGGTCCCGGGCCGCATCCAGATGATCTCCTCGGCGATGGAGCGAGCGCCGACAAGCTGCGAGACGAAATCCGCCGCGCCTCGCTCGCGCCGTACCCGGTCCTGATTGAAGGAGGAATCGATCCACAGCCGCACCCCAGTTTTATTGAGGTTTGAGTTGCGGTTACCCGCCAATGGGATGACGGGGAGGTGGAGGGAGCGGAGGAGAACGCGTTGCTAACACAACCGGGGAACAGGATCATTGCGATCACGCCAGCCCGGCTTCGCCATTCTGTCGCCTCGCGTCGCGCGTGCGGACGCTCGCGGTACTGTGGCGATTGCTGACTGAGCCCCGCATTGCGGCTAATTCGTGCGCCGCCTGTTGGCGCCCGACGGTGGCCCCGGCTACGAGCTCGAGGCCGCGATCGCGCAGATTGAATCGCTCTCCCTCGCCGGAGCCATCTCACCGGCAGAACTGCAAGCGGTAGTCCTGCTACTGCAGAATGTCGCCACACGCCGGCAGGACACGCGCCGAGGAACACCGCCAAATGCGCCGACGTGATCGCCGGGCTGGTTCCTATCTCGCGCTCAGAAACAGGTAGCGCGCGACGCGACCGTCTGCGATAGGCGATGGACACTCGGGAATGACGAGGATGTCAGGAGCCGTGCGCGGCGCTGGGAGACGCGGCTACTGCGGTCTTAAGTCGCTCGGAAAACAACGCAAGGACACGAACGACGTCGATGGCACGGGCCCGTCCGCGCTGCTGAAGGCCGCCTCGAGGAACTCTTCCGCTGGCGGAGGGACGTTCTGCCGCGCGCGCATCGCGCGCATCTGTGCGGCCGCCGTCGTTAGGCAGGCCTCTCGACTGTCCAGCGCGTCCAGCGTCGTCCACTTCTTTGGCTTGATATCAATACCAATCGCCGTCACGGTGGACATCCAGAGCACCCAGCCACACGCGGATGGTTGAGGTGTTGCTCTTAGGTAGGTAGTGGCAGTACCGAGACCGAACGCGACGGCGAGACCGAGCACACCGCGACTGATGCGTCGAACACGGACCATATCGGAACCTCTGTTTGCTAGGAGAGATGCCGAGAGTATGCGCATCGATTCGAGTGGATGCAACACCAGATATTGTGATGTGCGGAAGGCGCACACGCCTAATCGCACACGAACGCAGGGTACAATCCGCGTCGCCTCCCTAAGGATCGAACCCATGAAACGTGGTGTGTTCCCCGGTGTGCTCGTGTGTCTTGCCTCGTTTGCCCTGTTTGCGCCGATCGTCCATGGGCAGGTGCCCGCGACGAGGCAAGCTCCGGCGGCGAGTCACGGTCCAAAGCCTCAAGTTACGGACGTTGGAACGAAGTACGAATCATACGAAGAATTCATCGAAGCACTCGCGTCGTGGATTGCTGACGACAAGTTGATCGCAAAAGGAAAAACTCCAGCGTACCTCGGCGCGCCATCGCCGCAGCAGCGCTACGTCATGATGACCCCGCCGACCGGCGCGACGGGCGGAGATAGCTATACCAATTTCATATGGGTGCTCGACACGCAGACCGGTGAGCTGAATGGATACCGTTTCGTGAGCGTCAAGGATCCGAAGACGAAAGAACATATCGGCTGGGCGATCGAACGAGTCACCTCTCCGACAGAACTCGCGTTCTACAACCAAAAGACCAAGGACGGCGGAGAGCGATAGAACATTGCCAGATCGTCAGATAGAACGCGCCGGCCGCACCGAGAAAGAGCGCAACGTGCGCCGACGTGACTGCTTGTCCGCGGTTTGTCGGTTCACCACTACCGGACAACTGTTTTTCTATTGTCCCTACGGGGATGTCCCATCGCCCGTTGAAAATCAGCGGCGGCTCAGTGAAGTCATTTTCAGCGATCGGACGTTCCTCAACACTCTTTGAATCTGCGACCGTTTTAACGCGCTCTATCGTGCGTCATCCTCATTCGCCTGCCGGGCGCTCGATGTGCTCCACAGTGTATACGGGCACTGTGGCTTCTTGCTGTTTCAGTTCGAGACCGAGTTTGCGCAGCACGGTGAAGATTGTGGGGAGGTCATCGAAGCGCGCGGCCGGCGGGTTGCCTGGCGGAGGAGGCGGCAGCCGCATGGGAGTCCAGCCTTCCGTCTCAATGGCGAACAGCCCGCTGACTGCCGTGCGGTTCACCACCGGCAAATCTGTCCAGTTCTCGATGTACTGGGCAAGGTCGTCCATGTTGATAGCTCTTGCATTCAGGGGGTGGCCCCTACCCACGATAAAGTTATGGCAACTTTCCGGGGTTCCTGTGTCAAAAACGCAGTCCTTCTCCGCGATGGTGGACTTCTGGAGATTCGGACCTCCGCTTGCGACGGTGAGAGCGTAGACGGGCATCGTTTTCTGCTCAACCCGCATCACGAGCTTGAAACGATCGGCGAGCAACGCGCGAATCATTCCCTGCATCCGGCCTCGCTTTTCGCTCTCTGGAAGACCGGGGGGAACTGCGTTGGCGGGCGCTTTCGCCTCGATATCGTACGTCTCGCGCCAGCCAGGAAGACCGGAAAGACGCGGCGAGGGGTTGACAGGCACGTCGTACGCGTGACGCAAAAGCAAGAGCACAGGCACCGCGCTCGCACTGAGGTCACCGTTTGGCAGCACTCGCATGCGCATGTTGCGCGGGCCGCCTGAGCGAGCGGACTTTATTGAGATCACTTCAAACACCTGCGACTGGGCGACGGCAGGCAAAGCTAAGAGCAGATATACGACCGCTTTGCACAACACGGACATGGTCCACGCCCTCCCTTAACTTAAAGGTGCAATAAGCTACGGTCTCCTCGTTGGGCAGCGTCTATTATTCTATCCCCCTACGCGACTCGTTCCGCGGTCTCTCGAGTCGAAAGCCCGAACTGCTGATCGCGCGCACGCAGGGCCGCGACCAGTTTCGGCATTTCCTTGTGACCTTTCAGGCGACGGAAGCCTTTGACGGCTTCGAGGACGCCGGCGGCGACCCAACGTACCACCATCTGCCCGTTGCGCCAGCGTTTGACGTTCCGCTTCAACGAACGGGTGCGACTGATGAGACTCTCTGCAGCATTGGTCGTGCTCAGCGATCGACGCAGCGTCGGCGACAGACCAAGACCGACGATCGTCAGCGTTTCATCGAGTCCTTCACGCAGACTTTCGGCGGCGCTGGGATGATCGGTCTCGAGCTGGCGCGCCAGGCCCTGCAATTGCCGTTTGGCGAGCGCGACATCGTCGCAGTTATAGGCGCGCTGCAGCTTCGTCTTCATCCACGGGCGCTGGCGCTCCGGTAGATGATCGAGCACGTTTCGCAGCTTGTGGATTTGACAGCGCTGGAGGAGCGCCGCCGGGCCGAAGGTGTCTGTCACCGCTTTCCGCAGCGCCTTCGAGCCATCGAGAACGACGAGCACGCTGCGATCGGTCCGGAGGCCACGGCTGGTCAGATTCGCCGGCAAGCTTCGACAGATGGTGCTGTTTTCCGACGGTCCTTCCCACGGGCCCAGCGCGTGTTTGGTGCCGTCTTCCGTGATACCGAACGCGACGATCAGGCAGTGATCGCCCAGGTGGACGCCATCGAGCGGCAAGACGGTCAACACGAGATCGTCGAGCGGCCGACTGCGCCAAGTGTCCAGCTGCTGCTGCGTCCGGGCGATAAAGCGCCGGCTCACCGTGCTTTTGCTCGTACTGCGGCTCTCGATCGCCGGCTCAAGCGGCTCCAAGCTCCGCGCGTACTGCCGCGTGGCCACACCCACGACCATCTGCTCGACAATGCGGCGATCGAGCGGGTCGGTCGCGGCCATCGTTTGAAACGTCGGCAGCGCGACCTCGCCGGCCGCGGTCCGCACCCGCGGCCGCTGGATGGGTGACCTTCCGCCCGCCCAACACCACTTCGCTCGGCGTCGTACCCCGCCCGGCTCGCCGGCCGATCGGGCTCGTGCGCGTACCGCGGCCCGCAGAGCGCGGTCCGATCCTCCTCGAGCATCGTGGTGAACACCCGTAGTCCGGATCGCAGCGCCAATTCCAACAGCTCCGTCCTCGTGTCGACGAGCAGATCGACGAGCGGCAGATGGCGCAAAGGTGATTCGGCTTGGGGAACAGGTGGGCCTATGCGAGACTTCGTCTTCATGGCGGCTCCTTCTCTGTGAGGCTTTGGCCTCGGGCTTAGTCACCACTCGTGTATCACGAGCAGTGAGGAGCCGCCGCTTTCAAATTTCAACAGCTACTGGGACATTCCCCGCGATGTCCTGCGGGTGTGCTTTCCCAGAGCGGACTGGGAGGAACCACCGCCCAGAGCAGCCAGCATAGCGATATCGCCTGGATCGTGACTTCTATGGTCGCCTACGTGCTCAAACACTATTGTGGGGGACTCGGTGGCTGCAGCTGTCTGGGCAACCAGTGTGGCGGAGCAAGCGGATCGGGCGGAAGTGTGAGCGTGCCTTGCGCGTTCCAGACTAACGACACATAGGTTGAAACGGGTTTCCAAAACGTATCCAAGAGAGCACCGCTAACGATTACTGCACCGGTACCAAGGAGAGCGATCAAACCAAGCCGATAGAAATATTCTAGTCGATGCTTACTCGTCTTCGTGCCGCCCCTCAAAATGTACCAGTCTTTTCCTTTGGGCCAACGCGGGAGCTTGACCGATTGACTCGCATTTGAAATGGCCCAGGACAGTCTAATGATGCCGCCGAAGTCATTCTGAAGAATCGTCTCCACGTCTTTGCCGTGCTCTACTGCGGCGCGAAGAAACTCGTGGTACCAGAAACGGTCCATCAGAAAGAAGCCACCCCATGCGAGCACGCCACCAGCCACGACCGCCAGCGCCAATAGCGCATGACCTTGAAGAAAGGCGTATCCCGCACCTCCAATCGAGCCAACCAATACAGGGATCGCCACGCTTCGTAGCGTGAGGCTGACGTCATTAAAGTGCTGCTGAACGTCGATGATCTTCTTCCAGATTTCGAGCTTGAGTTGCAGCAGATCGGTCTTGCCCAACACGTCGATGGACACCGTTTTTGTCGCTGTGTTGTATTTCGTCGCGTCGGTTGGTGTGAATGTCACACACAGCTGACGTGTACCGGTCTCCAGCACGGTGCCCGCTGCCGGGATATAGATAAAGGCGCCCCCCACGGAGGCCGTGGCGTTGAGCTGCGTGGCACTGAGCGGCGTCCCGTTAACGACGTCCGCTGGCGTTGGCCACGTGATCGTCGGCGTCGCCTTGCCGTTTTCGTTGCTCATGGAACTACGGCACCCGAGGAAATGGCGCTGCGTAAGAGAAAAGCGTTAGTAGCTCGTAAAAGCCATGGTTGAGAACATACGTCGGAACAATCCGAGATCCATTCTGCTCTCGCTCCCGCTGCTTGATCGACTCCTCCTTGGCTACGTCTTCAGGCGGCCAGTGCGTAACGCGCTTCAATAGCGCGTACTCAGCCCGATCGTGCGGGACGCCATACTTCGCCCAAACATCAGTAATGCCGGCATCCTGCGCCATGGCGATGTCCTTCATAAGGCTGTCACCGATGTATAGCGTGGTCTCGGGTGTTCCGCCGGTGTCACGCACGATATCGAGAAGCAGCTGTGGGTTCGGCTTCTTCTCGCCACGCGGCGTGTGACGAAGCTCTGTGTGTCTTGGCCTGTACTTATCCTGTGGGTACCGTTCTAGGTCCTCAATAGCCAAACCAATCGGCAATTCTGCGTCTTCAGGCGAATAAAGGTAGTCGAGAAGTTTGTCCAACCCGAGAGCGCGCATTCTGTACGACGTGTAAAAGCGCATCGATTCGGTATAGCCCACTATAGTTGCGCCAGTTGCACGAATCGCTGCTAGCGTTTCGGCGACTCGTGGATAAAGGTGAAGGGTCCGATCGCGCGCGGCGCGATATGCGCCTATGGCCGCCTCGTACTTAGCTTTCACCTGATGTCTGGAAAGGCCCGCGGAAGATCGCAGCTCTTGCAGAGCGAATGCATACTCGCTGGTGCCTCGTCGCTGATGAACCTCGTAGAATTCCTTTTCAAGATCCGAGACAGGAATTCCGCTGATCTCCGCTACCTTGTTGAGCATTGCGCTGAAGGATTCGTACCAGATCTCTAGCCAATCGAACAAGGTGTTGTCGAGGTCTGTCACAAGGAGGGAGACCTTCTTGCTCGCGGCATTCCAATGCCGCACGTGGGGCGCATCCTGGCCCTTAGAAGTCGATCCGTTCATGCCGACATATTCCTCTAATAGCCCAGCGGATCGGAGGCGATCCGCGTGGTGGGGCTGGTCACCGACAGAGCATAACGCAATCTGCGAGCGGTCGGCGTTGGGCCTGATCGCGTCGAGCGCATGCCATCTGCCATTCGGCAAGATCATCTTGCACGGAGGCGACGCCGCGCAAGCAGATCTCAAGTACGTGGCGTACATCACCGTACCGCGCGATCAGCTTATCGCATGTGGTCCCTCTGCTCCGCACGGCTCGTCCGGCTTGGACATCGTGCGGACCGCGTTCCAGGGGTGACAGGTTCTGCGCCGCGAGGCCCGGCGCGACTGGATGGGAACCATATCATTCAGAAGGTCCGCCTGATCCTGCAGGGGCAGCCCTCGAGGGTGACGGTGCAGGTTACGACGTGGCCTCCTTCGAAGTGGAGGGCTCTGAACGTTTCATCGAGGTAAAGACAACTCGGGAAAGACCGGATACAGATTGTTTTGTTTCCGCGAACGAGGTGGCGTTCTCAGCGAAGCATCCTGAAACGTACCTGCTGTATCGCCTCTATGCCTTGATCCAGATACAGGCGCTGGTAATGTTCATGTGCGATGCGTGCTGACCGAAGACGTGGCACTGCAGCTGGAGCCAGTCCAGTTCCGGGTCCGCATCGTTAGATCTGTTTAGGATTGTTCGGGTGATAAATGTGATTGATGACACGCCAGGAATTGCGAGCCTCACAATCGGAGTGCCAATTCGAATCGTCCAGCGTGGAGACGAGTACGATTACGCGATTCTCTTCGTGCAATCCGAAGACGGAAGTGCCTCCGTATCGGAGCACTGGACATTTATTTGCGTCTACTATCGATACCGTGTCGGGTCCGCAGCCGAGCCCACCTGAGGTGGCCGGCGGATCCGGATATTGCTCCGAAGGTTGCCTTGCGAGTCTCTCGCGCAGGCGGTCGAGACCTGGATACGGTCGTTCAGTCCATCCGCGGAACTGTCAGCATGACTGCGCACTCGAGCCGACGAAGCGAAAGGTCGACAGAAGGAGGGGCACCCATGCGTCGCGTCCTAACTGTTGCTGCATTGGCGATTGTTGCTGGCTTCGTGACCCTGGCGCTCAGCTTGGCTGCCGCCCGTGCTAGGCAGGCTCACATTTATCGCGCGAACGTTGGCAAGACAGCGTTCAATGCGACTAGCGGAGTCGCGATCGAAAGATTGTCGATGTGGCGCAAGTCAACGGCGTTTGGGTGTACAAGGTCAATCGCGAGGGTCGCATCATCAACTCGCCCGTTGATAACGTCGTTGTGAAGGACACGCCATCGAGGGTTGCTCGCGAAGCTCCAGCACCGAGCGGCAAAGTCGACACTTCAATGCAGGCGACAGCGAAGGAGTTCAGTGCGCGGCTCGTTCGCACCGGCGGGCGGCTGATCGATCTCACCTCCACTGGCCAGAAGATCTCTGCGCGTTGGACGTCGGCCAAGTGTGACAACTTTGAGCCGGATGTCATCGATCTGCTGCTTAGCGTAAGTCGCACAGGTTAACATCTCGCCATCAATTACCGGCGAACGAGTGTGCGGCGGCAAGACTCGGGCCTTTACGATCAGCGGCAACCGATTCCGACAGTACCGCACGGGCAAGGTCAGTGCCGCGCAGATAATTTCTGATCTCAAATGATCGCCGCCACCCCACTCGCGTCCGTGAGCTGTTCGCTCATCAGACGGCCGCAAAGATCTCACTCGATCACTCTCTTCGGAAGTCTCTGTCCAATGGGTGTGGCGTCCGCAACGGGCATTGATACCTCTTGGAGCGTGAATTCCCGAAGGATTCTGAAGGCCGCGTGAATCGCGGCACTCACGCGATCTCGATCCAGTCGGTCCGGTGCGGCGGCTGGATGCGCACAACGAAGTGCGCAACTTCCGGTGATTTCAGCAGCGCATGGTCGAGTGGCACGGCGGCGTGCCGGTTGTGAAACACCTGTAGGAGCATCCTGTCGGGACCGGGCACACACAGCAGCGCAACCGCGCTGATCGACGTGTTCGCCGTATCGGTTATCCTCCGGCGGCCGCCATGCTTCAAGCCGACGACTGACGGTGATTCGCCGGATCCGATCGGCGGCACCGTCAAGACCATCTGCTCGAAACCTTCCATCGCCACGCCGATGTGATACGGCTCGGTGTGAAGGCCGGCACACCGGCCGCGTTCCCACAGCACCAGCAGGCCCGGATGTTCTCCTTGCGTTCGCGTTCGGAGTTGCGGACCGCAGTCAGCAATCTTCTTCCGCACCTGCTTTCCGGCAGTTCTGGAAATGGCCTTGACGTAGCCGCGTTCGGCGACGAGCCGTTCCGATTCGAGTTCGTCCGGCGTCGGTTGCACTTCCTTGACTTCCACGACGATCAACGTGTCACCCACCGTCAGCGTGTAGTCGGGCGTCTTGTCCGCACCAACGGGCACCGGCAGCAGCGCAAACCCGTTACGCTGGCAGAACGCTTCAAAATACGCTTCAGAGTCGGTCTTGTTCGGGTTCATTGACGTTCCGCCAACGACATTGCCAGCAAGCCGGCAGCGATCACATCGTGTAGGAGCTGAATGCGGCCTGCCAGCTTTTCGCGTGTGGCTGGCTTCTCATCCTCATCGAGTCCGCGCAAGCGGACCAAGTCCGCGAAACGAACGATGTCTGACGGCGTGAACACCGGATTATGCAGGAGTTCTTCGTGGCACTCGTAGCAGAACAGTGCGCTCTTGCCCTCGACTCCCCAGGGACAGATCGCAAACAGCCGCTCACGCTGCTCGCCGCGTCGATTCGCCGAACGCCCAAAAAACCGTTCAGCGACGAAATGGTGTTTCGTCGCGCCTGAGCGACCTTCGACACTCGCACGCGCATAATTCGTGCTTCGACGAAGTCGGCATCCGCACAAAGCGCATCGTTCCTCCGACGATCTGCGCTTCTTTGGTAATGGTGGCAAAGGCTGCATCGTGCCCTCGGTGGCGGCCCGACTATCGCTCAACCGGGAGCGGGCTCCGCCTCGTGCGAAGTCTCAAGCGAGGACGGAAATATTTCGAAACGCCAGAGCGGAACATCTTCGCCGTGGTAGTCGCGCGGAATGTCAAATCGGAGCGCGTCAGGGTCGAACCGCGGCTTCAGCAGTCGAATCTCGCCAATGTCCGTCACCGTGTAGCGTGTGAAGGTCGACGAAATCAGTCCGCTCATGAAATCGATCATCTCGAATCCCTGTCCCGGCGTGGGTTGTTCTGGTTCGGCAACGTGATCGATCCACATCAGGCGTCCATCTTGTATTTCCACCGGCGCACGTTGGGGCCATCCCCCGTACAGCATGAAGTACATGACGACCTTCTTCTCGAATTTGTCCTCCACCTTGCGGCCGCCGCAGTACATCTCGACGGCGCGCGTACGCACAATCACGCGATTCTGGCCGGCAGCCATCGTCACAGGATCCACAAACAGACGGAGGATGAGTGGCGGCGTCGTCGCGATCATATGATCGCCGATCGATCGCATCTCATTCATCAACATCGCTTCCTGCATAGTGAATCCGAAATGATTGCCGCGAACGGGAACCTTAGCGAGCGGCACTAAGCTCCATTTGCTCCAGCGTGACCAGAACGTCGCGACGTAGACGGGCCGTCGAAATGTCGCTTCGTAATTGCGGAGCTTCTGAATGTACTGCGGCGAAAAGGTGAGCGGAGCGGTCAGACGGCGCTTGTGACAATTCTTTACTTCAACGAGGATTTCGGTCTCATCATTCAGGATGAGACGGTAGTCGGGGGCTTGGAGGTCGGTTGATGACGCGTAGAGGTCGCCGGCATCTTCTTCTTTGATTGCGATGCATTTGCCAAGTGCTGCTGCGACGTACGCGAACATCGCCTCGACTCGGCGGCCATGCAGCAGCGTCGGTGTGCCCTGAGCTGAGGTGAACGCGTCGGATACCGAGTTCAGAAACGTCTGCAGCACGCCTGAGTCATTGAGCTTCAGATCGGCGGATGGGCCGATTACGTCGAACAAATCCATGACACCGAGTGCTGATGATTGACGCGGGATTCGTTTCATGGCGTTCATTCTCCCAGCGCCCGAATCGGCGCGCCTGGCTACCAGAGATCGTCGAGGGTCTGCGCCGCCTCCAGCCGTTTCAACGTCGTATATCGAAGATTCTGGAAGCTCTTTACTCGGCCGCCCTTCACGAAAGTGATCGGCCTGGGCAGCGGTCGTGCGGGTTCCGCGAAATTTAACACGAATTCCCGCTGTCCTTCCAAGGCTCGATGCTTCGTACTGGCGCGACGTGAGTGATTGCTGAAGTCGGTGCGAGCCGGTACGCGGCCGCATACTTGATCTGCGGACGCATCGTGCCGTGTAGTCGCACCTCGTGCCAGCGGTTCTCCTTCACGAATACTTCGTTAAACCCTTCATCGCGAGCAGGGACCACAACAGTGTCGACCTCGGCGGCGTCAAGCGTGACGCCGTGTTCAGGCTCGCGGTCCGGAACGCCAGACACGTCGCGGCGCAACTCGGCGAGGAAAGGCTCGAACACGTACATCTGCTCGCTGGTCTCACTTCCGAATGTCCGGATTTCGAGCACTTCGACTCCAAAGCGAAACGTTGCCGCCAGCACCGTTTCGAGATTTGCTGGAAGTTCGTCCATGATTACGAGAGCGGCGAATGGACTCTCGAATACGAGGTATTCCAGCATCACATCGAGGTTTCTGAAGCCGTGAGTGATCGCGTACGTTTCGGAGAAGCTCATGCCTGTCGCGTGGCTCCGGAGCGCCTCGTACAGTACCTGTTTCACGGGTCCCTCCGGAATCTCCGTGGGTCACAGTGATTCGGGTAATTCGTGAGGCCGCCAAGAATTAATCAAATACAATTTGTAGCGTAGTGGAGTGTGGTGGACTCGAAGTTCTCGTTGTGCCGATCACACAGATTCACAAAAAGGAACTAGAAATGGATCTACATGTCAATAAGGTTTGGTTGCCTGGTGCGGCGTCCTGCCTGTTGTTTTTTGGATTATATTTTAGATTATATTTTATGTTCAGCTTATTGCCTGTTTATACGAATGTCGATTCGTCCCAACATAGATTCCTGTTCATTAGCGTCCCATATCTGGCGATCATGCCATTCGTGGGCGCCCTCGGTGCATATTTGTCCCGCCGAATGAAGGGTTCGGTCGTTGAGCGCATCTTGTCCGCATTGTTTCCCGTATTCACATTTGCTGCGCTATTTGCCGTGAGAATTGTTTATGGACTGTTCTTCGAGCGCGAACCTTATACTTTGCCCCATTTCCTGACCGGACTTTCTTTGACTCTGATTGTCATCATCGTAGGTGGCCTGTTCCTGGTACTCGGCGCATGGCCGTTCTGCCGTAATGGTAAATTCAAACCAAGCGATTCATCACATTTGTAGTCCTGATACGCTGAACGGACCAATGCTGATATTTACATCTGTCCTGACTAGTCATATCCAAATGATGGTTTTAATTCGCTATGCCTATTGCACCGCCAAATTAAGATCGCGAGACGCGGTTCCGCCTCGAACGAGAGGGAGAATTGCAAAATCTGGACTGCAATATGCCGCAGGTAATCGTGCGACGCCAGTTCAATTTCGACGACGAATAGACGAGGCTTGGCGCCCGTGAGGTCGCTCAGGTATCCGTCAGGAATGTTCCGCAGGCCCCCTTGTGCTCCAATTTTGCGCTTTACGTCTAAGTACACGCGACCAGGGCCGAACAGTTCTCCCCGTACGCGCTTGATGATCTCTTCAAGGCCCGCTTCAAGTTCGAGCAGGACTTGTCGGTAGGCGCCGGCCACAGTCCAGATCAATCCCATCCGAATCAGCTCCCTGCCGCTCGCCAGCCCTTCTCTACGAACCGCTCGTGCCAATTGGTGATGTCGTCGAGCATGTCTCGCTCTCTCGGTGCGCCTGCGATTTCAGTGACTCTCCGTCCACCGTTAGTCGCAATTCCCAACCGAGCGGATGCGATCAAATGGAGTGGTCATGGTCCGAGCATCCCTTTCAACTTCGCCTTCCGCAACATGTCCGCAGGGCTCGCAGTGACGCTGTTGATCCACTTCTGCAACTGCGGCACCGACAGGACGTGACTCGTTGCCGGCTCCCGAACTTGGATCTCGAGCTTCGTGGCTGGCCCGGTTCAGTCCGGACACATGGGTAACAGATTAGTCCGGAGAGATGGGTAACACTTTCTGCCAGCATTCGAGGCCTCTTCACAATTGAGGTATCTCAATGGCCTGCCGCGAGAGCGGGCCCATGGACCAACGACCGCAACTTGCTCAGGAGTATCGTAGCGGGCTGTTTACGATGACGGAGCTGGCCGAGCAGTACGGGATCAGTCGTAAAACAGGCTCGGAGTTGCCGCAAACGTGCTGAAAAAGCCCACCCACAACTCAGGCGTGGGCGCGCCAGAGGGTCGCGCAGATGACCCGGAACTCGCAATGCAGCAGTTCACCGACGGCCTGCGGCGCGTGATGGCTGCGCTCAAACAGACGAAAAACCCAAGAACGCAGACGCATCACATAATCCTGTAAGGCGGATACGTTTCCATCTTGGCGCGGTCAAAGACCCAGTGGTCTGCGCTGGTAGGATGACAGAGCAGCCCTGCCGGACCATAGAATCTGTCCCCGGGTCTTCGTGTGTCGATCCGAGTTCGCGCCCATGCAAACAGGTCCGCGACCTGAATTCCGGGCGTTGTCTTCATATCGACGGGTGCTATGGTGCGGACCAACTCCCAGACCAAATGACGTTTGCGGAATTCAGGCGATTTCCAGTCGGCGTCTAAGTGCTGCATAAACGCCTCGTCACGGTCGAAGTAGAAATCCATCACGTCAAGGATCGGGTCGGGGAAAGCGCGGTACCAGTCAATCACCTTCGACATGATTCCTCGCGCGCACATACGCGCGGGGACTGGTAGTCCAGGTATGCGGGCCGAGATCTCCCGATGCGCCTCTAGATCAACCGATGACGTGAACGCTTTCAGCCGACCGTATTCGGCCTGATGCATCTTGAAGAAAGTGATTAGCCCATTCACGAACCAATCGCGCTTCGCCTTGTTCCAGCCCTGAAACGGACCCTTTCGCGCGATGGCCTCCTTCATGTGGCTGTACGACACACCCACATGGGCAAGAAAGTCCGTCCAGTCCTTGTCTAGGCGCACCCACACGGATTCATCGCCAGCAACAGCCGCTAGCGTAAGCCGACGACCATGCTTCTCGCTACCGTCGAGATAGCATTTCAGAGCCACATAGACAGTCCCGTCTGTGACCCGCGATGGGATAGTTGGGCCAATACACTGCGGTGCCAAGGGCAGGAACATGCACCCATTGCTTGGTCAGGCGAGTATATTGTTGCCGCCGCCGTTTCACACAGCGATTCTGCCTGGACCTCACGCTGTGAGCGACACCTGCGGGGCTTCAAAAACTCACGGCGCACGTCCGGAGCGCCACGGGAAGAAAGGGTAGCACATTCGCCTTCCATTCGCCTAGCGGCCGGAGAACCGCGGCCGTCGTTTGTTCGCGGTCATGCCTACCAGCATGAATTAAAAAACCCCCGAAAAGGGACCGTATTTGACACGTGCAGACCTGAGCCTCCAATCTGCTTGTGGTTCATTGGTGAACGCCAATCGGAAGTTCGCTTCTGAAAGGACCCGACCAATGAGCGACCGTTTGTCCCACTGGAAAGCCGCGATTCTCGCCGTCGTCATCTTCCTGTCGTTCCTCGGGGACATCATCGAATTCCTGACCTGGAACTTCCGACACGCTCTCGAACCGCTGCTTCGACCGTGAGGACCGACTACGGCACGCCGAAGGACGGCCACATGAACTTGTCGGTTGACCAACGTATCAACCCCTCAGCCGAGGGTGCAATCCGTATTGTCCGCACCAGATTCCGGCGGAGAATTGAATGTTGCGCGGAGATCGACTTGTCCGGACTGTCTGAAAAATATTTTGCAAGTTCACAAAATGTTGTCTGAGGGGCCTTGACATCGCCCCATTTGGCTGGGACATTCTTTTTGGCACTTCGGTTCGCTCTTGAATGGAGTGCCCTGTGAACGACCCCCTTCTACTTTGGGAAGCCCGGATTATCAACTGCGGGCTGTTCCTCATCTTCATTTTCAAATTCGGCAACTACGTCGCCCAGGAAATCTGGCACGTCCTCAAGCCGCTGATACGGAAGCGTCGATGATCCGTTCTGCCGAACTAGCGTACCCCGGGTTCGAATCCCTCTCGCTTGGGATATCGAGGAAGCGCAAGCCCCGATATCGCGTCAAGGTTCGTGCCGCCGGGTCGATATCGGCGACGGTCTCACGAATATCTCCGACAGACACCCGAGATATCCGAGTGAAGAAAAATTCTCGAAATCAGATGATTTTGTCCACGTGTGTCCACTCACCCTCTTAACAGAGGCACCTTCGGTATCGGACATTCTTTATGGCACTTCCGTTCGGTAATTTGAATGGAGTGCTCTGTGAACGAACGCCTGACCACTTGGAAAGCGCGCATCATCGAAATCGGTCTGTTCATCTTGTTCGTCGTGGGCTTCACGACTTTCGTGATCTACGAAGTCAAAGCACTCATCGGTCCGCTCTTCAACAAGTGATTCTCTGCTGCGTCGTCGAGCCGGCACTTCAGACTGACCAATCATCGTATGGCGGCCAACCTACGAGTCCCTTGCAGCGCCAGGATTGGCTCATCCACGCTGCGGTACTGCGGGTAATGGTGCTATGCGGCTGAGGACTCAATAATGACTCGTCGCGACCACCAGTTTGGCCAAACCCATTTGACGATCGAAACACGAGCAGAAGTATTCGGCGAGACCATTGGCTACACTGCCACCGCATTTGCGGAAGGTGAGGTTGTGAAGGATGAGCGAGGCAGGCCCATCGAGCTAATTTCCGGTTCCGAAGATGGAGCAGTCGGCAGGATGTGGAAGGTCCTCGAGCAGCGGTTCGGCCCTCCAGAATAGGCGCGCGTCGGAATCGTTCAGTTTCCCATAGCGCAAGCTGGAAGGGCGGTCAGACCTCAAAGACCCTCACCTGAAACGGCGCCAAAGGCACCTTCGCTTGGCTGCCGGCGATGAAGGGCATTGCCTGGCCGATGCCACCTCTCTCGCGAAGTGTCGGTCGGAATCCCCAGGGCCAATCCATCCAGACATCGGGGTAATCCTGGCGGCGGCAATTTGCGACAACGATCACCTGCCCGCCTGACCCAAGCGGCTGGCCGCCGGTTCGACAAAACGCAAAAAGTCGTTCCTCGTCGTTCTGGTCGAAGTTTGGATGGAAGCCGCCAACGAAGGCGAAGAACTGCACCTCATTCCGCTGCAACGCGGAATGGTGCCTGCGGAGCCAAATCAAATCGCGAATCCGGCCTAAAAGATCCCGCCGACCCGGTTCATCTGCTCGCTCCCAATCGACAGGGTCCGACATCTTCCGTCGCCAGTCGCGATGATCGGTGTCGTGGAGATCGGCGAACTCTTCACCAGCGAGAAACATGGGGATTCCCGCCGCTGTAAGTGTGAGCGCGAAAGCGGCGTGAACCTGATCGAGCCCCAAGAGCGACGGGTCGCCGCCAAGTGGCTTCAGCTTCTCGACGAAAAACGAGAACAGGCGCTGCTCGTTGTCGGCTTCGACATCGTGGGATGTGCAGTACGCTACGTGGCTGGCCATGTCTGGATAGGGTCCGGTCGAGACGAGGGTCCTCACGTGATCGCTGCGTGAGGGTTGGCCGAAGATCGTGTCGAGGCTGTCTGAAGCGAGCCGTCGCACGTCCTCGCGGAACTTAAAGTCCCAGATGCTGTCCACGACGCGATGTCCGCGATACCCGCGCGAAGTGGTGATGTCAGATCGGGTCCAGGAATCCTCCGCGATAACGATGAACGGTCGCCCAGGAAAAGCGGCCTGATACTTCGCCCATGCGTTCTCGGTGAAATCCTGAACGAATTCGTAATTGTCGATCCCCTTGAACTCGTCAAGGCGAAACCCGTCGATGTGGTACTCGTTAAGCAGGAACTCCGCCACATCACAATGGAACGTCTTGGCGGCACCAACGGAGCGATACCGAAAGATATCGCCGCCCCACCCTAATCGCGGCCCATCCGGCCCCGGTTCCTCATTGCCGTCGCGAAGAAAGAACGAATCAAATGCGAGATCACGAAGGGGACATTTCTTCGCGTGGTTCATCACCAGATCCATGATCACGCGAATCCCGCGTTGGTGGCATCTGAGCACGAACAGCTTCAGATCAAATGCTTCTCCCATGTCGATATCCGGGGCAAAGAAGAAGCGCGTGCCGTAGCCCCAGTTGAGGGTATCGGGAGAGTCCTGAACGGGGAGAAGCTCGATGCAGTTGACGCCGAGTGGCACAATCGTCTGATCCAGGCGTTCAAAAATTGCCTTGTCAAAGGTGCCGAGCCCGACTTGGCGATTCAGTCCGTCCTCGCCCGCATCGATCCAGCGCATCGGGAGTTCGTAGATCACGATTTGATTGTTCTGGGGCAGTCCGCCAGGAGGGACTTCGTTGTCC